>Ga0070679_100000050_pt1 | contig 88045 bp, 64 predicted proteins | sample KBSC63BmetaG_FD_65652 | JGI IMG/M metagenome (GOLD analysis project Ga0070679, IMG submission 65652) | Corn rhizosphere microbial communities from Kellogg Biological Station, Michigan, USA - KBS C6-3B metaG | ecosystem: Host-associated > Plants > Roots > Rhizosphere | place: USA: Michigan... | reverse complement strand
ACCGCAGCGCATCCACAGCACGGCGACGATGACCAGCGCCAACACGAACGTCACGGCGAGGAGCTGCGACACTCGCCACAGCATCGAAGACTTCACAGCATGGGAGAGGGGCAGCAACCATGCCCCGAAGACCCTCGTGATCACACGCTCGGCACCGGCGCGCATGCGCCGAAGGTCGAATGTCTTCGCGCGCGATTGCACGGCGCTAGATTCCGCAGCCGAGTTGGCCCGAATCAGCCTCTGGTGTCATGGCCGTACTGAGCATGCAGGACGTCAACATCGCGTTCGGTGGTCCGCCGATTCTCGACCGAGCGACGCTCGCGATCGAGCGCGGCGAGCGTGTGTGTCTGCTCGGACGCAACGGCGCCGGTAAGAGCACCATCATGAAGCTGCTCGACGGGACGATGACGCCCGATGCGGGCGAGATCGTTCGCCAGACCGGCATCACCGTGACACGGCTCGAGCAGGAGGTGCCAGGCGACGTCGAAGGAACCACGTTCGACGTCGTTGCCGCGGGACTCGGCGATGCAGGCGAGCTGCTCACGCGCTATCACGCCGCCGGGCATCGCGTCGCGACCGAGGGGAGCGAACAGGCGCTCCGCGAGCTCGATCGGCTTCATCAGGCGCTCGATGCGGCGAATGCGTGGGAGATGCAGACGCGCGTCGACACGGTGCTCTCGCATCTCGGTCTCGATCCGGAGGCACTCTTTCAGAATGCATCCGGTGGCCGCAAGCGACAGACGCTGCTCGCGCGCGCGCTGGTTCGCGATCCCGACGTACTGCTCCTCGATGAGCCGACGAATCATCTCGACGTCGACGCGATCGAATGGATGGAGAGCTATCTCCTCGGCCGCGGCACCACGCTCGTGTTCGTGACGCACGATCGCGCCTTTCTGCGGCGGCTGGCGACGCGGATCGTGGAGCTCGATCGCGGACGGCTCGTCGACTGGGGAACCGACTACGAGACGTATCTCGAGCGAAAGGAAGTCGCGCTCGCGACCGAGGCGAAGGAGTGGGCGGAGTTCGACAAGAAGCTTGCGCAGGAAGAAGTGTGGATCCGCACGGGAATCCAGGCGAGGCGGACGCGCAACGAGGGGCGCGTTCGCGCGCTCGAAGCGCTGCGCGTCGAGCGCAAGGCGCGACGCGAGCGGGTGGGTACGGTGCGTCTACAAGCGCAGGAAGCCGAACGATCGGGGAAGCTGGTCATCGACGCACGCGACGTGAGCTTCTCGTACGGCGATCGCGTGATCGCGCGCGACTTCTCGACGACGATCATGCGCGGCGACCGCGTTGGACTCATCGGCCCGAACGGTTCCGGCAAGACGACGCTGCTCCGGCTCCTCCTCGGCGAGCTGCCTCCCGACGCGGGGACGGTTCGTCTCGGCACGAATCTCGAGCTCGCGTACTTCGATCAACTGCGCGAGCAACTCGATCCCGATCGGTCGGTGTTCGACAGCATCGCGGACGGCGCCGAGTTCGTCGATGTACACGGCGGGCGAAAGCACGTGCATGGGTATCTCGAGGATTTTCTCTTTCCGCCGGACCGCGCGCGCACACCCGTGCGCGCACTTTCGGGCGGTGAGCGAAATCGTCTGCTCCTCGCGCGATTGTTCACGCGCACGTTCAACGTTCTCGTTCTCGACGAGCCGACGAACGATCTCGATATCGAGACGCTCGACCTGCTCGAGGAGCTGCTGCTCGAATTCGCCGGCACTCTGATCCTCGTGAGTCACGATCGCGCGTTTCTCGACAATGTCGTGACGAGCACGCTCGTGCTCGAGGGCAAGGGAGTGATCGGCGAATACGCGGGCGGATACACCGACTGGGTGCGTCAACGGAAAGCGGCCGTGCCTGCCGCGCCTCCGCGCGAGAAGCGTGCGCCGCCACCGCCGCCGCCGCGCCCCGAGAAGAAGCGGAAGTTGACGTTCAGCGAGACGAAGGAGCTCGCGGGTCTTCCGGATGTGATCGAGGCGCGCGAGGGAGAGCGCGATGCGCTCTATGCGTCGCTCGCGGACGGCACGTTTCTACGCGACGGCGCCGCGGTGGTCCAGGCGCGCACGCGTCTCGCGGAAGTCGAAGCCGAGATCGAGCGGCTCATCGCGCGGTGGGAAGAGCTCGAGACGATCGCGGCGAACGAGTGATGCGCGCGCTGAGCGCGGGAATTCCGGAAAACCAGAACCGCAAATGCGTCGGAGCCACGAAAAACAAAGAAGCTGCACGGGGTCGAACGGGAGCTCCGCGGGAGGATGGATTCTGTCGCCACGGCCTTGATGCTTTTTGAACAGCAGCCCGCTCAACCCGTGCAGTTTCCCTTTTCCGTCGTTCTTCCGGAATTGCGCCGCTCGTGGTGTGTCAACTCGCCAAAGTCCGCGAGATGACGGCTACGCGGCGCAGAACTGCATTCCAAAACGCTCAAACACGGGCCCGACGGCTTGCGGGGTCTGCTCGCGGTCATACGGTCCCTCCCACGCCGCCGCGAGCGCCCTGAAGAACTGCTCGTATTCGGCGTTGCCGACGGTGAGAACGCGCGACGGTGCTGTGCCCGCGCCGACGAATCGATGCTTCACGCCGCTCGGCACCGTGATCGTCTCGCCGGGCCGCGCGATCCATGTGTCGAGCCGGCCGTTCCGTTCCAGCGTCCACTCGATTTCGCCCTCGAGGACGTGAAAGACCTCGACCCAGCGATCGGTGTGCAGCGCCGTCGCGCCGCCGCGCGGCTGGATCACGAGCTCCATGACGCTGAATGCTCCGCCGGACTCGTTGCCCGACACCAGCACCGTGATCTCGTTATTGCCCAGAAAGTGAATGACTCGCTCGTCGTTCGTGGTGGCCATCATCGCTTGCCTCCCTTCGGCTTCGGGTTCGCGCTCCCGCGCAACTGCGCGAGCAGCGTCTCGATCGCCCATTCCACCGCGGCCTGGGCTTTCTTGGCATCCAGCCCCGATTCGTCCTGGACGGAGATCCACGCGTTGGAGCTGCAGAGATAGCTCAGGACCGGCGCAGCGCGATCCATCTCACGCTGCGACAGCCCTGGAACCTCCCGGCGCAGCGCAGCGCGAATCGCTTCCACGCGGGCGCTTCGGTATCCCTTGCGAACGGCGCGGCCAGTCGTCGACCGGAGCAGCGCGCGGGCGAGCGCTGGTCGCTTCTCCAGTTGCGTGGCCGCCGTCCGGAAACTGTTCGCGATGCCTTCGTCGCCGATCTCGATCGGCAGCTTCAGCTCCTCCGTGCGAATCCAGTCCGCCGCCGCGGCCAGCAGCTCGTCCCGGCTCGGGAAATAGCGATACAACGTGCGCCGAGAGACTCCCGCTTCGGCCGCGAGGTCGTCCATCGCGAGGTCGTCCGCGTTGCCCGCTTCGAGATGTTTGATGAGCGCTTCGAAGACCGCGCGGCGAGCGAGCGCCGCCTGGCGATCGCGCAGGGACTCGGTTGCCATGCGCAAATATGGCGCTATGGCACAGCCTGTGTCAAGATGCATCTCATGTGTCATCATGGACTCTTGCGCCGAAGCGCGGTGTGCCCGTACTTGGCCTGACGACTTCGATCGGAGGAAGGCAGTGGCTCGAATCACCCTATGGCTCTTCGTCATCGCGCTCGGACTCGACCTCGGCGCCGGCATCTACGAGGCGCGAATCGTCGTGCCGCTGTGGGCGAACGGGGTACCGGCGACGCTCGCGGCCGGCAATCCCTTCGCGCGCGTCGCCATCGACGCCGGCATGCACTTCTGGAAGTACATGACGTCGGTCGTTGCGCTGCTCGCGCTGGCAGCGCTCGTCTTTGGATTGCGTACGTCCGCGCCCGAGCGCGTCTGGCGGACCGTCGCCTCCGTCGCCGAGCTGTGCGTGGTCGCGACGACCCTTCTCTACTTCAGGCCGACGCTCGTTCGGCTCTTCATGGGACACGGCGAAGGACTTTCGGACGCCGCGATTCTGTCGATCGTGAGACGCTGGGTGGCGCTCAGCCGGGTGCGAATCGTCGTCAGCTTCGGCGCATGGTGCGCAGCGCTCGTCGCGCTTGCCGTCGCGCGGCCCGCCTGAGCCGCGCGATGCGGCACACGCTACTCCGCCCGCAACACCCGAACGGGATCGACCCGGACGGCACGTCGCGCGGGCAGCGCGCTCGCCGCCCCGGCGATCACGATGAGCAACGCGCCGACGGCGATCGTGACGATCGGCTCGCGCGGCGACGTGTCGTAGAGAAGTGATTGCATGATCCGTGATGCGGCGAGCGCGATGAGCAGGCCCACCGCCACACCGATGGCCGCTACACGAACGCCCTGTCCCACGACGAGGCGAATCACGTCGGCGCCGCGCGCGCCCAGCGCGATCCGCACGCCGATCTCGTGAAGGCGCTGCGTCACCGAGTATGAGAGAACGCTATAAGTGCCGAGCGCCGCGACGATCAGCGCCAGCACGCCAAAGCCGCCGAAGAGGAGCAGTCCCACGCGCCACGGACGCAGTTGCGGCTCCATGTGCGTCTCGACGGACTCGACGTATGGGACGGCGGAGCGGCCGAAGGCACGCGCGATCTCGTCGCGCACCATGCGTCGTGCCGCGGCCGTCTGCCCTGGCCGCGCACGCACGATCACCGTGTTCGCCCCGCGTGGTCGTCCGATGGAGTCGTAGCCGAACGGGGTGATGAGTTGCACGACGCCTCGCTCGATGACGTCTTCGACGTGCGAGTCGCGGACGACGCCGATGACGGTGCTGCACGGCGCCTTCGCCGAGAAGAGTCGCAGACATTGTCCGACCGGGTCGCGGCCCGGCCAGTAGAAGCGTGCACCCGTCTCGTTCACCACCATCACGAGCGGCCCATTGCGATCGGCATCCGTGAAGAAGCGGCCGCGCGCAAGCCGGCTTCCGGTCGCCGCAAGATAACTGGGCGTCGTCGCATTCCACGCGGCGTCGCGCTTGTCGAGCTCGGGCACCCTGTCGCCGGTTTGGGTATAGACGCCGATCATCGCGTAGCCGCCCATGGGGCCGCCGGTGCTCAGCGTCACCTGCTCGATGCCCCGTGCGGACTCGAGTCGCTTCGCGGCGTCCATCATGCCAATGCCGACGCGCGACGATCGCGATGCGCCCCAGTCGAAATACCGGCCGCTCGAGTCGAGCATCATGACCGTCCCGTAGATGACACGGTCCGCGTCGAACCCCAGGTCGATGGCGCGCAACCGCATCAGACTGTGCACGTACAGCCCGGCGCCGTAGAGCAGCAGCACGCTCATGGCCACCTGCGCAACGAGCAACGCCTGGCGCAAGCGCGAGCGATGCGCGCCGGAGACGCCGTCGTGCGTGCCGCTCTTGAGCGCCTCCGTGAGCTCGGGGCGGCTCGCCTGAAGCGCCGGCACGAGCGCCGCGAGCAGCCCAGTGCCGATCGCGACGACACCGATGAACGCGACCACGCGCGCATCGACGGCGGAGCCAGCCCAATACGTCTCGGGAACGATGAGTGCACGAAGCGCGTTGCCGGCCCAGAGGCTCACGACGAGCGCGGTCAGCGCCGCGGCAATCGCGAGCAGCACGCCCTCACACAGGAGCTGCGCGATCAGCCGGCGCCGCGACACGCCGAGCGCGATGCGAACCGCGATCTCGCGCCGGCGTCCCATCGCGCGCGCCAGCAAGAGGCTGGCGACATTCGCGCATGCGATGAGCAGCACGATGATCGTGACACCGATGAGTCGTGTCGCGATCGCGACTTCCGGCGACGGTGTGATCGACGGCGCGAGCGACTCGAGGATCGGCCCGGCGAGCATCACCACGCCCGAGTCGCGCAATGCGTTCGTCGGTCGGCCCCGCCCCTGATCGACGATGGTCCGCCGCACGATCGTGGTTGCGGCGCTCGAGATCCACTCGTTGGACGTACCGGTCGAGACGCGGCCGATCAGCCGGAGATAGGTTCCCGAAAACCAACTCTGATACCACGTGCCGTCTCCCGACGCGGGAAGCGACGACAACGGGAGCCATGCGTCGGTGGCACTCAGGTCCGGTCCGTCGAAGCCGCGTGGCGCGACACCGATGATCGTCGTGCGCTGCCGGTTGATCTCGACGATCTTGCCGATCGCGTCCGAACGCCCGTCGAAGGCGCGATGCCACAGACGATCGCTGATGACCGCGACATTGTTCGGCGCACCCATGACTTCCTCATCGTGGGCGAAGAATCTGCCGACGGCCGGACGCACGCCGAGCACCGACATGAAACTCGGTGTGACATATGCGCCGTGAATCGTCATCGGCGCATTCGACGCGACCATCGGCATCGTGTCGGCCTTGGTGTAGCCCGCGAGCCGCACGCTCGGCGCTAGCGAGCTGTCGAGCAGTGAGAACACGCGATACGGAAAGCCGGAGCGAATCTCGGGAATCTCACCGATCGTCCACGTCGTGCGCGCGTAGAGACGACGCAAGGCCGCCGGATCCGCCACACCCGCCGGAGGCCGTGCGAACAATCGATCCGCGAGCGAGAACATCGCTCCGTTCGCGCCGACGCCGAGCGCGATGGTGACGATGCACGCGATCGCGAGTCCAGGCGATCTCCGGAGCCCGCGGATCGAGACGACGACGTCCTGCCGCAGAGTGTCGAGCACGTGAGTGACGCGAATCATGTCGCAGCCGCCGCTGGCCGGAGTGCAGTGTTGACGTATGGGTCATTCTGTTCCGCGCGGTCGCCGGACGTCAAGCCGCGTGTGGCAGCCGCGCCTGCCGATTCTGTTGTCAGAACATGATGGTGCGGCCACGGCGCCGCACCGCTTACAGGACCTCTGAAAGCAGCCCTGGTTCGCCCGTAAGTGGGTGGTAAGTGCGTGGTCGTAGGGTTCGCGTGCAGCGCAGCCGACAACGCCACTTCTCACCGAACCGACACGAACCATGCGACGCTTCCTTCATCTTGTTGCCGCCGCGGCGGCGATCACGCTGACCGCCTGCGGATCGGACACGCCGGCCTCCATTCCTTCGACGAACCCGCCACCGCCGCCGACGCCCGCGGCCGTGAAGTCAGTCGACGTCTCGCCCGCCTCGGCCACGCTTTCGATCGGCGAGACGAAGACGCTCGCCGCGACGCCGAAGGACGCAGCCGGTGCCGCGATCAGTGGACGCACTGTCACGTGGACGTCGTCCGCCGCGTCCACCGTGAAGGTCGCCGCCAACGGCGTCGTGACCGGCGTGTCCGCGGGCACGGCCACGATCACGGCCACGAGCGATGGCGTGAGCGGCACGGCGGCCATCACGGTCAACGCGTCCGTACCTGTCGTGCGCGTCGCCAGCGTTACCGTCACCACCGCGCTGGATACGGTCGAAGCCTACGACCCGAGAACGCTGCAAGCGATCGTCCGCGACTCGGCGAACAACGTGCTCACGGGTCGGGTGGTGAAGTGGACCAGCTCGAATCCCGCCGTGGCCACCCTCGATCCGAACACCGGTGTATTGCTCGGCGTCGATCGAGGAACGGTAACGATCACCGCGGAGAGCGAGACGAAGACGGGCACGGCGTCCCGCGTGATCGTCATCAAGTATCGCTCCATCGCGGCGGGCTCCATGCACGCATGCGACGTCGCGAGTGGTGGGTTCGTCTGGTGCTGGGGTCAGAATGGAAAGGACGGGCGCATCGGCAGCGCGACGCTCGCCGACAACGCGATGAGCGCGACGCCGATTCTCGTTCCGAACACGGGCTACACCGCGCTCCGCTTCACGCAACTGAGCAGCTTCGGCACGCATACGTGCGGCGTCACGACCGACGACCGCGCGTATTGCTGGGGCAACAACGGCTGGGGGCAGATCGGCTCGACCGCGTCGAACAACCCGAGCTTCACGCCGGTGAGCGTCTCGAGCAGCATCGCGTTCAGGCAGGTGAGCGTGGGTTCCGATCACACGTGCGGTGTCGCGACGGACGGCCACGCGTACTGCTGGGGACACAACGACTGGCGTGAGTTCGCCGCGAACGCACCCGGGTCGTCGCCGACGCCCGTCGCCGTTGTCGCCGACATGACATTCTCATCGATCACCGCCGGCAGCGGCTTCACGTGCGGCGTCGCGACCGCCGGCTCCGCGTATTGCTGGGGCGAGAGCGGTTGGGGCCAGCTCGGCGACGGTTCAAAGATCTCATACGGCAATACGTTCTCGATGGCGCCGGTGCCAGTCGCCGCGGCCGGCGGCTTCTCGGCGATCGACGGCGCGAACGAGTTCTCGTGCGGCCTCAATGCGTCGAGCCGGATTCTGTGCTGGGGCAGCAATGGCGGACGCCTGGGCAACGGCGGGACGACCGAGACGTCCACGCCGGTGCAGATCGCGAGCGCGTTGCAGTTCAAGTCGGTGTCGACTGGAAACGGCTATGCCTGCGGTGTCGCCGGCGACGCGAGCCTCTGGTGCTGGGGCAACAACGATCACGGCCAGCTCGGCGTTGCGTCGCCCGCCGTCGCGACATCGCCTGTCCGCGCTGGAGGCGCCCTCCTGGTGTCCGAAGTGGCTACGGCGGGCGTGTCGACGGGCTTCGGCAATCACACGTGCGCGATCTCGGCGGATCGTCTCACGACGTATTGCTTCGGCCGCAACGAATTCGGTCAGCTCGGGAACGGAAGCACGACCGGCGCGACTTCAGTGAACTCGAATGCGTCGATCGTGATGGGCCAGAAGCCGTTGCCGTGACGCGGCCAACGTCGCCTGACGACCGCAAGGAATCAGACGGAGAAGTCCGCCGGCCGTTCCTGGGACGCCGACTCCAGCGCCCGCCGCACGCCTGCCGCATCGTGATCCGTGGCGTACACCGGCGTCCCAGGCTGCTGCCGCCACGAATCGTCCAGCCCACCGTTGTCGACCGGATCGAATCCCAGCTCGTCGACCAGGCGCATGACGACCTCTTTGGCGCGCGCATCGTCGCCCGCGACGGGCAGCGCGATGCGGCCCGGCGACCCCTTCGGCTTGCCGCGCTCCATCAGATGTTTTGCATAAATGTTATTGAAAGCCTTGACCACCGGCCGCCCGAGTTGCTGCGCGACCCACCGGCTCTCGGGGGTTCCGGATTCGATCGCGTCGATGCGGCCGTCGCGCTGCTTGGGGTAATAGTTGCCGGTGTCCACCACCGCGGTCGTCGGCGGCGTATCGGCGAAGAGATTCTTCGGCAGCGTCGGGATGTTCTTTTCCGGAATCGTGACGATGACGACGTCCTGCCCTCGCGCCGCCTCCTCGACCGTCACCGGGCGCGCCCCGGTTTCCTTCGCGAGCGCTTGAAGCGTCTCAGGTCCTCGGGAGTTCGCGACCGAGACATCGTGGCCGAGTGCGCGGAGGCGGCGCGTCAACGTGCCGCCGATGTTGCCGGCGCCGATGATACCAATCTTCATGAGCGTTCCTCTCGGAGCAAGTCGAGCGAAAGCTACGGAGAGGCCGAAGCGGCCCGTCGTGCCGCGGGCGTCCAGTTCACGATGAACACTCCTGCCGCGACCGCCATGAATCCGGCAACGAATCGCAGCGACAGGCGCTCGTGCAGCAGCGTCGCCGCGATCGCGGTCGCCGTGAGCGGGTTCAGGTTGATGTACACGGCAACCTGTGTCGGCGAGAGTCGCCGCAACGCCGACGTCCACAGCGTGAAGCCGAGCGCGCCACCGAGGATTCCGACGAACGCCAGCAGGGCGATCGTCTCACGACTCCAGGTTCGCACGCCCAACGCGGAGTGGGCGAGCAACGGCGGCACGAGCAGCAGCGTGCCCAGCAACATCGCATAGAACGTCACGGTCACACCACCGTAGCGCGCGACGGAACGCTTGGCCAACACGTTGTAGATCGCGCCGCACAGCGCGGTCGCGAGGATCAACAGATCACCCGTGGCCAGTGCGGTGCTCGTGGCGCTGCGGTCCGCCAGCACGGCCGCGACGCCCGCGACGCTGATGACGACGCCGGCGATCTGCCTCAACGCCAGGCGCTCGCGCGCGATACCACGTCCGAGCACCAGCGTCCACAACGGCATCGTCGCCATGATGAGCGCGCCGCGCGATGCCGGGACGTACTGCATGCCCGCATTGAACGTCAGCGGAAAGATCGTGAAGAACAACACGCCGAGCAGCGCAAGGTAGGGCACGTCGCGCGGTGCGACGCGCAGCAGATCTCGCCGGAAGAGCACGAGCGCCGCGAACAGCACCAGCGATCCGAGCCCGAATCGCAGAACCGCGAGCGTGAGCGGAGCGACGTCGCGAACGATGACGTGAATCGCGACGAGCGACGCGCCAAGGAGGACCGCGGCGATCGCGGCCGCTGCATTCGCGCGCAGGTTGGATTTGGCGTCGGTCGACGTCATCTCGTGCTGTGCTGAAACAGATGTCGTGCCTCGAGGTCCAATGGATCTAGGGCCAATTGTCCGTGTACGACTGAGCATCGGTACGCTCGGAACCGCCCGCGCTGAACGATAACTCGCGCCCGGCCGAGCCCGCTGAGATGCGACTGCCGTGACTCGGGGACGCTCCAAGCGTCCTCGACACGGCAGGGCAGAGCGCCGATCCCACCCGCGGCGCCTGGACGCATCGAGCAAGTCGTTGTCGCAGTTCCTTCCGTCGTCCCCACTCCCTCCGTCGGTCGCCGTTGATGTCTCAGTGGTCCATCGTTCGGCGCGCGCTCGCCCTGTGCGTCGCGTCGCATGCGCTCGCGAACGCGCAGAGTGTCGGGTGCGGTCGTGGCAGCTCGTTCACGGCAAGCGCCGGAATCAATCAGAGCGATCGCGCCGACGCGTCGATCGCGCCAGGCCAATTCCAGGGACGTGGTCCGGTTGCCACACTCGCCGGCGAGATGAATGTGCACCGCGTCTGCGCGACGGCATTCGTGACCGGAGGCGCGCGCTCGCTCACGCCGGTCGCCGGAACGTTCGGCCATGAGCGGCTACTCGACGGCTACGCCGACATCGAGGCGCTCGCGCCCATCGTTACGTCGTCGCGCACGATGCTCTCGGTCGGTCTCGCGGCACAAGCGTCGCTCGCGGGAACGACGCACACCTTCACCGACGCCGCGCACACGACGGCGACCTTCCGCCTCGGCGTGCTGTCGCTCGGACCCGCGATGCGCGCCACGTACGCGACGCCGCGGTTCCGGCTGTCGGGCGGCCTCGCGGTCGGCGCGGCATCGCTGATCGATCATTCGTACAACGCCGTGTGGGCACGCGATCTCTCGCCGTCGCTTCGGTTCGCGTGGCCCAACACGCTGCGCAGCGCGAGCGCGAGCATCGACCTCGAGCGATCGATCACGCCAAGCCTCTCGGCGCGGATCGGTTATCGTGCCTACGGCATAGGGTTCGACGACGCGCGATCCGTGCGCACGCTGTCGCAGTCGTTGAACTTCGGCTTCAGTCTGACTCGAGCCGCGGAGCGCCGATGAGAACGGTCACCCGACTCACGATTGCCGTCGCCAGCATTGGCATGATGGCGGCGTGCACCGACCCGACCCTCGTCGCGCCGCCCGACACGAGCCATGCCGCGTTGTTCGACGAGCTGTGGCGCGAGACGGATCTGACGTACTCCATGTTCGCGCTCAAGCACGTGAACTGGGATTCGATCGGGGCCGTGTATCGCCCGCGTGCGCTCGCGGCGCCGAACGACGGCGTGTTCGCGAGCGTGCTCGGGCAGATGCTGATGGAGCTCCACGACCGGCACGTGTCGCTGACCGCGGGGCCGAGCGCCGCGACGCTCTCGTATCACGCGCCCGAGGACTTCGCGCCGGTCGACTTCGATCCGAACGTGATCGACAAGCAATACGTGTCGCAGAGCGCGCCGTCGACGCCGCACTTGCGCGTCGGGTGGCTCACGCCGAGCGTCGGATACATTCGTATCGGGAGCTTCGGGGGCAGCGGCTGGGAGGGCGAGCTGGACGCGGCGCTTCAGTCATTAGAGAAAGCTGATCGCCTGGTGGTCGACATCCGCGGCAACTTCGGCGGTAGCTACGAGCTCGCCGTCGCCATGGCCGGGCGCTTCGCGAGCGCGCCGAGCACGTTCGGCTATGTCCGGCTTCGCAACGGCCCGTCGCACGACGATCTCACCGACTACATCGCCGAGACGGTGACTCCGCAGGGGCGACAGTTCACCGGCCCCGTGTATCTCCTCACGAATCGCCGCGTGTACAGTGCGGCCGAGGACTTCACGCTGGCGCTGCGGGGCCTGCCGAACGTGACGGTCGTGGGTGACACGACTGGCGGCTCGTCGGGCAAGCCTACCGTGCGTCAACTCGCGAACGGTTGGACGTACGAGCTATCGACGTGGATTCAGTACACGCCGGATCGGCGCGCGGTCGAGGACGCGGGGCTTGCTCCGTCGGTCGTGGTGCCGGGCAGCCAGCCAAAACTCACGACGACGGCGTCGAGTGCGGCGTCGTCGGCGAGCAAGCGGGATGTCGTCCTCGATCGCGTTCTTCAGTTGGCGGGATCCGCGCCGTAACGCGATCATTCCGCGCGGAGCGCGTGCGCTGGATCGATCGCCGTCGCACGCCGCGCCGGCACATACGCCGCTGCGGCCGCGACGATCAGCAGCAACACGATCACGCCGCCGAGCGTTGCCGGATCCGTCGGCGTGACGTCGAACAGCATCGATGTGAGAAGACGTGAGCCTGCGATCGCGCCAACGAGCCCGACGCCCGCGCCGACGCCCGCGATCCTGAGCGCCTGGCTGAGCACCATGTTGCGTACACCCGCCGTGGTCGCGCCCAGCGCCATGCGAATGCCGATCTCGCGCGTCTGCTGACTGACGGCCGACGCGATGATGCCGTAGAGGCCGACCGCCGCGAGGACGATCGCCGCGAGCGCGAACATCGAGAGGAGCATCGCGTCGAAACGCGGCGTCGCGAGCTGCGGGGCAATGAGATCGTCCATGCTCTGCGCGCGAATGAACGTCGCGCCGCCACCGGCACTCTCGACGGCATGGCGCAACGCGTCCACGGCGATCGGTGCGCCGCGCGTGCGAACGACGAAGTATCCCTGCGCGACCAGTTGGCGATACGGCTTGAACACGGTCGGCGTGCTCTCGCGGTGCAGGCGATAGTGGAAGTCCTTCACGACGCCCACGACCGTGATCAGCGAATCGGGCGTGTGATCGTCGCCGCTGCGCATGCGCTTGCCCACGGCCGGCTGATTCGGCCACAGCCGGCGCGCGACGCCTTCGGTGATGATGGCGACGCGAGGCGACTCGCGCGTATCCGCGTCGGTGAATGAGCGTCCTTGAATGATCGGAACGCCCAGCGCCGCGAAGTATTCGGGGCCGACGCCATCGAACGCGAACCAGGGATTCGCGCGCGCGTCGGCATCGGACTGTTCCTGCGCCGCGAACTGCCCCATCCACACGTTCGATCCGAGAAACGGCGGCACCGCCTCCGGCGAGACGGCGACGACTCCCGGCACGGCGCGAAGGTTCGCCATCACGCGCTCGTGCGCGCCGTAGTTGGTCTCGTCGAGGCACTTCGACCAGACGAGCGTATCCGCATGCGTCGGGGCGCCGTTCTTCGGCTGGCAGTCGGTGGTGTACTGGCGCCAGGGCATCGAGACATTCAGCATCGACAGATGGTCGGTCGGGTAGCCCATGTCGAGTGACGTCAACCGCGCGAGGCTCCGCACCAGCAAGCCCGCACCCGCGAGGACAACCACGGCAAGCGCGAGCTGCGACGCAACGAGCGTCTGTCGAACCTTGCGCAGACGACGGCCTTCAGTGCCCGAACGTGAATCCGCGCGCAGCGGCGAGGAGAGGTCGAACCGAACCGCCGCAAACGCCGGCAGGACGCCGAACAGGAGCACCGTCACGGCCGTCACGAGCACGCCAGTCACCACCGGCGTGCCGGCGCTCGCAATCAGATCCGTCCTCGGCAGGCCTGTGGGCGCGAGTCGAACGAGCGCCAACAGAAGAACGCGCGCGAGCAGAACGCCCACGATGCCGCCCGCCAATGCCAGGAGAATGCTTTCGGTGAGGAGTTGTCGCACGAGATCGCCCGTCGACGCACCGATCGCGCGGCGAATCGCCATCTCGCGCGTACGACCCGCCGCGCGCAACAGCAAGAGGTTTCCAACATTGGTGCACGCCAGAACGAGCAGCAGCACCACCGCGGCCGAGAGCGCCAGCAGAGCCGGTCGTGCGTTGCCTGTGATCATCTCGTCGAGCGTATGCACCTGCGCGCCAAGTGTAGTCGCCGAGGCCTTCAGCTCGGGGGCGTGCGCGAGAAATGCTTCGAATTCCTTGCGCGCGGCCTCAGGCGCGGCATTCGGCGCGAGTCGAGCGACGAGGTCGACGCCGCCGTAATCGGACGCGAGCCACAGCTCCGCGCCGCGCGGATAGTCGAGCCCCGGCGGCGCGACGCCCACGACGATCAACGTCCAGCTCATCTTCGCATCGCGAAGGGTGTGACCGATCACCGACGGATCGCCGCCGAACACGCGCTGCCAGGCAGCATGGCTCAGCACGACGGGAACGCCGGCTCCCGTCGCGTTCGCGCCCCAGGGCACTGCGTCGCCCTTTCGAAAGAGGCGGCCCAATGACGGTTCGGCGCCGAGCACGTTGAAGAACTCGTCGCCGACGACGGATTGGTTGAGCACGACACGACGATCGCCGTCGAGAAGCGCGTCGCCGATGACCCGCCAATGAGCGAGGCCCGAAACGGCCCGCACCGTTTGCGCGTGCTCCTGAAAGCGTTTCATCTGCGCGGGCAGGATCGGCACCTCGCTCGCCGCGCCACTCGCGATGCCCGACAGTTCCACGATCCGATCCTGCTGCTTCACGGGCAGTCGTTCGACGAGGACGGAGCGGAACACGGTGAACATCGCGCTCGACATGCCGATGGCGAGCCCGAGGATCACCACGACCGTGATCGCGAAGGCGGGTGCTCGACGGAGCGAACGCGCAGTGAACGACAGATCACGACGAGCGGTGTCGAACATGCCGGTCCTCCTCCTCGCCAGATGGCTACGGTGAAGATACGACGAAGACACGGGAGCCACCCGCCGGCCCTGACTTCTGGCTTCGCCTGGGCGGCACGCTAGAGCGGGCGCGAGAATGACTGAACGTCGAACGGGCGCCGCGATCGTACGCGACGCCCGTTCGTGATCGAGCCGGTGCGTGGGGTGGCAGCCGACTCTCGAGACTCTTGAATTATCGAACTCGTACGCCTTCCACTGCCTGGATCGTCACCATCGAGCCGGCGGGAATCGTCGCCGCGTGGTTGCTGCCGTTGTTGAGCGAGATGATCGCGCCCGCGCCGGCGCCGAGGACGCCACCGGTGATGAGGCCAGCCGCTTCGCCGCCGGTGATCAGTCCCCCGAGCGCTGCGCCGGCGGCGCCGCCGATGAGGGTGTTGAGCGCCGTCTTGTTCGATGCACCACTCGCGTTCTCGACCTTCACGTTCGAGATGCTACCCGCGAACGGAAGCATGCGGCCGTGCATCTCCAGCGAATTCACGTCCAGGCGGATGACGTTGCGATCGCCTGGCACGCTCGCCGAGTGAACGCCCGTCACCACCCCGTGGAATACCGCACCGCGGGGAATCGCGACTGCGCCATTCGTCGCAACTACCGGGTTGATCACGGTGGCCGTGAAGCGATCGCCTTCGTGGTCGTTGATCGAGATGTCCTGGTTGAAGCGGGCGGTCGTGACCGTGCCCGCGGGAATGAAGTTGGCCGACGTCGGCGTGGCCGGTGCGATCTCGCCCGCGGCCGAATGGACCTTCGTTCCGCTCGCGCAGGCGGCGAGCGATGCCGCGCCTGCCAACGTCGTCATGATAGTTTTATAACGCATGAATGCTCCTGTTGCTGCCGTGCCTTCATGCAAGGCAAGGCATGCGCCCGCGGGAGCGGCTGACCGCGCCCATGGGACCTTCGTCTCCGGGCCTCGCGTGCGATCCTGCGCCCGCGGCTCGGCGGCGCCTGGCGCGAGGGACGACTGGCTGTGGCCGTCAACGTGATGGACTCGTGGCGACGCGCTGGCCCGTCGCGTGCGACACATTGTGTCGCCCATGCTTACGGAACAGAAAAGACTCGAGCTCGAATCGATCGCCAACCGGATTCGCGAGTCGATCATCGAGATGCTCGTCGCCGCCGGGTCCGGTCACACTGCGGGCCCGCTCGGCATGGCGGACGTGTTCACCGTGCTGTACTTCCACACGCTGCGCCATGACCCGCGCAATCCCGCCTGGGACGGACGGGATCGGCTCGTGCTCTCGAACGGACACATCTGTCCCGTGCTCTACGCGACCATGGCGCACGCCGGCTATTTCCCCATCGCCGAGCTCGCGACGCTGCGCAAGTTCGGGTCGCGGCTCCAGGGACATCCGCACCGCGAGTTTCTCCCCGCGCTCGAGACGAGCTCCGGGCCGCTCGGCTCAGGGCTGTCGCAGGCGGTCGGCATGGCGATCGCGGACGCGATGGACGGCAAGACGAACGATCGCAAGATCTACTGTCTGATGTCCGATGGAGAGCTGGAGGAAGGGCAGTCGTGGGAAGCCGCGATGCTCGCCGGGCGCAACGCGCTGTTCAATCTCGTCGCGCTCATCGATCGCAACAACATCCAGATCGACGGCTTCACGGAAGACGTGATGCCGCTCGAGCCCCTCGCCGACAAATGGCGCGCGTGGAACTGGCACGTGATCGAGATCGACGGCCACGATCTCGACGAGATCGCGGACGCGTTTCAGGAATCGAAGAGTATTTTCGAAAAGCCGACGATGATCATCGCGCACACGATTCCCGGAAAGGGCGTGAAGGAATTCGAGCGCGATTTCCACTGGCACGGCAAGCCGCCGGATCGCGAGCAAGCCGGCATGGCGTTGAACGAGCTGCGCACGCTTGGCGGGCGCATTCGCAGCGAGCACCAATGACGCTCAACGCCCAGTTGCACCTCAATCCGAAGCTGTTCGACAAGGACGTCGAGCTGATCGCGATTCGCAAAGGCTTCGGCAAAGGTCTGGTGCAGGCCGGCGAACAGGATGCGCGCGTCGTCGCGCTGTGCGCCGACCTCACCGAGAGCGCGCACGTCCTCGAGTTCAAGAAGCGGTTTCCGGAGCGGTTCGTCGAGCTTGGCGTCGCGGAGCAGAATCTGGCATCGGTTGGCAGCGGCATGGCGGCGATGGGGAAGATTCCATTCATCACGTCGTACGCCATGTTCAGTCCCGGTCGGAACTGGGAGCAGATTCGCACGACGATCGCGTACAACAATCGGCCCGTGAAGATCGCGGGATCGCACGCGGGCGTGTCCGTCGGGCCGGATGGCGGAACGCATCAGGCGATCGAGGACATCGCCATCACGCGTGTGATTCCGCGCATGATCGTCATCTCGCCGTGCGATGCGATCGAAGCGCGCAAGGCGACGGTTGCCGCGGTGTCGACGGAGACGCCGGTGTACATCAGGCTCGCGCGGAACGATACGCCGGTGATGACGACGGACGAGACCCCGTTCGAGATCGGCCGTGCGCAGATCGTGTGGACGTCCGGATCGCCGAAGGCGGCGATCATCGCGACCGGCGCGCTGTTGCATGAAGCGCTGCTCGCCGCGCAGGAGTTGTCGGACCAGAACGTCGACCTGACCGTGATGAATCTCTCGACGATCAAGCCGCTCGACGTCGACGCGATCGTTGCGCTCGCGAGCGCAACGCCGCGGATCGTCACCGTCGAGGAGCATCAGATCGCGGGTGGCATGGGCTCGGCCGTCGCCGAATGTCTTGCCGCGCGCCACCCGGTGCCGATGGAGTTCGTCGGCGTGCACGATCGCTTCGGCCAATCGGGCACGCCGAAGGAATTGATTGAGTATTATGGCATGGGTTGCGACGCGATCGTCGAAGCGGTGCGCCGCGTGCTGCGTCGCTAGACGCCATCGAAGCGTCGGTCAAACGTGCGGAGCTTCACTCAGGCGAGGTGACGCGCGGCACCGGGGCCGCTAAATCTTCATTATCATGGCGCTCCGCTCTGGCCTGGGCAGCGGCGCGCACTACCATGGAAAGCGTCTCTGACGCGGTGCGCCTTCCATGAAAGCTCGGCACGTTGCTGAAGTCCGGCCCACACGGTGGCTTGCCATTCCCGCTGCGGTGCTCGCCGCGTTGACGGCGGCATGTTCGTCGGACAAGCCGACGGCTCCGCAAGCGGCACCATCTCCGGAAGTCGCCGCAATGTTGTCGGACGGTTTTGCGACGAGCACGGCCGGCTTCAGCCAGACGGACAATAGCTACATGCCGGCGGGCGACAATCTCGCCGGCTTCATGCCGATGGGGTGGGGCATGTCGGCGGGCTTGTTCAATCGCGGCAGCTTCATGGGCGGCGGACTGGGTCTCGATTTCGAAGGCGGCGGCGCGTTCTTCGATTTTGGCCACGCGGAATTCAACGGCGGCCCGTTTGCGCCGCGCCCCGGAAAGAACTGCACCTTCTCGTCGAGCACGGGCCGCGTGTCGTGTCCCGATCAGACCTTCGGCGGGCTCACGATCAAGCGGTCGTTCGCGTATCTCGACGGCGCGGGCAAGGCGCAGCCCGCACCGGACACGCTTACGAATTCTGTGAACACGCAGGTGTCGGTGACCGGCACGATCGTGACCCGCGACAAGAAGGACACCACGACCGTGAATTCGTCGAGTGACCGAACAGTCGCGGGCTTGTTGAAGACGTCCGCGACGCGCACGGTGAACGGCAAGTCGGCCAGCATGGAGACGACGGTCGGCACGAATCGCGACACGGTGAAGTTCACGACTACGCGGACTCAGGGCGACACGACCGCGGGGCTCACGATTTCGGTGAAGAACGGCAAGTCGAGCTTCCCGACCGCGGGCAGCGTGACGCGCTCCATGAAGGTGACGGCGAAAGTGACGGGCCAGCCGGACGCGACGTCGGTGCGGCGCGAAGTGATCACCTATTCCGGCAATGACACCGCAAAGGTGATCATCACGCACGACGGAACGACGAAGAACTGCACGCTGCCGCTGCCACACGGGCGGCTGACGTGTTCGTGATCCAATCATCCTGAGTGAGCGAAACGAACGAAGGATCTACTTCTCTCTGAAGCGTGGCTAGCCACGAACACGAGAGAAGTAGATCCTTCCTCGTTCTCGCTCTTCAAGATGCCGTTCTACGGCTGCGCCACACCCGCCAACCTCGTGTACACCGCCTTCGCCGAGTCCAGCTCCGCCTTGAACCGGTCACGCTCGCTGGCCGACCGCCAGCGCGACCGGTCCACGCGATTCCAGATCGCGTCCATCGTCTGCGAGAGGAACTGCACGTCCGCCGCACGGACGTACGGCTTGCCGCCGCGCAGCACGTACACCGGCCCCGTGTGCGCGAACGCATAGTCGTCGCCAATGTACCTCGACGGCGGGCCGAGCACGCGAGCCGCGATCCAGCCGCCCTTCGGAATCTCGACAGTACCGTCGAAGGCGATCGCGCCCGAATCCGCGCCCGTCCGATGCACGGTCTGCACGACGTCGCCGTTCACGACGATCTGCAGCGAATCCACCGGCGTGATCGACATCGTGTTGGCCTTCACACGGACCGTCGTCGGGCCGTTGGCGGCGACCGTGATCTCATCGCCCGGCTGATGCCCGTTCACGTCGATGAAGATGAGCGGGCCGGTCGACATGAACGTGCGTCCTTTCTTGATCGCGGCCAGCCACGACGACAGCGTGAGCGGGCCGTCCACGTGCGCGAACGTCCGATCCGAGCCCGCGGGCGGATCGCGCCAGACATCCGAGAACTGATCGGTGCCGGCGGTCGCCGGGAGATGAAAGCCGGCGTTCAGTAGGCGATAATAAAAGTTCGTTGACGCAATCTCGTCGGAGTACAGCGCGCCGAGATCGTAGAAGTCGCCCATGCCGAGCGCGACGTCCATGCCGATCAGCGTGCCCGCGGCCGCCGCGGGGTCGCGCGGATCGCGCAGATACGGATGTCCAAAGCCGGCGATGCCGCCCTGCGCGCGCGCGCCCTGGAGATACGGCGCGTCGAGCGACACCTGGCCGTACGCGGTCTGGGGATCGCCCGCGACGAGCGGCAGCACGAACTCCTTCGTGCCAAGCATGCTGATGTGGCCGAGATTGCCGCGATACTCCTCGCTGTACTGGAGAATGTGCGTGGGCGTCGAGAGCGGCGACGGCTTGCCGGTGAGATCGTCCCAGCGTCCCATCAAGCGCGTTCCATCCATGTGAATCAACGCGTTGGTGACATGAATGTCCTCGGCGCTGAGCTGGAGATAGAACGCTTCGTGGGTGAGCCCGAAGCCCTGATGCAGATCGTGCACGTGCGTGTCGCCGGAATACCAGCCGCGCGCGGGCAGATCCGTGAGCCGATTGAGCGTGATCGTGACGTCCCTGGTGCTTCCCGGCGTCACGTCGACGGTGACGGCCTTCGGTCTGTACTCCCAGCCGCGAATCGCTTCGATCCTCGCTTTGCCGGCCGGTAGATCGAGATCGGCCGTGCCCGTGCTGTGGAAATAGTGCTGATCGAACACCATCATCGCCCGCTGGAACGCGCCATCGGGCGAATACCCGCGGCCGTCGCTCGCATCGGCGTAGATGCGCGCGGGCACCACGCGCCCGTGCTCGTCGAGCACCTTCACATGCACGCGACCCGTCGGGGTGACGGGATGGCGGCTCGTGATCTTCACCGCACGCCACGTCGATTGACGTCCGCCGGCGATGTCCGCGACATACAGCGTGGGCACCGCCGCGCGGAACGCCACGAACGCGAACTTCGTCCCGTCGGGGCTCGGCGACGGCGACATCTCGTGATGCTCGTTGTCGAACGTCAGCTCGATTGGATTGCCGCCACTTGCCGAGATGATGCGGATGTCGTTCGAGCCCTTGTCTTCGGTGACGTACAGAATGTTGGCGCCGTCGGGCGTCCACTTCGGCCGCATGCGATACTCGTTCTCCTCGGCGCGCACGAGCTTCGATTGATTCGTCGCGAGGTCGAGGATGCGAATGCCGCCCTGCTCGTACACCATCGACTTTCCGTCGGGCGAGATCGCGGGTTGAATCCCGTTCGTGATCGACGTGTCGTGATTCGTCTCGAAGTCGTGGCGGTAGATGCGGAATCGGCCCTGGCGCGCGCTCGCGAAGTAGAGCGATTGGCCGTCGCGGCTCCACGCCGGCTCGACGTCGACGTGCGGATCCGATGCGACGCGTTCGACGGGCCCACCGTTCGCGTTCACGACGCCGATCTCGAGGTTGCCGCCGACGTCCATCGACAGCGCGATACGGTTTCCGTCCGGACTCCAGGCAGGCTCGAAGTAGTAATTCGGTCCCGAGGTCAGCGCGATCGCCTCACCCCCGCCGGCCGGAACCTTCCAGACGTCGCCGCGCATGGTGAACGCGATCCACTTGCCGTCAGGACTCCAGGCGGGGTCGAGCGGGCCGGTCGACACTTCAGGGAGCATGTGCCGCTCCTCGCGATCGGACAGACCGTACCGATTCGGGCGCGCAATCGCTGCTCCGGCGGCGACGAGCACGCCGGCGCCAATGACGCCGCCGGCGATCCATCCGCGCGGCGATATGAGTTTACTCATCGATCTCCAGACGGCAACGAGGGACAGAAACACGATCCATGGCAAGTTGCCCCGGTGCGCGCCACGTCCGCAACCTGTCTACGCTGCCGCCTGACGATTCGTTCAGTCCGCCCGAAGCGCCTCGGTGGGATCGATGCGCGCCGCTCGTCGCGCGGGAACGTACGCCGCGAGCAACGCGATGCCCACAACGAGCAGCGCGATCGCCGCGAACGTCAGCGGGTCGGATGCGGTCACGCCATAGAGCATCGTCTCCAGCGTGCGTGTCGCCACCACGGCCCCGATCCCGCCAATCACCGCGCCCGCGGCGGCGAGGCGGAATCCGTCGCCCACGACGAGGCCCGTGATCGCTCGCGCGTCGGCGCCGAGTGCGACGCGAACACCGATCTCGCGCGTCCGCTGGCCGACCGAATACGAGATCGACCCATAGAGACCGACGACGGAGAGCGCCAGCGCGACGATCGCGAAGCCTCCGAGCAACGACATCGCGAATCGCGTCGGCGCGAGCGCATCGCGGAAATAGTCGTCGCCGAGAACGATCGTCTGCCGCACGACGCGTGAATCGGCCTCGGCGATCGTGCGTCGCAGCGTCGCCGCCATCTCGCCCGGAGATCCCCGGAAGCGCGCGACGAGTGGTACCTCGACGGGCACAGGCATCTGATACTCGGTCGGCGCATCGCCCGCGCGGCCGGGCATGTGAACGTCGTTGACGATTCCGACGACGACCGATGACTCGCGCGGCCCGCGCGGTCGCCCGGAATGAATCATCGCGCCCAACGCGCCGCCATTCGGCCACAACAGATGCGCGAGCGTCTGATTGATGACGATCTCCGTCGGCGGCTGCGCTGTGTTCACCGCGGCGCCTGGCCCGCCGACCGCGCCCCAACGCGTCGAATCGGGCAGTCGTCCCTCGAGCAGCGACATCCCCGTCACGCGAAAGTAGCTCGGCGTCATGAACACCGTGCCGAGCTCCTGAATGGCGTGCGATTGACCGGTTGCGTCGACGTCGACGGTGAACGTTCCGAACGCGCGATAGGGATCGCCGGGCATCGTGCCGATCGCGGCGTCGAGCACGCCAGGAATTGCCCGCACGTGCTCGAGAATCGCGCGTTCGACGGCGGGCTTCTCGACCTGCGGCATGATTCGCGGCGGCGGCAGCAGCATGTCCGCGGCGATGAGCCCGTGCGGCTCGAAACCGAGTGGGGTTTCGAGTAGTGTGATGAACGATCGAACGAGCAGCCCCGCGCCGACGAGCAGCACGAGCGAGAGCGCGATCTCGGCGACGATCAGAGCCGATCGCGTCCGGCGCGCCAGTGCGTCGCCGGAGCTCGCGCGAGTCTCGCTGCGCAGCACGTCCCCGACGGAACGGCCGCCCGCGAACAACGCCGGGCCCGCGCCGAACAAGATCCCCGTCGCGACGGAGATCCCCGCGCTCCAGAGCAGCACGGTGGACTCGAGACGGATATCCGCGAGATTCGCGAGCGCCGGCGGCCTGAGCGCGATGATCACGCGAAGCGTCTCCCACGCGATCGCGACACCCAGCACACCGCCGGCGAGTGCGAGCATGATGCTCTCGGTGAGCACGAGCCGCGCGAGCCGTCCGCGTCCCGCGCCGAGCGCGGTGCGAACGGCGAACTCCCGCCGTCGCGTCCACGCGCGCGACATGAGCAAGTTCGCAACATTGGCGCAGGCGATCAGCAACAGCACGGCGACCGCCACGAAGAGCACCTCGATCGCGCGCGTTTCGCGTGGGTCGATGAGGTCCTGCGCCCGCATGGCGCGCGCGCAACACACGGCCGGTCGAGGAACCAGGCCGCCGCTCGCGACCATGCGCGCACTGTCGACGATGGACTGCATCTCGACGGACGCCTGCTCGGCGGAGACGCCCGCGCGCAGCCGCCCGAACACCTCGCCGTACGTGCCGACGGAATCGAGCGGTGCTGGTACCCAGATGCTCGGCGTCGCTTCGTGCAGCTTGGCACCGCGCTGCCGGAAGGACATCGGAATGCTCATGTCCGCAGGCGTCACGCCGATGATCGTGTACGACTTTCCCTCGGCACCGCGTACGCGCTCACCGATCGCGCTCGCACGTCCGCCATATGCACGCTGCCACAATCCGTACGTGATCATGGCGACCTTGCCGTTCTCGCCGCGCTCGTCGGCGTCCGTGAAGTCACGGCCAATGACCGGCGTGATCCCGAGGAGCGTCAGATAGTTCGACGTGACGGATGCCGGGATCGTGTCCTGCTCGGCGGCGTCCTGCACGAGCAGTGCATTGACGCTCACTGCCGCGATCATCTCGAGCGAGTGGGCGCGCGCACGCCAGGCGGACACCGCGGCGATCGAGACCGGGGTCGGCCCGCGATTCGGCGTCTGCACGGTCAGCAGCACGATGCGGTTGCCGTTCGGATATGGAAGTGGATCGAGCAGCAGGCGATGAACCACCGTGAAGATCGCGGTGTTCGCGCCGATGCCGAGCGCCAGCGTGAGCACGGCGAGCGTGGCGAACGCCGCGCTCTTGCGGAACTGACGCACGGCGAAGCGAAGATCCTGCCGCCACTCGTCGAGCCATTCGAGCGCGCGGTGATGGCGCGCCCGGCGGGCGGCGCGGCGATTCGCGTGCTGGCGGTAGTCGTCGGTGTCGCCGAACCGGCGCATGGCTTCGGCCCTTGCCTCCGCTTCGCTCGAGCCCCTCGCGCGCAGCTCCGCGATGCGCATCTCGACGTGGAATCGCACTTCCTCATCCATGTCGCGAAGCATGCGTTCGCGGCTCGGGGGAAGACGAAACAGGCGGCGAACGCCGGTCGGGAGCTTCGATGAGAATTGTCGCATGGTCGTCGCGGCTCAGGCGTTCTCGATCACGCCGGTCACGGCGGCGACGTAGCGCTTCCACGTGGCGACTTCGGTCCGGAGGAGCTGCTTCCCGCGTGTGGTGATCGAGTAGTATTTCGCGCGACGGTTGTTGTCGGAGACGCCCCATTCCGCGGAGATGGCGCCGGTGTCCTCGAGGCGATGCAATGCCTTGTAGAGGGCGGAGTCGACGATCTCGAGCTCGTTGCGAGTCCGCTCCTCGATCCACTTCGTGAGGCCGAATCCGTGCATCGGTTGCCAGGAGAGCGCTTTGAGCACGAGGAGATCGAGCGTGCCGTGCAGGAGATCGCTGGTGTCGCGCGCCATGAAGACTCTCTCCTTCCACGAGGTTAGGGGAGAGAAGGTGCGCGATCCGCACGCCGGCGTCAAGAGTCGCAGCTCCGGACGCCGGCACGCGCCGCTACTTCGACGACACCAGCACCTTGCTCGCCGAGAGCGAACCGTCGGCGTTCTTCGTGGTGAGCACGACGACCTGATCGCCCGCCGCGAGCGCGCGGCCGAGCGGCTTGAGCTCTGTCACCGGCGTGTTGGGGGAAACGGTGATCGTTTGCGACCCCCCGGCGTACTGCACCACGATGTCGTTGCCGTTCGTGCTTGCGATGTTGCCGTTCGACATACGCGCACCGGACGACGGATTCGCCGTGCCGTTCGTCATCCGGCTGCCCGGCGCGGCATTCTGCGTCATCATCCGGCTGCCTTCGCCAAGTCCGCGTAGCTCCGCGGGGAAGATATGAATCTCCGTGGCGCGCTCCGAGCCGTCCGGTTGCTTCACCGACGTGACGCCGATGAACGTGTTCGCCTTCACGGCGCTGAGATCCGCCGGCGCCCGGCCATAGACCGTGACCGGCGACGCGAGCTTGATCGTGGCGACGCCGGTGTCGCTCTTCACCACGAGCTCGCTTGCTGAAACACTCATGACCGCGCCGCGTACCATCGCGGGAGCCGCGGCGTCACCCGGCGGCGGCGGCTCCGGGCCCGGTACGTTGGACGGATTCGCGGCCGCAGCGGCCGACGTCGCGGTGTCGGCGATGCGAGACGCCTTCGTGCTGCACGCCGCCGCGGCCGCGATGATGGCGATGCAGGCGAGACGGATGTTGTAGTGATTCGCTGCAAGGTGATCCAGACGCATGACAAGGCACTCCATGTGAGGGCAATCGACTTGCCTGCATGTCCCGTGCTTCTCGCGATCGCGTCCGCTTACCGGCGGCTTCATGCGACGTCCGTATCGTGCCGCGGGGCGCCGAGCACAGTGATGAATCCCGACTGCATCTCTCGGGGCTACATCCAATAGACCCACTTCTGCGTCGCAATCACGTAGAGAGACAACGCGAGATTCGTGACGCCGTGCACGAGAATCAGGTCGCCGAGCGATCTCGTTCGCCAGATCCACCAGTTGTAGATGATGCCGCACGCCAGCCCGACCTCCCAGAACGGCCCATGCTCCGCGGCGAAGAGCAGCGCCGTCGCCCAGAATGCCATCGGCGTGAAACGCCCGAGCGGGACGCGCTCGAAGTCCTGGTTCTGCAGCCAGCGCGCGAGCCATCCTCGCCAGAACAATTCTTCGATGATCGGAACGAGAAGTACGGCGCGAACGGTCCGCAGCGCGAGCATGAACGGCGTGAGCTCAGCCGGCGGGATCGACGTTTTCAGATGTCCCGTTATGGAATTCTGAAACACGATGTGATCGCGCCAGCCGGGCACGAGGAGGTCGGGCGCGATCCAGAGCGCACACACCGCGACCCCGAGGAGAATGCTGGGCAGCCAGTGCGGCGCGCGCGTGGGGAGAATACGCCAGGAGAATCCGACGATGGACGCCACCAGCACCACGTCGCGAACGATCTCCTTCGCGGGATTGGCGAGCGGGATGTATCTGTCCAGCGCCAACCAGATCATGAATACGGCAAAAGGGCCGAACCAGGCCTTGCCGTCGCTGCGCTGTGTTGCCGGAAGAGTGGTGGGGGAAGGCATGACAAACAGTAGTGACTCTTGGTCCGACACAGTCCGCCGGCAAAACTCCAGAACCGACGCTCGGACCTCCAGCCACGCAACCGGCACGGTCGCTGCCGTCCCGCACGCGCATGGCCGATGCGACGCTCGTCTACCACAGCGAAAAGGTCTCTCCGCAGGACTTCGACGCACCCGTGACGGCGGAACAGGCGTCGATGGCCTGGCGACCCGTCGCCGAGTTCTTCGCGGGCAATGTGGTCGAGGACGTTCCAGCCATCGTGGTCGTCGATGACTCGATGCTCGTGCATGCCAGACGGCTTCGTCACCTGCCGGAGTACGTCGTGATCGTCGCGCTCGATGCACGCTCGCGCGAGGTTCTCGGTCATCAGGCGGACGTCTCCCTGGTCGGTGTGAGCGATCCGACGGCGCGCGCCAACATTCTCCGCAGCGCGTGCAGCATTGCCGGCGCGCGGCTCGGCATCGCGCGTCTCGCGCATCGTCTCACGCGCACGGAGCGCGAGTTCCGGGAGCTGAGCCGCATCGGCATGGCGCTCATGCTCCAACACGATCGCGCGGCGTTGTTGAAGCTCATCGTCGACCAGGGCAAGCAGTTGACGGAGAGCGATGGAGGCGGTCTGTACCTGTTCGCGACGAATGTCAGCGGAAAGCGCGACCTCGTCCCGGCCGTCTACGAGCTCGAATCATCGCCCCGCCTCGGCCCGACGGACATTCACTTTGCATTCGACGAGACGACCGTCGTCGGACGTGCGGCGGCGACGAGAAAGCCAGTCGTCGTCGATGACATTCATCGCCTGCCCGCGGATTCCACGTTCGCCGGCAGCAAAGAGTTTCAGCGGCAGTACGCCTATTACGCGCAGTCGATGCTCGCCGTGCCGATGCTCGATCAGGATGGCGTCGTGCTTGGCGTGCTGTGCTTCATCAATCGCAAGTCGAATCCGACGGCAGTGGTGCGCACGCGCGCCGAGGCCGAGCGCTGGGTGCTTCCGTACTCCGATCGCGAGGTGCGTCTCGCGCGCACGCTCGCTGGCCAGGCGGCGATCTCGATCGAGAACGAAGGATTGCACTCGCAGATCGAGCGACTGCTCGAGAGCGTGGTGAAGGCCGCGGTCTCCGCCATCGACGAACGCGATCCGGCAACCGCGGGACACTCGCTCCGGGTCGCCGCGCTCACGGTCGCGCTGGCCGAACAGGTCGCGCGCGCGGATCGCGGCCGCTTCCGCGGCGTGCGGTTCAGCCGCGATCAATTGCGCGAGCTTCGCTACGCCGCGCTCCTGCACGACGTCGGCAAGGTCACCGTTCGCGAAGACGTCCTGCTCAAATCGCACAAGTTGCCCGACATGCTCTGGGAGCGCGTCAACGCACGCTTCGATCTCATTCAACGCACGCTCCAGCTCGAGCACGCCGAGCAGCGGGCGCGCGATTGCTCAGCCTCGGGTGCGGCGCGCATCGACGCGGATCTCGATCGGCAACTGCACGACCTCGATCGACTCCGCGACATCGTGCGTCGCGCCAACGAGCCCGCGCCGCTCGACGCGGCGATATCGGCCGAGCTTGCCGAGATCGCGAAGCGGACGTTTTCCGGCGTCGATGGCAAGCCATGCGCGTATCTCACGCCCGACGAGTTGCACTATCTCAGAATCCCGCGCGGCACGCTCGACGAGCGTGAGCGCGAAGAGATCGAGGCGCACGTCGCGAACACGCATCGATTTCTCGCGCAGATCCCCTGGACGAGCGATCTCAAGAACATGGTGACGTTCGCCTATGGTCACCACGAGAAGCTCAATGGGTCAGGCTATCCGCTCGGCCTCCACGACGCGGATATTCCGCTTCAGACGCGGATGATCACGATCGCCGACGTGTTCGATGCGCTCACCGAGGCCGACCGGCCGTACAAGCCGGCAGTCCCGCCGGAAAAAGCACTCGACATGATTCGCGCCGACGCGAGGGCAGGCATGCTCGACCTCGAGCTCGTCGAGCTGCTCTCCGAGAGCAAGATCTACCGGCGCGTGCTCGAGCAGGATTGGCACACTCTGTAGCCGGCGGCCCTCGTGCCGTTCGCTCGTCGCTAGCGTCTCGAGGAGAAGGCCGTTCGTGACTCGACCCATCCCACGAGCCCCTTTGCACGAATGCGGCGCCATGTGCCCTGCGACTCGCCCAACTGCACACGCGAGTTCGGCCCGATCGACGCAACGATGCGCGATTGTTTGCTCGCGCCGGCTCGTACGATGACCCAGTCGCGAGCGACGGACGACACCCAGCGCGATGTGCGACGAGCCTTCGTTGCGTTGGGCGGCGCAGTGAAAGACGTCGAAGCGGCTGGGCCCGGCATCGCCATGGCGGCCGACGACGGACTCACGACCGGTGCGTCCGACGTAGGTGCAACTTCGCCCGATTGTACGAGGGCGGTGCTCGCGACCGGGAGGGAGGTCGTCGACGGCGTGGTGCTCTCCGCTGCGTTCGCGATGCTCCGAGCCAGCGCGGTGTCGACCGGCATCTCGTTGGGACCAGCGGGCGCTGGAGCACGAGGAGCAGCGGCTTCTTTGCGCGCTCGCTCGATCACGGGGGACACGTCGTCTGTCGAGTGATTGCGAAGGAGAAACGCGGCGCCGACCATCACCACCAGCGCGGTTGCACCCGCAGCCTTCCAGATCAGCGGCGCGATCGGCGGGTGCTCGGGTTTGGTGCCACACCACTTGCACTCGCCGAGCTTCTCCGAATAGTACGAGTCGCAGCTCGAGCAGTAGGCGAGTGGAAGCAGCTCGCCGAATCCATCTCGCAGCTCGAACAGGTGGCCGCAACTCGGGCACTTGGCCGCGGCCATCATGGCCTTGGCGCCACACGCATCGCATCGAACAGCGCGCATACCGAACCCCTGTGAGGGTGCGCTACAGGCTCGACCACGTTCGAACCTCGAGCGCGCCCGAGCAAAACATGCCGGTTAGACACCTGCTTCCGCGTTCGCGGCGAGCTGCCCGCCTCGCTTTCACGGTGCCGCCAGGCTCCGCAAAAACGATTCTAGTACTACCGCCGGATTGTGGAGAGGTGCCGCTTTGATCTGGACGCGGATGCCTCGACGGGCTCCGCTCCTGGTTGGACGCCGCCTATTTCCACGTTCCTGGCCGAACGCGCCGTGCGGTCGCTCACACGCTGACCGGTTTTCTCAGCCGCCAGCCAGCGACGCACGCCGGCGCAGAAGGTATTCCCGCTCGGCCGCGTTCTCGGTGCGAGCGATGGCGACGTCGTATGCGCGCGCCGCCTCCACTCGCCGTCCGAGCCGGCGCAGAAGATCCGCGCGAATCGCGTGATACAGGTAGTAGCTCTCGAGATCGAGTGCGTCGACCAACGCCAGCGCCGCCGAGGGACCGTCGACTTCCATCACCGCAACCGCACGATTGAGCGCAGCGATCGGGCTCGGCGCGATCGCCATGTGCTGGTCGTACAGCTCGACGATCTGTCGCCAGTCCGTCTCGCCGGCCGCCGGTGCGTCGCTGTGCACGGCATTGATCGCCGCCTGAATCTGATATGGACCGGGTCGGCCGAGACGGAGGCACCGTCGGACGAGCGCCTGGCCTTCGTTGATCAGCGCTCGATCCCACAGCGATCGATCCTGGTCGGCGAGCGGGACGAGCGTGCCGTCGGCAGACGTACGCGCCGATCGACGCGAGGCCGCGAGCAGCATGAGCGCGAGTAACCCGAGCGTCTCGGGTTCGTCCGGCATCAACTCCACGAGCAGACGGCCGAGCCGCATCGCTTCCGCGCAGAGATCGTCGCGGCTGAGCTGCGTGCCCGCGCTCGCCGCATAGCCTTCGTTGAAGATCAGATAGACGACCGCGAGCACGGAGCGAAGGCGTGCGGGAAGATCCTGGTCCGACGGAACGCGATACGGAATCTTCGCGTCGCGGATCTTGCCCTTCGCTCGCACGAGCCGCTGCGCCATCGTCGGCTCAGAGACCAGGAACGCACGCGCGATCTCGGTGGTGGTCAAGCCGCCGAGCAGTCTCAGTGTGAGTGCGACGCGCGCATCCGCCGCGAGGGCGGGATGGCAGCAGGTGAAGATGAGTCGAAGCTGGTCGTCGCGCACGGTCTCCTCATCGAGCTCGGTGTCCAGCGCCTCTGGCGGATCGGCTTGCGCATATCGCTCGTCGCGAGACGCTTCTCGCCGGAACCGATCGATCGCGCGGTTGCGTGCGGTCGTGATGATCCATCCCGCCGGGCTCGGAGGGACACCATCGCGCGGCCAGCGCTCGACAGCGGCGGTGAACGCGTCCTGCACGGCTTCCTCCGCGGCGTCCACGTCGCCGCAGACACGAACGAGCACGGCGACCGCGCGGCCATATTCCTCGCGGAAGACGTGCTCGATCGTCGGATCGATCATTGAAGTGGACGGACCTCGATCGGGAGGCTGGTTGCGCGGGCGAAGCGTTGGGCCCATCCGATCGCGGCATCGAGATGCGGGGCTTTGATGACAGTGAAGCCGCCGATGTGCTCCTTGCCTTCGACGAACGGCCCGTCGGTCATGAGCGTCTCTCCATCCTTCACGCGAACGACCGTCGCCGTGCTCGGCGCGTGCAGGCCGCCGGCGAAGACCCAGCTTCCCGTCGCGCGAAGGTCGCGGTTGATCTCCTCGATCTCGGACATGATGCGCGAGAGAACGTCCGCCGGCGGGATCGGGCCGTCGGGTTGATAGATGCTCAGGAGATACGTCGTCATGGGATCACCAGGGACGGGTTGTCGATCACGATCACGTTGCGCATTTGGCGGCTCCGGTTGGTTTGCCATCTACACGAACGGGAAAGTGCGAAATCGACAGCGGCCGCCGGGCACGACGCGTTTGCTGGGTTCCGTCAAGCTGGATGGCACGAAGCAGGGACAGTAGATCCTCAGCTCGCTTTGCTCGCGATGATGACAACCCTCGGGAGGACGACTACGCCACCTGCCGCGACGCGCTCTCGGCCGGAAGTCGTACTCGAAACGTCGTCGTCTCCCCCGGCGTGCTCTCGGCCCAGATGCGTCCGCCGTGCGCCTCGATCAGGCCCTTCGCGATGTACAGCCCCACGCCTAGGCCCGCGACACCCGATCCGCGGGCGCTCGCCGAACGTGTGAACCGGCTGAAGAGCCGAGGTAATTCGTCCGGCGAGATGCCGCGGCCGCGATTCGTCACGGCGATTTCAATCTCGCCATCCGTCTGCTCGACGTTGACGCCGATCTCGCTGTCCTTCTCGCCGTATTTCACGGCGTTCGTGATCAGATTACCCAGCACCTGGCCGACGCGCATGGGATCGATCGAGATGTTCGCGAGCTCGGGTCCTTCCGACACCACGACGCGGCGGTCGGACGTTGCGTGCGCCATGCGCTCGACGGTCTCGCGGACGAATCCGCGCGGCTCGACCACTCGCCGATCCAGCTTGAGGCGACGCGCCTCGAGCAGCGAGACGTCGAGCAGATCGTTGACCATGCGCGCGAGGCCACGCGCGGCGGAGACGATGCGTTTGGTGAAGAGCGTCTCCTTCTCGTTCATGGTGCCGCCGTGCAACTCGGGCAGCGCGCTCGCGGCCATGAGAATGAGACCGATCGGCTGCCGCAGGTCGTGCGCGATCACCGACGTCCATTCGTCGCGCATGCGTTGCAGGTTCTTCAGCTCCGTGATGTCCTGCGCCGTGCCGGTGCTGCCGATGATGCGGCCAGTCGCATCGCGCACCGCGTCGCCGCGCGCGGCGATCCAACGTGTGGTTCCGTCGGGGCGCACGATCTCCAGTTCGGTCTCGTACGGATGTCCATCGCGAAGCACACTCTGCACGGCCTTTCGCAAAGCTGCGAGACTGTCTTTCGTGAATGGATGCCCGCCGTCGCCGAAGAGATGGGGCAGCGGCGAGCCTCGCTCGCGGCCGAAGATGCGATAGAGCTCGTCGGACCAACGCGCGGTGTCGTCCTTCGCGCTCCAGGTCCAGCTCCCGAGATGTGCGACGCGCTCGGCTTCGCGCAGATCGGCTTCGCTCTGCCGCAGCGCTTCTTCGGCGCGTTTGCGATCGGTGATGTCGGACCAGATCGCGCAGATCGCGAATGGACGACGGGCGTCGTCGTGCAGCGGGAACTTGCTGATGAGGAACACGCGGGTGTGCTCGCCGGCCTTCACGATCTCCTCATAGGTGATCGGTGATCCCTTCGCGAGGGCTTCGGCATCGGCACGGCGGTGCTGCTCCGCCGTCGGCTGCGGGAAGATGTCGACGTCCGTCTTACCCACGACCTCCGCGGCCGCGATGCCGAGGATCTCCTCGAGCTTCCGGTTCACGACCAGATATCGCCCCGAGAGATCCTTGACGATGATCACGTTCGGCGAGTAGTCGAGCATCGCCTGGAGCCATCGTTGACTTTCCGCGAGCTCACGCGTGCGGCGCGCGAGCTCGTGATTGGCGCGCTCGAGCTCCTCGCGATCGCGCTTCATCGCCGAGATGTCGCGCGAGATCGTCCCGACGCCGAGCGTGCGGTGCGTGTGCTCATCGCGAATGAGAAAGCGATTCTGCCATACCGGAATCGCCGTTCCGTTCTGCCAATGGCGAAACGCGGTCTCGCCCTGCCATGCGCTCTGTTCGGCGGCCTTTCGCGTCATCACTTGGTCGACGAATCCGCGGAGCGACTCTGGATAGTACTGTGAGATGGACGTATGGCCGATGGGTGCATCCGGCGCAATGCCGATCATGCGCCGGCCGGCTGGATTGAGATAGAGCGGCTTGCCCTTCGGGTCCGCGATGCCGATGAAGTCGGCGGAATTCTCGATGAGCGCGGAGAGCAGCCGTCGGTGACGCACCGCGCGTCGCAACCGCCGCGTCGTGTTGCGTGAACGAATCAGCGTCCTCTTCAGATCCTCGTTGGCGCGTTGCAGACGCTCGTTCATGATGCTCGTGGCCACGCCCATCACGACGAAGATGACGCTCGGGAGCACGATCGCTCGACCGGGTCGTACGAGCAGGCCCACGACGACGATCGAGAGCGTCGTGGAGATCAGTCCGCTCCACAGACCGCCGATCCACGAGCTGAGGAACACGGCGGGATAGAAGAACGACCAGCGGGCCATCGTGGGCTCGAGCGCCCACTGCATGACGAATGCGCCCATGGGTGGGAGGACCGCGGCCCCAGCGGTTCCGAGCCACCGTCTGCATCGCGCACCGTGCGCGCCGACCGATCTCGCCAGTGTGTCGTTGGTCATGCCCCGCCTCGCGCATTCTGAGATTGCTAAATCCCGCGCCGGGGAACCATCAGACCTTGGGTCGCGCGACGTACCATGAGCCGCTCCGGCCACACGCATGCACGCACGCGGCCGACTTCGGCGTGGGCATGCGCGTGCACGTGCGGCCGACCCCGGCGCGTGCCCCTATGTCCACTGTCCGCGAAGGATGGCGAAGCGCGAGCCTGCAATGCCGCAAACCTCACGGGTCATGTTGATTCGACTCTCGCTCAGCGCCCTGCTGCTGCAGGCTGCGTCGGTATCCGCGCAGCCCAGCCTCGCCGGATCCTCGCGATCCTCCACGAATGCCGTCGACCTCGCCGGCTATGCCGTCTTGAGTTTTCTCTCAACCTGGCGAACGGCCTGGTTGAACGGCTCGGAGCTCGGTGATCACGGCCGCACGGAGATGCGTCTCCGCGACGTCCATTGCCACTGGGACGGCAGCTACGGTCCGAGCCCGTCGCGCGGACACACGGTGCCGCCCAGCATCATTCACGAAGGGAGCCGGCGCTCGATGTGCCCAAACTGGTTCCCGACTGGCGAGCGCATGCCGGACGACGAGCGCCTGGAGCACGACGCCTCGCTGCTGCCGCTGTGGCGCGATCGGATGCGCATCGCTCGCGCGGTGCTGCTCGATTCATTGGCGACGCTCGATCGCCTGCGTCCCGGCGACAATTGGATCACCGGTCAGCGCGTGCGCTTTCTCGTCGATCAGGGAGAGCACAATGCCGCGATCACGCTCGCTCGCGACTGCAAGGCCGAGAAGGCCTGGTGTGCGCAGCTCGCGGGCTTCGCGTTCGATGCCGCCGGCGATTTCAAACGCGCGGATTCCGCCTTCGACGCCGCCACGGCGCTGATGCAACCGAAGGATCGCTGCGAGTGGACGAGCGCCAGCCTCTTGCTCGATCACGACGGGCGCTCCGCCTACGATGGCATTTCCTGCGACGATCGGACGGCGACCAACGAACGGCTCTGGTGGCTGGCGACGCCGCTCTACGCCGATTCCATCAACGATCGACGCAGCGAGGAATTCTCTCGGAAAGTGCTCATTAAACTTCACAGTGCCCTTCCGTGGGACGAGCGATTCGATTGGCGGAAGCACTTCGGCGGAGAAGCCGTCGCCGACCTGCTCGAGCGCTACGGCTGGCCCGCGTTCTCGATCTGGGGCGGCGCCGAAGAGGAGCAGTCGCACGCCTCATGGATGACGTTCTACGACAGCACGCGCACGGCCACGATCGAGTATCCGATGACGCGCCTGCATCTCATCCCGGATTGGAAGGCAGTGGCCGACCCGTTCCATGCAGGTTCCGACGCCTGGCAGGTGAGCATGCCGCCCCTCAAGGACGACGACGAGCCCGCCGCGCAGTGGTGGCCCGCCGAGCACTACGACCGATCCGAAGGGCCGATCGTGCAACTCACCGATCAGACCGTGATGCTGCGCCGCGACGACAACATCCTGCTCGCAACGGCGTCGGGTCTTCCGCCAGCCACGAACGCCATCGATGCCTCGGCCACGCCGTATCTCGTCCGCACGACAGGCCCGCATCAGGTCGAGAAGCTGCCGCATCAGATTTTTCGAAATGACGATGCCATCGTCATGACGGCGCGCATTCCGACGGAACCGGCGATCGTCGGCTCGGAATTCGTGGCGGCGAAGCATGGCGCGACGTCGGCACGGACCCGCATGGGCGTCACTCCGCCGGCGCCGCTCTCCGCACTGCACGACGGCGAGACGGCCGTGTCGGAACCAGTGTTCGTCGCCGCAACCGAGGCATTACCGCGCGACCCCGATGCGGCCCTGTCTCACATGCTCGGCGCGCTGCGCGTGCGTGGGCCGAAGGTCGCGCTGTACTGGGAGACGTACGGGTACGCGCCGGGCGATTCCGTCGACGTCAGTGTGACGATCACGCGGCACGAGCAGCTCAGCGTGATGCGGCGCCTCGGTATGAAGCTGCGCGTCGCGCACGACATCAATGGATCGGTGGCGGTGCGGTGGCAGGAGCCGCAGGCCGGACACGATTCGTGGCTCATTCCGGCTGTCGTGCCGATTCAAGCGCGTTGCATCCGGCTCGATCTCGGGAACGTGGAACCGGGCCACTACATCGTGCAGGTCGCGGTTGCGCGGCGCGGCGGGTTGCCGGTGACCGCGAGCCGGGAGTTCGTGCTCGAAGGACGATAAAGTATGCGTGCGTCACCCTGAGCGAGGCGAAGGATCTACTCTGCGGACTATGCGTACATCGTGGCTAGGCACAGTCACGTGATGGTAGATCCTTCGGTTGCTTCGCTCGCTCAGGATGACGACGGCGCGCGGCGCGCCACCCGCCACAGACCGCCGAGCATGATTCCCGAGCAGAGCATCAACGGGTTGAGCGCGCGATACCAGAGCTGTCCCATCGATCCGTCGAACCTCCATCCGCCGAGCAGGTTCATTCCAACCCAGAACGTCAGCCACCATCCGGTCGCCGCGAGTGTGCCCACGACCGGCGCTCTGCGTCCGATGCGCGCGACCAGATAGCCAAGCAGCAGGCCGTCGAGCATCGTCCAGCACAGCATCGATCCGAGATAGGCGGGCGACTGACCCACGACGCGCCACCACGCGAGCACGGCGGGCGCGAGCGCCCGCGCGACCATCTTCTCGAGGCCATAGACCAGGAGCGATGATACCGCGACAGCTTTGATGACATGCGGTGCATCGAGGAGCCGCCGGCCGCGCCACCAGTCGCGCAGCAGATAGGGCGCGACGCGCACGCACTCGCGGCAGTACCATCGCCGCGCCGCCGTCACGCCGTCCCACCGCGCCCGCAGCACGAACTCTTCCGCGAGATCGCCGACGATCGTATCAGAAAACTCTGAATCAGCGCCAAGGGCGGTGAGCACGCGCTCGACGGCGCGCGGCGGACTGCCAGATGAGAGCGTCATGCGGGCTCCGGCTTCGGGCCGGTCGACACGCCATCCCACACCGATCGTGCGACGCGCTCGGCCTGACGGATGGCACGTTGGCCGGCCGCGGTGACCTTGAACTGTCGCCGCGAGCGTCCGCCGCGCGTGGGCGTCGGGTCGGTCGTCCGCGAGATGACGAATCCCTTCGCCTCGAGCCGCTCGAGCGTCGTGTAGATGGCGCCGACAGAATAGTCGCGCCCCGTGCGGCCCGAGACGTCGCGCCGTACGGACAACCCGTAGGCATCCTCGCCGAGACGGGCGACGGCGAGCAGAATGGTGAGCTCGAGCGCACCGAGCGTTGCGTTGGTCATGTTCTATACTGTAGAACAAATCGCCGCCGCGCAACCCTTTGCGCGCGTTAATCGACTCCTAATGCGCGCGACGCCCGTTGCTAATCGACGGCGAGTTGACGGCGCGTCCGAACCGCCGAGCTTGGACGGAAGGGAAGGTCGCTCCACTTACTGCGCCGAGGCTTCTATGCGTCGCGTTCTGCTGACGTCACTTGTATTCGTCACCGCGGTCGGCACACTCATCGCGCCCATTGCGTGTGCCCAATCCCCAACCATTCCCGGCACGCCCGCCGGCGTCGTGCTCAGGGCATGGCTGGATGCGTTCAACAGCGGAGACTCCGCGCGCATGGAGTCGTACTATCACAAGTATCAGCCCGACATGAGTGCGTCGAACCAGTTGCGGTTCCGCGACCAGACCGGCGGCTTCGATCTGCTCTCGATCGAGCGCAGCGAGCCGACTCGCCTCCTCTTCATCGCGAAAGAGCACAAGAGCGAGATGACCGCCTTCGGTGTGATCGAAGTCTCGCCGACGGATCCGAACCAGGTGACGACGTGGCGCCTGCAGGCGATGGGACCGAACGCCTCCGCAGCGGCGACGCACATCGACGCCGCCGAACGAACGAAAGTCATGGACGGAGCGATTGCGCAGCTCGACGAGTTCTACGTCTTCCCGGACGTCGCCAAACGCATGGGCGACTCGTTGCGTGCACGCGCGGCGCGCGGTGCGTACGATGCGGACGACAACGGCGTCATCTTCGCGATGAAGCTGAATGACGAGCTCCGGGCGATCTCGCACGACAAACACCTGCGCGTCGACTTCAGTGCGCGCGCCCTCCCGCCGCAGCCTGCATCCCCGCCCCCGCGCACGCCCGAGATCATCGCGCGTCAGCAAGCGCAGATGGACGCGATCAACTGCGGGTTCGACAAAGCGGAGGTGCTTCCCGACAACGTCGGCTATCTCAAGTTCGACATGTTCGCCGAGCCGGAGCTGTGCGCGCCAATCGCGTCGGCGGCGATGTCGTTTCTCGCCGGTACGCGCGCGCTGATCATCGATCTACGAGAGAATGGCGGCGGCAGCCCCGCGATGGTCACGTACATCGCGTCCTATCTCTTCTCCAAGCGCACGCATCTCAACGATCTCTGGGAACGGAAATCGGGAGGGACCGAAGAGTTCTGGACGAAGGACTCGCTCCCGGGACGCAAGTTCGGTGGCGAGAAGCCGGTCTACGTGCTCACGGCGGCGCGCACGTTCTCCGGCGCCGAGGAATTCTCCTACGACCTCAAGACGCAGAAGCGCGCGACGATCGTCGGCGAGACTACCGGCGGGGGAGCGCATCCCGTCTCGGGACACCGGATCGATGAGCATTTCATCATCGGTGTCCCGATGGCGCGGGCGATCAACCCGATCACACACACGAACTGGGAGGGCGTGGGCGTGGAGCCGGACGTCAAAGTCCGCGCAGCCGACGCATTGACGGCCGCGCAGAAGCTCATCCGCCAGAAGACACAGCCGTAGCGATCGATCCGCTACTTCGCGATGGCCGGTGTCGGGGCGGTGCGCAGATAGCCACCGCCCTTCTTGCACGCGGTGAACGCGGTGGCGGCGATGGCGACGAGTAGAGCATAGCGAACGAAACGCATGAGAGTCTCTCTGAGTAGAAGTCGAATGATGAATCGCCCCGAGGCGATATGAGTTCACTGCCGCCTGCCGCCGGCCGCCTGTCGCCCATCGGCGTGAAACCCGATCCGGGACGGACCGTAGGGACCCGAAACCCGAACTCGGAGTCATCATGGGCGGATTACGGTCGATCGGCTACGCGTGGCGCACCCTCCGGCGAGCCCCCGTATTCAGCGCAGCCGTCGTCCTCACGCTCACCGTCGGAATCGGTGCCGCAGCCGCGATCTTCACAGTGGTGAACGCCGTCCTGCTCCGCCCGCTGCCGTATGGACACCCGGAGCAGCTCGTCGGAGCATGGCACGATCTCCCGCCGCTCTCGATGACGCATGCCGAACAGACGCTCGGCACCTACTTCACCTACAAACGCTTCGCCCACTCGATTCAGGACATCGCCGAGTATCAGACGGGAAGCGCAAGTCTGACGGACCCGGATGGACGCTTCGAGCCGCAGCGCATCGACGTCGCGTGGTCCACGGCGAACCTGTTTCCGACGCTCCAGGTGCCCGCGCTCATCGGCCGGACCTTCAGCGAGGCGGAAGATCTTCCCAAGGGACCGAACCTCGTCGTGCTCAGCGAGGGGTTGTGGCGGTCGCGCTTCGGCGGCGACCGCACGATCATCGGCAAGTCGATCATGTTAAGTGGAGTATCGCGCCAGGTCATCGGCGTCATGCCCGCGAGCTTCCGATTTCCGTCGGCACGCACACAACTGTGGCTCCCGAGTCAGCTCGATCCGAACACGCCAATTCCCGGTGGTTTCTCGTACGACGCCATCGCGCGGCTCAAGCCCGGCGTGAGCATCGAGACGGCGGAACGAGATTTCGCGAGCGTCCTTCCGAGAATCCTCGAGATCTTTCCGAACGTCGCGCCCGGTGTGACGACGAAGATGCTGCTCGATCAGGGCAAGCCGGTCCCGCGGCTCGTCCCGTTGCGGGACGACACCGTCGGCGACATCTCGCGCACGTTGTGGATCGTCGCAGCCGCCGCGGTGCTCGTGTTGCTCGTGACGTGCGCGAACGTCGCGAACCTGCTGCTCGTCCGCGCCGACGGCCGCCATCGCGAGCTCGCCGTGCGCTCGGCACTCGGCGCCGAGCGCATGCAGGTGCTCGCGCATTTCTTCACTGAATCGGGATTGCTCGCCGCGGTGTCCTCAGTGCTCGCGCTCGGCGCGGCGTACGTCGCGACGGTGCTGCTCGTGAGCGCCGGGCCCGCCGAGATTCCGCGTCTCGCCGAGATTCACGTCGACGGCGGCACGGTGGTGTTCACGTTCATCGTCGCGGTGCTCGTCGCGATCGCATGCGCGGCGATTCCGGCGATGCGCTTCCTGCGGAGCGATGCGTTCGCGGGGTTGCGCGAGGGCGGACGGAGCGGCACCGCGGGTGGTGCACGCCAACGTGCGCGTCACGTGCTCGTTGCCGCGCAGATGGCCTTCGCGCTCGTCGTCCTCGCCGTCTCCGGCTTGCTCTTCAGAAGCTTTCAGCGTCTGCACGCGGTGAAGCCCGGCTTCAACCCGGATGGCGTGGCAACGCTGTGGGTGTCGGTGCCTTCGGCGAAGTACAAGTCCGATTCAGTGATCGCGCGGTTCTACACGCAATTGAACGATCGTGTCGCGCAGCTTCCCGGCGTGCAATCGGCGGGCATCACCTCGCGCCTGCCCCTCGAAGGAACCGGAGGGAGCTGGGATCCGTTCTACGTGAATGGCGACGAAACGTACGCGAAGAGCATCCCGCCGCTGCAGATGTACACGGCGGTCGGAGGAGAGTACTTCAAGGCGATGGGAATTTCGCTGCTCGCGGGCAGCACATTCGGCCGGCTCGACGACCCGAACATCGGAGACAAAGCCGTGATCAGTCAGGCCACGGCGAAGATGTTCTTTCACGACTCGACCGGACGCAGCGCCATCGGCAAGCAGTTTCATACACTTCCGAACGGACCGTCGCACACGATCATCGGTGTCGTCGCCAGCGCGCGCGACACGTCGTTATCGAGCCCGCCGACACCGGCAGTGTATTTCCCCGAAGCCGTGCAGGTCGATACCCTCGATGGCAGCGTTCGTCGCACCATGGCGATCGTCGTACGCACCAGCCGCGACCTGTCGGCCATGACGCGGGCGATGCAGGGCGTCGTGCACGATCTCGATCCGACGCTGCCGACGTTCGACGTGAAGACGATGCGCGTGATCATGGCGTCGTCGATCGCGCGCCTCTCGTTCACGATGATCGTGCTCGGCGTCGCCGCGGGTGTGACACTCCTGCTCGGCGTCGTGGGACTGTATGGCGTGATCGCCTACGTCGTCACGCTGCGGACGCGCGAGCTGGGTGTTCGAATTGCCCTCGGTGCGCAGCCGCGGAGCGTGATGATGATGGTCACGCGACAGGGGCTCACCTTGAGTCTGGCCGGCGTGGTCGTCGGCGTCGTGATCGTGCTCGTCGTCGCGCGATTCCTGCGCTCGCTTCTGTTCGAGGTGGCGCCGAGTGATCCGCTGACGCTGCTGGGCGCGGCGTCGATGCTGATCGTGTTCGCCGCGATCGCGAGCTGGATTCCCGCGCGCCGGGCGTCTCGCGTCAATCCGATCGAGGCATTACGCGCCGACTGATTCGCGAGCTTTCTTTGGTATCATCCAGAGGAGCGTAGCGAGGAAGGATCTACTGTCCGCACCTGGAAATTAGATGAGTTACCGCGAACACCGGCGGCACGGTGATTCACGGCGTGTTCCGTGGTTCATCCGAGTATCTCCAATCACCTCCGGTCAACTAGCGAAGAACGGAGGATGACACCAGCGCGAGATCCTCGCGTGCTTCGATCGGCGTCCATCGCAGATCCCTCGGCCCGACATACGTGGAGCTCGGACGAATCAGCCGATTCGCCGATCGCTGCTCGAGCGCATGACCAATCCAACCGCTTACGCGACCAATCGCGAACGTCGGCGTGAAGAGCGGCACGTCGAGCCCGAGTCCGTGCAACAAGAGGGCGGTGTAGAACTCCACGTTCGTCTGCAGCCGACGGCCCGGCTTGTATTTCTCGAGCAGGCGTAACGCGGTCGCTTCGACCTCCCGCGCCAGCCGGTACAGCTTCATGTCGCCCGCGCGCGTGAACAATCGCTCGGCCGCGACGGCGAGGACGTCCGCGCGGGGATCGCGCACCTTGTACACGCGGTGGCCGAAGCCCATCAGCCGATCGCCGCCCTCGATCTTGCGACGCAGCATCGACTCGGCACGCGATGCATCACCGATCTCGAATACCATCTCGAGCGCGGGCCCCGGGGCGCCGCCGTGCAGCGGACCCTTGAGCGCGCCGATCGCGCCCACGATCGCCGAGACGAGATCCGATCCGGTCGACGTGATCACGCGCGCCGTGAACGTCGAGGCATTCAATCCATGATCGATGACCGTATTCAGATATGTCTCGAGGCCACGCGTGCGCTCGGCGTCGGGCATCTCGCCGCTCAGCATGTAGAGATAGTTCGCCGCATGCGAGAGATCCTGTCGCGGAGCGATCGGCTCTCGTCCGTCGTGCAATCGCGAGAAGGCCGCGACGATCGTCGGAATGGTCGCCACGATCGTAGTGGCATCGTCGTCCTCGAGCGAGATCGTGCCTGCGGCGATGCGCAGCGCGTCCATCGCGTCGAGGTTTGCGCGTGCGCAATCGCGAAGCAGTGACACCGTGGCCGCTGGCAGCGCGCGCATGGCCGCCAGCTCGGTGCGAAATGCGTCGAGCTCCCGAGCATTCGGAAGCCGGCCATGCCAGAGCAGCCAGGTCGTCTCCTCGAAGGTCGCGTGCGCGGCCAGCTCGGGCAGGGGATAGCCGGCGATGATCAGCTCACCACGCTCGCCGTCAACGTGGCTCAGGCGCGTCGATGCGGCAACGACGCCCTCGAGTCCAGTATTGATGTCCATGGCGAATGCGTAGCGACGCGTCCATATTCGAGTCAATGTTGATCGATCAATCAATATGACCAAGACGGAGACCTGGCTGTCCGCGGCCGACGCGGCCCGCCGACTCGGCGTGAAGCGCCCGACGCTGTATGCGTACGTCAGCCGTGGCCTGCTTCGCTCGACGGCACGCGGCGGACCGACGCGCGAGCGCCTCTACGCGCGCGAGGACGTCGAACGACTGCGCCGGCGGGCCGAGGAGCGCCGTGACCCCAAAGTGATCGCGACGCATGCGCTCGACCTGGGAACCCCGGTGCTCGAGTCGTCGATCACGCTCATTGAGGGCGGTCACGTGTACTATCGCGGACACGATGCGGCCGAGCTGTCGCGGACGCGATCGGTGGCCGAGGTGGCGGCGCTGATCTGGACGGGCCGCTTCGATGGCATCGCTCCCGCGCATCCAGCGGCGGCCAGACGCACCAGGCTGTCCGGCGAGCTGCCCTTCATCGTTCGCGCCCAGAGCATGCTCGCGACGGCGTCGTCACACGATGCGGGCGCGTTCGACCTGCGCACCGAAGCCGTCGTCGCGGCGGGATTGAGGGTTCTCTCATTGATGACACGGGCGGCCACGCTGTCGCCGCACGCGAGCGCGACGATCGACGTCGAGCTCGCAACCGCCTGGCGGCTCAAGCGCGGCGCGGCGGACGTCATCCGTTCAGCGTTGATTCTCTGTGCGGATCACGAGCTCAACGTCTCGGCGTTCACCGCGAGATGCGTCGCCTCGGCGGGCGCGAGCGTCTATGCCGCGGTGATCGCGGGACTTTCGGCCCTGGAGGGAATCCGGCACGGCGGTTTGACGTCGCGGGTGGAGGCGATGCTCGCGGCGATGCGCCACGCGCGTTCGGGGCGGGCCGCCATTGCCGAGCGATTGCGGCACGGCGACGAGATTCATGGCTTCGGGCATCCGCTGTATCCGGACGGCGACCCACGGGCGCGCGAGCTCTTCGCGCTGCTGCATGCGCGCTATCCCAGGTCGGGCGAGCTGGCCTTCGCTCGGGACGTCGCGGATGCGGCGTACGAGACGCTCGGCAAGCATCCGTCGCTCGATTTTGCGCTCGCGACCGTTTCGCGTGTATTAGGCATGCCTGCGGGCTCGGGCCTCACGCTGTTCGCGATCGGGCGCACGATCGGGTGGATCGGGCACGCGATCGAGCAGTACACCGTGGGACAGTTGATCCGCCCGCGCGCGCGATACGTCGGACCAGCTCCTCTCCAATCATGACCACAGAGACTCTCGTCGCTTCGCCGAAGAAACGTGCTCGCGAGCGCGTGCATGCTACGTATGCCCCCTATGAGCCACCGTATCAGCATTGGGTCGCGGCGGGCATATGCGTTCTTGCATCGTGCACGCTGCTCTGGCCTCTGCTCACGGGGCACATCCTGTTCGGTGGCGACGTCTCGGACATGTATCGGGCCGGCTATTCGTTCCGGCTCTTCGGCGCCGAGCAGTTCAAGCAGACGGGTTCGATCCCGCAATGGAATCCGTATCTGTTCGGCGGATTGCCGTACATCGCGGCGATGCATGGCGACATTTTCTATCCCACGGCGTGGCTGCGATGGATCATGCCCGTGGACCTCGCGATCACCTGGGGGATGGTCGCGCATCTCGTGCTCGCGGGCTGGCTCACGTATCGATTCGCGCGATCGCTCGGATTGGGATGGGCGGCGTCGATCAGCGGTGGCGTCGCATACGAGCTCACCGGGATCGTCGCGTCGCAGATGAGTCCGGGCCATGACGGCAAGCTGTTCGTCTCCGCGCTCACGCCGCTCGCGTTCTGGCTGCTGCTCGCCGCGATTCGCGATCGAAAGCAGTGGGCATACGGAGCCTTCGCGCTGGTGGTCGCGTTCACGGTGCTCGGCCACTATCACATGTCCTACTTCCTGCTGCTGGCGCTCGGGTTGTGGACGTTGTATCTCGCGTTCGATCCGGTGCGGCGCGCGACGCAGTCACCATGGCCGCCGATCGCGTTCGCGACGCTCGCCGTGGTCGTCGGCATTGGCATCGCGGCGCTGCAGGTCGTGCCGTTTCTCGAGTACATCAAGTACTCGCCGCGCGCGGACAATGGTCCGGCCACCGGTTGGGCGTTCGCGACGAGCTTCGCGTTTCCGCCCGTCGAGATCTTCACACTGTTGTTGCCACAATTCAACGGCGTGCTCGATCACTACTGGGGTCCAAACCCGCTGAAGTTTCACACGGAGTACGTGGGCGTGCTGCCGCTGGTGCTGGCCACCCTTGCGTGGGGTGATCGCGCGCGTCGCCGACTGGTGATCGCGTTCGGCGTCGGCGCGATCGTCTTCCTGTTGTTCGCATGGGGCGGCTACTCGCCGCTGTATCGGCTGCTGTTCAACGTGCTGCCGATGCTGAACAAGATTCGCGCGATGGGGATGGTGTTCTTTCTCGTCGCGTTCGCGATGTCGATGCTCGCGGCGATCGGTATGGAGCGGGTGCTGTCCGGCGGCGTATCGGTGAAACGACTCGCAATCGTGGCCGGGTGCGTTGCGGCATTCGCGCTGGTGGGTGCCGTGGGCGCGCTTCAGGGATTGGCTGAGGCGCTCGCGAGTCCGGAGCATGCGCAGGTCGTGAGCGCCAACGCAGCCGAGCTGCAGGCGGGTGCGCTGCGACTGTTTCTGTTCGCGCTGTTGAGCGGTGGCGTGTTGTGGGCCGCGGCCACGCGGCGAGCTCGCGGTATCGGTGCTGCGGCGGCAGTCCTCGTGGTGCTGGTCGCGGATCTCTGGAGCGTCGATCGGATGTTCTACGAATTCTCACCACGCGCGGACGTGCTGTTTCGGGACGATGCGATCACGTCGCGGCTGAAGCAGACGCACGCGTTGTATCGCGTGTTCGATTTCGGCAGCTATGGCCAATCCTCGATTTTGATGGCGTACGGCATTCCCGACGCTACCGGCTATCACGGCTTCGAGCTGAATTCGTACGACGAGCTCGGCGGGCATGATCATGGCTGGCGCGACCTGCTGTCCCCGAACCTCATCGACCTGTTGTCGATTCGGTACATCATCTATCCAGACGCGACGACGATTCCCGGCTATCATCGCGTCATTGGCCCGGTTCTCAACGCGCAGGGAGATTCTGCCACGTTGTACGAACGCGATACCATTCCTCCGTACGCGCGCGTCGTGTTGACGGCGGCCAAAGTGCCCGAGAGCCAGCAGGTGCCGGCGATTCGCGATCCGCGCTTCCCGATCAACGCCGTTGCCCTGTACGACGACACGTCGTCCGTGCGTCCCGATTCGATCGTGCAGCCGCTGCCGGCGTCGCACGTGTCGGCGAGTGTCACGTCCTGGTCGCCGGGTCGCATGAGCATCGCACTCTTCGGCGCCGACGCCCGACCTGGTCATCTCATCGTTTCAGAGAACTGGTATCCCGATTGGCACGCGACGGTGGATGGCCGCCCGGGCGTCGTTCATCGCGCGGATCATTCGTTGTTGAGCGTCGAGGTGCCTGCTGGCGCGAAGCAGGTGCAGCTCTGGTTCGACCAACCGTCGTACGCCAAGGGGAAAATCATCAGCTTCGTCGCGCTGCTTGCGGCGCTCGCGATGATCGCCATCCCACTTGTGCGCGACCGACGCGTCCGGAAACAGTCCGCCAGCCCGCTGACTGGATGATCGGCGGATGATTCTTGCTCGTTCAGGGATGTCGGGTTGGCGCCCTCCCCAGTCGGCGAGAAAGGACCGCCGTCGCTTTGATCACTTGCTTGTCATTTCTGCGCCACGGTCAGCGGCATTTCAAGCAGCATTTCAAGCAATTCGGTGGTGCTCTGTGCGTCACGGTGTTCTCGGTGGTATCAGCCATTGCCTGCGAGTACTTCGAGGAACCTCCGAGTACCTCCGATCAACTAATAGTGACAACGATCTTCCGAGCTTCCGTCCTATCGAGCATACCCCAGCACTCCGCACCGATCAGTCATTTCGCAGCGCGATCGCCGGATCCAGCGCCGATGCTCGGCGAGCCGGCAGCCAGCTCGCCGCGAACGCCGTCACGACGAGCACGAATGACACGACCGCAAGCGTGAGCGGATCCGTCGGCCGCACGTCGAACAACACGGCGCCGAGCGATCGGCTCGCGACCACGGCGACGACGAGGCCGATCGCGACACCGATGAGCGCGTCGCGAAGCGCTTGCGACGTCACGTGCCGCCGCACGGCACTCGCGTCGGCCCCGAGCGCGATGCGAACGCCGATCTCGCGAGTGCGGAGGTTCACGAGATACGAGATCACACCGTAGATGCCGACCGCGCCAATGAGCGTGGCGGCGATCCCCGCAATGGCGAGCAGGATCAAGGTGAACGTGGTTCGGGCGGTCGCGTTCGATACGAGCTCGCTCAGCGGAGTCAGATGATATGCGGGAATCGTCGGCGCGCTCGAGGCGACGACGCGCTGTACCTCGGAGGCGAGCGTCGAGGCGTCGCCGCGTGTGCGTACAACGAATGCGAGATCGCGTGGAATCCACGGGACGCGCGCAGCGTTCCACGTCACGAGGGGGCAATAGACTTCCTCGGTCGGCGATTGGTCCAACCCTTCGTCGTGCACGCTGCCGACGACGCCGACGATCGTCTGCCACGGGTCGCCCGGATTCATCTTCACGCGCTTGCCGATCGCCTGTGTCGTGCCCCAATAGCGAGTCGCGAACGCCTCGCTCACCACGACCTCCGGCGGCCCCTTCGCCGGTAGTCCGCTCGCATCGAGCGGCGCGAACATGCGGCCGGCGATTAATGGAATTCTCATCGCTGTGAAATAGCCGGGCGTCGCGAACGCGATCTCGCGGATGGCCGGAATCTCGCCGGGCTTGAGCGGATGATCTTCCATGAACACGGCGCTGTCCTGCCGCGCCTCCGCATCCAGCGGAAGCTTGGTGATCACGCCCGCCGCGGTCACACCGGGAATCGCGCTCGCGGCGTCCTGCACCCGCGCGACGATCGCCGCGGCGTCCCGCGTGCCCGGCGCCGTCACCGGCGGGATGCTCATTCGGAACGCGATGGCGTTCGACGCCGAAAATCCGGGGTCGACGGACCGGAGACGCGCGAAGCTGCGCGTGAAGAGTCCCGCGGCCGTGAGCAGCACCAGGGCAAGCGCGACCTGAATCACGACCAGCGCACGGCGTACACGATGCCGCCCTCGACTCATCGTGGCCGAGCGGCTTCCGCTCGCGAGCACGATGGAGAGGGGAACCGTGTTGACTCGCGCGACCGGCAACGCGCTGACGATGAGTGCCGCGATCGCAGCCAATCCCACGGTCACCAGCACCACCAATGCGTCGATGTGCACTTCGTCGAGACGCGGAATCGCCGCGCCCGCACCCGTGTGTTGAAGCATGGCGACGCCCGCCGCCGCGAGCACCAACCCGAGCACGCCGCCGACCAGCGCGACGATCGCCGCCTCGGAGACGAAGTCGGCGAGCAGCGACATCCGGCTCGCACCGAGCGCGCGCCGCACACCGAGCTCGCGATGACGCGACTCGGCCCGCGCCAGAAAGAGATTCGAGACGTTGGCGCACGCGATCGCGAGGAGCACTCCGACCGCGCCGAGCACGATCCAGAGCGTGCGGCCCACGTCGCCAATGATGACGTCTCGCAGCGGACGAACGATCGCCTGCATGTGCGTCGCAGAGATCGCGCTCACCGTGAGGCGGCCAGGAAATGCCTCGGGGACGTGCGGAAGGATGCGTTGCATGTCCGCGTGTGCCGCGGCGAGCGTCACCCCGTCGCGAAGTCGCGCGATGCCTCGATAGTCGAACGCGGCCGACTTGATGTTCGCCGGATCGAGCGCGAGCGGTATCCACACCGCGGTTTCGGCGGACGGAAAGTGAAACGTCGGCGGCATCACGCCAATAATCTCGCGCAACACGCCGTCAATCGTGATCTGGCGACCGATGATCGCGCGATCGCCACCGAACGCGCGCTGCCAGAGTTGCCAACTGACGACGGCGACTGGCGGCGCGGACGGCGAATCGTCGCTCTCGCCGATCGTGCGCCCCATTCGCGCGCCCACTCGCAAGGTGCGGAACACGCTGCCGCTGGCGAACGCGGCGGGCGTGCGCATCGCGGCGTTCGAGCCCGACGCGGAGGCGCCGTTGTCGACGAGATTGACCGACGCGGCGCGATAGGCACCGACGTCGGCGAAGACGTGGTTGTCGCGGCGGTAGAGCAGGTAGGTCGCGTCCGACTGATCGACGTGCATCACGCCCGGAATGGCGAGCGTATGTGACAGATCGACGAGTCGATCCGCGTGGTCGTACGGGAGTGGTTGGAGCAAGACGCCGTTGACCATCGTGAACACGGTCGTCGTCGCGCCGATTCCCAGCGCGAGCGTCAGGATGCACGCGACGGTGAACGTAGGCGTGGCGCCGAGGCGCCGGATGACGTGTCGTACGATGTGTGCGGCTGAGCGCATGACCGCCTCGATGGGTCGTGTAGCCTTCACGAGAGTATGCTGAGGTCGCGCCGAAGGACAGGCATACGGTGTCAGCGGTATGTCAGAGGTGGATCAACGACCTGATCGATCTTGGCGCGAAGCGTCTGCTCCACAGCGGCCAACTGCGCAGCTCGTCGCATTCAATCGTCAGCAATATTGCCGAAGGGGGTTGGGCGCGGCCGGGACTGGCCTCTCCCGCGCGCACGCGATCGCGATCGACATGGGCCTCGAGACGAAACGCGCCTGACCACACCAGCGTAAGATTCAGGAGCGCATGCGAGAACGGCCGCGCCGGCATTTGCCAGCGCGGCCGTTCTCGCATACTCATGTGTCATCCCCACCACTCACCCGGCACGGCATGGAAGGCGGGCACTCGTTTCTCCAGAACATTGCGTTGGTCTGCTGTGTTGCCGCGCTGACGACGGTCGTCTTTCATCGACTGCGCCAGCCGGTCGTGTTCGGATACTTGCTGGCCGGGATGATCGTCGGCCCGCACCTGCCCGTCCCGCTGGTCGCCGACGAAGGCACCGTGCGCACGATGTCGGAGCTGGGCGTCATCCTCCTGATGTTCTCGCTGGGCCTGGAGTTCAGTCTTCGGCGCGTCATCTCGATGGCCGGCACGGCTGGATTGGCCGCGCTCACCGAAACGAGCATCATGTTCGGGCTCGGGTTCCTCGCGGCGCGCGCGCTCGGGTGGCCGCCGATGGAAGCCACGTTCACCGGAGCGATCGTCGCCGTCTCCAGTACCACGATCATCGCCAAGGCGTTCGCCGAGCATGGCGTCGGCGGCCGCGTGCGCGAGGTGGTGTTCGGGATTCTCGTCGCGGAAGATCTCATCGCGATTCTCCTCGTCGCGATCCTCACGACGCTGGTCGCCGGCGGCGGTATCTCTGCTGGCGTCCTCGGTCGAACGGGGATTCGCCTCGTGACATTTCTCATCGCGCTGATCGGCGTCGGCGGCCTGATCGTGCCCCGGCTCATCCGGGCCGTGCTGCGCGCCGGCAGCCCCGAGATGACGTTGATCGCCAGCGTCGGCGTCTCGTTCGCCGCCGCGCTCGCGGCGCTCGCCTTCGGCTACTCGGTAGCGCTCGGCGCATTCATCGCCGGGTCGCTCGTTGCCGAATCGGGACACGGACCCGAGATCGAGAAACGCGTCGAACCGGTACGCGACCTGTTCCTCGCGATCTTCTTCGTCTCGGTCGGCATGTTCATCGATCCGCGCGTGCTCGTCGAGCACTGGGGCGCGGTCGTGCTGGTCACCCTCGTCGTGCTCGTGGGAAAGATCATCGCCGTGACCGCCGGCGCGTTTCTCACCGGGAACGGCCTGCGCAATTCGATCCAGGCGGGCATGAGCCTCGCGCAGATTGGAGAATTCTCATTCATCATCGCTGCGGTCGGCACGGCCTCCGGCGCGATCCGGCCCTATCTGTATCCGGTCGCGATCACGGCGTCGGCCATCACGACGCTCACCACGCCCTGGCTCATTCGCGCGGCGCGTCCCGTGGCGATGGCCGTCGATCGCAATCTTCCGGGCCCCGTGCAGACGTTCGTGGCGCTGTACGGATCGTGGATCGAGCGGTTGGGGCATTCGAACGAGAACAACAACGGCGGCCGCGCGCGCATTCGACGCCTCGTGCGCCTGCTCGTGCTCGATGCGCTCGTGATCGCGCTCCTCGTGGTCGGTACCTCGCTCGAGATGGATCGCTTCACGAGCATCGCGACCACGGTGCTCAAGTGGCCCGACTCGATGGCGCGTCTCATCGTCATCGCCGCGGCGATGGCCGTCGCGATTCCACTCGTCATCGGCATCGTTCGGATGTCGTGGCGACTCGGCTTCGTGCTGGCGGTTCGCGCGCTGCCATCCGTGCACGAAGGCGCCGTCGACTTCGCGCGGGCGCCGCGAACGGCGCTGGTCGTCACGCTGCAGATCGCGATCCTGGTGGCGATCATCGCGCCGCTCACGGCGGTGACACAGCCGTTCCTCCGGGGAACATCGATCGTCGCCGTGCTGTTCGTCGTGATCGTGCTGCTCGCCATCGCCTTCTGGCGCGCGGCTCGCGACCTTCACGGACACGCTCGCGCGGGTGCAGAAGTCATCGCGTCCGCACTGGCGAGCCACATGAGTGGTCTGCCGTCGCCGGAGCAGCTTTCCGAGACGATGGAACGTGTCAGCGCCGCGCTGCCCGGACTCGGCGAGCCGACCCCCGTGGTGCTCGGCGCGTCGAGCTCCGCCGTCGGACGAACGTTGTCGGAGGTGAATCTTCGCGGTCTCACGGGCGCGACGGTGCTCTGCATCTTCCGCGCGGAAGGCGATTCTCCGCGCACGGTCGTGCCGACGGGGCGCGAGCGACTTCGCGCGGGCGATGTGCTCGCCCTCGCGGGAACGCACGACGCGCTCGATGCCGCACGCGAGATCCTCGGGTGACACACGCGCTTGACAGCGCCTCAGCCGGCGTGTCAGCGTGCACCATCCGAGACCGCGAGCCGAGCCGTGCGTGAATACATGCGTGTCGTGTCGATGGTGGCTGCCGTCGTGTGCGCGATCATCTCGTGCGATGGCAGCTCGCCCGAACACGCGCACGCGGACACGAGCGCCGCCGCGCCGCCGCCGACCGGCGCTGTCGCGACGGGGAGTCACGATTGGACGCGCTTCGGCTGGAACGCCGCGCGGACGAACGCATCACCCGATTCCACGGGCATCGACTCGGCGAATGTTGGAACGCTGAAACGCCAGCAGATTTCGATCGACGGTATCGTCGACGCATCTCCGATCTATCTGCACGGCGTGCAGGTGGGTGGTTCGGCGCGCGACGTGTTCTTCGTGACCACCACCTACGGCAAGACGATCGCGATCGACGCCGCCGACGGCTCGATTCTCTGGACGTTCACACCGCCGACGTTCAACTCGCTCGCACGCACGTATCAGGTCACGAATGCGACGCCGGTTGCCGACCCTGATCGGCAGTTCATCTACGCGGCGTCGCCGGACGGCACCATCCGGAAGCTCGGCGTTGCAGACGGAAGCGTCGCATGGGCGACGGCCATCACCCTGCTTCCCACGCGAGAGAAGATCGCATCGCCGCTCAACTACGATCGCGGGCACGTGATTGCCACGACCGGCGGCTACATCGGCGACGCTCCGCCGTATCAGGGACACGTCGCGGTCATCGATGCGTCGAGCGGATCGTTACTCCATGTCTGGAACTCGCTCTGCAGCGATCGCGCCGGCCTCATCACGCCGTCGTCGTGCGCGCAGAGCGGATCGGCCATCTGGGGACGCGCGGGCGCCGTGGTCGATACCGTCACGGGCGACATCTTCGTCACTACGGGCAACGGCCTGTGGGACGGCCAGACGAACTGGGGCGACGCCACCATCGAGCTCGATGCCAACGCCACGCGCATCGTCGCGAATTATACACCCACGAATACGAGAACGCTCAACAACATCGATGCCGATCTGGGTTCGACATCGCCAGTGCTGCTGGCCGGCGGCATGATCGGGCAGGGGGGAAAGGACGGGCAGTTCCGGCTATTGAATCGGGCGATCATCCTCGGCGCGACGCCCCATCAGGGCCAGGAAGCACAGATCGTCTCGACACCGACGAGCAACGCGCTGTTCACCGCGCCGGCGGTGTGGCAGACACCGACGGGAACGTGGGTGTTCATCGCGGACGGCGGCGGAACGCAAGCTTTCACATTTTCCGGCGGCATGCTGCAACCGGCGTGGAAGGCCAGCAACCCAGGCACGAGTCCCGTGCTCGCCGGCGGACTGCTCTATGTCTCCGACCTCGGCGGCGGGCTTCGCGTCTATTCGCCGAAGACGGGCCAGCAGATCACGCGGCTCGTCTTCGGCGCCTCGCACTGGAATTCGCCGATCGTCGTCGACGGCAGGATCGCCGTGCCCGAGGGAAACGCCAACGATCACTCGACCACGGGCACGTTGAACATCTTTAGACTTCCTTGATCGCGTCGCTAGTGGGCGTCCGTGGCCATTCCGCCGCCCTTTGGCTTCCGCAGCATGAAGACCGCGGGAATCACGACGAGGAACGACAGCAAAATGAACAGCCATGCGTCGTTGTAGGCGAGCATCGTCGCCTGACGCATCACCTGCATGTCGAGGAGCTGCGTCGCCCGCTGCTGCGCGGTATAGGCCGGTGCGCCGTGGCTCATCGGGCCCGCCACGAGCGACCGGAAGCGTTCGTCCGAGACCGGATTGCCCGCATAGACGTTCGTGACGAGGTCGGCGCGGTGATACGCAATGTGCCTCGTCAGATACGTGGTGAGCACCGCGATCCCGAACGACCCCGCCGAGCTGGCGTGAGAGATTGATCAACCCCGACGCCTGCTGCGCTTCGTGTGGCTTGAGTGCCCCGAACGCGACGTTGATGATCGTCGTATCGAGCACTTCCATCACGGCGGCCGTGATGAGTCCGACGAGAATGATCCAGCGGTATTGTTCGACGTGGCCGGCAAACGCCGCAGCGGCGGGCGCGGCCTTGGCCGCCAGCGGCGAACCGGCGCCGCGCGGAATCGGAGCGGGTGGCGAAGACATATCGCCGCTTGCTGTGCACGGCCCTTGCCGCCGTAAAGCCTGCCGCCGCGACGCACTGGCGAACATGCGCCGACTCCAACTAACGTCGGGGCATGCGCACACTCGTCATTGCCACATCGCTCGCCGCCACCGTCGTGGCCGCCTCCCCTTCCGCCGCATCCGCGCAGGACAATCCGACGGGTGACCCGGTCGTGCAACGCATCTACGAAGAAGGGATGCATCGCTCGCAGGCCGCCAAGTTTGCGCAGGTGCTGATGGATTCGATCGGCCCGCGACTCACGGGCTCGCCCGCGAATCGCGCGGCCAACGACTGGCTGCTGCGCACCTACAAGTCGTGGGGCATCGACGCGAAGAATGAGCAGTACGGCACCTGGCGCGACTGGACCCGCGGGGCGAGCGGTCTCGAGCTCGTTGCGCCGCGCGTTCGTGTGCTCGAAGCCACCATGCACGCCTGGAGCCCGACCACTCCGGCCGGTGGCGTGACAGCCGACGTCGTCACGTTTCCGCGCCCATCCGAGATCGGAGACAGCGCCGGCTTCGCGCGCTGGCTCTCGGGTGCGAAGGGCAAGATCGTCCTCGCGTCAATCGCCCAGCCGACCTGTCGTCCGGATTCCGACATCAAGACCTGGGCGGACGCCGCCACGTATCAGCATGCGGTGGCCCAACGCGATACTGCGGTCGCCGACTGGAACGCACGCCTGGCCGCGGCTCACGTCAACGCTCGAACGTTGATGCCCGCGCTCGAGCGCGCTGGTGTTGCCGCGGTACTCACGAATTCCTGGTCGCGCGGCTGGGGCGTGGACAAGATTCAATCCGCTCGCACGCGAACCGTGCCGTCGTTCGACGTCTCGTGCGAGGACTACTCGCTGCTCTGGCGTTTGGCCGAGCATGGGCAGCATCCCCAGGTCCGCGCGATCGCGCAGGCCACGCTCGCGCCGGCGGAATCGCCGGTGTACAACACGATCGCACGCATCACCGGATCAGAGAAGCCGAATGAGTATGTCATGCTCTCGGCGCATCTCGACTCGTGGGATTCGGGCAGCGGCGCGACCGACAACGGCACCGGCACCATCGTGATGCTCGAGGCGATGCGCATCCTGCACGCCGCGTATCCGCAGCCCAAGCGCACGATTCTCGTCGGTCACTGGAGCGGGGAAGAGGAGGGCGACATCGGCTCCAACGCGTTTGCCACGGATCATCCAGAAGTTCTGAAAGGCCTGCAGGCGCTGTTCAATCAGGACAATGGCACAGGAGAGATCGACACCGTGCAGACGAATGGCTTCGTCGATGCGGCGCCCGCGCTCGCGCGCTGGATGTCGCGCATGCCGGCGGACCTCACGAGAAACGTTGCGCTCATGCTGCCCGGCGTCGCGCACAACGAGAGCACCGATTCCGACGCGTTCGATTGTCGCAACGCACCAGGCTTCTTCCTCACGTCGTCCGACTGGTCGTACACGGACTACACGTGGCACACCAACCGCGACACGTACGACAAGGTCAATTTCGACGCGGTGAAGCGAAACGCGACACTGGTCGCGATGTTCGCGTATCAGGCGTCCGAGGATCCGACGTTTCTTTCACGCACGCGTCGCGTGCCGCCGACGGATGCGCGCACGGGCCAGCCGATGCGCGTGCCCGGATGTGATCAGGCGCCGCGAAGCTTCGCGGCAACGCAACGCCCCTAATCCAAGGAACCTCTCGTGACCACGCACGCGCGCGGAACTTTCGACGTGCAGCTCCATCCGCTGCCGCTCGAGGAAATCACGTCCGACTCGATGATCGGACGCATGTCGATCGACAAACAATTCCACGGAGATCTCGCGGGCACGAGCAAAGGGCAGATGTTGTCCGTGGGGACCACGACGACCGGCTCCGCGGTCTACGTCGCCGTCGAGCGGGTGACCGCGACCCTCGGCGGCAAGCACGGGACATTCGCGTTCTATCACAACGCATCGATGACGCGAGGGGCACCAGCGCTATCGATCAAGGTCGTCCCCGATTCGGGGACTGGTGAGCTCACGGGCATCAGCGGATCGATGAACATCGACGTGAAGAACGGCGACCACTCCTACACGTTCGACTACGATCTCGCCTGACGTGCGCGCTCGGCTCGGATTGGCGTTCGTCGTTGCCGCCGCGGCGTGTGCGCACAGGGCGCCCGCGCCCCCGGGCCAGCGACCGTTGCGCGTGATGACGTACAACATCCAGTCCGGCGGCGGAGATCTCTCGCGCATCGCTGAAGTCATTCGTGCCGCGAATCCGGATCTGGCCGCGCTTCAGGAAGTCGATGTCCACTGGGCGGACCGCAGCGCATTCGTCGACGAGGCGGAGGCGTTGTCGTCCCGGCTCGGGATGCGGGTGCGCTTTGCGCGGATCTACCGCCTGCCGCCGCCCGTTTCCGGACAGCCCATGCGCGAGTTCGGCGTTGCGCTGTTGACCAGGCTGCCGATCTCCGAATTCCACAACGACTCGCTCACGCGTCTCTCCACGCAGGAAGAGCACCCGATCCCGACGCGCATGCCTGGTCTGCTCGAGGTGGTCGTCGACGTGACGGGAGCCCGCGTTCGCGTGTTCGATACCCATCTCGACTACCGCGCCGATCCCTCCGTTCGAACGCAGCAGGTCGCCGAGATGCTCGCGCGCATCGATTCGTCGCCCATGCCGACGATCGTCTTCGGCGATCTGAACGCGGGCCCGAGCTCCGCGGAATTGCAGCCGCTGCTTGCGCGTCTGCGGGACACCTGGCCGGCCGGTGCGGGACCGGGCTTCACCTATCCTGCGGCGGCTCCCGCCAAACGCATCGACTATGTGCTGACGTCGCCCGACTTCCGCGTCGTACGTGCCGAGGTCCTCGCGACGGAAGCATCCGACCACCGCCCGCTCGTCGTCGACCTACGAATGAACTGAGCCGACGGGCGAATCGACAAAAGCGCGCATGGACATGATGATACCGTCGATCGCTTCGGCCGGCGGAGCATCTCGTGCTGCCCACCCCACCGCGCTCCCGGGAGACCACCATGCCGGCACCGCTTCGCGCGCTTCTGCTGCCGATCGTCCTGCCGGTCGCCGCGTGCTCGCTGCATCTCAACGAACGCGCGAACGCCGCCGGCGCGTCAATCACCCGAGGTGTCCTCACGCAGCTCGGCACCGATTCGGCGCGGCAGACCCTTCGCGCCCTCGCCTCCGACGCGGTGACGTCCGCATCCGCCGCCTACGGCACGAGCTTCCAGCCGAGGCTCGACACCACCGTCTTCAGAGTTCTGCAAAGCGGCCACGAGTTCGCGAGCACCGAGCGCGACTCGCTCCTCGGCGCCGCGCGCGGGCCGGTCAAGGCCGTGGTCGAGGACGCGGTCGAGAGCTCCGCGCGCAAGGCCGGCGAGGAGAGTCGGCGGCAGCTTCGGCTCGCGATCGGCGACGCGACGGAAGCCTTGCAGCGCGACATGATCCCATTGCTCGTGAAGACCACGCGCGAGGCCGCGGCGAGCGCCGCGCGCGATGCGTCGGATGCCGCGTTCGCGAGCGTCTCGCCGCGCCTGCAGCTCCTCGTGGATTCGATCGTGGCGTCCGCGGTGCGGACGGGCATTCAGCAGGGCGATCGCTCGCTGGCGACCAGTTCGGTCTGGAACAAGGTCATGCTCGGCGCAGGAGGGCTCGTGGCCGCTCTGCTGATCATCGGGATCGCCTGGATCTGGTACGACCGCAATCGCGCGCGGACGGCGTTGTCGGCAGTTGCCGCCGCCGTACAACAAACCTCGGACGATGAGCTGAAGACGCAGATCCGACATCGGGCCGAGGGGCGTCGGGTAGAAAGCTACCTACATGATTTTCTGCTGAAGGAAGGCCGGATCGAACCGGGCGTTAAACAAACGCTCACGTCGTGATTCGCATTGCGTCCGACGCCGGACCGCACGACATTGGCCCCACTCCAACCGGAGACTGCTCATGCCCACAGATCCATCCACGACTCAGTCGCAGACGACTGCGCCCCTGGCACCCGACAGCACGACGATCACCGATCCGCACCAGTTCCTCAATCTTCCGGCGCCGCAGCTCGACGCGATCTTCGCCGGCAGCCTGCCCGGCTCGATTCCCGTTGGCGAAGGCGAGGGCGTCGCGATCATCGCGCCGGGGACGGAGGTCTCCGACGAGATCGCGAGCTTCGTGCACATCTTCGGCTGGAAGGGGAAGGTGTTCGAGCACGACGCGGCGGATCCGAATCGGGGCGTGCTGAAGAACCGAATCCTCCCGCTGGGCCACAGGGCGATCGTCGCGCAGGTCTACAAGGGTCAGAGCTGGTTCGACGGGAAGGAGTGCATCGTGCTCGATTACTCGCAGACCTCATTCGTTGCGCAGAAGATTCGCGACGAGATTCGTGAGGTGAGCCCGGGCGTCTATCTGGGTTTGGTCTACTGGGGAGCTCCGAAAGAAAGCGCGAAGCGGTTGATCCATTTCGCGCTCAAGTTCTGATTCGGTAACGCTTGGAGGTTACTCGCGCGTGGAGAGTCGTAACGATTAGATACGCGCAGCTAACGGGAACTGCCAACGGGCAACCGCACGGGACTGCTCAAACTGCGAGAACTCGAGCGCCGATCAGCGAAGGTTGCCCAGCGAGCCCAGATTTTTTTGGTGGAGAAGCCGCTCGGTCAGCCAAGAGAAGCTGACGGTGCGGCTGTTCCCACAATAAAGATCAGGGCTCGTTGTGGAGCATCTCTTTCCTGCGTTATCCTGGTCGCAGTTCAGCAGTCCCGTTAATTGCCAGTTGGCTGTTCGCGTTAATTGCCCGTATCCAGACGTAGAGATCCGACGGGGCGAACATCACCGAGCCTGAAATCATCTCGCGCCGAAATCATCTCAATCAAAGACTTCCTCGCCCGTCGGCTCATAGTGCGGCGCGCCGTTCATCTTCTGACGGAGCTGCGCGAGCGTCCAGTACATCCGCTTTCGCGCCCGACTCTGATTGCCCAGCGGCCGATGCTCGGCGATGGTATGCCATGGATTGTACGTCAGCCGCCGCGCGAACTGCGTCTGCGCGGGAGAAGCGAACGTCTGCTTCGGGAGCCGCAGCGTCGCGACTGAAACGCGCGGCGACAGCCGCTCCGGCCAGAGCACCGCATTGTTCTCCGTCGGCATCAGGAACGAATCGGTCTGCAATTGCAGACGTACGTCCAGCTCGACGTCCCCTTCATTCAGCGACGCGATCATCGCGTTCCGCAGATAGTCGTCGGGCGGCCGAAAGGGAAGATTCGGGATCTTCGTTCGCTTGCTCGAGATGGGCCACACCGAGTACTGCATCGCCTGCCCTTCGCCCAGCAGATACGGAACGCAACTGAAGTACGGCGCCTCGAAGGGACTCGACTGCGTCTTGATGTACAGCGCCTGCATGATGAAATCGGCGACATGCGGGCGATGAAAGTTCAGGAAATAGAAGATCGATGCGTTTTTCAGGCTCTCGACCTGGAGCTGCGCGTTCGCGCTCGTATCAGGCGTGACGAAAGTGGCCGTCGACACGCCGAACATGTCCAGCGTGTACATCTCGTCGTCCATCAGCTTGGGACCGGGTACGCCCATCAGCTTGATGCTGATGCTCATGAACCCCACGTCGTCGATGTCCGGCGTGACGTAGGGGCCCGGGCCCGAGAACCGCACCCACGCCTTGAACGTCTGCGGCTTGGCGTAGATCCCGTGCCGGAATTGCGGCGGCAGATCGTCTTTCACGATGAACTCGCCGCGCACCATGCCGTGCGTCTTCGTGTTGCCACCGCGCTCGAAGCCGCCTGTCTTCCACAGCCCCCGCATCTGCTTCTCGAAGGTCTCGATGATCGAATCGAGGTATGCCTCCTCGTCCGGCTGCAGGCGCTCTTCTGCCAGCGCGAGATGCTCGTCGGTGCGCCGCCAGTTGATCAGGGCCGTCACCAGGCGTGCGAGCGGATCCCGGAGCACCGCATCGAACGCCGGACGGAAGAACGGATCGAAACGGCGCTCGAGATGCACGAGCTTCGTCGAGGAATCCGCGATGAAATCCAGCAAACGCGAACCGGTGTTCGCGCGCGGGATCGGCCGGCTGCGATTCGAGTCGAGCACCGGGATCGGCGGCGACTCGGGTGGCGGTGCGAGCGATGACGACCACTCTCCGCGCGCGTTCGACGTGCTTGGAGGATTCGTCATGGTTGCCCCGCGTTCCTCCTGAAGCGTGCATTGATCTTCGGAAACGACACCGGGAGCGGATCGTGCGTCAGCCGCTCCTGCCGCGCGTCCACGCCGAGCTCTCCGATCTGACGCGCGAGCGCGATCTTGCACACGAACAGGATGAGATCCATTCCGGGGCAAGCGCGCGGACCGCGAAGGAACAGGTTCGACGCTGCCGCGGCTTCGTCGAGCGTCGGCTCGAGCCAGCGCTCCGGCCGGAAGTGATGGACAGTCGGTCCCAGGCGATCGTCGCGCTGAAGCAGCGGGAAGTAGTGCACCACCTCGTGCTGATTGGCCGCATCGCCCCCTGCGTGCTGATGAAACGTGCGCGTCACGGGCGGGAAGAGACGACCGGTCTCGAGAATGCACGCCTCGAGGAACCGCAGCCGCGCGACGGAATCGACGCGATCGAGCGAGCCCGCGGCGCTGATCTCGGCCTGAACACGCGCGTGCGTGCCTGGACGCGACGTGATCAGGCAGAGCGTTCGAACGAGCAGATCCGTCCCGGAGCCGGTGAACGTGAACATCCAGTGCGGGATCTGCTGCAGCAGCGTCTCCCGATCGACGTCCTCGGCCTCCCGACTCGCCAGCGCAATCAGTGTTTCCTCATGCGGACGCTCGGCCGCGCTCTCCCACTTGCGCCGAAGCAGCGCGTACAGCCGCTCGCGCCGGCGCTGGTACAAGGCGCCGAGCAGCGCGCGCTTCACCGGCTTCTGCACGACGCCGAAGAGCGTCGTCACGTCGCCGGCGGGATCGAGCGCGGGATTCACGTCGCCGAGCACGATCTTCACCATCGCCCGGCCCATCGCCGCGCGCACGTCAGCCTCGGACGAAACAGCCCCCGCGAATGCGGCGCGAATGCCGATCAGGAACGTCAGCGCGAACGGATGCGGCGATCCGGTGCCGAGCACACGCTCGTTGAACGGACGCAAACGCCGCCACTCGGCGCCGTTGGCGATGGTGAGCGCGCCCGGGGCCAGGAAGCGCATGGCCGCGATCTTCGTCTGGCCAGCGTGATAGCCGTCAGCATCGGGCGGAGTCGACAAGACCTCGTCCGAGTGCTCGCGATTTCCCACGAGCTCGAGCGGAAGGCCCGGCACGTCGATATCGACATCCGCGGCGCCGTCGCGCTGCATCACCTCGTCGGCCCAGCGACGACCGGTCGCCGCTGGATCCGAGTTCTTGCCTCGCAGAAGATCCGCGCCGAGCGCCGCGCCCAGATGCAGGAGATCCAGCACGCCGGCTCGAGCGGGCCCACTGCCTTTTGACTGCGGGCCCGTCGTCATGGTGATTAGGGTTTTTTGAAGGCAGGATCGGTTTCCGCGCCAGCGCGCGGCGACCACTGCAACGAGTAGTAATTCCCGCGATCACGTGCCCACGGATCGAACGCGTTCACGACGCCGTCGAGCTCGCCCTTCAGCTCCGGCATCGTGCGGAGCAGCACCCGCTTCATCGGCGACACGACTTCCTCGTGTCCGTTCGGCTTGCCTTTCTCCATCACGATGCCGTCCGGCCCGTTGTTCGTCACCCACTCCACGCCGAGGTTCGTGTAGAACTCGGGACGGAAGCTGGACGTGAAGAACCGATCGCTGAACAGACGTCGCGACGCGTTGATGATGAACACCGTGAACTGCGTCTCCGAGATCGCGTACCCGTGCGGCCGCGTGAACTCCGCCAGCCACCCGACGACGACGTCGACGTCCTCCACGTTGTCCACCGTGCTGCCGTTCGGATGGCCGAGGCAGTCGGTGATCGGCTTGTCCTCGAGATCCTGCGCCTCCGTGATGACCTTGGAATCGTCACAGACGTGCGTGCCGTAGATCTCGCGCATCTTGACGATGTACTTCTTCTCGCGATTGAGCTCCACCGAGTCCGCGGAGTTCGGATCGAGCCTGTGATTGATGAAATCGTCGAAGCTCGTGAGGCTCTTGAGCCCGTACTGGCGACGGAACTCGTTGAACCGTGGAACGCCGCGCTCGCGATCGCGCAGGATGTCGAGCGCCGGCACGTCGAGCTTCTGCGTGGTGCTGGCGATGCGCCCCATGGGCAGATTCTGCAGGAACTGCGGCGAGTTGCCGAGGGTGAGTGCGCCCAGCCGCTGGCGACCCATCGTGACGGCCCAGTTCGAGAGCCCGCCGTCGTGCTCCGCCGCCGTTGCCGCGCCGCGGAACGATTGGACAACCGGATATTCACGCTGAATCTGATTCGGATTCTTATAATCGCGGAAATCCAGGAGGTCCGGCACCAGCGGGTGGAGTCGATAGACCGTGATGAACTCTTCAGGGAAGTTGAACGGTGAGCCGAAGTGATTGACGCCGCCGTTCACGTGATCCGGGTTGCGAATGTCCCAGATGTCCTTGGCATTCGGGTCGAGTCCCAGGAAGAGATCCTTGTCCGCGTAGCGATGGCTGCCGAGTCCGAAAATGCCGGCCCCCGACGCAAACACGGAGTACCATGTCGTCTGATCCGGCTCGCGGACTGAATGTCCCTTGTCGTCGACGGCGACTTTCTCGAGCGCCTTGCTCACGAGATTGTCGGCGCGCACGAGGCCGTGCCAGTTCGCGTTCATGCCCGTGTATAGCACTTCATCATACAGGAGCTGCGTCGTCCACTCGGTCGTGTGGATCTTCGCGATCTCGGCGGCGACCGTCAGGCGCGCGGCCTGATAAAGCTCCTCTGGCGTCACGTCTTTCATCTTGATGACGCGATCCGGATTCGCTGGATCGCGAAGTCCCGAATCGTCGTCCGGATGCGCCGCGGCGCGGCGGCGGAATTCCTCCACGAACTGATTGTGTTCGCGCGAGAAGACGTTGTGCAGGAAGCTCAGGCCGATCGACCAGTTGTCGGGGAACGCAACCGCTTCCTGTCCCGCCCACTGCGGCTCGATCGGATCATTCGCCGCGAAGCTCGGCAGGTACCCTTGCTGGTCGCCTTCCGCGGTGCGACCCGGGATCTGCACCATGAGCAGCTTGGCGGGATCCTTGGGATCGCGCTTCACGCGCTGCCCGGAGCGATCGCTGTATCCGTAGATCTGCGACGCATCCCACCACGCCGTGTTGGTGTTGGCGGTGGTCTTCTGGGCGCGGGCGAGGTACGTCTTGCCTTGCTGCGTGAACGTCGGCGGCGGCGTGGTGTCCTTCATCAACGCGACGTCGATGCGATCGCCCGGACGGCAGCCGAGCGCCGCGATCTCCGCTTGCGTCAACGCCCGTGGCTTGCCGTTTTCCAGCTTCGTCTGACACCCGGTCGCCTCGAGGGTCTTGCCGTTGTGTCCCTCGTCGAGATGCGAGAACCAGTCGTGCGTCATGAACTGGATCCAGAACGCCGCCATCACGTTGAAGAACGGAGCTTTGACGTAATCGCAGTGCGCGTCGGCGCCGCTCGCCGTTCCATCCTGGCAGCGCGCAGGGTCGGATTGCTCGCGGGTGAACAGCTCTCGGCTGATCACTTCCGGATCCGGCTGCAGGAGCGAGATGCGATCGCCGTGACGGTTCTTGATGAGCTGCGTCGCGCCGAGCTGCGGGAACGTCTCCTCGAATTGGACGTTGCGCGCGAACTCCATGTTCGCTGAGCCCATCGCGGGATTCTTGATGTCGTTGCAGATGCCGTTGAGCGTCCGATACCGGATCAGCTCACCCTTGCAGAGCTGCGTACCGTCGCCGCCGACGTCCTTGTAGTGCGGATCGTTCGACGGGAGCCGCATCTCGGGCCACACCTTGATCGAGCGTCCAGGAATATTGTCCCTGCCGCTGACGTAGCCCTGGAACGTGTAATTGTCGAAGAGGTTGAACTTGATCATCTCGATGCGCTGATACTCGAGATCGAGGAGCGCGCCGTCGAGGCCGCGCTGATCGCGCGCGAGATGGCCGAAGAGGAGCGATCGTGATTGCGAGGATGAATCGCCCGCACCCCAGTAGTTCTCCCAATCCACCCACGGCGTGTTCGCCCCGACGAGCGCATGATCGCCGCCTCGGCACAGTGCCGTTTCCAGCTTCACCTTGCCGAGGAACCGGTGTCGGCGATCATCCGCGATCGGTCGAAGCCCCTCGGTCGCGAGTTGTCGGCACGCGCGAAGCGAGCGCACTTCCTCGCGAAGGTTGGGTGAGACCGCGAGCATTGCGGCGGCTGGAAGAATGAGAACGCACGCGGCGATGAAGATGCGGTTTCCCCAGAACTTCATTGTGCTCTCCGAGTGTGCGGTGTTCAGCCGTGCACGTCGCCTCGGGCCCATCGGCGGGCCGGGATATGTCGGCGGGACCTGATGAACCCGCCGTGCGCTATCATACGCGCCCGTCCGGCGGTCCGAAATAGGTGTGAGAGTAGTCGGCCGTTTATCGGAGAGACGGATGTTGCCGTGTGCCGGTTCCGCCGTTCAGCCGTTTCCGCCGTCCAGTCGTTTCCGATAGTTGTAAATACGCAAAAGAGTGCGATTACAAGACGCGACCGTGACGAAGGGCTCCGAAGCGCCGACGACACACTCGTCGGAATTCCTGAAAAACAAATCTTGCCGACGGACGACTGCACGGACACGTCGACGGACTTTGCGGACTTGTTCCGTCCGGCACCGAAGCCGGTCGCGCAACGAGCTTTTTTTTGTTGGGAAATCCGCTCGGGATGCTTCGAGAAGCATTCCGAGCGGCCGTCATCCAAATCATTCCCGGCTCATGGCAAGGCGCCTCTCGATCCGCACGAGGAACAGGTCCGTAAAGTCCGTCGACGTGTCCGTGCAGTCGTCCGTCGGCCCCTCGCTGTTCCGCCGTTCTCGTTTTGCGGCGGGCCTCCGCGACAACACGTCGGCCGAGTAGGTGTTCCTCAGGCGGGATCAGGCCCCGAGCGCCTTGATCAACTGAATCTGGCCCGCGTGATAGACGGCATGGCATGTGATTCCGAGCACGAGGCCGAAGAGCTCCGCATCGGACAGGGGAGACTTCACTCGGCCGTCCTCGATGTCGCCGGCCGCATCAACCAACCGCTGCTGAAGATGCTCGAGCAGGCCGGTGATGCTCGGCCAACTGAATGAGCCGTCATCGGCCGCCTCGAACCAATCCTCGCCGGCAAACGGGAACGCCGGCTGTTCCACGCCGGTCAAGCGCCCGGTCACCGACCGAACATAGAACGCGTGATGAATTGCCACTTCGGCGATGTTGTGTCGGCCGGGTGCAGGCCGCCACAGTGCCTGCGCTGGCGTGACGCCGTCGAGTGCGGCGCGAAGGTCGGCGCCATGCCAGGCGCCCGGTCCATATCCTTCGCTCAGCACGCGCGTGAGGGTTCCCGCCTGGGCTGGCGAAGCCGCGCCAAGGGTCGTGGTCGCCGCTGCTGTTTCGCTCATCTGCTCTCTCCATGGTCCTCTCGTGGAGCGTCGGGCGGGACATTTGCCAACCTCGCCGCGACGCATCGATGTTTCGGCATGCTACCGAAAGCGACCGACGGAATCCTGGGGAAAATTGCGGCCGGCGTGGAGCACGCGGTGGCCGAGCGCGCGATGCATGGAACGCCCGCGGGTGCGCGAGGAACGACGCTCGCCACCGGCAACGGCTGGCGCGTCGCCGATGTCATCTGCACGTCCGGGCCGGCCGACCGCCGCTTCGAGGAAGAGCATTCTCTCATGTCCGTCGGGATCGTGCTCTCGGGCACGTTCCAGCATCGATCGCCGATGGGCGACGAGATGCTGACGCCCGGCGCATTCCTCCTCGGCAACGCACGACAATGCTTCGAGTGCGGTCACGAGCACGCGGTCGGCGATCGCTGCGTCGCGTTTCAGTATGAGCCCGAGTTGTTCGAACAACTCCCGGCCGATGCGGGTCTGCGTGGCTTTCGGTCATCGCGGATCCCGCCCACGCGCGAATCCTCGTCACTCGTTGCGCGCGTGTCCGCCGCGCTGGTCGGCGAGATGGACGCGTCCTGGGAAGAGCTGGCGTTCGAGACGGCGGCGACCGCATTGAAGCTCTCTCGCGGTGATACCAGGCGCAGCGCGCCTCCGTCGCGCGCGGCGATGGCACGCGTGACCGACGGAATCCGAGAGATCGAGCGCGACCCAACCGCCGCACTCACGCTCGCGTGCCTTGCAGGCGATGCGGGTCAGAGCGTGTTTCAGTATTTACGAACGTTCCGCTCGATCACGGGCGTGACGCCGCATCAGTTCATTCTTCGCGCACGCCTTCGGTACGCGGCGGCGCGGCTCGCGACCGAGGAATCACGCGTACTCCAGATCGCGCTGGACGCGGGCTTCGGAGATCTGTCGAACTTCAATCGCGCGTTTCGCAGGGAGTTTGGCGTGGTGCCGAGAACGTATCGGCACGGCCGCGGCGCCCGGCTCTCCGGCCGCACGAGTCCGCCGACCCGAGACCTTGGATGCTATTGACACCATTGTTGTACCATTGCTAGACTGACGATCGCGGTCGGCGAACCAGCATCCCGGAGGCGAGCATGCGCGTCGGTGACTTTGGTGTCGAGGTGATCCCGCAGGGCGGAGGCCGAGTTCGCGAAGTGGCCTCCGGGCATGTGCTCGCGCGGCCAGGGCAGGTGTATCGCCTGCGACTCCGGAATTTCGGCCCGCTGTACTGTGTCGCCGAGGCCGAGATCGATGGACGCGGGGTGACGTCGGGTGGTCTCGTTCTCGCCCCCTGGAGCATGACGGACCTCGAGCGCCCCATCGACGATGTCGAAAGCGGTTGCTTCACGGTCGTCGGCGAAGGAAATGAGGCCGTGTTCGGGCCGGACGGCGGCCGCGACAATCCGGATCTCGGTCTCATCAACGTTCGGTTTCGCCGCGAGCTGCCGCGGAGCGATCGTGCGATCGAGCGCCCCGTGATTCGCATGCCGCAACCGTGGCATGTCGATCTCGGCGAGCGATTCGCGGATCCCATGGTCTTCGACCGGCCGCAATTCAGTGCGTTGCGCACCCACGTCACCGGTCCAGCCGTCGAACGCGCGGCGGGAACAGGCCTCACGGGACATTCGGATCAGCAGTTCGTTCCCATCTCGCTCGGCGCGCTCGAGACGGAAGCGACGTTGATTCGGTTGCGGCTCGTGATCGGCACCGAAAGCGCGCTCGCCGAGGAGCCGTCGCGTCCGATCGAGCAGGATGCACCGGCGCGTCCGGTCGCACGGCCATGACCCGCTGAGGACGCATGTCGGCCAGGTCCTCATCGCCGCAACCGCGGCGCGCGGCGAGCAACAGCGTGGCGACGACGTCGAGACGCGATGCCGAGCGTGCCGCGCTCGCCGAGCTCGACGCATGGCGCGCGTCGAACGTGCCCGACGTCGCGGCGCCGCTCGACGCGGACGATCTCGTCCGTCTTCTGAGAAGTCTGATCGAGTCGCTCGGACTCGATCCGGCGGTGTCGGCGGATTTCAGCGTGAACACGGTGCACTACTATCGCCGCAAGGACATCATCGATCCGCCGGTGGGGCGCACGGTCGCGGCGCGATACGAGATTCGTCATCTCTGGCAGGTCGTCGGCGCGCGGCTCGCCGGCGCGCTCTCGCTCGTCACGCTGGCGGAAGCGCGTGCCGCGTTGCGCGGCTCGCCGTCGTCCGGGCTGCTCGCCTTCGTCGCCGCGCGCGTCGTCGATGCACGTGCACGCGCTGCCGTTCGCGCGCCGCGCGTCGCGACGGCAACAGTGGAGACGTCGAGCGCGCGGCCGCTCCCGACGCGTCCGCTCGCCACGCGGACGGCACCGGCAACGATGATCCCGCTGCCGGGTAATGCCTGGTGTGTGGTGCCGGCATCGCACGCCGCACATCGCTCCGACGACGCGGCGACGGATCTCGCCCGCGCGCTCGTCGCGGCCCTTCGAACCCATCAGACTCGTTGAGAGGTCCTCTATGTCGACGTTGAACGTTCCGTACATCATCGAGCGCAATCAGCGCGGCGAACGCAGCTATGACGTCTTCTCGCGGCTGCTCATGGATCGCATCGTCTTCCTGGGCACGCCCGTCGACGACGATGTTGCGAACATTCTCATCGCCCAGCTTTTGTTTCTCGAGGCCGATGCGCCGGGCAAGGAGATTCAGCTCTACATCAATTCGCCGGGCGGCGCGGTGCATGCGGGGCTCGCCATCTACGATACGATGCAGCACATCACCTCGCCGGTTGCGACGACGTGCGTCGGCATGGCGGCGAGCATGGGCTGTTTCCTGCTCGCCGCGGGTGCGGCCGGGCGCCGCTCCGCGCTGCCGAACGCACGCATCATGATGCATCAGCCGTCGCAGCAGGGTGGCGGCGGCGCGGCCGCGGACATCGAAATCCAGGCGAGAGAAATTCTGCACAATCGCGCGAAGCTCTTCGAGCTGCTGGGCAAGCACACGAAGCAGCCGCTCGAGCGCATCGAGCGCGAGTTCGAGCGCGACCGCTGGTTCTCGTCGGCCGAGGCAAAGCATTACGGTTTGATCGACAACGTCATCGAGCGGGCGGGAGATCTCATCAACGAGAGCGCCGCCGCGGGCGCGGGGCGGCTGTCGCCGGACTGACCAAGAGTCCGCGGTGCTGTCGCGCTTCCTCGTGCTCGGGGCAGCGCGGCTCGTCCCGCGTGGATGCGCGCCAGTCGTTCGCGACCCAACCTTTCCGGTCCCTGGGGCTGTCCAATCGACGTCCGCGCCCTCACCGCCTGGGGTTTGGAGATCTCGCATGTTCACGCTGACCGAAATCCGCAACGCGGCACGCGCGCTCTCGCGCGCGCCGACCGTCACCATCTCCGCGGTGCTGTGCCTCGCGCTGGGCATCGGCGCGACGACGGCCATCTCGAGCGCCGTCAGTCGTGCGCTGCTGCGCTCATTGCCGCTGCGCGATGCGGATCGCCTCGTGGCGGTGCATCGCACCACGCCGCAATCGGGGCCGCAAGGGACGTGGCCGGAGTCGGCGCCGAACTACATCGACCTCGCGCGTAACGCGAAGCAGGTCGAGCAACTGTCGGTGATCACACCAGCGACCGCGCTCATCAACCTCACGTCGGAAGCGGTGCAGGTGAGTCAGCTCTATGTGAGCGGCGGCTTGTTCGGCATGGTGGGCGCCCGCGCCGAGGCGGGCCGTTTGATCGGGGTCGATGATGATCGGCTGGATGTGCCGCTGACGGCCGTCATCAGCGATGCGTTCTGGCGCGCGAAGCTGGGCGGCGATCCGTCAGTGGTCGGACGCTCGCTCGTCATCGATGGCGAACCGACGACCATCGTTGGAATTCTGCCGCCGGATTTCCGCCTTCCGCATGGCGGGAATCTGTTCACCGCCGACGTCTGGATGCCGGTTCGCTTCACGCCGCAGAACCTCGCGCAGCGGCGGAGCAACTATCTCTTCATGCTCGGGCGGCTCGCTCCCGGCGCGACGGTGCAGTCGGCCGAAGCGGAGATGCGCGGATTGTTCGCGAACCTGACCGCGACGTATCCAGAGCTTCGCGGCGAGAATCTGCGCGTCGCGCCGTTGCAGTCGGAGAATCTCGCGTCGATTCGTACGCCGTTGCTGTTGTTGCTCGGCGCGGTGTGCATGGTGCTGCTCATCGCGGCGACGAACGTGGCTGCGCTGCTGCTCGCGCGCGGCGTGCAGCGCCGGCGCGAGACGGCCGTTCGGGCCGCGCTCGGCGCGACACGCTGGGACACGATGCGTCCGGCGCTGATTGAGAGTTTCCTCATCACTCTAGCGGGCGTTGTGCTCGGGATCGGGCTGGCTGCCGGCGGCGTGAAGACGATCGGATCCCTGGCCGCGGCGCGCATGCCACAGCTCGCTGGTCTCGGGCTCGACCTTCGGGTGCTTGCCTTCGCGCTGGTACTGGCGATTGTGGTGGCGATCGTCTGCGGTGCGGTGCCTGCGTGGCGCAGCGGGTCCGTCGATCCGCAGGACGCGTTGCGCGGCGGCCGCGGCGGCGGGAGTGGACGCGAGCATCATCGCGCGCTCGAGGGACTCGTCGTGCTCGAGATCTGTCTGTCGCTCGTATTGTTGATCGGCGCCGGGCTCGTGCTCAAAGGCTTCGCGCAGCTCGTGCGCAAGGACCCCGGCTTCGATCCGACGGACATTCTGACGCTGCGTGTGACCGCGTCCGCGGCACGCTACCCGAATGGGACGAGCGTGAAGCTGATGCTCGATCCGTCGCTTGCCGCCATTCGTGCGGTTCCCGGAGTAGAGGACGCGGCGTCGATCAGCCTGATCCCATACGTGAACTGGGGCAACAACTCGAACGTCCGCTACGAGGGCATGCCGGGCGACGACCCGACTCGGCTCCCGCTCGTCGAGGAGCGGCGGGTCACGCCGTCGTTTTTCAGCGTGACGCGGCAACGACTGCTGAGCGGGCGTCTCCTGACGGATGCCGACGACGACCGGCCGCAGGCTCCGCCGGTGGTGGTCGTCAACGAAGCGCTGGCGAAGCGTGACTTTCACGGGAAGGATCCGGTCGGCAAGCGTTTCTACATCTCTGATACGTCGTTCGCGACGATCGTCGGCGTGGTGAGCGACATTCGCAATGCGGGCCCGATCGCCGATCCGCAGCCGGAGATGTACTGGACCTACAAGCAGGGCGGCTACGGATCGTCGTTCCCGCTGATGATTCGCGTCGCCGGCGATCCGACGTCGGTGGTGGCCGGCGTTCGTGCTGCGCTTCACGGCGTCGATCCGTCGGCGGCGATCTCGAGCGTTCATTCAATGCCGGAAGTGATCGCGACGAGTCTCGGCCGGCCGCGATTCTACTTCAGCCTTCTCGGCAGCTTCGCCGCGATCGCGATCCTGCTCGCGCTCGCCGGGTTGTATGGTGTTCTCAGCTACGCGGTGGCCCAGCGGACGCGCGAGATCGGCATTCGCGCGGCCCTCGGCTCGCCGCGCTCGGCCATCCTGCGTCTGATCACGGGGCACGGAATGCGATTGGTCGCAGGCGGCATCGTGCTTGGACTGCTCGCCGGCGCGGGTCTCACTCGGTTGATGGTCTTCATGCTGTATGGTGTGAGTCCACTAGATGCGATGACGTGGATCGCGGCAGCGGTGCTCATGCTGGCGGCGGGCGTTGCGGCGTCGGTGGTCCCCGCCAGGAGAGCGGCGCGGGTGGATCCGTTGGTGGCGATCCAAGCAGATTAGACGAGGCGCCGATCGGGTAGTCGCCGGGCCGACGGCCTGCTTTTTCGCCGAGCGTCGTGTTTCGCGCGCTCGGCGCCTGGTGTGCTGGTCCAAGACCTGCGGCAGATTCCCCCTCGTGCAAATCGACATCACACTTTCCGTCAACGGTGAGCGCCACGCGCTGGCCGTCGACCCGCGCACGACGCTCCTCGACGCGCTGCGTGAGCGGCTCAGACTCACGGGCACCAAGAAAGGCTGCGACCTCGGGCAGTGCGGGGCCTGCACGGTGCACATCGACGGCCGACGCGTGCTCGCGTGTCTGACGCTCGCGGCGGCCGTCGGCGACAAGGAGGTTCGCACCGTCGAGGGGCTCGCCGCCGGCGATGCGCTCCATCCCGTGCAGCAGGCCTTTCTGGACTGTGACGGCTTCCAGTGCGGGTACTGCACGCCGGGCCAGATCATGTCGGCCGTTGCATTGCTCGACGAGCCGTGCGGCCCGAACGACGACGACGTGCGCGAGCTGATGAGCGGCAACATCTGTCGCTGCGGCGCCTATCCCAACATCGTCGACGCCATTCAGCACGTGCGGTCGACGCAAGGCACGCGAGGCTGACCGAGTGCATCCATTCGAATTTCACGCAGCCTCGAACGAAGGGGACGCGATCGCGCTTCGCACCACGCACGCCGACGCCCGCTTTCTCGCCGGCGGCACGACGCTCGTCGACTTGATGAAGCATGACGTCGAGCGGCCGGCGCACGTCATCGACATCAACGCACTGGACCTGGCGCGAGTGACCGAGGAATTCGGCGGCATTCGCATCGGCGCGATGGTGCGCAACAGCGATCTCGCGCACCACCCGCTCGTGCGCGATCGATTTCCAGTCCTGTCACAGGCGCTGCTCGCGGGCGCGTCGCCGCAGCTTCGCAACATGGCGTCGACCGGCGGCAACCTGCTGCAGCGTACGCGATGCTACTACTTCCGCGACGTCGCGAGCCCGTGCAACAAGCGCGAGCCCGGCAGCGGCTGTGGGGCACTGCACGGCTACAATCGCATTCACGCGATCCTCGGCACGAGCGAGCATTGCATCGCCACGCATCCATCGGACATGGCGGTCGCGCTCATGGCGCTCGATGCGGTGGTCCACGTTCGCGGCGCACGCGGCGAGCGTGCCATTCCTCTCGGGCAGTTCTACCTGTTGCCTGCAGATCATCCCGAGCTCGAGACCACGCTTGCGTCGGATGAGCTCATCGTGTCCGTGCATGTTCCCGCGCTCGATTTCGCGCGGCGCTCGCTCTATCTCAAGGTACGCGATCGTGCGAGCTACGCGTTCGCGCTGGCATCCGCGGCGGTCGCGCTCGACATGACCGGCGGCACCATTCGCGATGCGCGCATCGCACTCGGCGGCGTCGGCACCGTGCCGTGGCGTGCGCGCGCGGCCGAAGAGGTGCTGCGCGGCCGCCGTCTCGAGTCGCAGACGCTGCAGCGCGCCGCCGATGCAGCGCTCCAGGGCGCAATCCCGCGCGGCCATAACGCCTTCAAGATCGATCTCGCCAGGCGAACGCTCATGCGCGCGCTCGCACGCGCTGGAGAACTCTCATGAGCATCGGCCAGCCGATCAATCGCGCCGACGGGCGCCTCAAAGTCACCGGCGCCGCGCGCTACACGGCCGAGGAGCCGATCGAGAACCTTGCGTACGCGGTGATGATTCAGAGCACGATCGGCGCGGGACACATCACGCGCATCGATGTGACCGAGGCCGAGTCGGCAGACGGCGTCATCGCGGTGCTCACGCCGGCAAATGCCGAGCGGCTTCCGAAGAAAGGGAAGGGAGCGTACTCGCCGCCGGCCGGGCGCATACTCTCCTTGTTACAGGATCATCAAGTTCACTACAACGGCCAGCCGGTGGGCGTCGTCATCGCGGAATCGCTCGAGCAGGCGACGCACGCGGCATCGCTGGTGTGCTACGAGTACGAGACGTCGGCAGTGCACGTGGATATGGACGACGGACTGCATCGCTCATATCCGTACACGAAGAAGATCCTCGGCCGTGAACCCGCGGCCACGAATCGCGGTGACATCGACGCGGGTTTCCGCGAGGCCGACGTATCTCTCGATCTGGTCTATCGCACGCCGATCGAGACTCACAATCCCATCGAGCCACACGCGACGATCGCCAAATGGACGGGCGACGAGCTCACGGTGTGGGACTCGACGCAGTTCGTGTACGGCGTTCGTCGCGTGCTCGCGAAGACGCTGGGCATACCGGAAGAGAAGGTGCACGTCGTGTCGCACTTCGCGGGCGGCGCGTTCGGCTCGAAGGGCGCGGCGTGGTCGCACGTGGTGCTCTGCGCGATGGCGGCGAGACAGGCGAAGCGCCCGGTGAAGCTGGTGCTGTCGCGGCGCCAGATGTTCGGGCCCGTCGGCGCGCGGCCATTCACCGTGCAGCACATGGAGCTGGGTGCGAAGCAGGATGGCACGCTCACGGCTATCCGACACACGACGACGTCGAGCACCAGCACGCTCGAGGAGTGGCTGGAGGCGTCCACGCTGCCGACGCGCATTCTCTACGCATGCCCCAACCAGGTGACGAGCCAGCATCTCGTGCGCCTCAACACCGGAACGCCGACGTTCAATCGCGCGCCTGGTGAAGCGACCGGCGTGTTCGCGCTGGAGTGCGCGATGGACGAGCTGGCGTACGCGCTGAAGATGGATCCACTCGAGCTCCGGTTGAAGAACTACGCGGAGCAGGATCCCGAGGAGCACAAGCCGTGGTCGAGCAAGCAATTGAGAGAATGCTATCGTGTCGCCGCGGAGCGATTCGGATGGTCGCATCGCGATCCGCGGCCGCGATCGATGCGCGACGGTGATCTTCTCGTCGGGATGGGGATGGCCACGGCGACCTATCCTGTGAAGCAGATGCCCGCGTCCGCCGCGGCGCGGATGCTTCCCGACGGGACCTTCGAGCTTCGTGCCGCGACGCACGAAATCGGAACCGGAACGCGCACCATCATGCCGCAGATCGCGGCCGACGCGCTCGGCGTCCCGGTCGACCGCGTGCGTCTCGTCATGGGTGACACGACGCTCCCCGAGAATCCGATCTCGGCCGGCTCGATGACGGCGACGAGCACGGGATCGGCGATTCATGCGGCCGCGCGCGCGCTTCGCGACAAGCTCGAAGGCATGGGCGTGAGAGATCTTCAACGCCATCGACCGGATGATCTCGTCGAGGCGCAGGCGCGCACGACGCCGAACGAAGACGCGAAGAACGAATTCTCGATGCATTCGTTCGGCGCGGTGTTCATGGAAGTCCGCGTCGATGAATTGCTCGGAACCGTTCATGTGTCGCGCGTGAACGCCGCGTACGGTGGCGGTCGCATTCTCAATCCCAAGACCGCGCGCAGCCAGATGATCGGCGGCATCGTGTACGGCCTCGGCATGGCGATGTTCGAGGAAACGATTCTCGATCAGCGCACGGGCCGCTACATGAATGCGGAGCTCGACGAGTATCATCTGCCGGTGCATGCCGACATCCCTTCCATCGACATCGTCTTCGTGGAGGAGCACGATCCGCACGTGAATCCGATCGGCGTGAAAGGCATTGGCGAGATCGGAATGACCGGCGTTGCGTCGGCGTTGGTGAACGCCGTCTATCATGCGACTGGAGTGCGCGTGCGGGATCTGCCGGTGACGCTCGATAAGGTGCTCGGGCTGTCGTGATCCTTGGAGGCTACTCGCTCGAGGAAAGTGGCAACGTCTGGAAACGGGCAACTAACGGGAACCGCCAACGGGCAACGAACGGGACGGCTTGAACTGCGGAGACTCGAGCGCGAGTCAGTGAGATTGCCCGACGAGCTCTGATTCCTTGGTGGAAGGGCCGCTCGGTCAGCAGAAACGCCTCATTCAACCCAAGCGCGTCGCAGAGGCTCGCCACATACGGCGTGGCCGGAATGGACTCCTGCAACCTCGATGTGGGAGATGCCGAGCACCATGGCGAGATGTTCCTGGGTGTGGCTCCGGACTTGTGCGTCGTCATCGACATCGATGCGGCGCGGTCACGCGGGCGTCTTGACGTCCAGGCCAGCGAGATCAGTATTATGCGTTGTCATATTGGAATCTGCTCCTACGGGAGAGGGTGATGCCGTGATGAGATCCGTTCCGGTCCGGCTGCTCGTCGGCTTGCTTGCGCTCACGGTGGCGAGGTCCGGTCAGGCACAGCAGATGCGCACCGGGTACGTCAATAAGTACCACACCTGTCGCGGTGACTCCGGCACACACATCAGGATCGTTCGACTTCCGAACGACGAAGTTGCTCTAACGACGGTCGTCGTCTTCGGGGTCGATTCCCTGTCGCCGGTCGGGCGGGCGGGTCTCCGGAACGGCGATCAGGTGACGTTGATGAACGGCGTGGATCTGACCCATCTCGTTCGGGGTGTCGTGGCGTATCGTGATGCACCCGGAGACACGAATGTCTGGAAGATCCGCAATGCGGCGGGTGAGCGCGAGATACGGTTTGTCGTGGGCCACTGGGTGAAGGTCGGGGCTGACAGCGTCTGCCGCAACGACGGAACGGCAACACAACATCCTGAAACGCCTCCATCCTCGAAGTAGACATGCGGGTGTTGTCGCAGTCGCGCCGGCGCATGTGCGAATGGCCATCCGCTACAGCGCAATTACAGCAACCGCCTAGAAGTCGTTCGCCGGCGACTGCGGGGTCATCCTCGCCCGCCGCGGCTGTTGCCCGCGTCTAAACGCGACTCAACCGAATCGGCGCAGAATCAATTCCAGAGCCTGAACCCGCCCTTGAACGCGTTCAGATTCGACCCGGCGCGCACATTCTTCGGCAGCGTCTTCATATGCCGCACGTTGCCGCCGCCGAGCACCACGTAGTCCACGAGCAGCGCTTCGGTGAAGAGCGCGATGATTCGCTCGACTTCCTTCCGCCACGCCTTCTTGCCGAGGCGCTCATAGCCGGCGTCGCCGACGACGTCCTCGTAGCTCTCGTCGTCGCGGTACGGCAGATGTCCCATCTCGAGCGGGATCACCATCCCGTCGCGCACCATCGTCGTTCCGAGGCCGGTGCCGAGCCCGAGAAAGAGCATCACGCCGCCCTCATAGCTGCCGAGGGCCTGCATGGCGGCGTCGTTGATGACGCGAACGGGCTTGCCGAACGCTTTCCTGAAGTCGAAGCCTGCCCAACCGCCGCCCAGATTCCACGGATCGCGTTGGGGCTTGTTGTGGCGAACAGGTCCTGGATAGCCGATGGAGATGCGATCGTACTGCCAGTCGGCGGTCGCCAGCTTCACCGCGCGAACCATCTGGCGCGCGGTGAGCTCCGGTCCCGAATCGAGCTTGATCGGCGTGCGTCGGCCCGTGGCGAGCAGCTTCACATGCGTTCCGCCGACGTCGATGACGAGTGTTTTCACGCCCTAATCTACGAGCGGCCCGGCGGGCTTCGCCATCGATGCGCGCGTCAGAACGTCACGTCGAACTTACCGTTCGTGACGTGCAGCGTGCCGTTTCCGCTGCCTGACGCCGACGGGGCGTCGAAGACGAAGGTGCCGGCCACGCGCGTCGCCGTCAGCGCCGTGATGGTGAGCGTCCCCGTGCCGCCGGGAAGCGCCGTCGACCAACTGGCGCCCGACGTGTTGCTCACGATCGCGAGCGCTCCCGACGGGTTCAGGTAGGTCAGCGGGAACACGCCGGCGACGTTGGCCGTCCCGGTTCCGAACGAGACGACGTAGCTCAGGGAGCCGCCCGCGATCGAGATGATGCTCGCGCTCCGGGTCACGGCCACCTTGCCGACGGCGCTCCAGTTCGTGCCGTTGATCGTGGCCGTGAAGGTGCCGTTCGTGACGCCTGCCGAGCCGTTTGCGTTCGGGTCGGTGCTGGCGGAGCTGTCGCTCCCACCGCAGCCGTTTACCACGAAGGCCAGTGCGAGCGGGAGAAGTCGGTGGAGACGCATGACGAATCCTCGGTTGGCGGGAGAGCACGAAGACTTCACCGTCAGTTGCGTCGAACTGCCCTGAAAGCCGTCAAGTGCAGCCGCGCGCGCGGGCGAGCTCGTCTGCTGGGGGCTCCCTTTTTGCATTGGCACGCTGGCCAACAATGCCGTCGCTCCACGACCCCTCGACACCATTTCCCGGCTCCAGTGAAATGGCCGCGCTCATGCGCGCCTTCGACTGGGAGTCCGTGGGTTTGCCGCCGGCCGACCGCTGGCCCCTGAGCCTCAAGGCAGTCACGCGCATTCTGCTCACGTCGCGCTACGCGATGTGGATGGGGTGGGGCCCGGAGCTCCGCTTCACCTACAACGACGCGTACGCCGCGATGACCCTCGGCGAGAAGCATCCGTGGGCGCTCGGGCGTCCGGCGCGCGAGGTCTGGGCGGAGATCTGGGACGACCTGTCGCCCCGCGTCGAGCGCGTGTTGCAGGGAGAAGCAACGTGGGACGAGAGCCTCCTCCTGTTTCTCCAGCGCAGTGGCTATCGCGAGGAGACGTATCACACGTTCTCCTACAGCCCGGTGTTCGACGACGCCGGGACGATCGCCGGCCTGTTCTGCGTGGTGACCGAGGAGACGGATCGCGTGGTCGGCGAGCGGCGTCTGGCGACGCTGCGCGATCTCGCGGCGGCGCTCGCGTCCACCGTGGTGGAATCGGACGTCTTCCGCGCCGTCGAGCATGGGCTCGAGCACAATCTCAGGGATCTGCCGTTCACGCTCGTCTACACGTTCGACGCGAATGGTCGCGCGACGCTCCAGTCATCGACGGGCACGAAGGGAAACCGGATTGCTTCGCCGACGATCGAGCCCGACGCAACGCAGTCGCCCTGGCGAACCGCGGATCTCCTGCGTGGAGCGCGGTCAGTCATCGTTCAGGATTTCAAGGCGATCGCCGAAGACCTGCCATGTGGCGCCTGGGACGAGCCCGCGCGCCAGGCGGTCATGCTGCCGATCGCATCGCAGGGAAGCGATCGGCCGGCGGGATTTTTCGTCGCCGGACTCAATCAATTCAGGCCGTACGACTCGGGGTACTCCGGATTTCTCGAGCTGATCGCGGGACAGGTTGCGGCGAGCCTCGCGAATGCGCGCGCCTACGAAGCGGAGCGCCAGCGCGCCGAAGCACTCGCCGAGCTCGATCGTGCGAAGACGGCGTTCTTCTCGAACGTGAGCCACGAGTTCCGCACGCCGCTCACGCTCATGCTCGGGCCCGCCGAGGACATGCTGGCGAATCCGGAGACGAGGCCGAAGAACCGCGAAAACGCCGCGACGATCCACCGGAATGCGCTGCGGCTGCTCAAGCTCGTGAACACGCTGCTGGAGTTCACGCGGATCGAAGCGGGCCGGACGCGCGCGTCGTTCGAGCCGACGGACTTCAACGCGTTCACGGCGGAGCTGGCGTCGAGCTTCCGGTCGGCGATCGAGCGCGCGGGGCTTCGATTCGTCGTGACCGGCGACGATCCGACGACCAGGGCCCCCGACGTCTTCCTCGACTGCGACATGTGGGAGCGCGTCGTGCTCAACCTGCTGTCGAACGCGTTCAAGCATACGTTCGACGGCGAGATCGTCGTCCGCACGCACGTCGATGCCGAGCATGCGACGCTCGAGGTTCGCGACACGGGCGTCGGCATTCCGGCGGATCAACTCCCCCGCATCTTCGAGCGCTTTCATCGCGTGCCGAATGCGCGGTCGCGAACTCACGAAGGCACGGGCATCGGTCTCGCGCTCGTGCAGGAGCTGGTGCGGATCCACGGCGGCAAGATGAGCGTCGAGAGCACGGTCGGTGAGGGAACGACGTTCACCGTGACGCTGCCGGTTGGTGATGCGCATCTCAGCCCGGAGCAGCTCGCGGCGCCGCGCGGTGAGCGCGAGCGACACACGGGCGCACGGTCGACGGCGGCATTCGTCGAAGACGCGCTGCGCTGGCTGCCGACGGGCTCGCGGGACTCGGCCGAGCTGACGGCCGGCGCGGACGCCGACCAGGACACCGACCGCCCGGCGGTGCACGGCCGCGTACTCGTCGCCGATGACAACGCGGACATGCGCGAGTACGTCGCGCGACTGATTCGCGGTCGCGGACACGACGTGATCGCGGTGGGCGATGGACTCGCGGCGCTGTCGATGATCAAGTCCCACGCACCGGACGTCGTGTTGAGCGACGTCATGATGCCGGGCCTCGACGGCTTCGAGCTGCTGCGCCGCGTCCGTTCGGATCCCGAAGCGCGCGCCACGCCGGTCATCCTTCTCTCCGCGCGGGCCGGGGAGGAAGCACGCATCGAGGGCATGGCGGCGGGCGCCGCGGACTATCTCGTCAAGCCGTTCGCCGCGCGCGAGCTGATCGCGCGCGTCGACGCGCAGGTCGATCGCGCCGTGCGTGCGAATCAGGAACGGCGGGCGAAGCTCGAGCAGGGTCGGCTGCTGGCGGCCGTGGAGGCCGAGCGAGGGCGGCTCCGCGAGGTGTTCGCGCAGGCGCCGGCCGCGATCGCCATCCTCAGCGGTCCTAATCTCGTCTACGAGCTCGCCAATCCGGAATATCTGAAGCTCGTGGGCTATCGGGACATCCTCGGCAAGCCGATTCGCGACGCATTGCCGGAGCTCGCGGGGCAACGTGTCTTCGAGCTGCTCAAGAGCGTGCTCGACGACGGCGAGCCGTATGTCGGCCGTGCGTTCCGCGTCAAGATGGCGGACGAGCCGGGCGGACCGCTTCGCGAACGCTATTTCAACTTCGTATATCAACCATTTCGCGAGATCGACGGGCGGATCACGAGCGTGTTCGTCCATGCGGTGGATGTGACCGACCAGGTCGTCGCGGTGCGCGAGGCGGAGGATGCGAATCGCGCGAAGAGCGAGTTCCTGGCCGCGATGAGCCACGAGCTGCGCACGCCGCTGAACGCGATCGGCGGCTACGCTCAACTGCTGGAGCTCGGGATCTACGGTCCGCTGACGGACGAGCAGCGCCGCACGCTCGAGCGGCTCCAGCGCAGCGAGCAGCATCTGCTCGCGCTCGTGAACGACGTGCTGAACTTCGCCAAGCTCGAGACCGGCCGCGTCGAATACGAGATTCGAGATGTGTCCGTCCACGAGCTCGTGGATTCGGTGCGCGCGATCGTCGAGCCCCAGCTCTCGGCGCGGGGACTGTCGTTCGTCGTGGACGTGACCGGCGAGCCGCGGCTGCGCGGCGATCCCGACAAGGTGCAGCAGATCCTCGTCAATCTCCTGTCGAACGCGGGGAAGTTCACGGAACCGGGCGGTCGGGTCACGCTCGCGGCGCGCGACGGCGAGGGCGTCGTGCAGGTGTCCGTGTCGGATACGGGCATCGGCATTCCGGCGGACAAGCAGGCGGCGATCTTCGACCCGTTCGTGCAGGTCCACCGGAATCTCACGCGCAACGTCGAGGGCACGGGCCTGGGGCTGGCGATCAGCCGGGATCTCGCGCGCGGGATGGATGGCGACCTCGTGGTCGCGAGTGTGGAAGGGAAGGGTTCGACGTTCACGCTGACCTTGCCCGCCGCGGAGCGAACGGGGTCCTGAGAACGTCTAGCGCGTGTTCATGGTGGCTCGCGGTCGTATCAGGGTCCGTGTTCGTGAACGCTCCAACAGATCAGCCACCGAAAGGCACCGAAGAGCACCGAATGACACCGAGACGGCGTTCGTCGTCGCCGGTGACGAGTGTTTTTTTAATGAAAACCGCTCGGGACGCATCCATTCGCGTCCCGAGCGGCGTTCAACAAGAAATACTCATTCTCTCCGCGATTGGACTACACCTCAGCGCAGAGATGCATTCCGCGTCATTCCGTGCAGTACTCCGCGTAATCCGCGGTCCAATGCTGTTCGGTGGTTCCCGGTGCCATCGGTGTGTGCGGTGGTCAGTTGGTTCGCAAATCAGTCAATCGGTTCGCAAACCGGCCGTCAGATCTGTTCGCAACTCAGACGCCACCGTCGAAGAGAACGACTACGAGCACTTCGGAATCCTCAATGTCTCCGGAACGGCAAGTGCCGCCCGCCCACCAGCGGTCAACTGTCGATTGAACTCCGTGAGCTCCGCGCCGCGCAGCTTCTCCCACGCGGCCGCCACGTCCTGCAACTCCTTGCAGGTTGCCGCAAACGCCGCCAGCGCGGATGACGTGGGCGCCATGTCGCCGAGGTCCTGTGCGTTCAACTGCTGCACGAGCGCGGCGTTGATCGCCCGGAAGCTCGGCCGCGCCGGCTGACCGCCGCGTCCACCACCGCCCCCGCGTCCGCGGCCCGCGTCGAGGCCCGCGACCGTGTCGAGACGCGCCGCGAGCGCCGTCGCTCGCGTCGTGAGCTCCGGAGCCGCGCCGGCCGGAACGGCGCCACGCAGCGCGGTCTGTAGCCCGAGCGCCATCTCGTGCCCCGCGTACGCGGCTTTGATGCCTTCGTACACCTTCATCTGCAACGCGTGCTGCGCGCGAAGCGCGGCGGCCGTCGCCGGCGAGCGCGGATCGGGACGCACGTTCACAGTTTGCGAATACGTCTTGCCGCCCGCGGTGAGCTTGAGCGTGTACGTCCCCGGCATCACGACCGGGCCTTCGGGCGACGGCGGCGTCAGCCCCGGATTCGCGTTGATCTCGAACGAATGCGAGAACGCCGGCGGCGAATCGTAACGAAGGTCCCAGTTCGTGCGGTTCTCGCCGGCGAGCGCTGGCAGCACCTCGGGCGGCGCGAGCCAGAAGTTCGGGTGCGGCGGCCGCGCCGCCTCGGGCAGCGGCGGCGAGCGCTTGCTCGTCATGTGGCGCACCAGCGCGCCCGTCGAATCGAGCACGTCGAGCGTGACCGGATTGTTCGGCTGCTCGGCGAGCCAGTAGTCGATGATCGTGCCCGGCGGCGGATTCAAGGCGTGCGGCACCTCGGGCGGGAACGGCGTGTCCGCACCCACATTGCGACGCACGCGCACCGCATCACCCGGCTTGAAGAGATGCGCCGGCTCGCTCGCGATCGCCGGCGTGAGCTGGCGGAGCATCGAGATGTCGTCGAGCGACCAGAAGCCGCGTCCATACGTCGACACGACGAGATCGTTGTCGCGAATGATCGCGTCGCGATACGACGTCGTCGGGAGGTTCTGCATGAACGGTTCCCAGTGATCGCCATCGTCGAACGACACGTACATGTCGCTCTCGGTGCCGAGGAAGAGCAGCCCGCGCTTCTTCGTATCGTTTCGCACGACGCGCGCGAAGCTCCCCGACGGTTGATTCGTGGCCAGTCCGTTCACGATGCGCGTCCACGTCTTGCCGTAGTCGTGCGTGCGGTAGACGTACGGCGTGTAGTCCCCGATGCGGTGCAGATCGAGCACCGCGTACGCCGTGCCCGCATCGAAGTGCGACGGCTCGACCGTCAACACCTCGGCGCGATTGACGTTCGGGATCGGATCCGAGACCGACGCGTTCTGCCACGTCCTGCCACCGTCGCGCGTGACTTTGATCAGGCCGTTGTTGGTGCCGACCCAGAGCAGCCCAGGTGAGACCGTCGACGGCCCCAGCGACTCGATCGCTCCGCCGGGCGGTGGGTTGATGCCTGGAGCGGTCGGCACCGACGGCGCGTCCGTCCGCACGCCGAGGTCGGGGCTCATCGCCGTCCAGTGCTGTCCGGCATCCGTCGTCGTCCAGACCGATTGGAATCCGGCAATGAGCATATGCTGATTCCACGGCGCGAACGTGATCGGCTGCGAGAAGGCCGTGCGCAGCTTCCGCGACGGGTCAGCCGCCGGGCTCACGTTGATCCACGTCTCGCTCGGATACGAGATCTTCACGATGCCGCTGCCGCTCGCGTAGACGGTGTTCGGATCGAGCGGATCCGGGACGATCGTGCCCCACTCCCAGCCTGGCACCGGATTCCAATCGAGCGGTGTGATGGCGCCGAGGTTGCCGGCCATGCGAGTGCGAACCGCGCCGGCGTCCTGCTGCGTGCCGTACACCCAGCGCGGGTAGGAATTGTCGAGCGACAGATGATAGATCTGTTCGGTCGACTGGTTGTACCACGAGCTCCACGTCTGGCCGCCGTCGAGCGACACGATCGCGCCCTGATCGTAGCCGAAGAGGATCCGCTGGCCATTCGTGGGATCGATCCACATCTGTTGCGGATCGTCGCCGCCCGGAGCGCCCTTGAAGCCGGTGAACGTGTTGCCGCCGTCGCGCGAGACATAGCTCGACGTGTTGAGCGTGTACACGAGGTCCGGGTTCTGCGGGTCGACGTACACGCCGCAGTTGTAGCCGCCCTGGCCGTTTCGAATTCTCTGATCGTTGGCCGCCATCTGACGCCACGTCGCACCGCCATCGTCGGAGCGGAAGAGGCCCCAGTCGCCGATGACGTAGACGCGCTGGCCCTGCGTCTTGTTGGCCACGCTCACCCACGCCTTGCCCGTCAGGTGCGGCAGCCCGTTGCCCGTGATCTCGGACCACGTGGCGCCGCCATCAGTAGACTTGAATAGCTTGGTGCTCGTGGGCCCCTCGGCGGCGCCGCGTCCCCGGCCGGCCGGATTGCCGCCGCCGTTCGGACGAGGCGGCGCCTGATAGTGGGCGACGGTCGTCGCGAATACCACGTTGGGCGTGTCGTACGCGCGCGAGAGTCTCTGGCCGCCGGTGCTGTCGTCGACGAAGAGCGTCTGCTTCCACGTCGCCCCGCCGTCCGTCGAGCGGAACACGCCGCGGTCGTGGCTCTTCACGTGCACGTCGCCCTGCGCGGTGATGAGCAGCGTGTTCGCGTCGCGCGGATCGACGCTCATCGAAGGGATCTGCTTCGTGGCATCGAGGCCGATGTGCTTCCAGGTGCGGCCGCCGTCGGTCGACTTGTAGACGCCATTGCCCTCGTTGATTCCGCCGCCGGTGATGATGTCACCGGTGCCGACGTACACGACCATCGAATCGGACGGCGCGACTTCGATCGCACCGATCGACGAGACCGCTTTGACGGAATCGAAGACCTGGAACCACGTCTGACCGGCGCTGGTGGTCTTCCAGACGCCTCCCGCGGGCGAACCGAAGTAGAAGACGCCGGGTTCTCCGACGACGCCGGTCACCGCGGCGACGCGTCCCGCGCGGAAGGGACCGAGGTTGCGCCACGTGAGTCCCGCGTACGCGCGCGGGTCGACGGGAGACGCGGACTGCGCATGCGCGCTCGGCGCGCGCACCATCATGGGCGCGATCAGAATGACCGTCGCGACGATCGAACGGCGTATGTAGGTGGTAGCCATAGTGGCATTAAGGTATGGGCCGCTGACCATCTGCGCACATCTGCGCGACGTCGAGCCGGGCCGACCATGAACAAATCTTTGTTCAATTCAGCTCCCGAGGGAACCATGAGCGCACCCACCGCGCTGTCCGCCGACCGCCTCCGCGATTTCAGCACCCGCTTTCACGGAGACATCATCCGCCCCGATTCAACCGATTATGATGCCGCGCGCAGCGTGTGGAACGGCATGATCGATCGCCGGCCCGCCTGCATCGCGCGCTGCAAGACCGTGGCGGACGTGCAGGCCGCAATCCGCTTTGGACGCGACAACGATCTTCCGATCGCGATTCGCGGTGGTGGCCACAACGTCGGCGGCCTCGCGGTCGTCGACGAAGGGCTCGTCATCGACCTTGGCGGTATGCGCGACGTCAGCGTGAATCCAGCGACTCGCACGGCGAGCGTGGGCGGAGGCGCGACGTGGGCGGACTTCGATAAGGCGGCCGCGGCGCACGGCCTCGCGACGACCGGCGGTGTCATCTCCACCACCGGCGTCGCCGGCCTCACCCTCGGCGGCGGCCTGGGGTGGCTGATGCGCAGCTACGGAATGGCGTGCGACAATCTCGCCGGCGCGGATGTCGTGACCGCGGAGGGGCAGCTCCTGCACGCGAGTGCAACGGACAATCCGGATCTCTTCTGGGCGTTGCGCGGCGGCGGCGGGAACTTCGGCGTCGTGACGACCTTGGAGTTCAACCTGCATCCGGTGTCGACCATCTTCGGCGGAATGCTCCTGTATCCGCTCGCCCGCGCCCGCGACGTGTACAAGCTGATGCGCGCGGTTACCCAATCCGCGCCCGACGCGCTGATGATCGTCACGGCCATGCTGCACTCGCCCGAGGGCGTCCCCGTCGTCGGCATCGCGATGTGCTACAACGGGTCGCTCGAGGATGCCGAGCGCGCGATCAAGCCGATTCGCGATTTCGGGGCGCCGATCGCCGGCGAGGTCGGGCTCATGCCGTATCCGGCGGTTCAGCAGATGCTCGACGAGGGCTTCCCCAAGGGCCTTCAGGTGCACTGGCGCTCGGAGTTTCTCGCGGATCTGTCCGACGAGCTCATCGACGCGATGGTGGCCGCGTACGAGACGGTCCCGTCGCCGCTCAGCGCGATGTTGATCGAGCAATTCGGCGGCGCGGTGCAGCGCGTGCCGCGCGATGCGATGGCGTACGATCAGCGCGATGCCGGCTACAACGTCGTGATCATCTCGCGATGGGCGGATCCGAGCGAGGCGGATCGCAATGTGGCGTGGGCGCGGTCGACGTCGGAGGCGGTGCGCCGGTTCACCAACGGGCACGTGTACGTCAATTACATCGATCAGGGCGAGGGAACGGACCGCGTGCGCGCGGCATTTGGTCCGGACAAGTTTGCGCGTCTTGCGGCGATCAAGAAGACGTACGATCCTGGGAATGTCTTCCGAATGAACCAGAACATTCCACCGGGGTGATTATGGGGATTCTGACATGGCTCATCGTCGGTCTGGTCGCGGGCGTGCTCGCGTCGATCGTGATGGGCGGAACGGGCTACGGGTTGGTGGGTGACATCATCATCGGAATTTGCGGAGCGTTCGTGGGCGGGTGGGTGCTCTCCAAGCTCGGTGCGGGTGTGCCGGTCGGCGGATTGGCGGGCGTCATCATCGTGGCGTTCATTGGCGCCGTGGTGCTGCTTTTCATTCTCAGGCTCATTCGCAATCTGACGGCAGGTCGAGCATAGGTCGGTTCCGCGTGCGTCGCGTTCCGTGTTCGGCAAAGCTCCACGAGATAGGCCACGGAAAGGCACCGAGAAGGCACTGAAGGACACGGAACTGCGGTTGCCGTCGGCAATAGTGGGTGATTGAACGGGAAAGCCGCCGGGGATGCAGGCATTCGCATCCCCGGCGGCTTTGCTTTCAACGCCGATCTACCGACGCTTGACGAACTGAATGCCGAACTGCTGATGCTGCGCGAGCGGTGTTATCGCGGCGGCCGCTTGATGAACCCACCGAGGCCAGCCTTGATCTTGTCCTTCGCGGTGTTGGTCGCCTTCGTGGCGGCGCGGCGCTTCATCTCCTCGTAGGTCAGGTGGAAGACCATCGAGTTCGGCGCGTGCTTCATCGCCGGCGCCATCTGCTGGAGGGCGTCGACGTACTCGCCGCGATCGTAAGACGCGAGCGCCTTGGAGTACTCGATCATGGTCGACACCGCGCTGACGCTGTCGGCCTTTTCCTGGGCGGCGAGCGCCTGCTGCTCTTCCGGTGACAGCGCGATGCCGAGGCCGTCGACGAGTCGGTCGGCGAGCTTCTGCTCGAGATCGAAGAACTTGTCCTCGTCACCGGTGACCTGCGCCGTCTTCACGATCTCGCCGGTCTCGACGCGGACGACGCGCGTGTCGATGCGCATCTGCTTCTTCACGCTCGCAATCGCGCCGACCACCACGTATTCCGCACCGATGAGCTTGCCGGCCCGCACCGAGGTGGTGGAGTCGAAGTACGAGGTGTGCTGGGCATCGATCTCCTTGATGAGATCCTGCATGCGCTCGCGTTCGACGAGCTGGATCCCCTTCACCGATGAGAGATCGCTGATCATCATCGACGAGATGCCGCGGCCGAGCGGGTCGTAATCCGACTGGCCGGTGTGGTTGTCGAAGTAGAGAATGGCGACGGTCTTCCTCGGCGCCGGAGTGAACCCGGTGAGGGCGGCGAGGCACAGCACCAGAGGCGAGCGGAGCATCAGGTCCATCCTGTGACAAAGGCGAGCATGCACGTTATGGGAGCGACCCGTGGTTGTGCAATGAGGTAGCGCACAGATCCTCCAATTCATTCATACGTACTCAGAAGATCTGGCCCGTCCCGCCGAGCATCGCGCGGCGCATCAGCGGCAGGGGCAGGGGGCCGAGCGAGAGGAACGCATCGTGAAACCCCTGAAGCGAGTACGCCGACCCCAGCTTCGCCTTGTAGTCGTCGCGCAGCTTGAGAATCATGAGCTTGCCCATCGTGTAGTAGCCGTAGAGCGGATCGCCGGCGCCGCGCTTTGCCTCGGACACGGCGACCGGATGCGGCTGATGGCCCTGCGTCTCGAAGAGCTTCGTGGCTTCGTCCACGGTCATGCCCTGCGTGTGCATCTTGATGCCGACGATGAAGCGGACATCCCGGAGCAGCGCGTCCTGGAGCTGGGCCAGCCGGTATTTCGGATCGCCGGAATGGAAGCCTTCGTCGAGCATCATCTGCTCGTCGTAGTGCGCCCAGCCCTCCGAGTTCGTGTTCGCGCCGAAAACCTTGCGAACGTCCGTCGGGAACTGCTTGGCATACAGGAATTGGATGTAGTGGCCCGGGTAGACCTCGTGCACCGAGACGTTCGAGATGGCCGCCCGATACCACTGGTTCATGAACTCGTCCTGCTCCTTCTTCGGCCAGCGCGGATCTGGCAGCGTCATGTTGTAGTAGCCGGACAGCTTCGCGGTCTCGAACGGGCCGGGGGTGTCCATCGACGCGGTCGTCGTGGACCGCATGAACGGCGGCGTCTCCTTCACGCGCGCCGGCTCGGACGGCGGAATGGTGAGAATGCGACGATCGACGATGAACTGCCGCAGCGAATCGAGCATCGACTGCGTGACCGCGAGCAACTGGTCCGCCGGCGGATGATCGGCCTGGATCGACGCCAGCACGGCGTCGGCCGACTTGTTCGGGTCGATCTGCCTGGCCGCTGCCTGGAACGCCGCCTCGTTCTTCCGACGGTCGGCTTCAGCAATCTCTAATAGCCTCGGGAGCGGCACGTCGACCATGTCGTTGGCGGCGAGTGCTTTCGCGTAGGTGTCGGCGCCGAGCGCGTAGTCGCCGTTCGATGCGGGGAGCAGTTGCTGCTGGAGGAACGTCTTGTAGTCGGCGAGCGCTTTCATGACAACCGCATTGCTCGCCTTGAAATCGTTCAGCAGCGTCACGTCGGCGACGCCGGTGAATGCCGCTGGAACGTCGTTCTTGAAGAACGCGATGTTGCCGTCGACCTGCTCGATCGCGATCTGGGTGAAGATCTTCGGCGGATTGACGAGATTCTTACGCGCTTCGGCGAGCGCGGCCGGCATGGCCTTCTCGCGTGCGACGAGCGCCGCGAGGCGTTGCGCGGCGGGCGCGTAGTCGCGTTCCATGATGACGTACGCCGCGTTGGTGATGCCGCTGCTGTACGTGTCAGCGTTCTTCGCCCACGGCTTGATGACGCGATCGCTGAGGATGTTCGCGTCCATGCTGTGAATGAGCTGCTGTCGATCGAGCTGCTGCTCGAGCGA
>Ga0070679_100000048_pt1 | contig 89533 bp, 92 predicted proteins | sample KBSC63BmetaG_FD_65652 | JGI IMG/M metagenome (GOLD analysis project Ga0070679, IMG submission 65652) | Corn rhizosphere microbial communities from Kellogg Biological Station, Michigan, USA - KBS C6-3B metaG | ecosystem: Host-associated > Plants > Roots > Rhizosphere | place: USA: Michigan... | reverse complement strand
CTTCCACCACTGGCTCGTCCACGACGGCGGCTGGACCATGCGACGAGACCCCGACCGATCCTTCGTCTTCACCAGCCCCACCGGCGACGAAATCCGACGACATCCCTCGGCGGCCTGACCCCCAGGACCGCCCACCCCAACAACACACCCCCGCACACCGCACCACAACACCCGGCAGGGCACAACCCGACGGGACACAATCATGCGATTACCGAGCCGTCGCTCCCTGCGCGACGTACATCTCCAGCTGGATGTTGTCCGGATCACGGAAGGCGAGCAACGCGGAGCCGGTGGCCGGCGTGATCTTTATGCCGGAGTGCGGTACGCCGGCCGTCTCCAGCCGGCTCGCCCACGCCCGCAGTTCATCCTCCGACCCGACGGCCAGCGCCAAGTGATCGAGCCCTGTCCGTCGTTCGCTGAAGTCGGCCTCGGCGTCCGGATGCTTGTGCTTGGTCAGCCCGAGGACGACGCCACTGGGATGGCGCATGATGCGCCGATCGAAGTCCTCGGTATCGAACGGAAACAGCAGAGCGAAGCCCAGGACGTCGCCGTACCACTGCACCGATCGGTCCAGGTCGCGCACGTTGATCGCGACGTGGTGGATGCCGGTAAAACTCGGATCAGCCATGACGTTCAAACCCCCGTTCGTCACCGGTTATCGCAACATAGCTGCTGGGAGCCCGCAGACCCGCGGTCAGGCGAAGCTGGCGGCGGGGCAGGGGCCGGTACACGGCTCGCGCGAGGAGGGATAGCCAGCAGGCTCGCGCAAGTCCGTCTTCGGTCGCGGATTGAGGATGAAGGGTGGCGACGGCCGCTGGTGGAAGTTGAAGTCGTTGAGCAAGCTGCCGAGCATCTTCTTTGTTTCACGCACGTCCGGCCGCGGGTCGGGCCGGCCGTCGGTGCGGGGGTTGAGTGCCTGGCCCTTCAGCCAGCGCAGCTCGATGAATCGAAGGTAGGCATCCTGCGACAGAACCTGATGGTCGATGAAGCCGTGCCGCGCATACGGGCTGATCACGAGGCCGGGCACCCGCATGCCGTAGCCCGCCCAGTCGACCGTCGGTGGTGTCACGTGATCGTAGAAGCCGCCCCAGTCGTCCCAGGTCAGGAAGATCGCGGTCGATTTCCAATCCGGGCCGCGCATCACGGCGTTGATCAGCTTGGTGACATAAGCCTGGCCATCGCTGACGCGAGCGGGCGGATGCTCGCTGTCCGCCTGCGACGGAGCGACCCAACTCACGTTCGGCAACCGTCCCGCTCGTGCAGCGGCAACGAAGTTCTGGACCGGCACGATGTTGTGCAGCTGGTGGTCAAGCCGCACGGTGTCGAATCGCGGGAGTGGGTTCCAGATGCCGGGCGTCGAGGCGTTCTGCTCGATCCGATTGCAGACGATCGCGTCGGAGTTTGCGCAGTCCGGTTCGGCTCCGCTCTGCACGTAGTAGCGCCAGCTGACGCCGTACCGGTGCAAGAGATAGGTGAGGTCGGTCCAGGCGAAGATCGGCTTGGTGCGGCTACCGTTGTGCCGCCAGTCCTGGTAGTCGTTGAGCGAGCTGTGGCAGCTCGCCGGGTCGTGGTTGTGGCAGTACGCCGACCAGTCCGACACCTCGTAGAGATGCTCCGGCAGGCTCCACGACGATGACGGCGCGAACATGTGGTCCTGAAGGACGTAGTGCCGCGCGTAGGCCCAGTAGTTGGGAATGTCACGGCCGGTGTGGTAGCCCATGACCGTCCGGGGCGCAGTGAATGAACACAGTGGGTTCTGCACGAAGTCGCTGCAGCTGCGCTGCGCCGCAGCGGCTGCCCGGATGAACCCGTCCATCGTGCCGCCGTCGAGGTCATCCAGGAACCCGGTCGACCCATGCGGCCCACCGCCGTTCACGTCCTGCCGGTCGTGGTAGGGCCGGACGCACTGACCTAGCGTCGCGGTGGGCAGGCACACCGCCGGCTTGCCGTTCGCCATGGGAATCCCGTCGGCGCCGGGGAAGGTGCCGAAATAGGAGTCGAACGACCGGTTCTCCTGCATGACGATGACGACGTGCTTGATCTTGTGTATGCCCGAACTGAAGCTCTGCGAGGCGATGCCGGGCTGGCGCGGAACCTGGCTACCGGGCACGGCTGGGCGATCGACCAGGTGAGAGCACCCGGCGACGAGAGCAACAGCCGCGGCGCCAATCGTGAACGAGCGCCGTACGTGCATCTATCCCCACCGTGTCGAACGTTTTCTTGGACGCCGGAACGGTGGATGAGCAAACTTAATAGTTGCTGAGAGTTCTCAGACTGGCGCTTGAAGAAGCAGCCGCGGCTCGTGCGCCCGCGGGCGGGAGTCCCGCAGGTCGGCAAGCAAATCGTCGCGAAAAGCGCGTCGGGCCGGGTCGTCCCAGAGGTTGTGTTGCTGCAGCGGGTCCTCTCCGAGGTCGTACAGTTCGCCCTCGCTGCCGTCGTGGACCGTCCCGGGTAGGAACGACGTGCACACGACTCCGGCACGCGTGACGGTTCGGGCATGTACGTCGACACCGAACAGTTCGCTGTCCCATTCGGTAAGCACACGCTGCTCATTCCGGGTGTCCGCAGCCAGGTCCGTCGCCGGGAGCGGTTGACCTTGCATCCACTCGGCGACCGGTTTGCCGGCGATCGCGCAGAAGGTCGGCGCGAGGTCGATGAGCCCGACCGGTCGGGTCACGACAGCAGCACTCGGTTGGCTAGACGGGGGCCGACTCGACGGCGCGGGTCGCCATACGAGCGGCAGGCGCATCAGTGCGTCGACGTGGTAGGGCCCCTTGAACAGCAGGCCGAAGTCTCCCTGCAGCTCGCCATGGTCGGTCGTGAAGATCACATCGGTGTCGTCGGTCCAGCCGCGGCGCTCGACGCAGGAGAGCACCCGGCCCAGCGCCTCGTCGATGAGCTCGCACTCGACCGCGTTGCGGGCGTTGACCTCGCGCACTTGGTCGGCCGTTAGCGTCGCCGGCACCCACTGCGCCGGCGCCTCGTAGTTCGAGACCAGGTCGCCGTCGTACCACATGCGCCAGTGCCGCGGCTTCGCGTCGAGCACCGCCTCCCGCTCGTCGCGGCGTTCGGGATAGCCGGCCGGCAGTGGCACGTCGCGCCAGTCGATCCGGCGCATCTCGTCCTGCGGCGGATCCCACGGGTGGTGTGGATCGGGGAAGCTCATCCAGCAGAACCAGTCTTCGGCTGGGTCGAGCGAGTCGAGCCACGAAGTCGTCCGGTCGGCGACCCAGTCGGTGTGGTACCACTCGCGCGGGATCGGGTTGGCCTTTGTCTGCGGCGCGCCGGTGTCACCGCCGCCGTCGGCGTTGACCTGCAAGGCAGCGTCGAGCACCGTGTAGAAGCCGCCGAGCGCCTCGGGATGCTCCTGCTGCACCCAGCGCGCGTAGTGCAGCGGACCGATCACTCCGTGCGTCGCGAACTCGAGGTGCTCGAATCCGCGGTGAATGCCGTTGACCGGGGTCGGCGACATCCCCATCGCGTTCTCCGGGAACCGCAGGAACGGGTCGAGGAACGGCTCGAAGTGCGCCTTGCCGATGAGCGCGGTGCGATAGCCGGCGTCGTGCAGCACGTCCGCCACCGACGGCGCGTCGGCCGGCAACGGGACACCGTTCATCCAGACGCCATGGGTGGTCGGGTACTGGCCGGTGATGATCGTGGACCGCGACGGCATGCACACCACCGACTGCGGTACGGCGCGCTCGTAACGGATGCCTTCGCCGGCGAGCCGGTCGATGACCGGAGTGCGGGCGAGGGTGCCGCCATTGCATCCGAGCGTGTCGTAGCGCTGCTGGTCGGTCGTGACGAAGAGGATCTTGCGGCCCATCAGCGTGCCTCCACCAACGTCTTCAAGTGCTCGAGAGCATTGCCGGCTGCGCCACCGATAACGAGCGCCATCGTCGCCGGATCGGCATCGATGCTGTAGACGACGAGACAGGTTCCGTCATCAAGGTCGATGACGTCGATCGTCGACAGATGCTCGTGGAACACGGGCGCGGTGATCCGGTACTGGAACCGGCGCTGCAACCGGTCGATGGTGAGGATCTGTTCCGGCATCGGTATGCCGGACCCGGTCGTGATGACGCGCGTATCACCATCCACCTCGGCCGCGGTGATGCCCGGCCACCATTCGGTCAGCCGACGCGCATCGCCGATGTAGGACCAGATGGCCTCCGCCGACGCCGTCATTCGAACTTCGCGACGAACGGTGCCGCGGGTCATATCAGTGCGGTCAGGCTGTCGGTGAGAGCTTTCGTCACGGCGGCCATCGACAGTCGCTGGTCGCTGCGCATCAAGTCAAAGGTTTCGAACGAGCACAACGCGTCGATGGCGGCCAGCTGCCCGGGTCGATCACTCAGTTCAGGGAACACTTGGCGAACCTGCTTGCGCAAGTAGGACCGGGACTCTCGCACTTGCAGCGCGACGACCGGATTGCGATGCGCACACGCACGGGCAGCGCGGGCACCCGGTGTGGTCGCCTCGTGCAGTCGCACCCGCGCGGTGACGAAGGTCGTGATTCGGTCGGGCAAAGGTGTGTCGGGCCTGACGCCGGGATCAAGCAATGGTTGGGCTTCCGCCAGCTGCCGGTCGATGGCTGCCTGCGTGAGGTCATCGATGTCGTCGAAGTAGCGAAAGAGTGAGCGCGGCGACAGTCCGGCGCGGTCGGCGATCTGCGCGGCACCGGGCGAGTAGATGCCGGCGTGAAACATCTCGACGAGCGCGTCGATGACGGCTTCGCGATTCTGCTGCCGGCGGACCCGGCGCCCATCTACCTCGGCAACTACCGCCACTGCGAGACCAGCGGCCGTACGACGAGCTGCTGGTGCTTCTCGTTGCCCACGAGCTCGGGTACGGCGTCCACGCGCGTGTATCGCGCCCCGGACCAGGTTCGGCCGTCACCGATGATCGTGCCTTCGACAACGAACTCGGCGCCACCGTCGCCGATGGGCGGCGGGGTCGGGCCGGCCCACACCTCGAGAAGAAGGAGGTCGCCTGCTTCCGGGAAGCTGCCGCCTGCGGGTAGGGTCGCGACGATCGTCGTGTGGTCCATCCCGGCTTCCTTGTGCACGTGCTTGTCTTTGAAGTCCGGCCGGCTCTGCATCGCGATGAACGACTGCCGGGTGGGATAGCGGACGACCGCGACCCGGTCCCATGGCTCTGTCGCCGCGACCACATCGGCGAAGAAGCAGACGTTGGCGCCGAGCTCGGCGAGGACGTCGAGGGGCGCATAACGGTCATCGGCTTCGCGACCGCTGACACCGCGCTCGCCACCGGGCCCGTAGTCCGCCTCTTCTCGGTAGGCCATGAGGTTGAGCATGTAGATGTCGCCGTCGTTCTCCCAGGTGGCCAGCCGGCCGGCGTAGTCCTCATCGATGGTTCCGTACCGCGGCATGTTCGCGGACGCTAGTTATTGACACTTGGTATGTCAATAACTACGTTGCCGCAATGCAACCGTTCGGCGGGCGCATCGGCCGTACCTATCGCGACTCAGTTCCGTGGTGGCCGGATCCGCCACCGGCGCTGGGCGGTCCCGGTCTGGGCGGGCCAAACGTCGTCCTCGTCGTCCTGGACGACACGGGTTTCGCGCACTTCGGGTGTTATGGGTCGGAGCTGACGACGCCGACGATCGACCGGCTTGCTGCCAACGGCTTGCGTTACACGAGTTTCCACACCACCGCGCTGTGCTCGCCGTCACGCGCGGCCTTGCTCACCGGCCGCAACCCGCACGCGGTCGGCATGCGTGGCGTCTCCAACTGGAACACCGGGTTTCCGCACATGCGCGGCGGGATCAGCTCGGACGCGGCAACAGTCGCCGAGATGCTGCGCGCACACGGCTACGCGACATATGCAGCCGGCAAGTGGCACCTCGCGCCGATGGAGGAGTGCTCGGCCGCGGGCCCGCATCACAACTGGCCGGTGCAGAAGGGTTTCGACCGGTTCTACGGCTTCCTGCAAGGCGAGACCGACCAGTTCCATCCTGAGCTGGTCAGCGACAACGGCCCGATCGACCCTCCGCAGCGCGACGACTATCACGTGTCCGAGGACATCGTTGACGAGTCGACGCGCTGGATCAGCGACCTCACGTCCGTCCGGCCCGACCGGCCGTTCTTTCTCTATCTGGCGTTCGGCGCGACGCATGCGCCGCACCAGTCCCCACAGGCTTACCTCGACAAGTGGCGCGGGAAGTTCGACGAGGGCTATGACGTCGTGCGCCAGCGCTGGTTCAAACGCCAGTTGGAGCTTGGCGTCATACCGGAAGGAACGACGCTTGCTTCGCGCAACCCGGGTGTGCCCGCATGGGATGAGCTGACCCGCAACCAGCAGTTGTTCTCCGCGCGGCTGCAAGAAGCGTTCGCGGCGATGCTCGAGCACACGGATGCCCAGATCGGGCGGTTGGTCGCGTTCCTCGAGCAACGCGGACTGCTCGACGACACGTTGTTCATGGTCTTGTCGGACAACGGCGCGTCGCGTGAAGGCGGGCCGTTCGGTGTCTTCGACGAGTTCAGCTTCTTCAACATGCGTTGGGAAGACATCGACGAGATCGTCGCCAACCGGCTGGACGACATCGGCGGCCCGCACTCGCACAGCAACTATCCGTGGGGCTGGGCGCAGGCCGGTAACTCGCCGTTGCGCTGGTACAAGCAGAACACGTATGGCGGCGGTGTGCGCGACCCGCTCGTCGTGCACTGGCCGCGGGGCATTGCCGACCAGGGGGCGATCCGGCCGCAGTTCTGTCATGCGGTCGACATCACACCGACGATCCTGGACGCCACCGGCGCGCCGTTTCTGGAGTCGCACCATGGCGTCGCCCAGCTGCCGTTACATGGCGCATCGATCGCCGCGACGTTCGCAGACGGCACGGCGCCGCCGGCTCGGTCGGTGCAGTACTTCGAACAGATGGGTCACCGCGGCCTGTGGGCCGACGGCTGGAAGATCACGACCTACCACGAGCAGGGGCAGCCGTTCGACGACGACGAGTGGGCGCTGTTCCACCTCGACAGCGACTTCTCCGAATGCGATGACGTCAAGGCCGAGCACCCGCAGAAGCTGCGTGAGCTGATCGACCTCTGGTGGGTGCAGGCAGGGGAGTACGGCGTCCTGCCGCTGGACGATCGGACGATCGAGCTGTTCGGCGGCGTGCCGCGACCGGGGACCGTGCACGCGCGAGGTGTCTATGAATATCGGCCGCCGCTTTCGCACATTCCGGCGGACGCGGCACCACCACTCGGTGGCCGGTCCTGGACGATCACCGCAGTTGTCGACGCGCCGGCCTCTGTCGAAGGCGTGCTCTATGCGCGCGGCAACCACAACGTGGGTCACAGCTTCTTCGTGCACGACGGCAAGCTGCAGTTCGAGTACAACTCGCTCGGCACCCGATACCGAGCCGCGGGTCCGGTGAGCTTGAACGGACGGCACGAGCTCGTGGCGACCTTCGACCGCAACGGCCCGGGCGGCATCCTCGCCGTGTCCTGCGACGGCATCCAGGTTGGCGCCGTCGAGGTGACCGAGTCGGTGCGCATGTTGGGCTCGACCGGACTCGACATCGGCCGGGATGCCTTGTCGCCCGTGACGGCTGACTATCCGGCGCCATACCCGTTCACGGGGCGGATCGAGAAGGTGACGTTCGAGATCCGCAGCCGCGCCGACCAGGCGGAGGTGCTCGCCACCGCCCGAGCGGAGTTGGCCAAAGAATGAGCGGCCTCGACTCGCTGTGCCGGCGGATGCGCGCGCTGCACTCGCTGTGGGAAGACGCGGTAGCGAGCATGACGCTCGAACAGGTCAACTACGTCGAGCGGGCCAACGTCCTGCCGATCGCCTTCTCGCTGTTCCACATGGCGCAGATCGAGGACGGTTCCGCCACGATGCTCGGCGCCGGCGACATGGTGTATGACGACGCCTGGGGCTGGCGCATCGGACTGGCGATCCTCGACCACGGCAAGCACCGCACGGTCGAGGAGATGACCGGGCAGCGCATAACTGACTACGACGCGTTCATCGCCTACTTGAGTGCGGTCTTCGCCAAGACGGAGAGCTGGCTGGCGCACCTCGACGCGTCAAGCCTCGACGAGGTGATCGTCCAGCGTCCGTTCCCGCCGCTGATCGCGACGACATTCAGCGCGCGGGTCGCCGGCGACGACGGCCTCACCCGACGCGACGGCATCGAGTGCTGGATCTATCAGCACGGTCTGCGTCACATGGGCGAAGTCGAACACGCCCGAGCCCTCGTCGGCCTCCAGGGAATGACCAGCTAGGCCTACTGGGGCTGGGGGACGACTCGGATGTAGGGCTTGGGTTCTTTCCAGCCGTCCGGGAAGAGCTGTTGCGCTTCCTCGTTGCTGACCGCACCGCCGATGATGACGTCTTCGCCGTTTTGCCAGTTCACCGGTGTCGAGACCTTGTGTTTCGCCGTCAGCTGCAGTGAGTCGATGACGCGAATCACCTCGTCGAAGTTGCGCCCGGTGCTCATCGGATAGACGAGGATCAGCTTGACCTTCTTGTCCGGCCCGATGACGAAGACGTTGCGGACGGTCGCGTTGTCTGCAGGTGTTCGCGACTTGGCGTCGCCGGCCGTTTCGGCGGCGAGCATGCCGTAGAGCTTCGCGACGGCGAAGTCCGTGTCGCCGATCATCGGGTAGTTAGGCGCGGTGCCTTGCGTCTCTTCGATGTCCTGCGCCCACTTCTTGTGGTCGTCAACGGCGTCGACGGACAGCCCGATGATCTTTACGCCGCGACTGTCGAACTCGTCCTTGATCTTTGCCATGTAGCCGAGCTCGGTCGTGCAGACCGGGGTGAAGTCTTTGGGGTGCGAGAACAGCACGCCCCACGAGTCACCGAGCCAGTCGTGGAACTGGATCTGACCCTCGGTGGTGTCGGCGGTGAAGTCGGGGGCGGTGTCGTTCAGTGACAGTCCCATGGCTGAACTCCCTTCGTCGCGGGTGACGTTACGCCGACTTAGCCGTGCTCAGCACGGTACGGAGGCTTTCGAACTGTTCGATGCACAGGCCGGCCCCGATCGCGACCGTCTGAAGCGGCTGGTCGCAGACCTGGACTGGCATGCCGGTTTCGTGGCGGAGTCGCTCGTCAAGTCCGGTCAGAAGGGCGCCGCCACCCGCAAGAGTCAGGCCGTAATCCATGAGGTCGCCGGCCAGTTCGGGCGGGCAGTGATCCAAGGTTGCTTTCACCGTGTTGATGATGTGCTCAACGGGCTCCTCGATCGCCCGACGGATCTCTGTCGCATCGACGAGGACCGTCCGCGGCAGGCCGCTGACGAGGTCTCGACCGCGGATCTCGGCCTTGGCCTCGTCAACCTGCGGAAAGGCGCTGCCGACGCCGATCTTGATGTTCTCGGCGGTGCGTTCGCCGATGGACAGGGCGTACTCGCGCTTGATGTAGGTCTGCAGCGCCTCGTCGAGGTCGTCGCCGCCGACGCGGCTGGCTGTCACGTGCACCATCCCGCCGAGCGAGATGACGGCCGTTTCCGTCGTACCGCCGCCGATGTCGACGACCAGGCTGCCGCGCGGCTCGTGCACCGGCAACCCGGCGCCGATAGCTGCGGCGAGCGGCTCCTCGAGGAGATACACGGCGCGGGCGCCGGCTTTGTAACAAGCCTCCTCGACGGCGCGTCGTTCCACGCCGGTCAGGCCACTCGGGACGGCGACGACCAGTCGTGGTTTGGCCAGGTGCCGGTGACTGTGGACCTGCTGGATCAGAAAGCGGATCAGTCGCTCAGTGATCTCGAAGTCGGTGATCACGCCGGCGCGCATCGGTCGGACCGTGCGCAGATGCGGCGGTGTGCGGCCGACCATGGCCTTCGCCTCCGCGCCCGCCGCGATCATGCGGTTGGTGCGCGTGTCGATCGTCACCACCGATGGCTCGTCCACCACCACACCGCGACCGCGCACGTAAACGAGAACGTTCGCCGTACCTAGATCGATGGCCATGTCGCGGCCAAGAGCCAGCGGCTTGCCCGCCATCAACACCTCCTCCTTCGGCTCTCCAGCATCACAGACAGACCGAAGAAGGACAAAACGGGCGGAGAATCGAGCTACGCCATATCGACGAAGAGGATCTCCCGCTTGGTTTGTTCGCCGAATGTCACACCCTGGCTTGCCGCTCGGCCGCGTCGTTCTTCGGCGGTCTTGGCGGCGGCTTCCATGGCCGCCGGCGTCTCCCAGAGCGTGCCGACAATTCCGTCGCCGGTCTCCCGGTTGATCATCTGGCGGACGCTGACGCATCCGTCGCTGGCTTGGAGCTCGGGAAGCACGGTCGAGCGGAAGAACTCCAGGTTCTCGCCGACCTTGCTCGGGTCCATGCTGACCCGCCGAACGAGCAACGACATGCCTGGCTCGACTGGTCGCTTGCCCTCGAGGAGGACCTGCTCGAACACGCCGATGCTCATTTCGCCGCCGATGATGCGCTGGCCTTCGTCGCGCACCTTGGCGAGGGCGCTGTCGCTCGCGTCGACGTCGGCCTTGCTGTCCCAGATCGACATGACACCGAAGACTGCGGCGTCGCGGTCCGCACTTGCGACCATCCCGCGGTAGCCGTGTTGCTGGCGTATCTGCGGATTGACGGTGTCGCGGACGAACGCGGCTCCGGCGTCGATGTCGGTGGCGCCTGTGAACTGCACGACTCGTGTGTACATGTCCTCCCCTTCCGACGCCGCGACCGTATGCCCGGCAGCCCCGTTTGGGAAGGGACGGGATTCGTTCGGACTACGCCGCCTGATGCTGCGGTTCGCGCAGCGTCGCCAATGCGGCATTCACGCGCACCAGTTCCGCCAACATTGCGTCCGCTGCGTCGTTCATCACGTCGTTCGGCTCGACGACGCCGTCGTCGATGAACTGGGCATGGAACGGGATGTTCACGTTCTCCGCGACCGGCACCATCTTGAGCACGCTGACCACCGGCTTGAGCGCAGCGACGGCGCGGGTGCCTGCCGAAACGCCGCCATAGGAGACGAAGCCGACCGGCTTGTACTGCCACTCGTGGTGCAGATAGTCGATGGCGTTCTTCACCGCAGCGGGATAGCTGTGGTTGTACTCCGGCGTCACGATGACGATCGCGTCGGCTGCGTCGACGGTGGCGCTCCACTCCTTGGTGTGCCGGTTCACGTACTGCCGCAGCCGCGGATGGTTGGGCTCGTCGAGCAGGGGCAGGTTGAGCTCGGCCAGGTCGGCAACCGTCACGTTCACGCCGGGTTGGCGGCGCGCACGGTCGATGAACCACTTGCCGACCGGGAGGCCGGCTCGGCCCGGGCGGGTGGATCCGACGATGACGAGCAGGTTCATGGCACGTCCTCCGAAATAGTTGCGTATACAAGTAGGTTGAACATGAGCCTACGCACGGACATTCCCGGAAAGGCTGCCCCTCATGACCCCGATCGCGGTGACCGGTGCGACCGGCGGGCTCGGCGGCCGCGTCGCCCGCCGACTGGCAGCCGCCGGGGTCGAGCAGGTACTGGTCGTGCGCGATCCGAGCCGTGCGCCTGAGCTTCCTGGCGCGCGGTTGGCAAAGGCGTCGTATGACGACTCCGCAGCGGTCCAGTCCGCGTTGGCAGGAGTCCAGACCGTGTTCATGGTCTCCGGTGCCGAGGCGCCGAACCGGGTCGACCAGCACCGCTCGTTCGTCGACGCGGCCGTTGCGGCAGGCGTGGAGCATCTCGTCTACACGTCGTTCGACGGGGCGTCGCCGGACAGCACGTTCCTCCTCGGCCGGGACCACTGGGCCACTGAGGAGCACATCCGTGGCTCCGGGCTGCGGTTCACCTTCTTGCGCGACAACCTGTATGCCGACTTCATGCCGATGATGGTCGGCGATGACGGCGTCATCCGCGGGCCGGGTGGTGCCGGCCGTGCCGCGGTGGTGGCGCGGGATGACATCGCCGATGTCGCGGCAGTCGTGCTCGGCGATCCGCAGGCCCACATTGACGCGACGTACGTGATGACCGGACCCGAGGCGCTGAGCTTCGCGGAGATGGCCGAGACGCTGTCCGTCGTCCTCGGCCGCACGATCACCTATGTCGAGGAAACGCTGGACGAGGCCTATGCCTCCCGCGCGCACTACGGCGCTCCGCAGTGGCAGGTCGACGCGTGGGTGTCGACATACGTCGCGGTCGCGAATGGTGATCTGAGCGCTGTCAGCGACGACATCCCGCGGCTGACCGGACATCCGGCGACGTCGTTGGCCGACGTGGTCAGGAACGGGTAGCGAACGTCTCCCGCAGCTGAGCGACACGCTCGGGCGAGGGCGTGAGGAACAGCCCCTCGGCCTCGGCCGTCACCACATCGTCGACGACGATCTCGGCGCTCGTGTGCACACGTCGTCCGTCGACCTTGTCGGTGCGTCCGCGCAAGGTGAGCGGAACGCCGTATGGCGTCGGCCGCCGGTAGCGCACCTTGAGCTCGGCCGTGAACCCGCGGTTGCCGCTCGCCGCGCTCGCATGTCCGAGCAACTGGTCGAGAAGAGTTGCCACCCAACCGCCGTGCACGGCTCCCGGCGGTCCTTCGTGGATGGGTTGCAGAGTGCACTCGCCGACGACGGTCTGGTCCTCGAGGGCGCTGACGACCATCGGCGGGGCAATGGGGTTGGCCGCACCGATCACCGGGCTGTAAGGCCGGTCGCCGCGACGCATGCCTTCCTCGTCCGGCACGTGCATCTGGTCGCGCAGCCCGGCGTCCTCGAGCTGCTCGGCAATCGCGTCGATGGAGCGCGCCACATCCGCCAGCTCGTCCGGGTCAGCGGAGGTGAGAACCGCCGCGTTCATCAGTCGGCGGATGGCGTCGCCCAAGGCGACCGGGGCGTTGCTCACTTGCCTTCGTAGTGCGGTTCGCGCTTCTCCTTGAAGGCGAGCGTGCCTTCCTTGGCATCCGCGGTGGCGAAGATCGGCAGGCCGATCTCCGTCTCGATCTTCAGCGCTTCGACTTCGGGCAGTCCCTCGGTCGCCTGGACCGACCGCTTCACTGCCTGGACGGCGAGCGGACCGTTTTTGGCGATGCGTTCGCCGATCTCGAGTGCGGTCTTCAAGGCCTCGCCGTCCGGAACGACCCGGCCGATCAGGCCGATCCGTTCTGCTTCGGCGGCTGAGATCCGGTCGCCGGTGAGCAGCAGCTCCATCGCCTTCGTGTAACCGATCTGCCGGCGCAGCCGGACGGTCGAGCCTCCCAGTGGAAACAGCGCGCGGGTGACCTCGACGACGCCGAAGACCGCACTCTCGCCGGCGACGCGGATATCGGTCGCTTGCAGGATCTCGGTGCCACCGGCGATGGCGAAGCCTTCAACTGCGGCGATCAGCGGCTTGGTCAGCTGGTGGTGGCGCAGCAACGCTTTCCAGGCGAGCCCGGAGTCCTCACGGAACCGCCGCGAGGCGTCGGAGTCGGCCTGTGCGTTGTTCATCGCCTTCAGGTCGGCGCCCGCGCAGAAGACACCGCCGGCGCCGGTGAGGATCGCGCAGCGGATGTTGTCGTCGCTGTCGATGCGATCCCACGCGTCGGCCATGCCGACCAACATCTCCGGCGAGAGCGCGTTCTTGGCCTCGGGCCGGTTCATGGTGACGACCAGGACGTGACCGATCAGCTCGGTTTCTAACTGAGACAACGAACTAGAGCCTCTCGATGATGGTTGCGGTCGCCAGAGCGCCGCCGGCACACATGGAGATGAGCGCGTTGCTTCCGCCGGTGCGCTCGAGTTCGTGCAACGCGGTGGTGATGAGTCGGCTGCCGGTCGAGCCAACGGGGTGGCCGAGAGCGATGGCGCCGCCGTTGACATTGACCTTGTCGAAGTCGACGTTGTGCTGCCGTCCCCAGTTGACGACAACCGAGGCGAACGCCTCGTTGACCTCGAACACGTCGATGTCGGAGACCGACATACCCGAGCGGTCGAGGACACGCCGAGTTGCGGCGACCGGACCGTTGAGGTGGTAGTAGGGCTCGTCGCCGATAAGTGCCTGAGCGACGATGCGTGCGCGCGGCTTGAGACCGAGCGCCTGCGCCTTCTCGCGCGACATCAACAGGACCGCGGCCGCTCCGTCGGAGATCTGCGACGACGTGCCTGCCGTGTGAAACCCGCCCTCGAGGACCGGCTTGAGCGAGCCGAGCTTCTCCAACGACGTCTCGCGCAGGCCTTGGTCACGGTCGACGGTTCGCGTCTCACCGGTCGGCTGTCCCTGCTCGTCCAGGACAGGCGCGTCAATCGGCGCGATCTGTGTCTTGAAGCGCTCCTCGCTCCACGCACGCGCGGCCTTCTCCTGCGAGGCGAGCCCGAACGCGTCGAGGTCTTCGCGACTGATGCCGAAGTCCTTGGCGATCCGGTCGGCGCCCTCGAACTGGTTGGGCAGGTCGACGTCCCAGCCGTCCGGCCGGGGAACGCCGGGCCCGCTCAGGACGTTGGCGCCCAGGCCGACGCGGGACATCATCTCGACGCCGCAGGCGATGCCGACGTCGATCGCACCGGCGGCGATGAGACCGGCGATGAAGTGGTTGGCCTGCTGCGCGGAGCCGCACTGGCAGTCGACCGTGGTGATGCCGGCCGTCTGGGGCAGACCGGTCGCCAGCCAGGCGTAGCGGGTGATGTTGCTGCCCTGTTCGCCCGCCTGGGTGACGCAGCCGCCGACGACCTGCTCGACCTCCGCCGGGTCGATCCCCGCGCGGGCGATGACCTCCCGCTGGACGTGGCCCAGCGTGTGGGCGGGGTGCAGGCCGGCGAGCCAGCCATTGCGCTTGCCGATAGGCGTTCGGACGGCCTCAACCACGACTGCTTCAGGCATGGAGCAAAGTAGAACACATTCTAGTTTTGTCCGCCAGAAGAGTTGACGCCCCGTCAGATCCGGGCAAGATTAGAACCCGTTCTACCTCCCCCCTCACCGAGCCCAAGCGCGTCAGCGCTGGAAAAAGGGAGCGGCGCCGTGCTTCAGCGCGATGAGATCGACCTCTACGACATGGACCAGTACGCCGATGGTGGCGTGCCGCACGACCAGCTCCGGCGACTGCGCAACGAGGCGCCGGTGTTCCGGCACAACGACCCGCAGCTGCCGGAGGGCTACTGGGCCATCACCCGGCATGCGGACGTCGTCTACGTCTCCCGCAACCCGGAGTTGTTCTCGTCATACGAGAAGACGGCGATGCTGGACGAGTACGCGCAGGAGCAGATCGACAACCAGCGCCTGTTCATGCTCAACCAGGACCCGCCGGAGCACACCCGGACCCGGCAGCTGGTCAACCGCGGCTTCACGCCACGGATGATCGCCCGCCTGGAGGAGCGCATCCAGGAGACGTGTGACGACACCGTCGCGCAGGCGCTCGCGAAGGGTGAGGGCGACTTCGTTACGCTCTGCGCGGCCGAGCTTCCGCTCATCGTCATCGCCGAGCTCATGGGGGTGCCGATCGAGGACCGGCACAAGGTCTTCGACTGGTCCAACCGGATGGTGGGCGGCAACGACCCGGAGTACGGCGTCACCGAGGAGCAGCGCTTCAACGCCGCGCAGGAGATGTGGGCTTATGCGAATGAGCTCGCGAAGGTGAAGCGCGCGCAGCTGCAGGACGACATCGTGTCGAAGCTGATCAGCCCGGACGAGGCCGGCAACGTGCTGACGGAGCTCGAGTTCGACCTGTTCTTCATGCTGCTCGCTGTTGCCGGCAACGAGACGACGCGCAACGCGATCTCCGGCGGCATGTATGCCTTCACCCAGCACCCGGACCAGTGGGATCGGCTCAAGGCTGACCCGAGCCTCATCCCGACGGCAGCGGACGAGATCGTGCGGTTCGTGAGCCCGGTCAACTTGTTCCGACGAACGCCGACGGAGGACCTCGAGATCGGCGGCGTACCCATCAAGAAGGGCGAGAAGGTCGTCATCTACTACTCGTCGGCCAACCGCGACGAGTCGGTGTTCGACAACCCGGATGTGTTCGACATCGGACGCGAGCCCAACCCGCACGTCGGGTTCGGTGGCGGCGGGCCGCACTTCTGTCTCGGGCGGCATCTTGCGAAGCTCGAGATCGAGTGCTTGTTCCGGTCGCTTATCCAACAGACCGAGCGGGTCGAGCTCGTCGCCGAGCCGCGCCGACTGCGGTCCAACTTCATCAACGGCATCAAGGAAATGACCGTCCGCTTCGTCCCGGCCGCCTCATGACAGAAGTTCTCAACGCACCGCATGCGATCGAATACACCTACACGCGGTCGACCGGGCCGATCATCGGCGCGTTTCTCACCGCGCTGCGGGACAAGCGTTTCGTCGGCATCCGCACGAGTGACGGTCGCGTGTTGGTGCCGCCGGTCGAATACGACCCCGTCACCAGCGAGGATCTGACCGAGCTCGTCGACGTGGCCGACACCGGTGTCGTCACCACGTGGTCGTGGAACGACCATCCGCTCGTGGGTCAGCCGTTCGACCACCCGTTTGCCTGGGCGCTCGTCCAGCTGGACGGCGCGGACACCTCGATGCTCGCCGCACTCGACGTGCCGCGTGACGACGTGCGTACCGGCCTTCGGGTGAAGGCGAAGTGGGCGGACGAACGTGTCGGCTCGATCAGAGATCTCGTGTGCTTCGAGGTGACCTCATGAGTGATCCGGTCACGATCGTCGAGACGCCGATCCGGCTCGACTACTCGTATACGCCTGGTGTTGCGGCGTCGCGGTTCCTGCGGTCGGTCGAAAAGGGCGAGATCGTCGGGCAGCGTTGCCCGAAGTGCCAAAAGGTCTACGTGCCGCCGCGCGGTGCGTGCTCGATGTGTGGCGTCGCGACGGACGAAGAACTGACGCTCACCGGTAAAGGCACCGTCACGACGTTCTGTGTCACCAACGTGCCGAGCCCGGGGCTTGATCCGCCATACGTCACCGCGTGGATCCGGCTCGACGGCGCCGACATCACGTCGATGTTCCTCGTGCAGGAATGTGACCCGAGCGAGGTGCGACTCGGCATGCGCGTCGAACCCGTCTGGGTCGATGCGGCGGATCGCAAGCCCAACATCGGCAGCATCCAGTACTACCGGCCCTCCGGTGAACCCGATGCGCCGTACGACGACTACAAGGACTACATATAAATGGCGCGTGACGTAGCGATCGTTTCGTGGGCGTCGTTCGAGACGCCGAGCGAGCCGGCGCGCAACGAGGTCGAGATCTTGCTGCCGGTCATCCAGGAAGCGCTCGGCATGGCCGGGCTGACCCAGCAGGACATCGGCTTCACCGTGTCAGGCTCAAGCGACTACTTGCAGGGCTTCCCGTTTGCGTTCGTCGGCGCCCTTGACGCGGTCGGTGCATGGCCGCCGATCCGCGAGTCGCATGTCGAGATGGACGGCGCCTTCGCGCTCTACGAGGCGGTCAACGTCCTTCGGCATGGCGATCTGGAGACGGCGTTGGTCTATGCATTCGCGCGGCCGTCGCGTGGCGAGCTCGACCGCACGTTGGCGTTGCAGCTCGACCCGTACTACGTCGCGCCACTCTGGCCGGACGCGCGGTCGCTCGCGGGCCTGCAGGCGCAGGCGTTGCGGGACACCGGCATCGACGTGCCGGAGGTGCCGGCGACATACGTTGCTGACGGCGCCGTCGCGGTCGTCCTTGCTGTCGGCGACAAGGCGCGATCTATTACGGACACACCTGTCTGGATCCGGGGGATCGACCACCGCATCGAGCCGCCGAGCCTCGGCGTACGCGACCTGACGACGTCGCCGTCGACGCGAACCGCTGCGCAGACCGCGGGCGCGACCGATGTCGACGCGGCGTTTCTGCACGCGCCGTTTCCGCACCAGGAGCTGATCCTCCGCGCCTCACTCGGCCTCGACGCTCAACCGGTGAACGCCGCCGCCGGGCCCGTCATGGTCGGCGGGCTCGAACGGTTCGCCGCAGCCGCCGCCGCGCTGAGCGCCGGCGATGCCCGGCGGGCCGTAGCCCATGCGACCGCCGGACCGTGCCTGCAACAGAACCTCGTTGCGCTCTTGGAGGCGGCCGCATGAGCGAGCGGGTTGCAGTCGTCGGTGTCGGGCAGACGAAGTACGCCGCCAAGCGCCAGGACGTGTCGATGGCCGGTCTCGTCCGCGAGGCCGCGAAGCGTGCACTCGACGACGCCGGTATGACGTGGCAGGACATCGACGCAGTCGTCATCGGCAAGGCACCGGACATGTTCGAGGGCGTCATGATGCCGGAGCTGTTCCTGGCCGACGCGCTCGGTGCAACCAACAAGCCGATGTTGCGGGTGCACACCGCCGGCAGCGTCGGCGGTTCCACCGGCGTCATGGCGAGTCAACTTGTCTCGAGCGGTGCGCACAAGCGCGTGCTCGTCGTGTGCTTCCAGAAGCAGAGCGAGTCCAACGCCACGTGGGCGCTGTCGATCCGGCTGCCGTTCACCGGCGGAAGCGTCACGGGGGCCGGCGGATACTTCGCGCCCGTCATCCGCGCATACATGCGTCGGGCCAACGCGCCGGACCACATCGGCATCAAGGTCGCGGTGAAAGACCGGCTCAACGCGGTGCGCAATCCCTACGCGCATCTCAAGCTGCCGGACATCACCGAGGAGCAGGTGCGTGAGTCGCCGATGCTCTGGGACCCGATCCGCTATCTCGAGACCTGCCCGTCGTCGGACGGCGCCTGTGCTGTCGTGCTGGCGGACGAGGACACCGCCCGTGGCGCGCCCAACCCGGTGGCGTGGATCCACGGAACGGCGTTGCGCAGTGAGCCGACCATGGGCGCCGGTCGCGATGTCGTCAACCCGTATGCGGGCCGCGACTGCGCCAAGGACGTCTATGCGCAGGCCGGCATCGGTGACCCGCGCCGCGACCTCGACTGCGCCGAGATCTACGTGCCGTTCTCCTGGTACGAGCCGATGTGGATGGAAAACCTCGGCTTCGCCGAGGAAGGTGCCGGCTGGAAGATGGTCGATGACGGCTCCACGGCGTTCGACGGCGACATCCCGATCAACCCGTCAGGCGGAGTGTTGTCCTCGAACCCCATTGGTGCCTCCGGCATGTGCCGGTTCGCCGAAGCCGCCCTGCAGGTCCGCGGCATGGCAGGTGAGCACCAGGTCGACGGCGCTCGCAAGGCACTGGGACATGCGTACGGCGGAGGCGCGCAGTTCTTCGCCATGTGGATCGTTGGAAGCGAGAAGCCTTGATGAAGCGGTTCGAAGGCAAAGTTGCGCTCGTCACGGGCGGCGCCCGCGGCATGGGGGCGGCAATTGTCCGTCGTCTTCACGACGAGGGCGCCTCGGTAGTCGCGGCGGACATCCTCGACGATGACGGAAAGGCACTTGCCGACTCGCTCGGCGATCGGTGTCGTTTCTTCCGGCTCGACGTCACGTCGGAGGAGCAGTGGAAGGACGTCGTTGCGCAGACCGAACGCGAGCTCGGCAAGCTCGACGTCCTCGTCAACAATGCCGGCATCCTCAAGTTCAACGCGCTGGTCGACACACCGCTCGAGGAGTTCCGGCAGGTCCTCGACGTCAACCTGGTCGGCGTCTTCCTCGGGATGAAGACCGGGATCCCCGCGATGCGACGGGCCGGCGGTGGCGCGATCGTCAACATCTCCTCGACCGAGGGCATGGCGGCGACACTGTTCTGCGGCGCCTACACCGCGAGCAAGTTCGGCGTGCGCGGCATCACCAAAGCGGCCGCACTTGAGTACGCGGGCGACAACATCCGCGCCAACTCCGTGCACCCCGGTGGCATGGACACTCCGATGACGCGTGCCGTCATGGACGAGCAAGGACGCAAGTACGTCGCCTCGAAGGTCCCGCTGAAGCGGATGGGCACGCCGGAAGATGTCGCCAATGTTGTCGCGTTCCTCGCCAGTGAAGATGCGTCGTACTGCACCGGCGCCGAGGTGCTGCTCGACGGTGGCGTCATGTCGAACGTCGGCTTTTAGGAGAGATTGATGCGGATCGCCTACACCGACGAACAGCTCGCGCTTCGCGACGAGCTGCGCGGATACTTCCGCACCCTCGTCACGCCCGAGGTGGCGACGGAGATGGCGCAGGGCGAGATGGGCGGGCCGAAGTGCCAGGAAGCCGTGCGGCAGATGGGCCGGGACGGCTGGCTCGGCGTCGGCTGGCCCAAGGAATACGGCGGCCGCGGCTTCGGTCCCATGGAGCAGTTCGTCTTCTATGACGAGGCGCAACGTGCCGGCGCGCCGTTCCCGTTCCTCACGATCAACGCGGTCGGCCCGGCAATCCAGCAGTTCGGCAACGAACAGCTCAAGAACGAGATGCTGCCGAAGATCCTCAAAGGCGAATGCTTCGTCTCGATCGGCTACAGCGAGCCACAAGCCGGGACCGACCTCGCCGCACTGAAGACCCGCGCCGTCCGCGAGGGCGACGAGTGGATCATCAACGGCCAGAAGATCTTCACGAGCCTCACCGACCACGCGGACTACATCTGGCTGGCCGTACGCACGAACCCTGATGCGAGTAAGCACAAGGGAATCAGCATCATCCTCGTGCCGACGACGTCAGAGGGCTTCTCCTACACACCGATCAACACGATCGGCGACGCAACGACCTACGCGACGTACTACGAAGACGTGCGCGTGCCGGTCAGCAACACCGTCGGCGAGATCGACGGCGGCTGGACCGTCATCACCACGCAGCTGAACTACGAGCGCATCTCGTTGGCGTCACCTGCCGTGCTCGAACGCGCGTATGTCGACACCCGTCGCTGGGCGCAGGAGACCAAGCTCCCCGATGGCCGCCGGGTCATCGACCAGGAATGGGTGCAGGTCCATCTCGCCAAGGTGCACGCGCGGCTCGAGGGCCTGCGGCTGCTCAACTGGAAGAACATCTGGCAGGACAGTGTCGGCAAGGTCAGCATCGCTGACTCCTCGGCGGTCAAGGTCTACGGCACCACGGCCTACTGCGAGTGCTACGGCTTGCTGCTCGAAGTCATGGGTGCGGCCGGCATCTTGAAGCGCACCTCACCAGGCGCAGCGCTAGCCGGTCGGGTCGAGCGCTCATATCGCGGCACGCTGATCCTGACGTTCGGCGGCGGCACCAACGAGATCCAGCGCGACCTCATTGCCATCTTCGGCCTGGGCATGCCCCGGAGCCTGCGTTGAGTGCGACATTCGCGTCGGTTTCGCGGGCCCAAAACGAGCGGCAACGTCTCACTCAACCGGGGGTTAGGTAACCCAATGGACTTCGCACTCACTGAGGATCAGCAGTCGTTGCAGAAGCTTGTTCGCGAGATTCTCACGGACGTTGCGACGCATGAGCACTTGAAGCAGCTCGAGGCCCAATCGTGGTCGGTGTTCGACCGTGACTTGTGGCGGCAGCTGGCGCAGGCGGGCGTCACCGGGATCGCTCTTCCCGAAAGCGTCGGCGGCGCTGGTCTGGGTTTCGAGGAGCTAGGGCTCGTCCTCGAGCAGGTGGGCCGCGCGGTTGCGCCGGTGCCGGCGGCGCCGTCGTTGGTGACCGGCTACATCCTCGGGAAATATGGCGCGGCTACTGAGCTTCTCGGCGGACTCGCCGCGGGTGACGTCATACTCACCACCGCCTTCGAGGGTGAGGTGGCCGCCAGCCGGCGCGGCGACGACTGGGTTCTCGAGGGTGAGACGCCGTTCGTTCCGTATGGCGCTGAGGCCGATGTCGTTGCGGTGCCGGCCACCTTCGGCGAGACGACGATCCTCGCGCTTGTTCGTCATCGCACGCAGGGTGTCGCGGTGACCGAGCTGCAGACGACAAATCGCGAGCCCCAGGCGACCCTGACGTTCGAAGACGCCCAGGTGCTCGAGGTGATCGAGGACGCCGGCGAGCTGGTCCGCGACCTGCGCCGGCACATGACGGCGGCGCTTGCGATGGTGGCCGCCGGCGTCTGCGCGGCAGCGCTAGAGCTGACGGCGAAATACACCAGCGAACGCGAGCAGTTCGGCAAGAAGATCGCGTCGTTCCAAGCTGTCGGCCAGCGCGCAGCCGATGCCTACATCGACACCGAGATGGTGCGGTTGACGGCGCTCCAAGCCGTATGGCGCCTGTCGGTCGGCTGGCCGGCAGAGGAAGAGGTTGCGGTCGCGAAGTTCTGGGTCGGTGACGGCGGCATGCGCGCCCTGCATGCCTGCCAGCACTTGCACGGCGGCATTGGTGTCGATCTCGACTATCCGCTGCACCGCTATTTCGTGTGGGGCAAACAGCTCGAGCACGAGCTCGGCACACCGACACGTCAACTGCTCGAGCTCGGTACTCATCTCGCCGCTACCCCCGTCTAGGAGCAACGCCCTGATGGAGTTCAACCTCGCCGACATCTTCGAGTCGGTCGTCGACGTGGTCGGCGACCGTGAGGCCCTGATCTGCCCGGACCGGCGGCTCACGTTCGACGAGCTGGAGGCGCGAGCCAACCAGCTGGCGCATCACCTGCAAAGCGTCGGCGTCGGCGCGGGCGACCACGTCGCGGTCCAGCTCTACAACGGCACCGAATACGTCGAAGTGATGATCGCCTGCTTCAAGGTCCGGGCAGTGCCGATCAACGTGAACTATCGCTATGTCGCCGACGAGCTCGCCTATCTCTTCAACGACGCCGACGTGGTCGCGCTCCTCGCCGACACCGAGTTCACCGAGCGAGTCGAGGCCGTGCGCTCGCGCACACCGTTGCTGCGGCACATCCTCACCGTTGGCGACGGACCGCGACCCGATGGCGCTGTCGACTACGAGGACGCGCTCGCGGCACAGAGCGCGGACCGCACCGGCTTTCCGCAGCGGTCACCGGACGACCTCTACATCATCTATACCGGCGGCACGACGGGTATGCCCAAGGGCGTGATGTGGCGGCAAGAGGATCTGTTCTTCGCCGGCATGGGGGGCGCCGACCCGACGGGTACGCCGGTCGCACGCCCCGAAGAAGTCGCCGAGCGCCTGGCAAGCCGAGGAGTGCTCAACTACTTCCCGGTCGCTCCGCTCATGCACGGCGCTGCACAGCTCGCGACCTGGATCGCGTTCCTGCAGGGGTCGAAGGTGATGCTCGTCCGCAAGTTCGACGCCGTGGACGTGATCGAGACCGCGGTCCGCGAGCGTGCCAACACGATGTCGATCGTGGGCGACGCCATGGCCCGGCCACTGGCCGAAGCACTCGAAGGTGACTACGCCGACGCCGACCTCTCCTCGTTGTACGCCCTGAGCTCTGCGGGCGCGATCCTGTCGCAAGCGGTGCGCGACAAGCTGGCCGCGCGACTGCCCAACGTCATGTTGCTCGACAACTTCGGTGCGTCGGAGACCGGTTTCCAGGGCACCGGCACCGCGGGCTCGAGCCCCGACAAAGGCCTGCGGTTCACCGTCAACGCCCGCAGCTTCGTGCTCGACGACAACCTCAAGCCGGTCGAGCCGGGCTCCGGCGTGGTCGGGCGCGTCGCGCAGCGCGGCCACGTGCCGGTCGGCTACTACAAGGACGAGGTCAAGACCAAGGAGAGCTTCGTCACGATCGACGGTGAACGCTGGGTGCTGCTCGGCGACATGGCCACCGTCGAGGAGGACGGCGCGATCGCCGTGCTCGGCCGCGGCTCGGTCTGCATCAACACCGGTGGCGAGAAGGTCTACCCGGAAGAGGTCGAGGCGGTCCTCAAGGCACACCCGGCCGTGTATGACGCCGTCGTGGCGGGCGTCGCCGATGAACGCTTCGGCCAGCGACCGGCAGCCGTCGTACAGCTGCGCCCCGACGTCGACACCAGCGAAGACGAGCTGATCACGCATGCGCGTGAACATCTCGCGGGCTACAAGGCACCCACGTTCGTCGTGGTCGTACCCGAGATTCGTCGCTCGCCTAGCGGGAAGGCTGACTATCCGTGGGCGGCCAAGGTGACCGCCGCACGCGCCGCGGGCACGTCATAAGGAACGAGAGATGAGCCAACCGGCCGCTGCGATTCCTGCTTCGCAGGCAGCGCGCCGCGAGCGCATCCTCGATGCCGCGTTCGAGCTCGCGGCCGACGGTGGCTGGGACGCGGTCCAGATGCGTGAGGTCGCCGACCGGGCCGAAGTCGCACTGGGCACGTTGTACCGCTATTTCCCCTCCAAGGTGCACTTGCTCGTGACACTGCTGGGCCGGACGTTCACCCAGCTCGAGCACAGCGTGCAGGTCGACCGCGCTGTAGGCACGCCGCAGGAACGCGTCTATCGCGTTGTCGCGGTCATGACGCGATATCTGGCCCGACACCGCCGGCTGTCGGGTGCGATGGTGCGCGCGTTGATGACGGCTGACGTCGAGGTGGCACGCGACGTCGAGGCCGTCGGCGATCTCCTCGTGTCGCTCATCGCGTCCGCGACGCACGACCCCGGCGATTCACCCGACGAGCGCGACACTCTCGTCGCGCACGTCATCGGCAAGGTCTGGCTCACCGATGTGGTGACGCTGCTGTCCGGGCGCATGACGGTCTCGCAGGTACTCGAAGACCTCGAGTCGACGATCGCGCTCGTTATGGCTGGAGGGTGACCGGCTCGGCGGTTTGAGTCGGCACGATGGATTCACTAGGCAGGGGCGGCACCGTGCGTTGCACTCGGTCGCCGAGGCGAATGATGCCGGGAACCACGACGCGCGCGTTGAGCCCGCGTAGTCGCAGCTGGCGGCCGACCCGCGAGTTGACGAACCGCATAGCTTCGGCGCCGAACCTCGCCACGAACTTCTCGCACCCGAGATGCGGGCTCGCGCTGACCTCGAGAACAGCGTCGCCGATGCTGAGAACGGAGCCCGCGGGCAGGTTGTCGACGCTGAGGTCGAGGTCGACGAAGAGCTGGTCGCCGGCGAGCGGGACCCGGTCACGCGTCGTCGCGACGAGATCCGTGACGCGGACGTTCATGATGGTGATCTGCTTGTCCGCAGCGGCCGCGCCGTCGGGCGTGTGGCGGCTGCCGCGGGGGAGCCAGTTATCGCCGACGAGCCCGACCTCGGTGTCCAGCCGTCCTTCGACGAGCACGTCGCGCTCACCGACGGCAGGACGGGCGACGACGAGGACAAGTTCGCCGTCATCGGCGGGCGCTTGTCGGATCCGCTCGAGGCCGGCCTCGAGCTCGTCCTTGGCGAGGTGTCGCACCCGGAGATCACACCACAAGTGATCTAGGTTCGGCCCATGGATTTGAGTGGCGTCTTCGGCATCGTGGCCCTGGTCGTGGCGGTGGCGCTACTCATCCCGCTCATCGTCGGCGCCGTCTTCGTGGTCGTGGTGGTGGCCAACCGCACCGAGCCGGACCTCTCGGGTCGGCGGCCGGCGCTGGTCTACGCGCTCGGCGCGTCGTTCCTCACGTTGTTCCTCACGCTGTTCGCGACCACCACATTTGTCGCTGAGCTGTGCCGGTTGATCGGCTCGCATGGTTCGACCGATGTGGGCGCATTCAGCTACACGCCTCTCGACTCCGCCAGTGGCACGAGTGCCTACTCATCGACGCTTGTGCTGCGGTTGGGGCATCAGCATCCGCTTGGTGACTCGGTGGCGCGCGGCGCCGTACTTGCCGGCATCGTTGCGATCGTCGCCGGTGTGGTGTGCGCGCTGCATCTGCGCGCGGCCGCCCGTGGATCGGCCGACGCGACACGCACCGATCCGCTCGGGCGCGTGCTCTCGAGCTATATCGCCGCGGTGTCGTTCGTCAGCGTCTTCATCGTCCTGTTCGCGGTTGTCGTCGTGATCTTTGACATCTTCCGTGGTGCCGCCCCCGGCGTCTTCACGTCCAGTGGGCACGGTGGCTCTGTCGATGTGTTGCGGTCGCTGATCCCGGCGGCATTCCTCGCGTTGGCCGCCTCGGCGATCCTGCTTGCGCATCTGCGCTTTGCGCCGCCGCCGTTCCGACCGAACGTGTTCCCTGGGTGGTTCGGCGGACCGCCTGCGTCGCCGCCTGCGGATGTGCCGGCACCCGAGACGGAGCAGTAGCCAGGCGCTCTAGTTGGTGATCTCGTGCCAGTGGGACACGGTGACGCCGCGATCGAAGCTGCTGGCCCCGAACGACGCAACCTGGGTGTCGTAGTGCACATCGAGACCACTGGGTGCGGCCACTGAGGCGCAAATGAGCGTGCCATAGACATCGACATGCCCCGTGGCGGTGCATGCCGCGTTGGGGGCGTAGATCACTGCGGACACGGCCGTTTCACCCGGCAGCCCGGCGCCGAAGTTGACGGCCGGTGGGTCGATGCCGGCGACAGCGCAGGATCCGTTGACGGTGAACTGCGGGCACGCCGACGTGCTGATGAGCAATAGTGAGGTCGGCGGCCGCGGGTCGAGCAGGAGCGGATGACCGGGTGATGAGGTCGAGTTGAGCGGCACAAGAGGCGGCAGGGTCAGCGTCCCGTTGAAGCAGATGACGAGGCGCGAATTTGCCACGTTGCTGAGATCCGCGACGGCGGCAGCGCTCAGGGTGACATTGGTGAAGTTGTAGACCGTGTTCGCGGCGAGCGAGGTGGATCCGTCATAGGCCGTGACCCCGCCCCCGATGCCTTGTCCGCAGAGACTGGACAGTGGGTAATCGAGCCGGTCCTGACTCACCTGCACCTTTGCGCCAATGGCGTTGCAGACGCCCGTGTCCCCGCCGCACTTGCCGGTGAAGTCCGGGTCGGCTGAGCCGGCGGCCGGGGCGTTGTCGATGTCGGCCTCGGCGATGTTGGACAGATCCGCCGAGCTCAGATTCAGTGTGCCGTCGGTGGCCAGGACGCCGAACCGCGGCGCCGCTGGCTGGCACATCCGCGTGTCGCCGTTGACCATGCTGGTCTGGGTACCGCCAGTCGTGCAGACATCCGAGCTGACGGAGGAGTCGTAGCGGTCGACTCCTGAGGGAGTAGCCAGGTTCACCGCCGTCTCTCCGAACAAGGGCACGCCTTTACCTTGGGTGTCGTCGAGCAAGTTGCGAAAGGTCACCGTCGCTTGGATGTGCCGGGTGACCGGGTGGCCTTTGACTGTTGCGGTGCCGGTGGCGTCGATGAGCCAGGTGCCGGCCGAGGCGGTTGCAGTGGCTTGGTAGGCGACTCCGGCGTTCGTCGTTCCGCTCACCGGCGTGAACGACGAACTTGTCGGGCTCGCCTTCACCTGCGCGATGAGCTCGTCCAGGCCCTGCTCCGCACCCGTGAGCGCAGACTCGAAGGCGGTGTCGTGGCGGGCCAGGACGTGCGCGTTGACGATCGTCGCCAGGCCGACCGTAAGCAGGCCGGACACCACCATGATGGCGAACAAGGCCAGCAGGATGCTGCCCTCATCTTTCGGGCCGCGCAGGCGATGCTGCAAGAACCTCATGAGTTGTTCCTGATGTCGGCGTCGTCGCTAACGTCAATGACGCAATTGCCGGTCGATGTGCACAGGGCTTTGCCTGATGGGTTCGTCGGCATGACGCGCAGGCGCACGGTGATGGTGCCAACGCAGTCCCTCGTCGAATATTGCGTAGGTGTTTGGCCAACGATCGCGCACGTACTCGTGTCGACCGTGCCAGGCACCGCTGGCTGGTAACCCGGCATCGGCAACGGTGTGAACACTGGTTGACTTGCGTCGTTGACCAGGTTGCTGACAACGACGGTCGAGCCGGCCCCACCGTCGGCGACCACCAGTGAGGTGGTCCCGTTCACGGTCTGCACCGAGTAGGTAAGCGTCCGGCCGGTTGTGTCCTCGGTCATCACGAGCGCGTTCGGCGTCAACGACTGCAGCTCCGCTTCCCGGAGCTCTCGCATCGTCCGCTGCAGGGCGGTGCGGACATGCGCCACGGCGGCCACTCGTGCGTCAGTCGACGCCTGCTGGTGGAAGCCCTGCACGATCGCAGTCGTGGCGATCGCACCGACGGTGCCGCTGAGTGTCACCGCCACGAGCATCTCGACGACGGTGAACCCGCGTTCGCCGTCGTTCATGCGAGGGCCACCGACATGCTGGTTGACGTTGTGTAGCCGTCGGCGCTCCGGGTCAGCGTGAACGTGAAGCTCTCGCTGCTGCCGCTGGTCACCACTGTGCTGTTCGCGGGCAGCGTGGCCACCCACGTCGACCCTCCGTCGCTGCTGCTCATTGCCTTGCTGCCCGTGCCGGAGCCGGAGGCGTAGGTGGCGGTCACAGCGTCGCTCGCGGTGACGCCAGTAGCGCTGCAGCTCAGTACCTCTGGGAGCGAGGTGTGCCGGGTCAGCGGCACGAGGACGATGGGCGCGGGCGTGACGTGGCAGTTGGTCAGCGTTGCCTGCGGCAGCACTGTCAACGTTGCCGTGGGGAGTGTCGAGAGCCCGGGCACGGTCGCGGCGAACGTCACGGTCGACGATGAGACGGACGCTGTCCGGGTGATCGTCGCCTTCGGAACGACGACGGTCCAGGTGTTGCCGCCAGCGTTAGTCAGCGTCGTGTGGTGATTCCCGGTGTCGTCGGTCCAGGTCGCCGAAATGCTGGTCGAGGTGGCAAGGCCGGTGACGACGAGGCTGAGGGTGATGTCACTGGTGGGATGTGCCGAAGCGTCGATCGCGACCGCCGACGGGGCTACCGAGAACGAGGTGAGCGAAACCGTTCCGGTCGTCCCCGTGGTGTTGTTCGTCAAGCTTCCGGTCGAACCGTTGACCGAGCTTCCGCTCGTGTCGGCATCGGCTGTGCTCAGGTTCAGATGATGCGCCCCTGTTGAGTCGCTCCAGCTGACAGTGACGCCGACTCGTGCCACCTGCGGGCCGTTGACGGCGGGTGCCTGACAGGTCGCCTGGACCGAGGGGTCGCACGTGTCCACGTGCGTAGTCGTTGCGTACGCGACGCCGTCGTGCGTTTGCGGCGGCGGCGTTGACGACCCTGCGGGCAGGGAGCTCAGCGGGAGCCGGCGGGCGTCCTCAAGTGCGCTAGTGGCGACGCGAAGCGCGTAGGCGTGGCTACGTTGCGACTGCTGCTGGTGGAGGTAGGTCGTGAACTCACCCAGCAGCGCGAGGAGCGCGACAACAACGATTCCCATCGCGACGACGACCTCGACCAGAGAGACACCGTCGTCGTCCGAGACACGCGAGCTTCTATCCCGAATGACTACTCGGAACAGGCGTTGCATGGGTGGTCATTCGACCGAACAGCAGCCTCAGATTAACGATGTCGCGAGGTCATTTCTCACTAGTACTAGTGGGCTACCTCGTTCGGAGTAGCGCCGTGCCCGGACATGTCCGACACGCAGGCCTGCATGTATGCGGCGAACTCAGGAGTCCCTTGGTACGCGATCGGGAGCATCCCGGACGAACGAGGCACATCGACCTCATAAGCGCCGATGCAACCGAACTCGCTGACCGGTCGGCCGCCGGCCGACAGTCGTGCGCGTGCGGCGACGCCCCACGACGCTGGGTCATTCAGCGACGTTGGTGCCGTGACCGCAACCAACGCTGGTGCAGCGGTCGGCGCAGGTTTGGTGGATTTCAGAAAACTGCTCGCGAGAAGCGCGACAGCCACGGTGCCAAGCGCGAGCACTACGCCGCCGCCGACCCGCCAGGCCGGATGCATACGCCGACGTGGGGGCAGGATTGTCGACCCGATGTCGTCGTGAGCCGTGAGGTCGATCGTCCGTGCTTGCCGCACGTTGGCCTCGGCCGACAGGATCGCGGCGAGTTCCTCGAGCTGGTCATGGTGGCCGCGGTGTTGCTGGGGCAGCCGGAGTTTGACGTCCACGTTTTCTCCGTTCCAGGCCAAAGTTCGGCAGTTGACTAGCAAGCCTTGACTAGGCACTTGGGTGTGAACGATGCGTCCGATTGGACGAATCCAGGCATTGACAGCGCGCCCGGGCTAGATACTGTAACGGCGTTACAGGCATCCGGGAGCGGCTGATGGATCGGTATCTGGTCATCTCTGCCGACTGCCATGGCGGCGGCAATATTGCTGATTACAAGCCTTATCTCGCGAGCCGTTGGCACGACGACTTCGACGCGTGGGCTGCGACATACGAGATCCCCTATGAGGACATGAAGGGGCCGGACGGCGATCGCAACTGGGACTCGAAGCGCCGGCTGACCGAGCTCGAAGCAGACGGCATCGTCGCCGAGGTCATCTTCCCCAACACCGTCCCGCCGTTCTTCCCGAAGGCAAGCCTCGGCGACCAGCCACCGGCCGCGAACGTGGGCGACCTCGAAGCGCGATGGGCCGGCTTACAGGCGCACAACCGATGGATGGCCGACTTCTGCGCCGATGTGCCCGGCCGTCGCGCCGGGATCGCGCAGATCATGCTGCACGACCTCCCTGCCGCTGTCGACGAGATCCGGTGGGCGAAGGACAACGGACTCACCGGCGGGGTGCTCTTGCCGGGGGCGCCGCCTGGGTCGGGGCTGCCGCCGCTGCACGACGCGAGCTATTACGAGCCGCTATGGGCGGTGTGCGAAGAGCTCGACCTGCCGCTCAACCACCACAGCGGCAGTGCGGCACCCGTCGCCGGCGAGGAAGCCGAGGACAAGGTCGTCTTCATCCTCGAAGTGACGTGGTGGGCGCATCGCGCATTCACGCATCTGCTCGTATCAGGTGCCTTCGAGCGGCACCCGGGCTTGCGCCTCGCGCTCACCGAGCAGGGCACGGCGTGGATCCCCGGTGAACTGATGCGCCTGGACCACTTCTTCGACCGCTTCGCGAGCGCGAAGGGTTCGCAGGAGATGGAGTGGGGCCTCCCGATCGTCGAGCGGATGTCACTGCGGCCGAGCGAATACTTTGCGCGCAATGTCATGGTCGGCTCGTCGTTCATCCGTCCCGACGAGGTGAAGATCCGGCACGCGGTCGGACTCGACAAGATCATGTGGGGCAGCGACTACCCGCACAAGGAAGGCACCGCGCCGTTCACCCTCGAGGCGATGCGCGCGAGTTTCGCCGACGTCGACCCGGTTGAGGTCCAGCAGATGGTCGGTCTCAACGCCGCCCGGTGCTACGGCTTCGACGTCGACGCGCTGCGGCCGATCGCGGACGAGATCGGCCCGCTAGTCGCGGACGTTGCGACGACGCTGCCACCGCAAAGCCTGCCGCCTGAGGCGGAGAAGTGCCCGGCCCTAGTCGGCTTTGGCCGATCAACGCACTGAGTGGATTTGGAAAGCGTTAGGAGACGCGGATGGCACGGATTCGGTATGGCGCCCGATCGCTCGACGAACTGCGCAACCGTGAAGTCGAAGCGACGTCGGTCAAAACCTGGGCCACGACCCTGGTGGCGATCTACGAGACCGACCCGGACGTCGTCCGTGCGGTGTTGCCGCCGATCTTCGCGCCGCTCGACGACCCACTCGTCCGTGTGACGATCGCGACTGTCGACGTCGGCCGCGGCTATCCCGTCTTCGGTGCCGGCACCGTTGCGGTGTTGTGCCGGCACGAGGACGTTGAAGGCGACTACGCACTCGTCATGCCGATGACGACCGAGCAGTCAGTCGTCGGCGGCCGCGAGACGTTCGGCGAACCGAAGAAGCTCGCCGCGATTGACCTGAAAACAGACGGTGATCACGTCAACGCGTTCTACGAGCGCATGGGGACGCGGTTCCTCGAGATCGACGGCCGTGTCACCGGCGAGCTGGAGCCGACGCCCGACCGCACCCGCACGAGCTTCTACATCAAGTTCCTTCCCGCTGTCGGCGGCAAGGGGTTCGATGGTGAGCCGCAGCTCGTCTATTGCCGGCGCGAGGAAACGACGCGCTCGCTCAAGAGCGTCGAGGGCGAGATCGTCCTCCGTGAGTCGCGTTTCGACCCGGTCGCCGATCTGCCGGTGCGCACGATCCGCAGCATCGAGCTCGCCGAGCGGTCGAGCATTCAGACCGGCGAGGTCGTCGCGAGCGTCCCGGCCGACTGGGTGACCCCGTACGTGCATCAGCGGTATGACGACCTGTCGCCGGTTGGCTCGGACTGACGATGCAGCAGCTCGAGGGAAAGGTCGCGGTCGTCACGGGTGGCGGCGGTGGGATCGGCGCGGCAATGGGCGCGGCGTTCGGCTCCGCCGGCATGAAGGTCGTCCTCGCCGATATCCAACCGGAGCCGCTGGAGAAGACGGTTGGTGAGCTCACCGCCGACGGGCTCGACGTCGTCGGTGTGCCGACCGACGTGACGTCATACGAATCGGTCTGTGCACTCCGTGATGCGGCGTTGTCGGCATACGGCGCAGTGCACATTCTCTGCAACAACGCCGGTATCGGTGCGGGGGCCGAAGGGCCGATCTGGCAGCACGAGTTGCGCGACTGGGAGTGGGCGCTCGCGGTCAACGTGTGGGGAGTCATCCACGGCATCAACGCGTTCGTTCCGCTCCTGCTGGAACAGGACGAGGGTCACGTCGTCAACACGTCCAGCGGCAATGGGGGCATCGCACCGCTCCCGCCGACGCCGCAATATGCCGCCACCAAGGCAGCGGTGGTGACGATCACTGAGTGCCTCTTCGGCCAGCTGGAGAACACGAACGTCTCGGCATCCGTGCTGTTTCCCGGACCGCACATGCTGCGCACCGGCCTCTTCGAGTCGTGGCGGTCGCGGCCGGACAAGTTCGCCAAGACCAGGCCGCGGCAGACGCCATACACAACGGTCGAAGACCTCGAGAAGCAGATGAACGCGGCGGGCATTCCCATCGCCTACACCGAGCCGAGTGACGTCGCCGCTGCCGTCGTCGATGGCATTCGCAACGACCAGTTCTGGATCCATCCGGAGAACCCGCGAACGGACGAGCTGCTGCGCGCGCGCACCGAGTCGATCATTGCGCGGCGCAACCCCGACTATCTGAAACCCGTCCCGGGCTGAGAGGCAGACACAGCATGAGCGACCCCTACATCGTCATCTCGTCCGACGCGCACGCGGGCCTGCCGACACCGCTCTACCGCGACTACCTGGAGAAGAAGTACTGGCCGCAGTTCGACGAGTTCCTTGCCGGCCGCGACCAGGCGGTCGAGGACATCCACCGAATGGGGACGTCGGATCGGGCTTTCGCGGAGAAGTGGTTCGCCGAGAACGAGGAAGGTCTCGAAGGCGGCTGGGACGCACAGCGGCGCAACAAGGAGATGGACGACGACGGCATCACCGCCGAGGTCATCTTCCCGGATGCCGATGCGGTCGAGAGCCGGACATGTGCACCGTTCGGCGTGGGCCTCGGGCTGTCCGGCGACCTCGATCCTGAACTAGGTCTCGCGGGGGCGCGCGCCCATAACCGCTGGCTCGCCGAGCTCTGCGCCGACTCGCCGGAGCGCCGCAAAGGTGCGGCACTGGTGCAGATCACCGCGGCACTCGACGACGTGCTCGCCGAGATCAAGCGCGCACACGACTCCGGACTGCGCGTCGTGATGATCCCGGCGATGTGGATGCACGAAGAGCCCTATCACTCGCGACGCTACGACCCGGTATGGCAGCTGTGCGAGGAGCTCGCAATGCCGGTGGTCACGCACAGCGGCCCGGCGGACAAGGACTCCTATGGCGAGCATCTCGGCATCTATGTCACCGAAGTCGTGTGGTGGCCGGCGCGGCCGATGTGGTTCATGTTGTGGTCCGGTGTCTTCGAGCGGTTCCCCAACTTGAAGTTCGGCGTGACCGAGGCAGGCTGCTGGTGGATGCCCGGACTCCTGTGGTTCTGGGACCGACTTTTCCTCGGCCAGAAGGGCGCGGAGAAGCTCTCCTCGCTCGGCATCACCGTCCAGCCCAGCGAGCAGTTCGACCGCAACTGCTTCATCGGCTCGTCGAACACCAAGCGCCGTGAAATCGGCATGCGCTACGAGATCGGGCTCGACAACATGTTGTGGGGCAACGACTTTCCGCACCCAGAGGGCACCTGGCCCCGGTCTCGGGAGTGGTTGGCGAAGACCTACCACGACGTACCGATTGCCGAGACTCGACGCATGATCGGTGAGGCCGCGGCGGAGGTCTACGGTTTTGACCTCGACGCGTTGCGTCCGCACGCCGAACGAATCAACGTGACGCCGGGGTCGCTGGGCCAGACCGACGATGCCGCCAACATTGCGAAGTGGGCCGGGCACAAGGAGGTCGGGCGCCACTGGCTGACCGGCCACGACTTCCCGCTCGCACCTGTATGACGGAACCGGCGCGAACTGGCCGCGATCAACCCGTCACGCGGGATGAAGTTGTCGAGACCGCACTGCGGCTGATCGAGGCGAACGACGTCACGGCACTAACCATGCGCCGGCTTGCCGGCGAGCTCGGCGTCGCGGTGACGTCGATCTATTGGCACGTTGGCAACCGCGATGCGTTGCTCGACCTTCTCGTCGAACGTCTGTTGGCAGACATGGGCGGCTTCCGTGCAAACGGACGCACGCCGCGCGCACGCATCACCTCTTTGCTACGGCAACTGCGGCAACGGCTGTGGAATCGACCGCACCTCATCGCCGTCGCGCACGAGCGGGGGCTCACCGGCGCGATGTTCCAACCCGTGCAAGCGGCTCTTGCGAGTGAGCTCGCTGCCGTGGGTTTGCATGGCCAAGATGCGGCCCTCGCCGTACGCGCCCTGCAGGTGCACGTGACCGCTTCGATCGTGTTGCAACGTGCGGCCGATCGCGGCCCCGCGACGACGCCAACCGACCCCTCCGCATGGCGCGACTCGGACGACCCCGAGCTGGTTGCCGCCCTGGCCGAGCCGCTGGACTACGACACGGTTTTCACTTTCGGGGTCGAGGCTCTGCTCGACCGGCTGCTGCCTCAGCACCCTCGCGGGGTCGCGCCCGGTTGAGCAGCCCGAGAAGCTCGACCTGCGAATTGACACCGAGCTTGCGATACACGGACGACAGGTGATTGCGCACGGTGCTGGGTGCAAGGTTGAGGGCCCGAGCAACATCGCTTCCGCGGGCCCCGCGCTGCAAGGCCGTGACGATCTCCCATTCACGGCTGGTGAGCTCTGCCAGTCCCTGTAGACCGGCCGACGTCGGCAGTGCGGACATGGTCGCGAGGGCGGCTGCGGCGTTGACTTCGTAAAGGATCCGACTGAGTCGCTCGCGAAGCTGGTCGCCCACATCCGCAGTGGCGTCTGCAGAGATGACGGGCCGGAGCATGAACGTGAATTCCGAGGTTGGACCGGTTCGGGCGATCCAGGCGCGGCACCAGTGCCAGCCTCCGTCGGCACCTCGAACTCGCAGTCGTACGACGACCGTCTCCCGGCTGCTGTCAGCATGGCCAAGCCCAATGAGCAGGTCACCGAGGTCACCCGGGTGAACGGCACCGAGAAACGCCTGGCCTTTGATGTCGTCGGCCGTGTAGCCGAGCACTGACTCGACATCCGCACTTACCTGCTTGATGCGCCAGTCGCTGTCCACGCTGCCGATGACGGTCGACCCGACTCCGGTGGCGGCCCCCGCGGGCAATGCGTAACCGTCCATCTCATCGATGACGAAGACAGCCCTGGCAGGTGGGCGAGCTTCGTCGAAAGCGTGCGCCCACACGTGCACCTTCGGCTCGCGTCCATCCGGATAACGCAACCGGCGGGTGGTCTCGTAACCGTCGATCTCGCCCGAAACAAGGAGTTGGAGCGCCGGGCTCGGTCCGCCGATCAGGTACTCCGTCGCGTCGGTGCCGAGGATCTGTTGGCGCTGCGCGCCCACAACCGACGCCAGCTCGTTGCTCACGTCCAGGATCCGGCGGGTGGCCAGGTCGACGAGAAGCATCGGCACCGGGGCATGCGTCACCGCGGTCTCCGGCTCCGCAGTCATCGCAGTGGCCCGGTGGTGCCTACTGCGACAGGACATCCGCCCATACACCGCACCCGCTCAGCGTCCGTAGCGTCGAAGTCGGCGGGCCGTGACGGCACCCCCCGTGGTCGTCGCGGCCCGCCCTTCATGACTAGGCGGCAAGGACCGGCATACACACATGAACCCAGCCGACAGCGTCATATCCGACCAACCTTCATCAGATCGGCGACGGGCAAGAGACTTGCTGCGGCAAGCAGATACTTGTCTACGCACCGCGACGCCATTTTCAGATCCGGACGGGACGCTCGACGAGATCCTCGCGGCTCGCCTGCTGATCGACACCGCACTGATGCTCACGCAGATCGACGACTAAGCGCGGCGTGGGGTTGGCTAGGGCAGAAGTGCGAAGCAGAACGTCTGGCCCTCGAACTGCGGATGCGGACCCCGGATCGCGGCGACGGATCCATCTGCATTGAAGAGGATCTGGCCGGCATCGTGCTGGACCAACCCGGCGCCCGGACCCTGGATGTGCACCGTGTCTCCGACCGTTCGGGCTGTCCCGTCCGGGTAGAAGGTGTCAGTCCACTTGTCCCGCTCGACGATCGTGTGTCCGTTGGCGGAGATGACAGCTCGATAGTCGACGTGCACCGCCACGAACGCGACCGCGCCGGTCTGATCGAAGAACACCCGGAAGTTGTCGGTTTCGTCTTGCACGACGTCCACCGAGAACCCCTCAGGAGCGCAGACATCGGAGTCCACGAAGACCTCGTGTGACGAAAAAGTCCCGGACTGGGGGATCGACGCCGATGCCACGGTCGGGACCAGCGCCACCGTGGCGACCCCGACTGCGGCGAGGACCCCTAACTGCACCCATCGATCTGCTGCCCATCGGAACTGGGTCATACGATGCACCCCCCAGAGCGATACCCGATCCCCTGGTAGATCGCAGGAGTCCGCCGCCTGATACGGAATCTGGCCGGTAAATGACCCGTCTGGGTCTTGGGCGAATGACGTTCCGGATGTTAGGACCGAGGTATGAAAAAGTATCTCGCTGTCATAGGTATCGCCGCAATGCTCGCCGCCGGGATAGCTGCACCCGCGCTCGGTGGGTCTGAGCAGCAGGGGCGCCCCGCGGCAGCGAAGGTGTTCACGTCAACGGTCAAGCCGAACAAGAACGTCGGGCCTGGCACCACGCTTCACGTGACGAGCAACGGCGCCAAGAAAAACACCAGCTACTTCTGCGTGCTCATCGTCCTGCACGGCGCGAACTATGGCGCCAACATCAACAGCCTGAAGACGGTGAAGTCCAACGCGTACGGCCACGTCGCCTGCTCGCAGACGTTCAAGCCCTACACGGTCACGGACCAGAAGAACAAGACGCGCCACTGCCCGACGACGGCAGCCGACAAGGCCGCAGGCTTCTCATGCGCGGTCTCGCTGGCTGACCAGGCAACGTCCGGACAGACGTCCGCTTCAGTCGCGAAGTTCACCGCTCACAAGTAAGCCGTACATCGTCGAACCACGTCGCCAAGCGCCCGGATCGACTCTTCGTCGATCGGGTTGACGACGAGGATCGCCTCCTCCACGCCCGCTGAACGAAACGCCACGAGCCGATCCGCGATCTCGTCCGCCGAGCCGCGGATCGGCTCGACGTCGGCATGTGGCCGGTCTGATCCGCTGGCATCGAGCGACACGAAAACCGTTGCACTGCGCACGATCGTCGCGGGATCCCGACCGCCCTCTGCGGCGACAGCAGTGATCCGGCTGTTGAGCTCCGCAAAGCCTTCCGGAGTGTTGCCGAACCACGCGTACCAACAGTTCCACGCGTCCACGAACGGCAGCGTCGCCCGCAGCACCCGCTCGCCGATCGAGCCGACCATCAGCGCCGGCGGCGGTGCCGCGGGGAGAAGAACGGCGTCATCGACGGTCGTGAACTCGCCGCGCGCGGTGACGCGTTCGCCCTGCAGCAACCTGCGAATGACGTCGAACGACTCGATGAAGCGAGCGGCCCGACGGTCGAACGGCAAGCCGAACGCCTCGAACTCGGCCTGGTTCCAGCCGGCACCGAGGGCGCAGACGAGTCGTCCACCGCTGATCTCGTGCGCGGCTGCGGCCTTGCGTGCGAGCAGACCCGGCGGTGCGAACGCCGTACACGCAACGAGCGGACCGAGCCGCACCCGGCTTGTCACCGCTGCCAGCGCAGCCAACATCGACCACGCGTCCCACGGGCCGCGCTCCTCCCGCCCGTCGCCGCGATAGAGCAGGTGGTCGCCGAGCCACACCGAGTCGAAGCCGACGTCCTCGGCAGCGCGCGCCATCGCGGCGTACTCCGACCAGGACACCCGCCGCTCGACCTCCGGCAGCTGGATGCCGAGCTGTAGCCGCGTCACAGGTCGCGAGTCGTGTGCACCCAGCGCAGGAAGCGTTCGGCTCCGCGGATCACGTGAGCGCTGCGGATCGAGTGGAAGACGTCAAACGCATGCTGCGCGCCGGGCAGCTCGGCGTAGACGACCGGCTCCTTGCTCACGTCGCGCAGCCGCCGGGCCAGCTCGCGGGCTTCCTCGACCGGTACCAACGAGTCATGCGCGCCGTGGATGACGAAGAACGGTGGCGCATCAGGCCCGACATGCAGCAACGGCGTCGCGTCTTCGAACACTCGGCGGTCGTTCGTCTTGAAGACCGTTTTCGCGAGGAAGTAGTCGAGCCGCTGATCGCCGGCCTTCGTGTCGAGCACGTTGGCCAGGTCATAGGCGCCGTAGAACGGCACGCACGCCTGCACCGTCGTGTCCGCGTCTTCGAACCCCGGTTGATATGACGGGTCGTTCGGGGTCAGCGCCGTCATCGCGGCGAGGTGGCCACCGGCGGATCCTCCGGTGACTGCGATGAACGACGGATCGCCGCCGTAGTCCGCGATGTGCTCGCGGGTCCACGCGAGTGCCCGCTTGAGTGCGACGAGGTGCTCGGGCCAGGTCGCCTTGGGCGACAGGGGGTAGTTCGGCGCGACGCAGACCCACCCGCGTGCGCTCAAGTGGGTCATGAGTGGCAGGCCCTGCTGCTCCTTCTCCCCGATGACCCATCCGCCCCCGTGGATCTGCAGCAGCACCGGCCGACCGTGCCCGGGCTCGCGCGGCTGATAGATGTCGAGTTTGAGCCGACGGTTGCCGGTGTCCGCGGTGTAGGGCAGGTTGTGCGTGCGCTTGACCGAAGGGTGCTTGACCTCCCACGGCATGAGTACCTGTCGCCACGGGGTGGCCAGGTCGGCCTTGTCCGGCGCCGGGTCGAGCCGCGCCACGTAGTCGTTGTGTAGCCCCTCGGTCAGCGCGCGTTCCATGACGTCGGCCGACTTCATGCCCTGCCGGATCATCACCGCGAGTCCGGCCGCGGACAGCGCGTTGAGAGCCAGCCCGATGCGGTCATCGCGGTCGAGCCGCTTATTGCGGACGAGATGCACCGCCGAGCCGGCCAGGGTCACCGCGAGGTTGTGCGGCGCGAGCTCGCTCGTCAGCCAGCCGGCGAAGAAGCTCGGCACCGACAGGGGATTGCTGCCCGGCAGCGGGCGCAACCCGTTCAGCGTGAGGGCCGCTCCGGCCGCGGACAGTTTGAGGAACCGGCGACCCACGGCGTCGAGTCTCGCACGCACGAAGCCCGCATCTGACGCCGCGTCAGACAAAGCGGGTCGCTCGCCGTACCCTTTTCCGCATGCAGCGACTGGGTGGGCTTGACTCCACGTTCCTCTACTTCGAGACGCCGACGATGCACATGCACGTCGGCGGGCTCATGCTCGTGGACCCGTCCACGAAGTCAAAGCCCTACAGCTTCGCCGAGGTCCGCGACTACATCGACAGTCGGATGGGCCTGGTGCCGAGCTTCCGCCGCAAGCTGGCCACGGTGCCGCTCAACCTCGCTCGGCCTTACTGGGTCGAGGACCCTGACTTCGATCTCGACTATCACCTGCACCGCATCGCGGTGCCCGCCCCGGCGGGCGACCGCGAGACGGCGGACGTTGTCGCCGAGATCCTCAGCCGGCCGCTGGACCGCACCCGGCCGCTGTGGGAGATGTGGGTCGTGGAAGGTCGGGCTGATGGCTTGCTGGCGATCGTCAGCAAGATGCATCACAGCTCGATCGACGGCATCACCGGCGCGAACATGATGGCCGAGCTGTTCGATCTCGAGCCCGATGCGCCGCCGCGACAGGTGGTGCCCGACTCCTGGGAGCCCGAACGCAAGCCCAGCGAGGTCGAGCTGCTCGGCCGCGCGGTCTACGACGTGGTCAGCCGGCCCGTAGGCGTTGCGAAGCTGCTGCCCGGCACGCTCCTGGGCCTCGCCAAGATCCTCAACCGGCGCACGCGCGGCGCCCCCGGCATGCCGGCTCCGTTCACCGCGCCGCGGACGTCGTTCAACGCCACCCTCACCCCGCACCGCATCGTGTCCTACGTCAACGTGAGCCTGGACGATGTCAAGAAGGTCAAGAACGCGTTCGGCGTCAAGGTCAACGATGTCGTCATCGCGATCACCTCGGGTGCGTTGCGGCGCTACCTGGACGCACGCGGCGAGCTGCCGGAGCGTTCGCTCATCTCAGCGATCCCGGTGTCGGTCCACGACCGGACGCAGGACAAGGAAGGCACCACCAAGGTGTCGTTCATGTTCTCGAGCCTGGCGAGTGACATCGACGATCCGGTGGAGCGGCTGCGCCTGATCGCGGAAACCAATGAAGGCGCGAAGAAGGACCACGACATGGTCGGGGCGTCCTTCTTGCAGGACTGGGCCGAGCACGCCGCACCCAACACCTTCTCGCTTGCGGCGCGGATGTATTCGAGCATGCGACTGTCCGAGCGTCACCCGGTCGTGCACAACCTCATCATCAGCAACGTTCCCGGCCCGCCGATCCCGCTCTACCTGAACGGCTCGAAGCTCGTCGGTCTCTATCCGCTCGGCCCGATCATGGACGGCGCGGGACTCAACCTGACCGTGCTGTCCAACATGGACTCGGTCGGGTTCGGCTTCATCGCGTGCCGCGAGCTGGTGCCGGACCTGTGGGATCTCGCCGACGCCGTCCCGGATGCACTCGCCGAACTCGTCGAGGCAGCGGACAAGCAGTCGTCGGGGCCGGCGAAGCCCGCGAAGACCGCGAAGGCTAAGCAGCCCGCCGCTCGGCGCACCGCCGCGTCACCGAGCGGCACGCACTGACGAGCACAGGCACGAACTCGCGCGCGTTGAGCACCAGCGCCGCGTGGTTGCCGTCGACGTCGTAGGCCATCGCACCCGGAATCGCGGCGGCCAACCGGCGCTGTCGCCGGGTCGGGATGAACCGGTCGCGGGTCATCACGATGACACTGGTCGGCACGTCGACGCGGCGAATCCATGCGGATGAGTCGAACCGACCAATCTCGTTGATCGCGGCGAGCAGCGCCCACGCACTCGTGCTTCGGAACTCGCTCATCGCCCACGGACCGATGAGACCATCGGCCGCGAGCGCAGCCGGTTCGTCGGCGAGCGTCGCATGCAACCGGTCGGCGCGAGCTCGCACCCCGTCACCCCAGCGCGACATCGTCGTGCGCGTCATCGTGAACCACAGACGTTCGGTCATCTTGCCGCGGAAGTTGCGCGCCGTTGCGGCGAGCACCATGCCCTCGACACGTCCGCGATGCCGGCGCCATGCGAGCTGCGCAATTGCGCCGCCCATCGAGTAACCGACAACGGTGAACTTGTCGACACCGAGTGCGTCCGCGACCGCGACAACGTCGTCGGCGCAGTCGGCGAGCGAGAACTTGTCGCAGCGGATCCCGCGGCCGTGCCAGCGCTGATCGAACGTGATGACGCGGTAGTGCTCGGACAGCGCTTCGAATGACGGGTACCAGGACAGCGCGGCTGTCGTCGCAAGCGCGTGCAGCAGGATCAGCGTCGGTGCTCCCGGAGGCCCGGGGCGATCGATGACGCACGTCTGACCGCGGCCGGGAAGGTCGATGAGGCGACCGGGCTCGAGATCGATCGGCTGCGGCGTTTTGCCCCAGCGACGCGTGGCTGCACCGATCAGCGGCGAGAACCTCACGCACGGAAGATATCTCTGACGGGCCGTCAGAAACCTTGTCGACCCGCCTTTCGTCGAAACTGAAACGTGTTCTAGTATCGCTGGGTGGTGGCGGGCACTCTCGGCACGACCCCTGAACAGCGCGCGCTCGCGGACGCGATCCGTGGCGTCGCCGAACGCGCTCGCCTGGTGACCGCCGCGCGCGCCTTGGCCGAGGCAACCGACGACGTCATCCCCGACACCTGGCGTGGGTTGGCGGAGCAGGAGTTGCTCGCGCTTCCGTTCGATGCATCCGTTGTCGACGTCGCTGTGGCGGTCGAAGAACTCGGGCGGGCGCTTGCTCCCGGCCCGGTCGTCCCGACTTTCGCCGCAGCCTTGCTGGTACGTCGACACGGCAGCGCGGTCTTGCAGCAGCGAGTTGACGCCGCCCTGCGCGAGGGAAGCTTCAGCGCTGCCCTTGCGATCGGTGGGGTTCTGCTCGGCGGCAGTGCACCGCTCGTTGTCGTGCTGCCGCTGGATGGTCGATGGGTCGTCGCCGACGCCGACGCGATGGACCTCACGGCCCACAACGGGGTCGATGCCACGCGCCGCGTCGCGACGACCTCGACAACGTCGCTAGGCCTCGACCCTGATGACGAGCTGCCGGGCCTGACCGACGCCGAAGTCGAGCAAACGATCGCGACGTTGTTGGCCGCGGAGTCGGCAGGTGTCGCCGGCTGGTGCGTCGACACGGCCGTCGACTACGCGAAAGTGCGCGAGCAGTTCGGCCGACCGATCGGCGCCTTCCAGGCGGTGAAGCATCGCTGCGCAGACATGCTCGCGCAGCTCGAGCTCGCCCGTGCCGCGGCATGGGACGCCGCGTCCGCACTCGATCACGACAGCGACGAAGACGTCGATCCGCAGTCACGTGCGCTCGCTGTCTCGGTTGCCGCGGCCGTTGCGCTGGATGCGGGCGTCGAGTGTGCGAAGAGCGCGATTCAGGTGCTCGGTGGCATCGGCTTCACCTGGGAGCACGACGCGCATCTCTATCTGAAGCGTGCGCTCGCCAACCGGCAAGTACTGGGTGGGACCGCGTCGTGGCAGCGACGCGCGGCGCGACTGGCCAGCGGTGGCGCCCGGCGAACGCGCACGCTCGACCTCGGCGCGGACGCCGCGTCATACCAAACCGAGGTCCGCGAGTTCTTGACCACGCTCGATGGGCTCGATGACCGCAAGCGTCGCATCGCGATCGCTGACGCGGGCTATCTCGTGCCGCACTGGCCGGCGCCATACGGCCGAGCCGCCGGCCCGGTCGAGCAGCTTGTCATCGACGAGGAGTTCCGCGCGGCCGGTGTGCATCGCCCCGACCTCGTCATCGGCAACTGGGCGCTGCCGACGATCCTGCAGTACGGCACCGACGACCAGCGCAAGCGCTACGTGCCACCGACGCTGTATGGCGACATCACGTGGTGCCAGATGTTCAGCGAGCCGGGTGCCGGCTCAGACCTTGCGTCGTTGCAGACAAAGGCGACGCGAGTCGAGGGTGGTTGGTCACTGGCCGGGCAGAAGGTGTGGACCTCGAGTGCGCATACTGCCGACTGGGCAATCTGCCTCGCGCGCACATCAGTCGAGGACAACAGGCACAACGGCATCACGTACTTCCTCGTCGACATGCAGTCGCCAGGGCTCGACGTGCGGCCGCTGCGTGAGCTGACCGGCGAGGCGCTGTTCAACGAGATCTTCATCAACGACGTGTTCGTGCCCGATGAGTGTGTCGTCGGTGACGTTGGCGATGGCTGGCGACTCGCACGCACGACGCTCGCTAACGAACGCGTGGCGATGAGCAGCGGTTCGGCGTTTCCGTCCGGCGTCGAGGATCTGCTCGATGCGCTCGCCCGGTCGACCGACCCGAACGACGAGGTCTCGCTGGCTCAGGTTGGCGAGCTCGTATGTCTCGCCCAGGCCGACACGATGCTCGGGGTGCGCGCGACTCTGGCTCGTGTCTCCGGCACTGACCCGGGCGCGGCGTCGAGCGTGCGAAAGCTCGTCGGCATGCACCTGCGTCAGGACGCGGCCGAGCTCGCGCTCGATCTGCTGGGATCGGCTGCGCTGGCGGCTGACGACAACGCCACGCGGGTGGTTCGTCGGTTCCTCGCCAACCGGGCGTTGACCATTGCCGGCGGGACCAGCGAAGTGCTGCACAACGTCATCGGCGAAAGAATCCTGGGACTTCCGAGGGACTGACCATGGTGCAAGATCTGCGGCTCGGATTGATGCTCGGCTATTGGGGGGCCAACCCCGACGATGCGACCGAGAGCGTGCTCGCCGCGGAGGACTGCGGGTTCGACTCGGTGTGGACCGCCGAGGCCTACGGCTCGGACGCGTTCACCCCGCTGACCTGGTATGCCGCGCGCACCTCCCGCATCAAGCTCGGGACCGGCCTCGTCCAGCTGTCGGCACGCACTCCAGCCGCGACGGCGATGACTGCGGCGACCCTGGACGCGTTGTCGGGTGGACGGCTGACGCTCGGTCTCGGCGTCTCGGGCCCGCAAGTCGTCGAAGGCTGGTACGGCGTGCCGTTTCCGAAACCGCTCGAGCGGACGCGCGACTACGTCGACATCGTGCGCAAGCTGTGGCGGCGTGAGGTGTCGGCGAGCGACAGCGCGCACTATCCGCTGCCGTATCCCGGTGGCACCCAGCTCGGCAAGTCCATCAAGCTGACGTTGCATCCGGTCCGCGATCGCATCCCGATCCTCATCGGCGCCGAAGGCCCGAAGAACGTCGAGATGGCCACGCAGATCGCCGATGGTTGGCTGCCGATCTTCTACCACGTCGAGCACGGCGCTGATTACTACGCCGAAGCCCTGTCCGGGGCGCCAGAGGGCTTCCAGGTGTGCTGTCCGGTCACGGTGTCGATCAATGACGACGTCGCGACCGCGCTGGAGTTCGTGAAGTGGAGCCTCGCGTTCTACATCGGGGGCATGGGCGCCGCGTCGATGAACTTCCACCTCAACGTCATCGGTCGCATGGGCTACGCCGACCACGCAGCCGAGGTGCAGCGGCTGTTCCTCGCCGGCGACCGTGAAGCGGCAATGAAAGCGGTGCCCGACGAGCTTGCCGACGGGATCGCGCTGTGCGGCCCGCTCGACCGCATCCGCGAGCGCGCCGAGCTATGGCGGAAGACCCCGGTGACGACGATCCTCGCCGGCGGCGTCCGCAACCCGGAGCACGTGAAGGCGCTCGCCGACCTCGTCGGTTAGGCGGGCAGCCGCCGTACCTCCCTAGATGCACGTCGCTTGCGTTCCTAAAGTGAATTGACCGATTTGCATGAAGGCGGCTGGCTCCGATGTTTCCTGCTGCAGTTCTGCGGTGGGCGGCAGCCGCCGCAGCCGTGACCGTGATGGTTGTCGGCCATGCCGTGTCTGCGGTGGGGCCGGCGCCCTCGGTGCTGGTAGCTCCCGCGTCGTACGGCGTTGTCGATTTCGGTGACCGCGTCGCTTACGAGTTGTCCGGCGCCGGCTGTCTGCGTGATCAGGTGCGTGTCGATGTCACCGCCGGCCATCGGGTCGCGAGTGGGGCGGTGTCGTCGCCGCTCGTTGACCCGTTGAGGCCAGGCAACTGCGCCGGTGTGGTGCTGGTGCCGGGCCAGCTGACGGTCGAGAAAACGGGCTGGCGCCAAGGCGACCCGATCGCGATCTCGGTCGTGGCGCGCCATAGCCAGGTGCAACTGCGCTACCTGCGGGTGGAGGTCGACCAAGGAAAGCCGGCGGCCGGGAATCCGACACTGTTGCCCGCGCACGACCCGCGAAGCCCGGCCACGGATCGAGCCGTGGAGATGAGCTCCGGCGACACCATGGACATCGGCCGGGTCGACCTGACGAAAGTGAACGCCATCTCGATCCGGGCCTGCCTGACCGGCAGCATCCCGGCGCGGGCGACTCCGATCATGTTCTCGTTGCGCGAGAACTCGCCGACCGGCCCGGCACTCGTCGGACCGCGTGACATCGCGTCGGACATCTTTGTCGCGCCGTGGAACTCCGACGGTGGCTGGGACGGCTGTTGGTTCCTCGAGCCGTCACAGATCACCGGCGTGGTGGACGAGCGTGCGCCCGAGCTGTTCGTATCCCTCGATGCGTCACCGCTTCCGGTGCTGATCAACTTCATCGACTTCAACGGCACCGGCGCGAAGCTGCCGGACGTGCCGCCGCGCGACCCGCCGGGATCGCGAGTGATCTTCGACGGTCGGTCGTTCCACGGCTGGAGCGAAACCGGATGTGCGATTCGCGACAAGGCGGCCCGCACTGCGAGCTATCCGAACGGCTGCGCGATGACCTACACGGCGCACAAGCTGCACAACGTCGTCATCCGCCTTGCATTCCGGTTCGAGGACTTCAACGACAACGGTGGGATCCTCGTCGGCGGCACCGAGATCCAGATGCGCGAGGCCGGTGAGTGGCTGGTCGGCGGCTACTACGGCCAGACGCGCGGGCAGTCCGAGCTGCCGACCGGCGTGAACGGGAACTGCAACTTCAACTTCCAGGTGATGTGGACCTACAAGGCGTGCGGCTACCCGGCGAACATGAACAAGGTCAACGTGTTCCCCGACTGGAACCAGATGGAGATCGTCCAGCTCGGTGCGCATTACATCGTGCGAGTCAATGGACGGACGGTGACCGATGCGCAGGCGGTCAGCGATCCGGCGCCATACAACTTGCAGCTGATCACGCAGCCGGAGTTCGCGTTCCACTACGCACTTGGCGGCAGCTTCCAGCAGCCGTATCCGCCGACCGTCCAAGGGCCGGACAGCTGGGGGAACATCTGGTACTCGCACATCCGTGTCTATCCGTGCGCATCGCTGACCGACCCGGTGTGCACCCGTGATGACGCCAGCGCGGAGATCGGCTGATGCTTCACCGTCGGCTGCTGCTGATGGCCGTGGCCGCAACGCTCGTCGTGCCCTCGGTCCCGATCGCGACCGCTGCGGTCGTCGACGGGCAGCGTGGGGCTTGCATGCCGCAGCAGATGCCGGGAGGTGAGTGGTCCACCTACGGCGCGGATCTGCCCGGGACACAGGACCAGCGAGACGAGCACGTCATCGGTCCCGGCAATGTTGCGTCGCTGCAGCGGCAGTGGATCACCGGCAACACCGGCTACCAGTCGCCGCCGCCGATCGTGGCCGATGCCTGCGTGTTCATCAACACGAACGGACACATCGAGGCGTTGAACCTCGCCACCGGCAAGCTCGTGTGGACCTCGCGTGGCGCGGACACGACCGGCACCTTCGCGGTGACCGTCGTCGACGGACGGGTGCTGGTCGGGCTGAACAACAACGGCAAGCCCGCGGCAGCCGCGTTCGACGAGCGCGACGGGCGTCTGCTCTGGGTCAGCAAACCCATCTACTTCGGCTACCAGGCGACGCAACAGTCCAGTGCCATCGTCTTTCGCGGGTTGCTGGCCTTGTTCACCACCGGGCCGGAGGCCGACCCGAAAAGCCGGGACGGCTACGGGCTGATCGATGTGACCACCGGCGACGTTGTCTACAAGAGCACCGTCATGCCCGCCAAGCTGCAAAAGCAGGGATTTGCCGGCGGCGGTGTCTGGGGGACGCCGACCGTCGACCCGGCTACCGGCTATCTGTATGTCGGCACCGCGAACCCCGGGTCGAAGACGAAGGAGAGCGTCTACGACAACGCGATCCTCAAGCTCGACGTCGACCGGCAGCGGCGGACGTTCGGGCAGATCGTGGCGACGTTCAAAGGGTCGTCGGACTCGGCCACCGGCTACGACAACCCGGTCTGCCAGTCGACCGGAGACACGGTGTGGGCGCAAGCCAAGATCTACGCCGGCGCACCCACCTGTGGGCAGACCGATGTGGACTTCGGCGTCGGGCCAACGCTGTGGCGTAACTCCTCCGGGCGCCTCATGGGCGCCGCGCTGCAGAAGTCCGGCTGGCTTCGCGCGTTCTACGCGGACACGATGAAACTCGCGTGGGCCAAGCAGGTGTTCGTCTCGCTCGGTCCACTCGGCGGCGAGATGTGCCGCATTGCGACCGACGGCAAGACACTATTTGCGGCTGCCAATCCCGGCGTGCTTTATGCCCTGCGCGCAAGTGACGGAAGTGTTCTCTGGAAGGCGACGCTCACCGGCGTACCGATGAAGGGCGGCAACGTCGCGCTGGCAAACGGCGTCGTGTACTACGTCGACGAGGATGCCCTCAAAGCGTTCGACGCAAAGACCGGATCTCTGCTTTGGATGTCCGCGCCGACGCCTGCGGCCAGCATCGGCAGCGGTGTCGCTGTCGCTGGTCACTACGTCGTCGCGAACCACTACGGCGAAGTCGCCGCGTACAAGCTGGGTTAGATCAGGCCCTTCGACGTCAGGTAGTTCTTCGCGACGTCCTGCACCGTCTGACGCTCGCCGTCTACCTGGTTGTCGAGCGTGCCGAGGTCCTCGGTGGTGAGCACCTGCGCCAGCGGGTTGATCGCGGTCGCGATCTCGGGGTGCTGCTGCAAGACGTTGGAGTTGACGATCGGCACGAGGTTGTCGGCGTTCTGCAGGTGCTTGTCGTCGGTGAGGACAACCAGCCCGAACGAGTCGAGCGTCGCGTCCGTCGTCGCGACCAGGCCCATGTCGACCTTGCCGGTCTTGACCGCCTGCTTCAGCGGCAGCGAGTCGAACGCCAGCGGCAGGATGCTGGCGATCTTGATGTTGTAGGTCTTCTCCAGGCCCGGCTGGCAGAACGGGCGCGTCTTGCACTCGGCAGGCGCGGCGAGCTTGACGCTGAGGCCCGACTTGCCCAGGTCGCTCAGCGTCGTGAGGTTGTGCTTCGACGCGAAGTCCTTGGTCACCGCGAACGCGTTCTGGTCCACCGCGTTCGCCGGGTCGAGTGGGGTCAGGCCGCGCTTGTCGGCGTACTTCTTGAGGTTCGTCATCGTCGTCTGCAGGTCCGGGCTCGCTGCGTCGGGATTCTGGTTCCCGGTCGCGATCGTCTGCAACGAGTTGGCGTAGGTTGCGGCGTACTCCGGTACGACGGCGATCGTGCCCTTCTCCAGCGAGCTCTGGAAGATCTCCTGGGCGGCGACCGTCTTGATGGCGACGGTGAAGCCGGCCTTCTGGAGCAGGTCGGCGTACATCTGAGCGAGGATGTTGCTCTCGGTGAACCCGGCTGCGCCGACCGTCAGGTTGCCGGATGCGGTCCCAGTCCCGCTGGAGGGGCTAGTGCTGACCGTGGGGTTCTCGCCGCCGGAGCTGCTGCCACCACACGCGGCAAGTACGCCGATCAGGGCGAGGACGGGTATGGACCGGGTGAGTCGCCGCATTTGGGAAGGATACGTCGCCGCCGCAACGGGTCCACCCGCCGCTGCACGAGCGCGAGGATGCTCTCGACCACGAGTGCAAGCGCCATGACAACCACGGCGCCGGTCAGCAGCTGCCCCTGATTGTGGCTGGACAGTCCGTCGGTGATGAGTCGTCCCAGACCGCCGGCTCCGACCAGCGCCGCGATGGTTGCGGTGGCGACAACCTGCACCGTGGCGATGCGGATGCCGGCCATGATGAGCGGCATTCCGAGCGGTAGCTCGATGCGCCGGAACAGCTGCCAGCCCGACATACCCATGCCGCGGGCGGCATCGCGCGCCTCCGGGTCGACTTCGCGTACGCCGACATACGAGTTCGTCACCAGCGGCGGAAGCGCGAAGAGCACTAGTGCGATGACGGTCGAGGTGTTGCTGATGCCGAGCGGGCTCAAGGTGAGCAGCGTCAGCACGGCGAACGTTGGAATGGCGCGACCAACGTTGGTGACGTTGATGGCGAGCGTCCCGCCCCGGCCGAAGTGGCCGAGCGTCAGCGCGAGCGGCAGCGCGACGGCGGCAGCGATGCCGACCGAGACAACGGTCAAGACGATGTGCTGGTCGAGGCGGTGCAGGATGCCGCTGTCGCCTGACCAGTTGGTCGCAGTAGTCAGGTATTCCCACAACTGAGAGAGTGCGTTCATCGGCCGGATCCCTCTGCCCGCGGCGCATGACGCCGCCAGGGAGTGAGTAGCCAGCCCGCGCCGACGATGAGCAGATCGGCAATGACGGCGAGCAACACGCATAGCACCGCTGCGGTCAGTGCCTCCGCCTTGAAATAGCTGTTGAACGCGTCGTTGAGCTCTTGGCCGAGCCCGCCGGTGCCGACGAGTGCGCCCACCGTCACGAGCGCAATGGTCGACACGGTGGCGACGCGGAAGCCCGCGATGATGGCCGGCAGCGCCAACGGCAAGTCGACGCGTAGGAACAGCCGCACCGGCCCCATGCCCATCCCGACAGCCGCATCCCGCACATCCGGTGGCACAGAGTCCAGCCCGGCCACGTTGTTCCGGACGAAGATGACGAGCGTGTAGATGACGAGCCCGATCTCGACCGTCGTCGAGGTCAGCCCGGTGAACGGGACGAGCACCGCGAACAACGCCACCGACGGAATGCCATAGAGGACACTTGTCAGCCCGATGACCGGGCCCTCGGAACGGCGGAAGCGACGTACGAACAGCGTGATCGGGATCGAGACGAGGAACCCGACGACAACGGCGACGATGGTCAGCGTGATGTGCTGACGCAGGTCAGCCAGGATGATGTGTCTGCGGGTCGAGAGGTACTTGCCGCAGATCCAGGAGTTGCGCACCAGGCAGTCGCCGGCTGCGGGAAGGATCATCGACGTGATTGTCCTTGACCGCGTCCGCAAGCAGTACGCCGACGGCACGGTCGCGGTCAACGAACTGTCGCTCGATGTGGCCGAAGGCGAGATCGCGGTTCTCGTCGGGCCGTCCGGCTGCGGCAAGACGACGACGATGCGGATGATCAACCGGCTGGTCGAGCCGACGTCGGGTCGGATCCTCGTCGACGGCGACGACATCACGTCTGTCGACCGGGTGACGTTGCGTCGGCGGATGGGTTACGTCATCCAGCAGGTCGGGCTATTCCCGCACCAGACGGTGGCGGACAACGTCGCGACCGTGCCGCAGTTGCTGGGGTGGGACAAGCGCCGCACGCGCGCCCGGGTCAGTGAGCTTCTCGAACTCGTCGGGCTGGAGCCTGACCGGCACGCGAAGCGCTATCCGCATGAGCTCTCCGGTGGCCAACGACAGCGTGTCGGCGTTGCGCGCGCACTTGCGGCGGATCCGCCGGTGCTGTTGATGGATGAACCGTTCGGTGCCGTCGACCCGATCGCGCGCGATCGACTGCAGGCCGAGTTCCTGCGGCTGCAAGAGCAAGTGCGAAAGACGATCGTGTTCGTCACTCACGACATCGACGAGGCGATCCGCCTCGGCGACCGTATCGCCGTGATGCGCGTCGGTGGTCACTTGGAGCAGTACGCCGACCCGAGCGTGCTGTTGTCCGAACCGGCGACGGAGTTCGTCGCGGACTTCGTCGGTGCGGACCGGACGCTGCGCCGGCTGTCGGTGCTGCATGTCCGCCCGGATGGTCTCGTCGACTGGCCTCGGGTTCAGAACGGCTCGGACGCGCCGCAGGCTTTCGACGCCTATGACGCGGACTGGTTGCTCATCGATGACGGGCAGCCGAAATGGCTGCGGCGTAGTGATGGCGCGCGTGTCGACAGCGCCGTCATCGATGTCGGCGCCACGCTGGCGGATGCGTTGGCGGCGTACTTGGCGCACGAAGGACCGGGCGTGGTCGTTCGCAGTGAGCAGCAGACGCTGGGTGTGTTGACCGGTCCGCAAATCCTCGCCGCCGCCCGGCGCTAGGACAGCGATGTTGAGTGCGACGTTGATGACGGTTTTGCGGCCGCGAAACGAGCGCGAACGTTGCACTCAACGTGCTTTGGCGCGGCTGACGAGATTTACCTCTCGCCGGTTCCGCCCTTGCAGAGGCCGAGCGTGCCCGGTGCGCCGTGCGGCAGACCGTAGTACTTCCACGAGTCAGCGGCAGTCTGAACCTGGGACACGAGCTGACCCATCGGGTCGGACAGGTCGAAGTCGTTCAGCCCGCTGGCTGCGCAGGCCGAGTTGGCATGGTCCAAGGCTCCGGTGTCGTTCGTGTTGTTGAGGACGTTCGGCGGACCCTTCACCTCGCCGGCGAGCGCCGCGCCCGTTGAGCCACCGATGAGACCAGCCGTGCAGAACCCGATCACGAGCAGTCGCTTCACAACGATTCCTCCTCCTGCGTTTTCGGCTATGGGGTGATTGAGCGATTCGCCCGCGGAACTGATACCAACCTCGGGCTTACGGTGGCCGGATGACGGAAACCCCACCGCCCTGGGAACCGCCGGTCGCCGGCACGGAAACCGAACACCTCGTCGGGGCGCTCGAACGGCTGCGGGCGACGTTTCGCTGGAAGGCGGACGGGCTCGACGCAACCGGTTTGGCGACAAGTGTCGGCGCTTCGTCGCTGACGCTCGGCGGGCTGCTCAAGCATCTCGCGTCGGTCGAGGACTACACGTTCACTGTCAAGTTGACCGGCGAGCCGATGGGTGCTCCCTGGGATGCCACCGGCTGGGATGGCAGCAACGACTGGGAGTTCACCTCCGCCGGCGACGACACTCCCGAACAGCTCTACGACTTATGGGATGGAGCGGTCGAACGGTCCCGCACCCGGTTGGCAGCGGCGTTGGCGAACGGCGACCTTGGCCAGCCCGCACATGTGTCCTGGCCGGACGGCCGTCATGCAAGCCTGCGCCGACTGGTCTGCGACCTGATCGAGGAGTACGGCCGGCACACCGGACACGCCGACATGCTGCGCGAGTCCGTCGACGGCCGCGTCGGCGAGGACCCGCCAAATGACTGGCGAACCCGCACCACCCCGACCTAACCTCGAGCCAGTGAGCCGGATCGTCGAAGCCGTCGCCCCTGCGCGGCTCGGCTCGGGGTTTCGCTGGCTCCTCGCTTCGGCCTGGACCTCCGGTCTCGGTGACGGGTTCGCGTTTTCGGCCGGACCGTTGCTGGTCGCGTCGCAGACACACGATCCGCGTCTCGTTGCGCTGGCATTGCTGCTGCAGCAGCTGCCGTATCTGCTGTTCGGGCTTTTCGCCGGGGCGTTGTCGGACCGGGTGAACCGGCGCACCATCGTCGTGGCCGTCGACAGCGCCCGTGCGGTGATCCTCACCTTGCTGTCCGTGTCGATCCTCACGAGTGAGGTCAACGTCGCGGTCGTCCTGGCCGCGATGTTCCTACTCGGCACCACCGAGGTGTTCGGCAGCAACGCCTCCGCGACGCTGCTTCCCATGCTCGTCGGTCGCAATGACTTGGCGATCGCGAACTCGCGCGTCATGGGCGGCTTCGTCACCGGCACTCAGCTGATCGGTCCGGCGGTCGGCGCCGTGCTCTTTGCCGCCGGAATGTCCGTGCCGTTCATCGCGCAAGCGGTGCTGGTCGGGTGCGCAGCAACCTTGGCGACACGGATCGCGCTGCCGCCGGCCGATCGCGCGCCCACGGCGTCCAGCCATGTCACGAGGGACATCGCGGAGGGCGTGCGCTGGGTGGTTCGTCATCCGGCCGTGCGGACCCTGGTGCTGACGATCCTCATCTTCAACATCACGTTTGGCGCGGCGTGGTCGGTGCTCGTTCTCTACGCGAAGCAGCGGCTCGGCCTGCAGTCCGTCGGCTTCGGACTCCTGACGTCGACGAGTGCGGTCGGCGGCATCGTCGGCACCCTGTCCTACGGCTGGATCACTCGCCGCATCAGTCTCGGCAACATCATGCGCGTCGGGCTCATCATCGAGACGCTCACTCACCTGGCGCTTGCGCTGACGACGTCGCCCGCGATCGCCATGGCGGTGTTCTTCGTCTTCGGCGCGCACGCCTTCATCTGGGGGACGACGTCGATCACGGTGCGGCAGCGCGCCGTACCCATGGAGCTGCAAGGACGGGTCGGTTCCGTCAACGCGATCGGCACGTATGGCGGAATGGTCATAGGCGCCGCGTTGGGTGGCGTCATCGCCGGTCGCTGGGGTGTGACCGGCCCGTTCTGGTTTGCCTTCTTCGGTTCTGCGCTCTTCGTGGTCCTCATCTGGCGCCAGCTCGCATACATCGAGCACCAGGACGCCACTCCCGTCGAGCTAGCTGCAGCCGTCACTTCCGGGAGCGGGGAAGACGTCGGTGTCGGTATGGCGGACCGCGCGAGCTAGCGCCTGCTGCGCCGGCTTTCCGAGCGGCGGACTGTATGACGTTGCCGGCGTGCAGCCGCCTTGATGCAGACCGCCGATGTCACCGGCGATGGCCATGCCGGTCGGTGTCTTGCGCAGCCACGGTGAGCCGCTCGTTCCGCCCGGGAAACCGCCGCAGTCGAAGGCGGGCCACGTGTTGTGCAGATAGACGCGCGTCGTGCACCGCAGTGCCTCGTCGTCATTGCCGACGGCATAGCCGACGACCGTCACGGAGTCACCGGCACGGGCGGTGCGGCCGAGCGGGTTGCCGCCGGTGACGGCTTGGATCCGGCGCAACTTGCCGTTGACGTTCTGCGGTGCGACGGTCAGGAACGCCCAGTCCCGGTGCGGGTCCTGCCCGGAGATCCAGCGCGGCGCGCCATAGGCGGCGGTGACCGACCACACGCCGAACGGCGTCTGGCCGTTGCGGTAGCCGGGCGCGAAGCGGTACCCGACGCCGTTCCCGGTCACGCAGTGCGCCGCGGTCATGATGACGTCGCGCGACTTCGTCTTCACGACGCTGGCCGTGCATGTGTGCAGTGCCGGGTAGCCGCCAGGCATGAACAGCGCGCCAACCGTCGGCAGACCAGCGAAGTGCTGTGCCGTCTTTTGCGGGCCCGACTTGTGTGAGTGCTGGGCTGCTGCGGTTGAGCACGCGCCGCCTACGAGGGCAACAGCGAGGGCGACCGTTGCGGTGCGTCGGAGGGCTGGGCGGTGACGCACGTCAGGCGAGCAGGGACTCGATTGCCGTGATGACCTCGTCACTGTCGGGCTCGGCCATCGGGCTGAGGCGCGTCACCGGTGTGCCGTCGCGGTCAACGAGGAACTTTTCGAAGTTCCACCGGATGTCGCCCGTGTGTCCACTGGCATCGGTCAATTCGCTCAGCTGGGCATACAGCGGGTGGCGGTCGTCGCCGTTGACGTCGATCTTCTCGAACATCGGGAAGGTGACGCCATACGTCGCACTGCAGAACGTCGCGATCTCGTCCGCCGTGCCCGGCTCCTGACCCCCGAACTGGTTGCACGGGAACCCCAGGACCGCGAAGCCGCGCTCGGCGAACTTCTCGTGCAGGCGCTCCAGTCCTTCGTACTGCGGCGTCAGGCCGCACTTCGAGGCGACGTTGACGATGAGCAGTACTTTGCCTTCGTAGTCGCGGAGCGACGCAGGTTGCCCGTCAAGGCTCCGGACCGGGATGTCATAGATCGTCATGCCTTGACGGTAGCCGGACGGTGCCATCCGGCGCCATGACGGTCAGAGACCGTAGGACTCCATGAGCCGCAACCACACCTCGCTGATCGTCGGGAACGACGGCACCGCGTGCCACAGCTGGTCCATCGTCACCTGACCGGCGATGGCAACCGTCGCGCTGTGCAGCAGCTCGCCGATGTCCGGCCCGGTGAAGGTCGCCCCGACGATTACCCGGCGGCTCTCGTCGACGACGAGGAACGAGGTCCCCGAGATGTGGTTGCCGGACGTATGCGCGCCGGCGACGTCGCCGGTGCCATAGCTCACGGTGCGGATGCCGTCATACCGTTCGCGCGCCTGTGCTTCGGTCAGCCCGACCGCGCTCACCTGCGGGTCGGTGAACGTGACCCGCGGCACGATGTCCTTGCTCACCAGGTCGCGGGCGTTCTTGCCGGCGATGACATCGCCCGCGATGCGAGCTTGGTATTTGCCAACGTGCGTCAGCAACGCCAACCCGTTGACGTCACCGACGGCATACAACCACTCGCCGCTAACGCCCTTCGCGCGCAACCGGTCGTCGACCTCGATCGACTTGCCGGGTTCGAGACCGACGACGTCGAGGCCGATGTCGGTCGTGCGCGGACGACGACCGGTCGCGACGAGAAACTCATCGACTTCGAGGGTGGTGCCGTCGGCCAGCATCGCCGTAATCGGCCCGCCCGCGTCAGCGCGTCGTACCTCAGTCAACGAGGCACCGGTGAAGACGCGAATCCCGTCGTTCTCGAACGACGTGCGGAGCTCACCTCCCGCGAACGGCTCTTCGCGCGACAGCAGATGTGGCCCGCCTTCGATGATGGACACCTCGTCGGCACCGAGTCGCCGGAACGCCTGCGCCATCTCCACGCCGACCGGTCCGCCGCCGAGCACGGCGAAGCGGCGGGGGATCGCCTTGGCCGCGGTGACCTCGCGGTTCGTCCACGGCCGGGCCTCCGCAAGGCCGGGAACGGGCGGGACGAAGGCGGAGGATCCCGTCGCCACCACCACCGCCTTGCGTGCCGTCAGTGTGCGCGAACCACCGTCACGCAAATCCACTGTCACTTCCCGCGCGCCGCTCAGCCGTCCGTGACCGCGAACCAGCTCGATGTTCCGCTCTTCCAACCAGGGCAGTTGCCCGCTGTCATCCCATGACGACGTCATGTAGTCGCGCTGAGCCAGTGCAGCCTGCGCATCGATCGCACCGGTCACCGCTTCAGCCGCACCCGGCACGCGCCGCGCGGCAGCGAGCACATCGCCGGGTCGCAGCAGCGTCTTCGACGGCATGCACGCCCAGTACGAGCACTCGCCGCCGACGAGCTCAGGCTCGACGATCGCGGCGGTCAGTCCGTTTTCGACCGCACGACCAGCAGCGTTCTCGCCCGGCGGGCCGGCACCGAGAACTACGACATCGAACTCATCAGCCGTCATAGCGGAAGCGTCCCACTTCGGAATTGGGTGAACCCAAGCGGAACAAGATGCGTGAGGGATGGTGTTCCAGGGGTAGAGAGGTAAGACTGACTACTAGCGGCTCCAGCCCCGAGGTTCGAGGGGGTGCCGCCAGACACGCGTGACGACGTCGTCACGGGACACAAAAGGCGCGCACAAGGCACGGAGGCCCGCATGTTGGTCGCGGCAGATCTATCCACGAACTTCATGGCGGTCCGCGAGCTCACGGAGTTGCTCGCACGCCCGTTGACTCCCGAGGACCAGACCGCACAGTCGATGACTGACGCGAGTCCGACGAAATGGCACCGGGCGCACACCTCGTGGTTTTTCGAGGAGTTTGTCCTCGGCCCGGCCGGCGGCTACCAGGTGTATGACGACACCTACCGCTACTTGTTCAACTCCTACTACGAAACCGTCGGCGCTCGGCATCCCCGGCCGCACCGGGGACTGGTCACCCGGCCTGGCGTCGTAGAGATCGGTCGGTATCGCGACTACGTCCAGCAAGCACTCGCCCGGCGACTGATCGACGGCGGCCTTGACGAGCGCGCGCTCGATCTCGTCGAGCTCGGCTGCCACCACGAGCAGCAGCACCAAGAGCTGTTGCTGATGGACGCGAAGCATCTGCTCGCGGGCCATCCGTTTGATCCCGTCTACGTCGAACGGGCACCCGACGCTGGAGCGACCAATCCGTCGCTCAGCTGGCGCAGGGTCGACGGCGGCCTTGTCGAGATCGGCCACGACGGTGACAGCTTCGCGTTCGACAACGAAGGGCCGCGGCACGCGTTCTACGTCGCGCCGTTCGAGATCGCCGAACGCGCGGTGACGGTTGGCGACTGGCTCGAGTTCATGTCGGACGACGGCTACCGGACGCCGACGCTCTGGCTGTCGGATGGCTGGGCGCGCATCCACGCCGAGGGGTGGGACGCGCCGTCGTACTGGAAACAAGACGACGACGGCCGATGGACAACATTCACGCTCTCCGGCCGGCGGCCGGTCAACCTTGCCGAGCCGGTGTGTCACGTCTCCTTCTACGAGGCCGATGCGTTCGCGCACTGGGCCGGCGCGCGGCTGCCAACCGAGCAGGAATGGGAGACCGCGGCTGTCGGCGTCGCCGACCAGCGCGGTCAACTGCTCGACCCGCAGCGCTGTCACCCCGGACCGGCAGGCCGATCGATGATCGGTGACGTCTGGGAGTGGACCGCGAGTGCCTACTTGCCCTATCCCGGCTTTACGCCGGCGCCGGGTGCGGTCGGCGAATACAACGGCAAGTTCATGTGCGATCAGCACGTGTTGCGCGGTGCAAGTGCCGTGACGCCGGTCGGGCATGAGCGGCTGACCTACCGCAACTTCTTCCCCGCCTATGCGCGCTGGGCCTTCAGCGGACTGCGGCTGGCCCGCGATTCATCTGGCGCGCGGAGCACGACGTGACCAACGATCGCTGGCGGGTTGTCGAAAGCGAGCGCCCGGTTGATGCACGCGAACGTTTGATTCGCGACGTCCAGGTCGGTCTCACCGACTCACCGCCATGGCTTCCGGCGCGTTGGTTCTATGACGAGAAGGGCAGCCTGCTCTTCGAAGAGATCACCGCGTTGCCGGAGTACTACCCGACGCGGCGCGAGACCGAGATCCTCGCTGACCACAGTCACGACATCGCTGCGATCACCGGCGCGACCACACTCGTCGAGCTCGGGTCCGGTACGTCAGCCAAGACACGCATGTTGCTCGAAGCGCTGACTGCTGGTGCCAGGCCGCTGTTGTTCGTCCCACTCGATGTGAGTGTCGAAGTGCTCGCACATGCAGCGCGCACCATCGCGGACGCCTACCCGACGATCACCGTCGACGCACGTGTCGCGGACTTCGAGGACGAGTTCGACCTTCCCGGTGAACCTGGTCACCGGCTCGTGGCTTTCCTGGGCGGCACCATCGGCAATCTCAACAGCGATGACCGCGCCGACTTCCTACGACGGCTGCGCGCAGCGATGGCAGCCGGCGACCACCTCTTGCTGGGCGCGGATCTCATCAAAGACGTCAACCGGTTGGTGACCGCATACGACGACAGCGCCGGGGTGACCGCTGCGTTCAACCGCAACATCATCGAGGTCCTCGTCCGCGAGCTCGGCGTCGAGAACCTGTCGCCTGACGACTTCCGTCACGTCGCCCGCTGGAACCCGGAACGCCACCAGATCGAGATGTGGCTGCGTTCCGTACGCAACGTCGACGCGTGGTTCCCGACGCTCGACCTTCGCTGGCAGCTGCCCGCCGGAGGCGAGCTCCTGACCGAGATCAGCGTCAAGTTCGACATCAGCGACTTGCATGCCGAGCTCGCCGCGGGAGGCTTCGCCGTCGACCACTGGTGGACCGATGGCGGCGGGGACTTCTCGCTGACGCTCGCCCGCGCCAAGGACTGACCTCGCCGCTAGAATTGAAACGTGTTCCAGTTCTCGGCGCTCGTCGGCCGGGCCCGGCGAGACGTCGATGACGGTCTCCTCCCGTCCTGCCAGCTCGCGGTCGGCTACGACGGCGAGCTGGTGCTCGACGAAACGTTCGGGGCGCCGGCTGACTCGCGGTATGTGACATTCAGCGTCACCAAGGCGTTTTCCGGTTCGTTGGCCTGGCGGCTCATCGGCGACGGGGTCCTGACCGATCAGACGCGCGTGGCTGACGTCATACCGGAGTTCGCCGGCAACGGGAAGCAGGACGTGACCGTCGAGCACCTGCTCACCCACACGGCCGGTTTTCCGCGGGCGCCGATGCGACCGGAAGAGGGCGCGGACAGTGCCGCCCGGGTCGCGCGGATGGCGACCTGGCGGCTCGACTGGCCCTCCGGCACGCAGACCGAGTACCACGCGACGTCGGCCTACTGGGCACTTGTCGAGGTCATCGACCGCGTCGCCGGGTCCGACTTCCGAACGCTGTTCAACGAGGGACTTGCGGTCGAGCTGGGCTTGCCGGGACTGTCGCTGGGGGGCAAGGTTGACGGCGTGCTGCCGATCATCGCGGTCGGGGACGCTGGCGACGGAGCGACGTTGGGTGACCACGTGAAGGAGACCGGCGAGCAGTTCCTCTTGCGGTTCAACGACCCCGAGGTTCGTGCCGGCGGCGTCCCCGGGGCAGGAGCGGTGGCGCGGGCCGGCGATGTCGCGCTGTTCTATCAGCAGCTGCTGCACAACAAGGCCGGCGTATGGCGCGACGACGTGGTGACCGACGCGACCACGAACGTGCGCAACACGTTGATCGACCCGCTGTTCAAGGTGCCGGCCAACCGCACCCTGGGTTTGGTCGTCGCAGGCGATGACGGCAACGAGCTGCACCGCGGGTTTGGCCGAGGCAACAGCCCACGCTCGTTCGGGGCGCAAGGTGTCGGCGGTCAGATCGCCTGGGCCGACCCGGCGACCGGCCTGTCGTTCTGTTATCTCACCAACGGGCTCGACGCTGACGTCGTCGGCTCGTTCACCCGCTCGGCGAAGATTGCCGGTCTAGCCGCAAGGTCGGTGGATGCATGAGCGAACAGCTTGCGGGGATGGACGCGGCGTTCCTCGCACTCGAGACGCCGGAACTGCCGATGCACGTCGTTGGCGTACTCATCCTCGACCCGGCAGGCGGTGCCGACTTTTCCGTCGACCGGCTGCGCAAGGTCGTTGAAGACCGCGTGCATCTGATGCCGCCGTTCTGCCGGCGGTTGATCGATGTCCCGTTGTCGCTCGACAAGCCCTACTGGCATTACGACCTCGACATCGACGTGCATGCGCACATCACCGAAGCGCGACTGCCGGCGGGCGATCTGCACACGCTCGGCACGGCGGTCGGGGAGATCGCGTCGGAACCCCTCGACCGCAGCAGGCCACTGTGGGAGCTGCACGTGCTGTCCGGCCTGGACGATGGTCGCTACGCGCTCGTCGCCAAGGTGCATCACAGCACTTTGTATGGCGCCGCCGGCGCCGAGTTCATCGCGCAACTGCTCGACCTGTCGCCAGAAGGCATGGAGACACCCGCACGACCGGAGACGGACGGGGCGCCGCCACCGCCGGGACAGGCGGACCTGCTGCGTCGTACCGTCCTGGCGCAAGCGCGTCGGCCACTGTCGATCGCGGGCTTGATGTGGCGCGGCAGCCGCGGTGTCGTGGGCACCGCGCTGTCGCTGACCGGCGTGGTGCGCCGGCATGGACGGCAGGCAATTCCCTCGCTCGCGTCGCGCACCGCCATCAGCGGTCCGCTCACCGATGCGCGGGTGACCGCCTTCGCGGAGCTTTCGCTCACCGACGCGAAGGCCGTCAAGGATGCCGCCGGCGTCAAGCTCAACGACGTCGTGCTCGCAGTCGTAGCGCTCGCGTTGCGGGACTACCTCGTCAAGCGTGACGCGGTTCCCGACCGGCCGCTGTCAGCTGCGGTTCCGGTGAACGCCGGCGAGGGTGAGTCGGTCGGCACCAACACGCTCGCGACGATGATGGTGTCGCTGCCAGTCGCCGAGCTGCCCCCGGACGAGCTCGTCGCCGAGGTGCATAAGGCAACGCTTGCGGCCAAGGAGTTCATCAACGTCGTCGGCCTGAGCGCGGTGGCCGACCTGGCCGAGGTGACGCCACCGGCGATGTTGTCGATGGTCTCGTGGCTCAACCGCCGGATGGGTCTGCAGTCGATGCAGCCACCGATGGCCAACGTCGTGGTCTCCAACGTGATGGGCCCGCCGATCGACTTGTTCCTCGCCGGTGCGCGCGTCGAGTCGATCTATCCGCTCGGTCCGCTGCTGCCCGGCGTCGGCATGAACATCACGGTGCTGTCCAACATCGACCGGCTCGACGTGGGTGTCATCGGATGCCCGGACGTCGTCGAGGACGTGTGGGAGATCGTCGAGGCAATGCCCGCCGCCCTCGCGCGACTTGTCAGCGGCTAGCGCTGCTATAGCAACGTCAGCTGCTGACAAGTGCCACGGGGGCGCCGTAGCGGAGGCCGTCCATCAGGAGGCGGGCGACGCGCTTGCCTTGGTCGGGGTCGGCGTTGACGTCGTTCATCAGGCAGAACCCGCCGAGCGTGTGTATGACGTCCTCCGGGTCGACGCCCGGCCGGATCGTGCCCGCTTCGGTCGCGGCCTCGATGAGCTGGCGGAAGGTGTCGTGGACGCGTTGCTTCGAGGCGGTGAAGAGCTCCGTGTCGGCGGACACCATCGACTTGAGGTAGGTCGCCAGACCCTTCTTGCCGGCGACGAACTCGACGAAGCGCTCCAGGAACCCGGCTAGCGCTTCGTCCGGCGGCTTGTTGGCCGACATCTCCTCGGCGCTTTCGATGAGCTGATCGACGTTGTGCCGGTAAACCGCTTCGACCAGCGCGTCGCGGGTGGGAAAGTGGCGGTAGAGGGTTCCGATCCCGACGCCGGCGCACCGCGCGATGTCCTCGAGCGATGTCTCGACACCCTTGGTCGTGAACGCCTCGGCGGCAACCTCGACAAGGCGCTCACGGTTGCGCTGCGCGTCGGCGCGCTGCGGCCGTGTCATCCGAGGTCGCCCCTTTCTGGACTGTCCGGGCGGCTGGTCCGAAAACCGCTAAAGAAATTCACTTGCTAAGTGGAGGCTCCCTCCGTTACGTTACCGGAGGCGGCATCCGCTTAGACGTCAGCGTAAGCCGCCAGACCGGCAGATGTCCAGGGCCCCGCCGGACGGGGACGACGCAGCAGAGAAGAGACCGCAATGACCTCCACCACCCTGACCCCGCCCGCCGGGGCGTCAGTGCAGCCGCGCGATCGGCGCTGGCTCGCACTTGCCGTCATCGGCGTCGCTCAGCTCATGATCATCTTGGACGCGGCGATCGTGAACATCGCGCTGCCGCACGCGCAGGCCGCTCTGCACATCAGCGACGCCAACCGGCAGTGGGCGGTCACCGCCTACACACTCACCTTCGGTGGGCTGTTGCTTCTCGGTGGTCGCATCGCCGACTACGTCGGGCGCAAGCGCACCTTCATGATTGGCTTGTTCGGCTTCGCCGGGGCGTCCGCGCTCGGCGGGCTGGCCCAGTCGGCGACGTGGCTGTTCGGCGCGCGTGCGCTTCAAGGCGCATTCGCGGCGATCCTCGCCCCGGCCGTGCTGTCACTCATCACGACCACCTTCACCGAGGCGCGTGAGCGAGCCAAGGCGTTCGCCGTCTATGGCGCGATCTCCGGCACGGGTGCCGCGATCGGCCTCATCGCCGGTGGCGCGTTGACGCAGTACCTCAGCTGGCGGTGGACGTTGCTCGTCAACACTCCGGTCGCGATCCTCGTCGCCATCGCGGCGTGGCCGCTCATCAAGGAGAGCCGCGCCGAGGGTGACCGTCACTACGACATTCCTGGTGCCGTGGTCGCAACGACTGGTCTGGCGCTGCTCGTTTACGGCTTCACCGAGGCTTCGATCCACTCGTGGACGGCTCCGTTGACGTTGTCGTTGCTGGCCGCTGCCGTCGTACTGCTCACCGGTTTCGTGTGGTGGGAGAACCGCGCGAAGAACCCGATGCTGCCGTTGCGCATCATTCTCGACCGCAACCGTGGCGGGTCCTACCTCGCGTTCTTCCTCGGGACGTTGGCGATGTTCGGCGTGTTCCTGTTCCTCACGTACTACTTCCAAGGCGTGTTGGGCTACAGCGCACTCAAGGCCGGTGTCGCGTTCCTGCCGTTCCCGCTCGGCATCATCACGTCGTCGACGATCGCGTCCCGGACGTTGCCACGATTCGGTCCGCGGGTGCTTGCGACCGCCGGCTTCTCGCTGGCAATGCTCGGCATGCTGTGGCTGACGCAGCTGCCCGCGCACTCGGCGTACGGCCTGCACGTTGTGCCCGCGATGGTGCTGATCAGCCTGGGCATGGGGCACGTGTTCGTGCCGCTGTCCTCGACGGCGTTGCTCGGTGTCCCCAACCACGACGCAGGTGCAGCCAGCGCCCTCGTCAACACCATGCAGCAGGTCGGCGGTTCGCTCGGTGTCGCATTCCTCAACACCATCGCGACCACCGCGACGACGTCCTATGCAAAGGCGCACGGCGGCCTGACGAACGCCGCGGTGGTGCACGGGTTCACGTCCGCCTTCGCGGTCAGCGTCGGCATCTTCGCCGTCGCAGCGATCGTTGTCGTGAGCCTCATCCGCACGAACAACACCGACACCCCGTCAAGGGAGCAGTCATCCGACGCCGACGACGCAGTCGTCGGCGAGCTGGAGTTCGTCGCCGCCTAACCTCTGTTGAGTGAGACGAAAATGGCCGTTAGTCACCGACTAACGGCCATTTTCGTCACACTCGATGTTGCTTCTAGCCGGTCGGCGTGGTCTTGCCGGCCAGGCTCAACGCGAGACCGGTCACCCGCGGCACGCCCCACCCGGTCGGGTAGTCGTAACCGGGCAATGCGGTGTAGAGACCGTTCGCACCGACGATGATGTCGGTGAAGGACGCGGCGTACTTCGCCGAGTCGGCGTTGTTGGCATAGATGAGCGGGTCGGCGAAGCCGAGGTTCGCGACACCGTCGGTGCCGAGCGGACCGGCGGCGTTGACCCGGGCCCACATGCCCTGCCACAGCGGTGCCGACAGGCTCGTGCCGCCGATGATCGTGTCGCTGCCTTCGCTCACGATGTTGTAACCCGAAAGCAGGTCACCCGACTGCGCGGCGACGTCGGCCACCGCGCGTCCCTCCGCGGCGAGCGGCTGGCTCGCCTGCCAGTCCGGGGTGGCGTAGAAGTACGACGGACCGCCGCCGCCGTGCGTCCAGGCGATCTCCTGGTCGCGCTGTGCCGGCGATCCGGTCGTGTAGAGCACGGTGCCGCCGACCGCGATCGCGTGCGGCGAGGTGGCCGGGTACTCCTGCGACGGGATCGGGCCGATCGTGATGCCGTTGGTGTTGACGACCGCGGAGCAACCCGAGCCGTTGTCGCCGGTGGAGGCGAAGAAGCTGCGGCCCTCGGCCGCCGCCTGGGTGAGTGCGGCCTCGTGTGCGTCGAAGGTGCCGATGAAGCCGAAGGCGTCGCAAAGGCCGTAGGAACCGGATGCCTGCTTCGCACCGCTGGGGTCGTCCGCCCAGGTGTTGATCGCCTGAGCGAGCAGGTCGGAGCTGCCGGAGTTGGCGAAGTAGAACGTCATCCCAGCCGCGTCCGGGGCCATGCCGGAAGCCGCCTGGCTGTCGAGGTTCCACTCGAGCCGGCCGCTCGTGTCGGTGCCCTTGTCGCCGACCTGTACGACGGTGAACGGCATGTGCGGCAGGCCGTTCTCGTTCTCGAACTGGGTGAGGTCTGCGGCCACGCCGGTCGGGTCGCCCCAGCCGAAGGCGGCGAGCTTCTCGCCCGTGCCGCGGTTGTCGGCCGGCTGCTCGTAGACGGACCAGAGGTCCTGCGGGGTGGTGCTGGCGGGGATCGGGAAGTCCGTCGGCGTGACCGTGGCCGTCGTCGCCCGGTCGGACAGCGTGTCCAGGCCGGCGACAGCCGTCACCGCGGCAGGCACCGTCGGCGCGGCTGTGTTGGCGGTGAAGGACGTCGTACCGGCCTTGTAGTTGCGCAACGTGACCCGGAAGGTCTTCTCGACCTCGGCGACCGTGCCCTCGGCGACGAAGTAGGTCCGCGCCGCGTTGCGGTACGTCACGGCCAGGCCCTTACTCGTGAGCCACGAGCGAACCTGCGCGGCGGTCGTCGGGTCGGCGCCGAACCGGGATGCGTAGGCACTCGGGCTGAGGAAGTGGCGATAGAGCGGGCTGCTCTTGTCGTACTGCGACTTCTCCAGCTGGACGAGGCCGGCGGCGTTGCGGCCCTGGACCGAGACGCCGACGTGCCAGTGCGCGGTCGGGCTCGGGGCGCCAACTGTGTGGGTCAGCACGGTGGCAGGAAGAACGTCGCGGCTCAGAACTTTCAGCGACGAGCCGGCGGTGCTGTTGGTCGCGGCCCAGACAGGCAGGGCGGCCATGGCGCAGACGGCGGCGGCTGCGGGCAGGGCGATACGGGCGCGTGGGCGCATGAAGGAACTCCTGAGGGGCCGGGGTTCCCGGCTGGGGCGGGAGATGTCCCTGTCAGGTTCGCCATCGCCGGGCGGGTCTCCTGCCCCGCCACCCAGTCGGCTAGGTCAGCACGGTCTGGGCGATGAGCTCTTCGAGATGCCGGTCATCCCACCAGTTGAGCTGCAATGACTTGGCCCGGCGGAAGTAGAGCTGGATGTCGAAGTCCACCGTGAAGCCGACGCCGCCGAAGATCTGTACGGCGGTCGCGGTGACGTCGCGGAACGTCTTGCCGGCGTAGAGCTTCGCCATCGGGGCGAGCTGCGTCACCGGCTGGCCCTCGGTCCGCGCCCAGGCCGCTTCCCACGTCAACGTCTGCGCGCCATCGACCGCGGTCGAGGCGTCCGCGAGATAGTGCGCGAGCGCCTGGAACGCGCCCAGCGGCTTGTCGAACTGTTGCCGGGTCTTTGCATAGTCGACTGCGAGGTCAAGCGCCGCGCGAGCGCCGCCGACGGCCTGTGCGGCAAGCAGGATCGCGCCGTCCGCCATCGTGTCGTTCCACGCCGACCACGCCCCGGGCAACACCGTCTCGACGGGCACGTTGTCGAAGTGGACGTCGTACTGCGTGTCGCCGGCGACCGTGAGTTGTTGCTCGAGAGTCACGCCGGCGGCGTTGGGTTCGACCAACGCCGCAACGATGTCGCCGCCATCACGCCCGAGCACGAGCAGCTTGTCGGCGGCCCGGGCAAACGGCACGTGCCGCTTGGTGCCGCGCAGGCGCCCGCTGTCGATCGTCGCCGCGATGCCGCGGTCGGTGAAGCCACCACCGGGCTCGAGCCATGCGACCGACACGATGCCGTCGCCGGACGCGATCGCGGCGAGCGGTTCCGTCGCTCCCAGCCGGTCGAGGAGCCCAGCCGCCAGTACACAGCTCACGAAGTGCGGGCTCGGGACGATCGCGCGTCCAAGCTCTTCATAGACGATCGCCGCATCCAGCAGCGACATGCCGCTTCCGCCGCGGTCCTCGGGGATCGTCAACCCGTGCAGTCCGAGCTCACCGAGCGCCGACCAGAGCGCCGGCGCATAGCCGATCGGGTCGTTCTCGAGCTTGCGTACGACGTCGACGCCGCAGTGTCGCTCGCAGGTGCGCCGGACCGACTCCCGCAGCAGTTCCTGCTCAGGGGTGAAATCGAGATCCATCAGGGCTTCCACTCCTCGCCCCGGCGCCGCCAGGGGTTGTCGTCGGGAGACGTCGGTATCGCGACCCGCGCCGTGCATGTTGTGCAGACTCGATCACCCACGCACAGCGTCACCTCGAGGCTGACCCAGCCGCAGCCGAGGTCGTCGAGGTCGGTGGCCGTGACTGTGCCGGTCATCGTCATCGTGTCGCCGGGAAACACCGAGTCGCTCATCCGGAAACCCAGCCGGCCGAGTCGCCCGTAGGGGCCGGTCCAGTCGGTGATGTAGCGCTCGAACCACGCCGCCTGGTTGGGCGAGCTCATGAAGATGTCGCGCACGCCGTTGCGTTCGGTGGCGAAGTGGTAGTCGTGATGCTGCGGCCGCCAGTCGCGCGTCGCGAGAGCACCGACCACGATCGTTGTCGACGTGACGTCGTAGGACAGCGGCGGCAGCTCCGCCCCGACCTTGACGTCGGCGAACGTGAGCCCGGCGGTTGCGGTTGTCACGACTCTCTCCGGTATCCGAAACCTGTCCACGACTCGACGCCGACGAGCTCGTCCCGCTGGTTGCGATATTCGACGTCGATGACCCAGAACCGGCCGGCGCCGAGCCTTGTCGTCTTCTCGCCGCTCACCGACCGCAACCGTTGACACGTCGTCAACACATCACCTGGTCGCACCGGCTCGTAGTAGGTGACCGTGTTGTCGGTCATCACGGCCTCAGGTAGGTCGAGCTCGCGCTTCAGGTCGAAGTGCACTTGTAGCGGCATCTTCGGTTCGTCCCGGCCAGGCACCCAAGCGTGCGGCCGGAACCAGGTCGAGATCATCGACGGAGGTGCGACCGGACCGCCGGTGATCTCGTCCGCGACCGCGTCGTCCCAGAACAGCGGGTTGCCGTTCTCGACCGAGGCGAGCGACGTGTAGATGTAGCCGCGTTCGATCGCGAACTCGCCGGCTTCGACGTACTGCACCTCGTCGATCCGCGCGGTGAGGTGCGCAGGGATGTCATCCACGTCCGCCTCCCCACCCCCCGCCCCAATCGGGCCGGCTTCGCCTGCACTCATTCGCTTGGTCCTTCGTATGACGTCCGACGGAGTTGTCCGGCGAGTAGTGGGGGAAGCTGGCGGGTCCCACCGGTGACACTGGTCGGCGCAGCAGCGGCGGCCTCGCCCGGCGACAGCACCGGGGACACACATGTATCTGCTCCGGCGAGGAGTGCCACCCATTCGTCGCGCGGTTTCGTCGCGACGACGGTGGCGACGCGTTTGCGGACCTCGTCCTGCGCGCTGTCGTCATACTGCTTGTCGATGCAGTCCTCGACGCCGACGAGGCGGCAGAAGTTGGCCCAGAACTTCGCCTCGATCGCGCCGACGGCGATCCATCCGTCGTCGGCGCAGCGATAGATGTCGTAGCAGGCGAAGCGTTTGCCCAGCGGGGCCGAGCCGGCCGGTTGCACCGCACCGGTCGCGAGGTGTTCGTCGATCTGCAGCGCCATGAGCGTGAGCACACCGTCGGCGACGGAGACGTCGAGATAGCTGCCCTCACCCGTGGTGTTGCGAGCGACAAGTGCGGCCAAGATGGCGAGGACGGCGTGCATGCCGCCGGCAGCGCTGTCGGCGATCGTCGCGCCGGGCAGCGGCGGCTTGCCGTCGACGCCGGGCTCGGTGTTCGCGAGGAAGCCTCCGACCGCGAGGTAGTTCAGGTCATGCCCGGCCCACTGTGAGCGTTCGCCCTCCTGGCCGTAACCGCTCGTCGAGCAGTAGACGATCCGCGGGTTGCGACTCTTCACGTCGTCATAGCCGATGCCGAGCCTCGCGACAACACCCGGACGGAAGCTTTCGATGACGACGTCGGCCGACTCGGCGAGCCGGAGGAACTCTTCCCGCCCGTCCGGTGACTTCAGGTCGAGGCGAATGCGCCGGGTGCCGCGACCACCGCTGTAAGCATGCGCCGGCGGCGTGATCTGTGCGTTGCTGCCCTTCGGTGCCCAGACCTTCACGACGTCGGCGCCATAGTCAGCCAGCCAACCGGCGGCGCGCGCAGCCGGCCCGACGCTCGACAGGTCGAGGACGGTGATGCCGGCGAGGAGATCGGTCACGTGGCGACGCTTAGAAGTTCTTCGGCAGACCGAGCTTGCGTCGGGCAAGGATGTTCTTCTGCACCTCTGACGTGCCACCGCCGATCGTGTCGAGCACGGTGTAGCGGTAGGTCGACTCCGCCCGCCCCTTCATCGGCGCGTCGTCGGTGCCGACCCGCAGTTGCGTGCCCGGCCCACCGAGATCCATCGACGCGTCCGCGAGCCGCTTCGAGAACTCGGTGGCAAAGAGCTTGTATGCCGATGCTTCCGCCGTTGGCGCTGCGCCACCCTTCTGCGACTTCGCGACGAACCGCAAGCCGAGGCAGCGAGCGACCTCCGCGTCGGTGGCCAGACGGGCAACGCGGGCGCGGACGACCGGGTCGTCGCGCACCGGCTCACCGTCACGAGTCGCGGTCTTGAGGTGCTCGACGAGCAGGTCGAGCCGGGCCTTGATCGGTGAGTAGGTGAACATCGTGAACCGCTCGAGGTCGAGCGCTTCGGAGATGTATTGGAAGCCGCGGCCGAGCTCGCCGACGACGTAGTCGTCCGGCACGAACACGTCGTCGAAGAAGACCTCGTTGGTGCGCTCGTCGCCCATCGTCCAGATCTCCTTGATCGTGAGACCCGGGTGGTCCATGGGGACGAGGAACAGCGTGATGCCGGCGTGCTTCGACAGCTCGGGATGGGTGCGCGCGCCGACCCAGTACCAGTCGGCGAAATGCGCGGACGTCGTCCAGATCTTCTGGCCGTTCAGCCGCCAGCCGCCGTTGGCGTCGTCGTGGACCGCCTTGAGCTTCATCGACGCTGCGTCGCTGCCGGCATCGGGTTCGCTGTAGCCGACCGCGAACTCGATCTCGGCGTTGAGGATCTTCGGCAGGAACTCCTTCTTCAGCTTGTCGCTGCCGTGTCGCAGGATCGTCTTCCCGACGATCCCGACGCCCTTGCCGATCTGCGGTGCGCCGCGTCGCGCGAGTGCCTCGTTGAGCAGGTATTCGTAAATGCCGTCGCCGTCCTTGCCGCCAAACTCCTCCGGCCACGTGATGCCGAACCAGCCGCGGTCGGCCATCTTCTTCATGAACGCCCGCCGCGCAGGCGTGTCGACGATCTGCGCCATGTTTTCGCGCGTCGGGTCGGCGACGTCGGGGACGGTGGCGTGCTCGTCCAGAAAGGCCTCGACCTCAGCGAGGAATTCGCGCTGCTCGGGCGTGAAGTCGAAGTCCATGGGGCAAGTCTAGGTGAAATCTGACGGGTCGTCAGATTTGGGTCCCGCGCTCTCAGTACCCTGCTCGTCGTGGACGTCGAGCTCACCGCTGAGCAGCGCGAGCTGCAGCGGACCGTGCGCGATTTGGCGGCGGACCGGGCCACGTCAACCCAGCTGCGCACTGTCATCGACAGCGACGCCGGCTACGACGTTTCTCTGTGGCAGCTTGTCGCCGCCGAGATGGGCCTGTCCGCAATCGCAGTTGCGGACAAGTTCGGCGGCGCCGGCGGTTCCTTCGTTGACGCGGCGGTCGTGTTGGAGGAGGCGGGACGAGCGCTGCTGCCCGTGCCGCTGCTTGCGACGATCGTCGCCGCAGTTGCCGCTCCTGACGATGACGAGCTCGGCCGGGCGATCAGTCAGGGCGCTGCGGCGACCGTCGCCGTTGGCGCACCCGGGCGGTTCAGCAACGTCATCGACGGTGGCATCGCCGAGCACGTGGTCGTCGCCGCACCGGACGCGTTGTATGTCGCCGGTCGTGACGCCGTGGCCGTCACGCCGCGTCCCGCTCTCGATCCGCTCCGCCGTCAAGCGGACGTCGAGATCGACGTGACGCGTGCGCGACGCATCGGTGACGCCGCGGCATCTGCGCGCGCTGCCGACGTTCTTCGAGTCGCGCTCGCGGTCGAGTCGATCGGCGTCGCGCGTTGGTGTCTCGCGGCGACAGTGGAGCACTTGAAGACCCGGGTGCAGTTCGGCAAGCCGATTGGCACGTTCCAGGCGCTACAACATCGGGCCGCGGACCTGGCTGTCCTGCTGGAGTCGGCGGCGGCGACAGCGTCATACGCGGCGTGGTCTATCGCCGACGCGCCGGACGAAGCGGTGACACTGGCCCCCCTCGCCCTCGCCGTGTGCGGCGAGGCGTCATACCGGATCGCGGCGGACACGATCCAGCTGCACGGCGGGATCGGGTTCACGTGGGAACACGACGCGCACCTCTACTTCAAGCGCGCGACCTCGACCAAGCTGCTGCTCGGCGACACCCACCTCCAACGCCGCTTGGCCGCCGACCGCGCCGGCCTGTATGTCGGTCAATGACGGCATAAGACGGACGACTTTCGTCAAGTTTTGCTATTGCCGCGGCCGGTGTCTGCCTCGCTCCCGGCATCGCCAACGCGGCGCCGAAGGGGACGCCGCTACCCATGTCCTGTAACGGCGCCGCCTATCAAGGCGTCTCGAACAGCGGCAACTCCCAGGTTCTGACCTGGAACCCGGTCTTCCTCACGGCACCCGACGGCTCAACCGCGTTGCTGCAGACGACGTCCATCGACATCAGCATCTTTGACGACGCGGACGGTTCTCTACTTTGGTCCGCCGACCAGACCAGGGGCCAACATCCCGGAAGCGTCACGTGCAGCGTCGACGCACACGCCGGCGGCGAGCACATCGTCGGCACCTTTACGGGCGAGCTGATTCACACGTCTCACTGACGCCGCTAACGGCGCGGGAGCTTCGGGCCCGTCACGCCCCAGTAGATGAGGCGGACCATAGCTTCGCGTACCTCGTCGAAGCGGATGTCCCATGCTTCGAACCCGGCGCGGTGACCGGCGAGGTTGACGAGCATGCCGACAAGCGCGCCGGCCATCGCCATCGGATCGACGCCTGAGTCCGCGCCGTGCAGCGTCTCGATCTCGCTGGCAAGGGCCTTCGTCATCGCGTTGAGCATCAATACACGCTGATGCCGGAAGCGCTTGTCGCCCTCGGTCGAGAGCAGGTCGACAACGCGCAACGTCGACCGGTGGTCGCGCCAGAACTCGAGGAAGCCGTCGACCAGGCCCTCGGCGCTGGTGACGCCGGGCGCGCCCTTCCACACATGACCGGTGATGAGGTTCGCGAGCTCGCGACCTTCTTCGGCCGTCTGCTCCGCAACCGCGAGCATGATCGACTCGATGTCGACGAAGTATTGGTAGAACGTCGCCGGTGACGTGCCGGCCGCGCGCGTGATGTCCGTGACCTTGAGATCGCGGTATGGCGTCGACGCGAGCAGCTTGATCGTGCACTCGACCAGACGCTTGCGGGTGGCGAGACCGCGCCGTCCGGGAACTCGGCCGTCGACGGCGCGCAAAGGTGACGCCCCGTCAGAAACTGCCATGGTCCAAAGGTTAGCCGTTACGCGCGCCCAAGAACGGAGGAGGCTCACCCCCGCCCGTCACGGCGATGCCGTCACGTCGTCCGACGGCGCGTGGCCGAGCCCTTTCGTCCCGCCGGTCACCAGCACCGCGCGGCCATCGAGTGTCACGCTCACCCGTATATGGTGATAGCCGAATCTGACGCCTCATCAGAAAAGGCAACGGTGGGCATTTCACTGACCGTCTCCGAGCACGTCGCCGAGGTCGTTGTCGATGTGCCGCCGGTCAACGCCCTGACGGTGGCCGGCTGGTTCGAGCTGGCCGACACCCTGCACCGGGCCGGTGCTGACCCCGAGGTGCGGGCGGTCATCCTCACGTCTGACGGCAAGGGCTTCAACGCCGGCGTGGACATCAAGGAGATGCAGTCGACCGAAGGCTTCACCGCGCTGGTCGGCGCCAATCGCGGCTGCTTTGCAGCGTTCGCGGCCGTCTACGAATGTCCGGTTCCGGTCATCGCGGCGGTGCACGGTTTCTGTCTCGGCGGTGGCATCGGTCTCGCCGGCAATGCGGACATCGTCATCGCCTCTGACGACGCGACGTTCGGCTTGCCAGAGGTCAAGCAGGGCGCGCTGGGTGCGGCGACGCATCTGGCCCGGCTCGTCCCGCAGCACCGGATGCGACACATGGTCTACACAGCCGAACGAGCGACGGCGCAGGAGCTTGCGTCATACGGAAGCGTGCTCAAGGTCGTGCCGCGCGACAAACTGCGGGAGACGGCGCGCGAGGTCGCTCGGCAGATCGCCGAAGTTGACCCGGTGGTCATGCGGGCGGCCAAGGAGTCACTCAACGGCATCGACCCGGTCGACGTACGGCGTTCCTACCGCTATGAGCAAGGCTTCACGTTTGAGCTCAACCTCACGGGTGCGAGCGACAAGGCGCGCGACGCATTCGTCGAACGACGCGACCACTGGGAGAAAGGCAGCGATGCCTGACAAGCGCTGCACGATCGACGACGTCGTCGGCGAGCTACGCGACGGGATGACGATCGGCATCGGCGGATGGGGCTCGCGGCGCAAGCCGATGGCGCTGGTACGCGCGCTCTGCCGCTCCGACGTCAAGGACCTCACCGTCGTCTCGTATGGCGGCCCCGACGTCGGCCTCTTGTGCGCGACCGGCAAGGTGCGCAAGGTCGTGTTTGCGTTCGTCTCGCTGGACTCGATCGCGCTCGAGCCGCATTTCCGCAACGCGATGCAAGCCGGTGCCGTCGACACCCTGCAACTCGACGAGGGCATGTTCCTGCTCGGCTTGCAAGCCGCGGCCTGGCGCGTCCCGTTCCTGCCGACACGTGTAGGCCTCGGCTCCGACATCGTCGCCAAGCAGGCGGAGATCCGGACCGTGACCTCTCCTTATGAGGATGGCGAGGAGCTGGTCGCGATGCCGGCTGTGCCGCTCGACGTGGCGCTGGTGCATCAGAACCGCGCGGACGCCGCCGGCAACGCGCAGTTCCTCGGACCGGACCTCTACTTCGACGACCTCATGTGCCAGGCGGCGACGCGGTCGTTCGTGTCCAGCGAGCGCATCGTCGACACCAGTGACCTGCCCAAGGAAGGTTCGCACCACACGGTCCGCATCAGCCGGCTGTGGACCGACGGTGTGGTCGAGACGCCGAACGGCGCGCACTTCACGTCGTGCGTGCCCGACTACGAACGTGACGAAGCGTTCCAGCGTGGCTATGTCGCGAGTGCGAAGTCGCCGGAAGCGTGGACCGAGTGGCGCGCGGCATGGCTCGACCTCGACGAGGACAGCTATCAGCGGAAGTTGGCAACGGGATGACCGTCACGACGGACGTACGACGCGCCGATGTGTGCTGTGTCGCGATCGCAGAGGTCTTCCGTGGCGACGGCGAGATCGTGGCCAACCCGATCGGCACGATCCCGCGCATCGGCGGACTGCTTGCGCGCCTGTCGTTCGAGCCGGATCTCGTGATGACAGACGGCGAGGCGATGTTCGAGAACGTCGGCGGCATCGTCGAGGCATGGAACCCCTATCGGTCGATGTTCGACGTCGTCTGGTCCGGTCGCCGGCACGTGATCATGGGTGGCAGCCAGCTCGACGCTTTCGGCAACCACAACTTCGCCGCGATCGGTGACATGAAGCATCCGAAGGCGCAGCTGCTGGGCTTTCGCGGCGCACCGGGCAACACCGTCAACAACGTCACGAGCTACTGGGTCCCGAATCACAATCCACGCGTCTTCGTCGAAACGGTCGATGTGGTGACGGGCGTGGGCTACGACCGTGCCGCGGCCGCCGGCAGCGGGGCGACCCGCTATCACTCGTTGCGCCACGTCGTCACCAACCTGTGCGTCCTCGACTTCGAGTCGCCGGACCATCGCATGCGACTGCGCTCGGTGCATCCCGGCGTGACTGTCGAGGACGTTGTCGCGGCGACGGGGTTCGAGCTCGTCGTTCCCGATGACGTGCCGACCTCGCGAGTCCCTACCGATGACGAGCTGGCGTTCCTCGATCGCCTCGACGCGAATGGCGACCGCTTCGCCGAAGTCCCCGATGCCTGACGTCGATCGGCTGCACACCCGGCTGACCGAGTTGGTCGGGATCCGTTTCCCCATTGTGCAGACCGGGATGGGATGGGTCGCGACACCGCAGCTGGCCGCGGCTACCTCGGCAGCCGGCGGCCTCGGCATTCTCGCTGCGGCGACGATGTCACTCGACGAGCTGCACCGAGGCATCAAAGAGGTACGGGAGCGCACCGACGCGCCGTTCGGCGTCAACATGCGTGCCGATCAAGCGGACGTTAACGACCGCGTCGATCTGCTGATCCGCGAAGGGGTGCGTGTCGCGTCGTTCGCGATGGCGCCGAAACGCGACCTCATCAAGCGGCTGCAGGACGGCGGCGTGCTCGTCATGCCGTCAATCGGTGCCAAGCGACATGCGGAGAAAGTCGCGGAGTGGGGCGTCGACGCGATCCTCGTCCAGGGCGGCGAAGGCGGCGGGCACACCGGCTCGGTGCCGACATCGCTGCTGCTGCCACAGGTCGTGGACACCGTCGACGTGCCGGTTGTCGCCGCGGGCGGCTACTTCGACGGTCGCGGCCTCGTCGCCGCACTCGCCTACGGCGCCAGCGGCGTGGCGATGGGCACGCGGTTCCTGCTCACCACGGATTCGCCGGTGCCGGAGGCGGTCAAGCGTCACTATCTGTCGAAGTCGGTCACCGACACTGTCGTCACGAAGCAGGTCGATGGTGTGCCGCATCGCGTGCTTCGCAGCGACCTCGTCGACTCGCTCGAGTCCGCCGGCGCCGTACGACGAACAACGGGCGCCGTCCGTAGTGCGATGGCGTTCAAGAAGATGTCGGGCACACCGTGGCGCGCGATCGTTCGCGAAGGCTTGGCGATGCGCAAGTCGCAGGAGCTGTCCTGGTCACAGGTGCTGATGGCGGCGAACACGCCGATGCTGCTTCGCGCCGCGATGGTCGAGGGCCGAGACGACCTCGGCGTGATGGCGAGCGGTCAGGTCGTGGGCGTGATCGACGACCTACCGTCGTGCGCCGAGTTGATCGGCCGCATCATGCGCGAGGCCCACGAGACCCTCACCCGACTGAGAGCCCCGACGATTTAGCTCAGCTGCTCGCCCGTCGGGCGCGTAGTGCGGCCTGCGTGCGGTCCGTGACCTGCAGCTTGTCGAGGATGCGCGACACATAGTTCTGCACCGTCTTCAGCGAGAGCCCAAGCTGGCGCGCGATCTGCGCGTTGCTTGCGCCATCGGCGATCAAGGCGAGCACCTCGCGCTCGCGGTCGGTGAGCGGGTCGTCCGTGGTTGGCGCAGGAGTGGATCCGAGTCCTGACGTAAGTGACAACACCTGGGCAGCGACCCCGGCGCCGAAAACGGCGCCGCCGCCGGCGACCGTGCGGACGGCGGCAACGATCTCGTCGCCCGGCGCGCCCTTGAGGACGTAGCCGCGAGCTCCTGCGCGCAGCGCCGCGACGACCGTGTCGTCGTCGTCGACCATCGTGATGACGAGCACGGCAGGTGCGCCAGCCGCCATACAGATCTGCTTCGTCGCTTCGACACCCGACAGGGTCGGGAGGTTGAGGTCCATGAGCACGACGTCGACCGCACCTGGCGCCGCGCCGACGAACTCCACGGCCTCCGGGCCGTCCGCGAACGTTGCGGCGACCTCCATGTCCTCAGTGGCTGACACAACGCTTGCAAGCCCATCCCGGAACACCGGGTGGTCGTCAACCACAACGACGTGCGTGGTCACGAGCCCACTGCTTCGGCGTGACGAGCCGACCGGGGCCGCGGGGTAGCCGGAAGAGGTATGTCGGCGGCGACCGTGGTGCCACGTCCGTTTCGCCCCGGGCTGACCATGAGCCGCCCGCGCAGCTCTTCCGCTCGCTCCTTCATCGTCTGGAGGCCGTGACCGCCCGACGACGCCCGCGCGGTCAACGGCAGCTCACCGTCGTCGCTGACGACGATGTGCAGGCGGCTGTGCCGCAACGACAGTTCGACCCGGCAGGTTGTTGCGTGAGCGTGCTTGACGACGTTCGTCACCGCCTCGGTGACGATGCGGAACACCGCGACCTCGACGGCGGCGGGCAAGGCGGGCAACGCCTCCGCCGCGATGACGACCTGAGTCGACGTTCCGCTCGTGAGGCGGCCGGCAACCTGCTCGAGGGACCCGACCAGACCTAGCTCGTCGAGCGCCGGTGGTCGCAGTCCCTCGACAACCCGGCGGACCTCGTTCATGGTGTCGCGCAGCTCGGTGCGCAGCGCATCGAGATCCCTGGTCGCTGTCGCGTCGTTCTTGATGCGTGCGGCGATCAGGTCCAGCCGCAACAGATGACCGGCAATGGCAGGCCCCAGCCCGTCGTGCAGGTCGCGCCGCAGCCGACGACGTTCCTCTTCGCGGGCGAGCACGAGCTGCTCGCGCGCGCGTTGCAGGTCAAGGGTCAGCCGGTGGGCGTAGAGCACGCCGCCGAGATGACCCGCAAGGTCGTCGAGAAGCTGCTTGTCCCGGGCACGAAGTGGCGTAGTCGGGGGGAGGTAACCGAGGCTTCCGACGTCTTCGCCATAGGCGGTCAGCCGCATCGTCACGGCGTCTCCATCCGGCAGCGAGTCGCCGACGAGTGGTGTTCCGGTCGCATCCACGATCGCCACCGACCGCAGGCCGAGCCCTTCGAGCTCGCCGGCAACGTCGTCGAGCAGCCGTTCCACCGCACCTGCTGCCTCAACGCGCTGACCGAGCGCAGCGAGGACGTCATACGGCTGGTCCCAACGGCCGAACGTGAGCCGGTTGATGGCCCGTTGAAGGCTGTCGCGCAGAGGTGTGATGAGGACGGCGACCACGCCGGCGGCGACCCAGAGCAGCCAGCTGCTGTTCCGGTTGACGTCGAGCAGCCCCGCGAGACCGACAATGACCAGCGCGAACAGCCCGGCCACCGCAGCCGAGAGCGTGACCCAGACCAGTGTCCGGTTGGCCGCGGTGCGCAGGTCGTAGAGGCCGCGAGCGAGGACGGCGAACCCGATCGCGATCGGCAAGGGCAACGCCGTGGCGCCGAAGATCCAGCCGCCGCCTCCGAGACCGAGGGCGATCGGCGCAGCGATGATCGGTATGGCGACAGCTGCCGCGAAGAGGTTGAGCTGCTGCCGCTCAAACGCGTCACCGTGTCGCCACCGCGATACGAGCTGAACGACGGCACCGATAGTGACGACCGCACTCAACGGCACGTGCGCGAGAAACGCAACGCTGCTGATCGCCCGCCACGGGCCGTGCAGGCCGATCGGGTTCTGCCAGGCGCCGAAGTTGGTTCGGTCCGCCTTGATGTCGGTGAGCGGATCGATGACCGAGGCGATCACGACGATGATCGACGCCGTCACCAGCCAGCGCCAGCGCCGCGAAGCGACGTGACCGTCGGGGTAGACGACCGGCACGGCGGTGGTGACGAGGTACCACCCGATCGATTGCGCGGCGGCGCCGGCGACCACGAGTGCGGACGCTGCGGGAACGCTGCCGGGCGAGCCGACGACGCCGTGGTAGCCGAGGTCGTTGCCTGCGCTGCCGAGCGCCCAGAAGACACCACCGAACAGCATCAGCCAGCCGATGGCATTACGAGGCCGGGCGCCTACGATGACTGCCCCGGCCAAGGTGAACGAGATGGCGATCGCACTGTCGAAGCCGGCGGACAGCAGCGACTTGTGGTCGGCTGCGATAGCCCACAGCGAGAGCGCAACGCCGGCGAGCGCGACGACGACGGCCGCGGCAGTAGCCGCGACCGTCAGCCGCCGTTGCGTCGTATCGCCCATCGACCCATCGTCTCGCGTCCGGGCCAGGTGTATCCACGTTTCGGCAAGACCGGGTCGGTGCTGGGCGCGCACGAGAGGCCCTCAGACCTGGTAGGTGATCGTGATCTTGTTGGAGTTCTGCGAGGAACCCGGATTGATCGTCATGGTGCCGGTGGCGCCGTGGAAGCCCCCGGTCCCGCCGGTGACGGTCCCGCTGCCCTTGCCGGTGTCGACGTTGACCTTCGCCTTGCCGACGAGGATTCCCTGAGCGCGGGCGACCGCGACGGTGCACGTGGCGACGTGGGTGGTGATGTTGATGGCGCACGACGTGACGTCGTAGCCCACGGTCTTGCCGTTCTGCGTGTTCTTGTCGGTGGCAACGTCCTTGTCGTTCGCCATGACATCTTTGATCTGGGACCCGACGAACTGCATGGTGTGCGTTGTGGCGGCGCCGCTTGCACTGGCGACACCGATGCCGGTGACTGTGCCGGCGACGGCGAGCGACGCCGCGAGCGCGGCAGCTGTGGATCGGTTCATGGTTCCCTCCGCGAGGTTGGTGGTCTGACTGCGGAGGAGCATCCGTTCTGCGTGTTCCCACCGGATAGAGCAAACTTCCCAAGAAGGCTGGGAAGTTCTCCTAACCCTCACCGCTGTCGCGTTGCCGTCGAGCTCCGGCAACACCGCCGCGTGCAACGTTGCCGCTGATGCCAGGTAGTTTCTGACGGTGTGTCAGATCGCCCGGTGCTAGACCTGCTCGACGGGGACAGTTACGTCCACGGCACCTACGAGCGCTACGCCTGGTTCCGGGAGCACGAGCCGGTCGCATGGGACGCCGGCAACGAGCTGTGGGGCGTGTTCCGCTACGCAGATGTCGAGATGGTCGAGACTCGCGACGACCTGTTCATCAGCAGCGACAAGACGAAGGGCGGCTACCGGCCGAACATCCCGGCCGACCCGGCCATCATCGGCCTCGACAACCCGCTGCACTCACAACGGCGCAAGCTCGTCAGCCGTCGGTTCACTCCTCGTGCCGTGGCCTCGCGGGAGGAGCGGGTTCGCGCCGTCGTCGTCGACCTCATCGAGACGGCGCTCGCTCGCGGCACGGCCGAGGTCGTTGCCGACCTCGCCGCGCCCTTGCCGGCGCGGATGATCGCCTGGCTGCTCGGCTTTCCCGAAGACATGTGGCCGCGGCTGCGCGACTGGTCGGAGCGCACGATCATGCTGGGCGGAGGCCCGCGCTATATGAATGACGACGGGATCGCGGCCTTTACCGAGTTCCTCAATGCCGCCGCCGAGCTGTATGACGAAAAGAAACGCTGCCCGGCGGATGACTCCATGACCACGTGGACGACAGCGGAAGTCGATGGTGCTCCGCTCGCCCAACGCGAAGTGCTCGCGGACTGCCTGCTCCTGCTGGACGGCGGCGCGGAGACGACGCGCACGGTGATCGCACGGACGATCCTCGAGCTCGCGAACCGGCCCGACCAATGGCAGTTGCTGCGCGACGGCGCGGACATGGCGACGGCCGTCGAGGAGTTCATCCGCTGGGTGTCACCGATTCACAACATGTGCCGCGTCGCGACCCAGGACGTCGAGCTCGGCGGGGTGACCATCAAGCAAGGTCAGCAGGTCGTGCTCATGTATGGCTCGGCCAACCGTGACTGCGCGCACTTCGCCGAGCCCGAAAACTTCGACGTCACGCGCAAGCCCAACGACCATCTCGCGTTCGGTGTCGGCACCCACTTCTGCCTGGGTGCAGGTCTTGCTCGCTTGGAGATCCGCGTGTTCTTCGAAGAGTTCGTACGACGGGTAGGCGCCCTACGTCTCATCGGCGAACCCGTCGAGATGCCGAACGCATTCGTCTACGGACTGCGGTCAGCCGAGGTGGGGTTGGCGCCTGCCTAACGCCAGGCGAAGACCGGCTGCTCCAACTCGTCGACGCGGGTGACCCGGCCGTAGAGCGCGAGCTCGCGGAACTGGTAGACGATCGCCGCGGTCGGCGCGTGGATCAACGTGTTGAGAAGCGGCAGCTGGATGACCGGTGACGTCGACTCCGGGATGGTGAGGAAGCGCGGTTCGACGGCCAGCATGTCGGCGGTGACGACGTGCGCGCTGGCAACTTCCTGTGCGCTCGGCGCCATCGCGCTAGCCGACAGGTCGGACCACACGACGACCGGCGTGATCACGTATCCCGACCGCGTGGGGTAGTCGTCGAGGTGACCGATGACGGACTCGGCTTCGACGTGCATGCCGAGTTCTTCGTGCAGCTCGCGTAGCGCCGCGACGTCATACGTCTCGCCCTCGTCCAGCCGGCCACCGGGCAACGCCCACTGGCCCGCATGTGCGCGCAGCCGCGCGGACCTCTTGGTCAGGACGATGCCCGGTCCGTCGGCGCTGTCGACCACCACCACGGCGACGGCTGCCGCACGCCGACCGTCGAGTTCGTGGATGCGCCGTTCCCAGCTCGCGAGAGCTTGCGTCAGTGCGGCGCGGTCCATTACGCCGAGGCGAATGCGACGGCGTCGTCATACGACGCGCCCGCCGCAAGCAGCGGTCGGAGCTTCATCACGCGCCCGGGTGCACGCAGGCCGACAACGCCGGTCAGTCGGCCACTCCGAGCGAGGAGCGCGACCCACTTGGGCTCATCCAGCGATCCCCACACGACCGTCATCTCATCAGTCGCGTCGATGAAGCCGAGACTCTGGAGCTTCGCGTCGTATTGGTCGGACCAGAAATACGGCACCGTCTCGAACGGCTCGCGGGTGCCGTTCACGATGTTGCGTGCCACTGTTTGCGCCTGCTCGGTGGCGTTGGTCCAGTGTTCGACACGGGAGAGCTCGCCGCTTGGATGTGCCCAGCGCGCCACGTCGCCGACCGCCCAAACGCCCGGACCGGCAGACAACGACTCGTCGCAGACAACACCGTTGTCGATCGTCAGGCCCGAGGTCTCCAGCCATGACGTCTCGGGAGCTGCGCCGACGCCCATGACGATCACGTCAGCATCGAGTGGGATGTTCGTGTCGACAGCGGACCCGAGCGTGAACACGACGCCGTTCGCTTCGTGCAGACGGCGGACGACCTGGCCCACTTCAACGGGGAGCACGCGCGCCAGCGGCTCAGGCAACACGTCGATGACGGTCACCTCGCAACCTTGGCTGCGCGCGCAAGCGGCGACCTCGAGACCGATGAAGCCGGCACCTATGATGCTGAGCTTCGCTCCCGCAACAAGCTTTGGCTGAAGATCCAGGCAGTCGTCGATGCTGCGCAGCACATGTGCGTCGTCGACGGCCGGACCGCGGAGTCGACGCGGTGTCGCACCCGTGGCGATGACGAGGTGCTCGTAGGCGACCGTTGACCCGTCGTCGAGAGATACCTGCCGCCCCTCGACGTCGAGCGCAATAGCCGATCGACCAAGACGTACGTCGAGCCCGAGCTCGTCGAGGGCGTCCGCACCGCGCAAGGTCGCCTTGGACAGGTCCGCGTCGCCGCGCAGCACTTCTTTGGACAGCGGCGGGCGGGTGTACGGCGCATGCTTCTCGGCGCCAATCAACGTGATGGGCTCGGCGTAGCCGTGCTGGCGCAATGCCTCGGCCGTGCGCAGGCCGCCGAGCCCCGCACCGACGATGACGGTTGCGGTCAACTCTTCAGCAGATCGGGTCGTTGCGTCTCGATCATCCGCCGGAAGCCGTCGCGCCACGGCACGGTGGTGTGCCCGATGAGCTCGTGCATCCGCGTGAGGTCGAGTGCGACGCTCGCCAGCGAGTTCTCGCTGGCTACGCACTTGAGCTCTACGCCGGTGAGCTCACTGAGATAGGCGCACCACTCCTCGACGCTGACCCGCTCGTCGCCGCCCCAGTTGACGACCGTCGGGGGAGTTGACGCAACCTCGAGCAGCTTCGGCACCATCGTGACGATGTCGTCGGTGTGGATCGGGTGGAACTCGCTCGGTGCGTCCGCGTGCACCGCGACATCCATCCCACCCTCGGCGAGCTGGAACTGGATGTATGGCCAGCCGCCCCAGTCGCCATACGGGACGTTGAGACGCGCGATCGTCGCCGGGATGTTCCAGCGCTTCGATCCCCAGCGCACCGCGCCTTCGGCGCCGATCTTCGTGATCGAGTAGGTCGGCAGGTAGTAGTTGCGATGGCTGTCGCCGAGCGGATCGTCCTCGGCGAACTCGTGGTGGCCGTTGGGCTCGTAGACCGCCGTCGAGCTCACGTGCAGGAAACCGCGGATGCCGGCGTACTTCTCCATGAGCGAGAGCGGCGCACCCACGTTGCCGTCGAGCGCAATGTTCCACTTGTCGCTCTTGACCACGGCGAAGTGCAGCACGTAGTCGACCTCGTCCGGGAGGTCGCTGAGGTCGCCCTTGACGAAGTCGGCGCGCGCCGTCTTGATGCCGGCGGCGTGCAGCGAGTCGCGCGCGCTCTCGTCGCGGAACCGGGCCGCGCCGATGACCTCGTTCTCCTTGGCCAGCGCCTCGGCGACTGGTCGCGCGACGTCGCTGGTGATGCCGGTGACGAGGTAGCGCGCCACATGCCCTCCCAGAAGGCTGAGTCTCCTGAAATCTGACGGTCCGTCAGATCATAGGTTGCGCGGCCGGCTGCCGAACCGGCGGTCATCGCTGGCGGCGGAAGAGACCTTCCTGAACCACGGAGCAGATCCGTCGGCCATCCCGCGTGTAGATCGAGCCCAGTGCCAGGCCGCGGGCGCTGCCTGCCCACGGTGAGTGCTGGTCATAGAGCAACCATTCGTCGGCGCGGAAATCGCCGTGGAACCACATGGCGTGGTCGAGCGAGGCGACGAACACGTTGCCGACCCACTCTTGACCATGCGGCGCGAGTACGGAGTTGAGCAGCGTCATGTCGCTGGCGTAGGCGAGCACACAGACGTGCAGCAGTGGGTCGTCCGGCAGTTCGCCCGCTGCACGCAACCAGACCTGCGAGTCGGCTGACCGGGGTATGAGCTCGTCTTTCAGGACGGCGAGGAACGGCGGGTCTTCGACATAACGGAGATCGATCGGGCGTGGCGCACGACGCTGATTGGGAAACTTGTCGGCGATCGGCGCGAAACGCTCTGCGAACGTCGGCAGCGACTCCGGGTCGGGGGCGTCCGGCATCGGGTCCTGGTGCTCGGGTCCTTTCTCAGGCGTCATGAACGATGCAGTAAGGATGAAGACCGCACGGCCGTGCTGGGTCGCCGTGACACGACGAGTGCTCATCGTGCGTGTGTTCCGCGTGACGTCGACGCTGTAGATGAGAGGTACGGCGGGGTCGCCGGCGTGCAGGAAGTAGGCGTGCAGCGAATGCACTCGACGGTCGGTGCCGACGGTGCGACCCGCAGCAACGAGCGCTTGGCCGGCGACCTGACCGCCGAACACCCGCTGCACCGACGTGTCAGGAGACAGCCCGCGGAATAGCGTCTCCTCGAGCGGCTCGATGTCGAGCAGCTTCAGAAGAACATCAAGTGGTTGCTCCGCGGCGTCAGGCACCCATGCATCTTGTCAGGGCGCTACGGACATGAAGTCGGTGAAGCCACTGGGGGCGTGGCGGCCGATCGTGCCGTGCTCGAACAGGCCCCAGCCGATCTCGTCGTTGACCGTCGCCCGCGCCACGTGGTCGACGACGCCCCACTGGACGCGGCCGAGGGTCGCCGGGTCGGTGAGGTCGTATGTCGCTGCCTCGACCCAGCCGGGACCTCGCCATGCGCCGTGCAGCCAGTCGGCGTCGCCGCCGTAGCCCGCGCCGAGATGCAGTGGGACGTAGCCGCGGCTCGAGTCACCGACACCAGGCTCGACGTCGAGCACGAACGACGACCCGTCGCGCTCGGTCAGATGGATCCGCGCGTGCTGCGGATGACGGGTGCCGGAGGCGTAGTCGATCTGGACGCGTGGCCAGCCGAGCTGCTCGATCGTGCCGTCCTTCCAAATGCGTACGGCGTCGTTCAGCGTGCGGTGTCCGGCCCCGTCCTCCTGGGCGATGATGACGATCGCGAAGCTCTCGAAGCGGATGGGCACATAGAGCCACCAGAAGCCGAAGTCCGAGGCGCCTGGCCGACCCGCCGGCTCGGCCTCGCCGATCGGCCGGATGCCCCATGACCGGTCACGCGTGCCGACCCACGTATCGGGCGTCACCTGGATCTCGTCGCCACCGACACGGAGTACGCCGCTCCAGGTGCCGACTTGCGCGAACCGCCAAGTGTCGACGATCGTTCGGCGTCCCGTGCGCAGCTGGTGCCGCTCCTCGTCGATCGCCGGGAACGAACCGTCCCAGGTGAGGTCGAACGCGACACCGTGTCCCCCATCCGAGGACGGAGTGCCGTCGCAGACGATCCGGACGCGTTGCAGCGGCTCGAGCACCTCGATGCGATAGGGCCCTACGTGCGGTGTCAGCCGGTCGTCGTCGATCTCGTCGGACATGCGGATGACGTGTTGCGTGTCGCCGCGCCGGACCGCGGCATACGCGTCCTTCACGCCGAGGTTCGGATAGAAGCCAAGGCCGGTGACGAGGAAGAGCTCGCCGCTGCGGTCGTGTGCGTTGAAGTAGCACCGGTCGTAGAAGTTGCGGTCGGACGTGCCGACGTAGGCCAACGTCACTGGTGCCTGGTGCAGCGGGTACTCGTCGAGTGGCGCGGGCATCGCGAGCGCTCCTTTATTATTGAGTCAGCATGCGGTCGAGAAGCGCGCGCGAATAGATGAGCTCCTCGATGTCGGCGGGGAGTTCGCGCTCGCCGAAGTGGGCCTGCCGGAAGCCGGTGCGCAGGAAGACGATCGCCCATTGGGTGGCCGCATAGGTGAGGTAGAAGTCGAGGTCGCGGATCTCGTGGCCGGTGAGGTCGCGGTATTGCGCGGTGACGTCATTGGCGCGCAGGAAGTGCGGCATCCCTTCGAGGCCGAGCGCGACTGTGAGGTCCTGGAAGACGAGGTGTCCGCAGATCAGCCAGGACACGTCGAGCTCGCGCGGCCCGAGCCCGGCCATCTCCCAGTCGAGCAGTGCAGCCGGCGTGAAGTCTTGGTAGATGACATTGCCGATGCGTGCGTCACCCCAGGACAAGACGGCGTCGTCATCGTCCGTGGGCCAGTGCTCGTCGAGCCACGCAAACGCGCGCTCGACAAGGGGTGACCGGCCGCCGTCAGCGGCGACCATCTCGTACCACTTCTTGGTATGCGCGACGTGTCGCTGCAGATGGGTGTCGCCGGCTTCCGGTCGCTCCAGGAACGGGAACTGCTTCGGCGCGTCCGGGATCGCGTGCAATGCGGCGATCGCGGCGACAGTCGACTCTTGCAGGCGATATTGGTCGCTGCGGTGGGCGTCATACAGCCAGTTGTCGCCGAACGGATACGGCATGACGTCTGGTGGAACGACGCCGTCCACGCGGTCCATGACGAAGAACGTTGCGCCGATCACGTCGAGATCGGTCTCGCACCAGCGCGGTTCCGGCACCGGGACATTGGTCAGCTCGTGCACGAGGCGGATCGTGTTGAACTGGCCGGTCATGTCGTACCAGGGAAAGACCGGCACATCGGCAAGGTCGGGTGCGAGGCGTGCGACCAGATGCTCGTCGTATGACGTTCCGTCACGCGCGGTCCATTGCGCGTCGAAGAGCACGGTGTCACTGGACATGCCGTTGGCGTCAGTGCCGGACAGGTTGCCGACCCTCGGGCCCTCGGCGGCGTCGACTTGCCCCGACAACCACTCTTGCAGTCGCTGGCGGAGGACGTCCGGGTCGCGGCTGCTGCGTCGCTTCGGTCCGGTCGTCGTCGTACTCACGAGCCCTCCCCAAGCGCCGCTGCGACGATGATGGCGACTTCGCGCGCGAACGCGTCAGCATCGAGCGCCCCACTGTTGATCGCGCGGACGAACAGCGCGGCCATCATGACGTCGAACAGCACGTCGACCGATCCGGCCGGCTTGCGCCGGGTGCGCTTGAGGAACGCCGCGAACGCCTCGCGCATTGGCGTCACGCTCCGGCGGACGAGCCGTATCCACATGTCGGGGTCGGTCTGGTATTCGGTCAGCAGGCCAGGGATCGCGGCACGCACCGCCGAGTCGCCGAGGTGCTCGATGATGCCTTTGCAATAGGCGGCGAGATCGCGGCGGATGTCGCCGCTGGTCTCGGTGGGCTCGATGAACGGCGCGGGGAAGACGGCCTCTTCGATGAGCTCGGCCTTGTTGGCCCAGCGGCGGTAGATCGTGGGAACGCTCACGCCGGCGCGGCGGGCGATCGCCTGGATGCTGGTCGCCTGGTAGCCCTCCTCGATGAGGAGCTCGAGCGCAGCCTCCTTGATGGCGTCGTCGACCCGCGGGTCACGCGGCCGTCCCACGCGCGGGGTCTCGTCGTGCTCCGCGCGCTCAGGGGTTCCGTCATACGACGGATCGTCCGCGAGCGCGTCGGGCATGCGAAGGACGCTATTTCGTTCCGCCCCATAACGCAACGCGTCAAACCTGGGGGGTTCCCGCATCGTTGGGCCGCACGAGGCCGGTCTCGTATGCGAAGACGACCGCCTGCACTCGGTCACGCAGCCCGAGCTTTGTGAAGATGCGGGCGAGGTGGCTCTTGACAGTTGTCTCGCCGAGGAAGAGCTCCTGCGCGATCTCCGCGTTGGACATGCCTCGCGCGACGAGTAGGAGGACATCGCGTTCGCGTCGGCTGAGCTGGGTGAGCGCCGGCGGGTGGACGTCCATCGGCGGCCGCTTGCAGAACTCTTCGATCAGTCGCCGAGTGATAGCGGGTGCGAGCATCGCTTCACCCGACGCCGCCGTTCGGATGGCCGAGGTCAGCTGCTCGCGGCTGGCGTCCTTGAGCAAGAAGCCGGTGGCGCCGGCGGTCATGGCGCGGTAGACGTACTCGTCGAGGTCGAACGTGGTGAGCACCAGGATCCGTGCGTGGGCCTGGGCCGCGACGATTCGTCGCGTCGCCTCAATGCCGTCGAGGTCGGGCATGCGGATGTCCATGAGTACGACGTCAGGGTCCAGTTCGCGCGTGCGCGTGATCGCCTCAACACCGTTGCTCGCTTCGCCGATAACGGCCAGCTCAGGATCGGCGTCGATGATCATCCGCAGACCCTCGCGCACAAGGTCCTGATCGTCGGCGAGGAGAACGCTGATCATGCGCGGGGTTGCGCGAAAGGAAGTCGCGCGCGCACTAGGAAGCCTTTCGCGTCCCAGCCGGCGAGGAAGTCCCCGCCGAGCAGGAAAGCCCGTTCGCGCATCCCGGTGAGGCCGTGGCCCGGCGTGACCGCGCCGGGTGCCAACGCGCTCTCGTCTCGCACCTCGACGACTAGGGCGGTGGAGTCCCGGCGCAGTTGAACGTCCGCGTGCGTCGCCTGGGCGTGACGCATCGTGTTGGTCAGTGACTCCTGAACGATCCGGTAGGCGGACAGAGCGACGGCCGGAGGTACGCCGTCGAGGGCGCCACTCGTTTCCAACCTGACGTCGAGGCCGGCGCGCCGGACGCTCTCGACAAGCGACGCGATGTCGTTGAGGCCGGGTTGGGGTGCGAGAGACGGATCGTCCTGATCCGCCCGCAGAACCCCGAGCATCCGGCGCATCTCCACGAGCGCTGTGCGACCGCTGGTCTCGATCTTTTCGAGCGTGGCAGAGACATCGACACCGCTGGCTGCCTCAGCACTCGCGCGCGCTCCGGACGCCTGTAGGACGACGACGCTCAGATTGTGGGTCACGATGTCGTGCAGCTCGCGTGCGATCCGACTCCGCTCCTCGGCGAGCAGCTGATCGCGCTCTTGCTCGAGAGCGGCAGCGCGCGTCGCCGCGGCCGTCGACGCACGTCGGTCATGTGTGACGAGGCCTGCAAGCCAGCAGGCGAGGGCCATGACGCCGAACAGCGCGGTCGCCCATTCCTCGCTTGCACGGCCGCTGCGCGTGTTGGGGTCCTCCCAAGCGAAGACCCCGTAGGCGGTGGCCAGCACTGCGAGACCGAGCAGCGCGTCGCGGCGGTCGCTGTAGGCAGCGACCGAGTAAGAGCCGACGAAGAGAACCGCAAGAGTCTCGAGCCCCTCCGCGGAATGGTGGCTCGACAGCGCCTGCACGATGATCCCGGAGGCGCCGAGGCACCAGACGAGTAGCGGCCGGCGAGTTCGCCAGAGCAGCGGTACGGCCATCAGTAGGGGTAACGCGACCACGACCGCCTTGGGCCCGTGGATCGGGTCCTCGAACGTGCTGTGGTGCAAAGCCCCGAGTTCGATCGCCGTGGTGATTGTCACCGCCAGCAGCACGTCGAGCGGAGACACGGCGAACGATCCCCTAGTAGCGCTCACCCCCGGCATGTGGAGGACGCTACGACGTTCACGCACCGTTTCGCATCCTTCTGGGGAGGTGACCGGTTCATCCGTGCGGAGGATGCGAGACGTCCTCGAGAAGGCAGCGCCGTCGTCGTCGGAACTTCTACGGTTCGCCGACCCGCACGACCCAACCACCTGGGGGACGCCATGACAGCAACCGACCGCGCAACCGAGCCGACGATGGAGACGAGTTCGGGCCGACGTCCGATGGCTTTGGCACTGGTCGCCGCGCCAGTGCTCTGGCTCGCGGCTGAGGCGGTGTCGCCGGCGCTGAAGAGCAGCTCCGCCGCGCAGCTCGCCGTGATCGCTCGACACCCCGACCGCTGGTTCGGGTACACCGCGCTACTGACCCTAGGCACGATCCTGTTCGTGCCGGCGGTCATCGGCATCATGCGGCTTACGCGGACGCGGATGCCCCGCCTGACCTTGATCGGGGGCGCGTTGCTCGGCTACGGCACGATCATCGCGGTCGGCGACGCAATGTCGCAACTGACCACGTGGCAGATGGTGACCGGCCATGCCGACCGGACACAGATGGCTGAACTCCTCGACCGCGCCAACAATGCAAGCGGTGCGGCGGTGTTCTTCGGGCCCGGTGGCATGGCGTTTCTTGCCGGCTCGATCCTGTTGACCGTCGCGTTGATTCGCACGCGCGTCGCCCCAGTCTGGGTGTCGGTCACCTTCCTGCTCGGCATCGTCATACAGCTGGTCGGGTTCACGTCCAACAGCGTCACGATCATCGCTGCGAGTGCCTTCGTCTCTCTCATCGCGATGGTGATGTTGGCGCGACGGTTGTGGGCCGGGGCGCCAACCGAGGAAGTGGCAGGCAATGAAGATCGGGCGTTCGTTCCGGCATTCTGAACTGCCCCGCGCGGGACAGGTCGCACGGCTCACGCCCGAATCGGGCAAACTTGCAGGCAGGAGGGCTCGCCTAGTGGCCGATGGCGGCGGTCTTGAAAACCGCTATGCGGGGTGACTCGCATCGTGGGTTCGAATCCCACGCCCTCCGCCGTGTGATGTCTCGGGACATCGGAATAGTCCGGACCTGCAATTCGTGGGTTCGGACTATTTGCTTTTGCGCGGTGGGCCGGGTGGCAGGCCTCTGGGTTGGTAATCCTTGCGGGGGTCGATG
>Ga0070679_100000040_pt1 | contig 96771 bp, 68 predicted proteins | sample KBSC63BmetaG_FD_65652 | JGI IMG/M metagenome (GOLD analysis project Ga0070679, IMG submission 65652) | Corn rhizosphere microbial communities from Kellogg Biological Station, Michigan, USA - KBS C6-3B metaG | ecosystem: Host-associated > Plants > Roots > Rhizosphere | place: USA: Michigan... | reverse complement strand
CGTCCGGAGGACACCTCGCTCATGTCGATGGAGGTGGACGCACCCAACAGCCGATCTCCGATGACATCACCGACGTTGGGCACGATCAGGGTGACCAGGATCGACACCACCAGCGCGCCGATCAGGCCCGTCACCAGCCAGGACGCGACCCGGGACAGGGGGAGGAAGCGCCTGCACACGAAGGCCGCGGCGCCATACCCCAGCACGACGGCGACGTACGAGCCGCGCGAGACCGTGAGAACCAGCACCGCGAGCGTCGACAACACCCCCGCATACCACCACAGCCGTGCCGGCCCGCGGCTCGCCGTTGCAACGGCGACCATTGCTGGCAGCAGGCCCACCAGCAATGCTCCGGTCTCGTTCGCATGACCGAACATCCCGAACACACGATCGGCCTCGGCGCCCTCCTGTCCGACCCGCACTCCGAAGTGAGTGAGCCCGATGACATCCGTGAGTGTCAGGATGCTCGACAGGCCGATCGCGGAGACCAGCGTCTTGAGCAGCAACTTGAAATCGGCCTCGTTCCGCACTGCGTAGAATATCGTGAAACAGAACAGGGCCATGTCGTACAGCTGCGACTTCAGCAGCATCCCCGACTCTTTGACGTCGTACGCAGTCCAGTGAACGATGAAGCAGCACGTCGCATAGCTGAGCGTGGCGTACCCGAGCCAGACGGCGAACGCAGCCTGCAGCATCGGCAGGCGCGGGCGCGACTGGTTGCCCGACAGGGCGAGCCGGAAGAACATCGCCAGTGCGATGACGTACAGCACGGCATTCTTGGGGCTCAGCCCGGGCCCGAGGCTCATGTCGTTGCCCAGGATGTCCGCCGCCGCGAGCACCGAGATCAACAGGATGAATAGCCAGCGCATGCTCAGACCTTTCCTGTGGTGTGTTGGGGGAGCAGCCGCTTCAGCCACTCCAGCAGGGCGAGAGCCTCGGGGACGCGCAACAGCAGCAGCAGCAGCGCGAAGGCGGCCAGGTAGGTCGCCGAGCCCAGAATCACGCCGGCGAACCCGAGCAGTTCCGTCCAGATGGGGCTCACGATGAAAGCGGCAGCGGTGAGCGCCGCGAGCGCGGTCTTACCCATGCTCGTGAACGGCAGGATGTCACGCAATCCGACACGGTACGCCTGCATCGTACGCCAGCACAGCCACCCGGCGTCCACCCAGACCGCGATCACCAGCGCGATCATCGCCCCGGCAACACCGGCAATCGGGATCAACGCCAGCAGGGCAATGCCGCAGGTTGCGAGCGCCGCCACGTTGCTCTCCACTAGCGGTCGCGTGCGGTTGATGGCGCGCAGCGCCGGGGCGAAGTCGAAGCATTCCCGGACCACGACCAGCATGTAGAGCTGCATCACGAGCGCCGCTTCGCGGTAGCTCGCCCCGAACACCGTGACGATCAGCGGCTGTGCGTATCTGCCGACGATCACCACCACGGGGAACAGAAAGATGGTGTTGATGACGGTCGCCCGCTTCCACAGCCTCAAAGGGCTCTCGCGCGATTGCCGATCCTTGCGCACCATCTCCGGCAGCACCACGCTCGAGATCGAATTGCGCACCGTCGTGATGATCGGCTCGCCGAAGCGCCCGATGGTGTACTGCGCCAGCGAGATCGGGCCGAGCATCCTGGCGACGGCGAGACTGCTCAGATTTCGGCTGAACATGCCCAGCAGCGTAGCCGCGCCCGAAGGGATGCAGTAATGCAGCTGCTCCCGCCAGGGATCTGCCAGCGGTGGCTCCTTCCGGCTGCGATCGTACACAACGAACGCCACGGCGGCGCCTGCCAGACGAATGGCCTCGAGCGTCACGAGTGACCAGATGATCGTCCGCACATCGTGCGTGAGAGCCGCAGCACTGACCGAAACGGAGACGCGGATCGTCAGCCGAGTGGCGGAGTACAGGAAGAGCCGGCCGGGCTGGCGGTTGGCCAGCCAGAAGTACTCCCAGAAATCGACGTTGACGGAGAACATCGTGTACGCCACGAGCGGCCACAGATAGCCATTGACGACGCTTCCGTGGGCGAGCGTATCGATGGCAATCAGCACAACCATCACGAGCGAACTGGTGCACAACGTGAGCACGACAGTCTGGCGGGCGATTCGCCAGGGACTGTGCGCATTCGCTGGGATGCAATACAGGACGCTGTCGTTGATCGCGAATACGGCCAGGGCCTGCAGGATCGAGGCGTACAGCAGGAACTCGCGATACCGACCGAAGGCCTCTACGTCCAGCAGGCGCACCAGCAGCACCGGGCTGATCAGCATCAGGCCATAGTTCGCCAGGCGCGAGAGAGTCAGGACGGCGGTGCGATTACCGATGGACATGCGTTACCTGCGCACCGCCAGAGTGTCCTGCGCCGGCGGAGGATCCGCCTTCCAGACCTCCGTCACCCCGTCGCGTCCCCGGTAGACGACCTTGAACGGCGCGGACTTCAGCTCCTCGGCAATGCCGAATGCGCGCATGAGCTTGCGCCCGTCCTCCTGGTTCTCGCCGCTGCCGATGACGTAGACGGCGCCCCTTCCCGGCTGATGCAGCAGCGCCTTCAGATCCGCTCCTGTACCGATCATCGGTGTGTTGGTGTAGAAGTCGAGCCAGCGGTTGCCCACGCGGTGCAGATAGACTTCCCCGACCTGCTTGTTCACGAGCCAGTAGTCGACGTGCCCGAGGTAGTAAGTCTGCTGCAGAACGTCTTCGGCCACGATGATATCCCGCGGGCCGGGGTGGACCGACTCGATGAATTGCGCCGCGCCCTTGTGGTCCGGATGGTTGGTGTAGCCTGAGTCGACGGTGTGCGTCACACGCACCGGATTCACCACCAGCAGGCCCACGACCAGGGCAGCAGCGCCACTGGCAACGGGCCTCGCGGCCGGTGTACCCAGCCACGCTAGCACGCGAGGCGCTGCCCACTGCGCCATCGCAAACGCTCCTACCAACAGCGGCAGCGACTGCGCCTCGGCATACCGTTGTGCAATGTCCCATCGCATGAAGCCGATCATGATCAGCGGGAGCCACACTCCCAGCAAAACGAGCAGGACGAAGTCCGGGACGCGGCGTCGATGGGCCAGCTGCCACAGGCCCATGACCAGACTGGCCGCAGCGAGCACCCCCGCAGCGGGCGAGCTCTCTGCAAGAGCGATGAACGGCCACACGCTCGGCCACCCCAGCATCAGGCCGATGATCTGTCGCGGCGTACCGGCGGCGTGAGTGTAGAGATACGCTGCCTGCAGCGCGGCCAGCACTGCACTCGCCAGCAGAAGCGTTGCGAGACGCGCAAGCGACACCCCGCCCTCACGCCGTGCGATGACCAGCGCTGCGACGACGAGTATCGCTGCGAGATGGTAGTGCAGTGACAACTCGCAGAGCAGACCCGCTCCGAGCAACACCACGGCGACGGTCATCGTCGCAGTGAGCCCCGGACCCCTCGATGCGCGTGGCTGGGGTCTGCTCTCCGGCTGCTCCCGCCACGCGCCGGTGGCGGATGCCCGCACTACCGCGTCACCCACCGCTTCCATGCTCCGCTGCAGCATGAACCACGCGAACAGAAGCGCCGGCACTGCCGCTGCAACCAGCCACAGCCAACCGATGTGAGGAATCAGCGCAGCGCGAGGGCCGTTGCCCTCGGGACCGGCGTCCGCGGCAACGTCCTGCGGATACGATGCCGCGATCCAGCGATCGATGAGATAGAACCCGGCCACGATGACCGCGAACGCGATCAGTCCTGCCCACAGGCGCCGGCGATCTCCGTGCAGCAACGCCGGAATCAGCACGATGAAGGCGGCGAACACCGCGAGCGTGTGGAACTGCAGGCCGATCAGCATCACCGCCACGGCCGCCAACAGATAGCCGCCCTTTTGCGTCCGCTCCCACTGGAATACCAGCGTCATGAAGCCGGCGACACTGGTCACGAGGAACACGTACATCCGTGCCGTCTGCGCATCTTCGATGAAATCCGGCAGGAGCGCGACGGCCGCCGTCAATGCCAGATTCCAGGCTGGGCTCAGAAACCGGCGTCCGGCCGTCCAGGTGAGCAGAATCAGCAGCACCCCACACAGCACGGAGGGCAGCCGCAGCGCCCACTCGGACTGCCCGAAGGCCTCGACGGAAGCCGCCATGAGATACAGCTGGCCCACGGCGCGGGCGTAGTACATGCCGCTCGGCATCTGGGGCGTCCCGTACTCGACCAGATGCATGGTCGGCAGGGCCATCGTCTTCTCATCGCCGTGCAACCCGACAGTGCCGAGGCCCCAGAAGCGTACGAGCGCTCCCAGAGCCAGGATGAGAACGACGCCAAGCGCGAGCAGCGCGGGGCGCCGGCTCAGGCGTGCCCGTGGATCGCGCAGCTCGAAGAGACTTGCGCAGGACGTTAGGAATTTGTCGACCATGATAGGTCCGACTCGGTCAGTACGCTTTCTCGTCGCGCAGCAGCTTCACCGCGGTGAGGAACAGGATTTTCATATCCAGCAGCGGCGACCAGCGCCGCAGGTATTCCAGGTCGTAGTTGACTCGCGCCTGCATGTCCTCCACCTGGGCGGTCTCACCGCGGCACCCGTTGATCTGTGCCAGGCCCGTGATTCCCGGCGGCACTTTGTGGCGGATCATGTAGCCCTTGATGAGCTTGCGATACTCCTCGTTGTGAGCCACCGCGTGCGGTCTCGGACCCACCAGGCTCATGTGTCCCTGCAGGACGTTGAGCAGCTGCGGGAGCTCATCCAGAGAATAGCGGCGCATGAACCGGCCCACACGCGTGATCCGCCGGTCTTCCTTGGTCGCCTGAACGATGCGCGGGCCGTCCTCGACCACCGTCATCGTGCGGAACTTATAGATGACGATCTCGCGGCCATCCAGACCGTAGCGCCGCTGCCTGAAGATCACCGGCCCCGGCGAGCTCATCCGCACGAGCATCGACAACACGAGCATCAGCGGAGTGGCGATCAGCAGCATCGCGGCTGCAAGAACGATGTCGCTGACGCGTTTGACGACACCCCGATAACCGTAGAAGGGCGTCTCGCAAAGGGCCACCACCGGGATGCCGAGCATCTCTCCGGTCCGGGATTGGATCAGATCGAAGGCGAACAGATCCGGAACGTAGTAGACGGACGCAGTGGTATCACGCAGCTCGTCGAGAAGTTGCAGCACGCGCTGGATATGTCGGACCGGCAGCGCGACGAACACGACATCGATGCCACGATGCTTAACGTAAGCCGCCAGATCGGGCAGCTTGCCCAGCAGGCGCATGTTCGCCGACAGGCCCAGGCGCACGGCATTGCGATCGTCAAAGAAACCTTCGACCCGCATGCCCATGAAATCGCGATCCGCAGCGATGCGCTGCGCCAGCGAGATGCTCACATCGTTGCATCCGACGAACGCGACTCGCCGCACCATCGAGGGGTCGTACATGAGCCGTCGCATCAGCTCGTGCAGGAACAGCTTGGCAAGGATGAGCAGCGCCGGAGTGAGGACGATCCAGGGCACGACGACGCGCCGTGAGAAGCCCTGGGAGTTCTTCGTCACAAATCCGACCGCGAGCAGAATGCCCACGATGATCGACCACCGCACCACCACTCCGATTGCCAACGGCAGAGTTGGCGGCAGGAGCTGCGCGGATTCCGCCGGGCGGCCGCGTGGCAGCAGCAGTGACAACATCGATACGAGGATCGAAAGCACCACGTAGAAGCCCGAAAAGGGCACGTCGAAAATGACGCACTGCCCGTACAGGAGGCCGACTGCAACCGCCGAAGGCACGAGGGCGTCGAGCAGAGTAAGGAGGGCTACGGAGAACCCTCTGGTGAACGTGATCGGCTCAGTCATGCTAAGGCGTGCAACCCATGAGCCCCCCGGGCTCGCTGGTCGTAATGGCAGCAAGCATCGCTCCCGTGACGAAGCGGAAGCTCGGCTGCGCGCGTGACGCTCAGCGCGCTCTACGAGGCACGCAGAAATGGAGTCTGTTTTCTGACAGCCGCGCGTGCGCGAGCGGGCGTCCTGCGTGCGTCATCTTTGTCGCGGCCTTGCGACCCGCATTATCTCTTGTCTAATCATCGTGTTAGTTCGCTATCGAGGCGGCTGGTAACGGTCACTGTCGGTCGGGAACGACAAAGAACCGTCACGCCTGCCTCTGCTGAGTTCCCGTTCCAGATGGGAACTACTGTGTTTTCATGCCCTTATGATTTCTGGCACGCGCGTTGCACCGGTCCGGCCGTTGATAAAAGGCAAACCCGTTGAAAGACGGGGGCGCAAAACTTCCGGTCTAACGGCGCGAGGCCCATGACAGCGGGGTTGCCGGGGCGGTCATCCGTCTCGTCAGGAACTGTGGGTCATCCCGCTGCTCCCAAACCCTGCTCGAGTTGTGACGACTTCGCTCCCCGATGGACCGGGTTGATCGGGGTCGCACAATTCGGGGGTTTTGATGACTAGAGCCAAACGGGGGTTTGGATCTGCGCGGATTGCTTTGGTCGGAGCGATCGTAGCTGCCAGCGTAGTATTGAGTGGATGTAACGGGGGCAACGATGCCGCGACGGCTGCCAGCGCCACTGGCACCGCGAGCGGCACGCCAACCGCCACAGCGGGCAACTCTGCCGCCCCGACGACTGCGGGTCCCACGCTTGAGGGAACGGCCATCACGACGGCCACTGTCGGCACCGCCTACAGCTTTCAGCCAAAAGCCAGCGGCGCCGACAGCACTGTCCTCTCGTTCAGCGTCACGAACAAGCCCGCCTGGGCGGTGTTCAATACCGCCACCGGGCAGTTGAGCGGTACGCCCTCAGGGTCCGATGTAGGCAAATTCGCCGGCATTCAGATCAGCGCGAGCGACGGCACGCATTCCGCCTCGCTCCCGCCGTTCACCATTGCCGTCTCCGCCCCCGCCGCCGGCGCCTCGAGCGTGAGTCTCACCTGGCAGGCACCGACTGAAAACAGCGACGGCTCGCCGCTGACGGACCTGAAGGGTTACAAGATCCACTACGGCGCGAAGTCGCAAAATTACACCGGTGCGATTTCCGTCGACAATCCGACGCTCACCACTTACCTGGTCAGCAGCCTGCCCGCGGGCAAGTACTACTTCGCGGTGACGGCATTCAACTCAAAGGGGCTGGAAAGCTCCCCTTCGGATGAGATTGCTGCGACCTTCAATTGAGCTGTGCGCTCGTATAGGGCACCGGCGTCGCGCAAATCAGACGAGCGCGTAGTGAGCCCCGTACGCCGATTCACGGATCGGCGTCTTCGGGGTTCTCCGCATCCGTGCGTCCAGCGGGTCGGGACTCCAGCGGCTCGGCCCGGTTGGGCTCACCTGCAGCAGCGGTCGTGCGAGCGAACTGCGCCGTGTCGATACGATGCTTTTCCAGCAGATCGTACAAAGTCGGACGAGTCACGCCGAGCAATTCGGCTGCCCGCGACAGGTTGCCGCGCGACACGGCGAGGGCCTGCCGCACGGCCTGCGACTCTGCCCTCTGGCGGGCGCTGCGCAAATTCAGGTACTCCGGATCGTCGCCCGGGTCCTGCAGTCCGAGGTCGCCGGCCGTGACCACCGCCCCTTCGGCCATGATAACGGCGCCCTTGATTCGATTCTCCAGCTCGCGAACGTTACCCGGCCAGCGGTGCGCCTGGATCGCACGGATCGCATCCGGAGCGAGACCGCGAGTCGGCTTGCCGAAGCGGCTGGCCATCTCCTGCAGGAGAAACTGTGCCAGCAGCATGCTGTCGCCCTGACGCTCGCGCAGGGGCGGTACGCGGACCGTCACTTCGCTGATGCGGTAGAACAGGTCGTCCCGGAACGTGCCGGCGCCGATCAGCGCGTCCAGATTGCGGTTGGTGGCGCAGACGATGCGCAGGTCCAACGGAATCGGAGTGCGCCCGCCGATGCGCTCCACCGTGCGCTCCTGCAGGACGCGCAACAATTTCGCCTGCAGGGAGGCCGGCATTTCGCCGATCTCATCGAGAAACACCGTGCCGCCATCGGCAGATTCGAGCTTGCCCGGAGTGCGCTTCGCAGCCCCTGTGAACGCCCCCTTCTCGTATCCGAACAGCTCGCTTTCGAGCAGCGTATCCGGGATCGCCGCGCAGTTGATGGCAACGAACGGCTTGTGCGCGCGGTTCGACAGCCGATGCAGGGCTCGCGCGAGCAGCTCTTTGCCCGTGCCGCTGTCCCCGAGCAGGAGCACCGTCGCATTGGTAGGGGCAACCTTCTCGATGGCTCGCCCGAGGCTGCGCATCGCATCGCTCACGCCGATGATCCCTTCGAGCGCCATCGCACCGGTCTGCTCGCGCAGGCGCCAGTTCTCCTCCTCCAGCTCGCGTATCCGGAACGCACGCCGCACCACGATCGACAGCACGCTGGCATCGAGGGGCTTGTGATAGAAATCCGCCGCGCCGAGCCCGACTGCCGCGACGGCGAGCTCGCGCGCGTCGTGCTCCGTCATGGCGATGATCTTGGTGTCGGGTGCCAGCGTCAGGATCTGCCGCAGCAGCGCCAGGCTCTGCGCTGCGACCTCCGGGCGCTGTGCGGTCCCCAGATCGAACAGCACCACATCGGGCTCGATCCGCCGCAACAGCACGAGGGCCTGCTCCGAGGTGTCGCAGAAAGTCACCTCGAGATCCGCGAAGATCTTCTCCAGCTCGGCGCGCAGCTCGCGGTCGTTCTCGAGAATCAGCAGCTTGCGCCGCTGCATTCCCGTGCCGGCTCCTGCCACCGCTTGCCCTGTGTTGATGGCCAACTAACGTGCTCCCTTGCCCAGGATCACCACTTCCGCAGTCTGCACGATAATCGCCAGATCGAACAGCAGACTGTTGTTTTTGATGTAGTACAGATCATATTGCAGCTTCTCCAGGGCATCCTGCTCCGAGGAGCCGTACGGATAGCAAAGCTGCGCCCAGCCGGTGATGCCGGGCTTCACACAGTGGCGCTGCACGTAATACGGAATCTTCTCCGCCAGCTGGGCCACGAACTGCGGCCGCTCCGGCCGCGGCCCGACGAAGCTCATGTGCCCGCGCAGCACGTTCAGGATCTGCGGCAGCTCATCGATGCGCAGCTTGCGAATGATCGCGCCCACACGGGTGACGCGCGGATCGGATTTCTGTGCCCATTGTGCGCCGCCGGCAACCTCGGCATCCGTGCGCATGCTGCGGAACTTCAACACATCGAACGAATTGCCGCCGAAACCCACTCGCGACTGCCGGTAGAGCACCGGCGCGCGCCAGCCATCCTCGAGCTTGATCGCGCAGGCGGTCACCAGCATGGCCGGGAGCGATACAGTAACGATCACCAGGCTCGCCAGCAGATCCAGCATCCGCCCGGTGAACAGCCGTATCGGGCCGCGCCGGAAGCCCTCGCCGAAGATCATCCAGCTGGGATTGAGCACATCGATGCGCACACGCCCGGTCTCGCGCTCCAGAAACGTGAGCAGCTCGGTGACATCGATCCCGGCGAGCCGGCACTCGAGCAACCCGAGAATCGGAAATGCCCGACGCCGATCGTCCATGGCGACGACGACTTCATCGACGTCCAACCTTGCACATACGCTGAGCATCGATTCCGCGGCATCCAACAGCTGCTCCCGCGGCACGCTGCAGGACTCGCCATCGGAGGCCACGTATCCCACTACTGAGAAACCCCGCCGGTCGGTCCGTCGGCGCAGGCCGGCGATGGAGCGAGCTCGCTCACCACTCCCGTAGACGAGCACACGGCGCTTGAACACCTCGTCATCGACGAGGTAAGAGAAGACATATCGAGAGGCCATCAACGCGAGCAGCGCGAGGATGGCGGCGAGCGCCATGACGCCACGCCCGACCCACACATCGGGAATGAGGAAGAAGACTACGGTCGTCCCCACGGTTGCCGCACAGATGGAGGTAAACAGTCGAATGGCGATTCCAAAGGCAGGAGCCCGCTGCCGCGAGCTGTACATGCCAAACGCCATCAGGCTCAGGAGCACCGTCAGGCCGAAGAGCAACATGCGCGGCAACAGCGGCCCGTGCTCCGCCTGGATGTGCACCAGATTCTCCGGGAAGCGGATCACAGTGGCCGCGAACATCGCGCCGGCCACGAGAACGAACTCGACCAGCGCCAGCACGGCCAAAGAACCATGCACGTATTGTCCGAGGATGCGGATTCGCATAGACCCCTGATCGCCATAGCGCCTGGCCTGATGGAACGCGCTGTTCCCTTGTGGCAGGACTGTGGCGCGCAAGCACGGGCGGATAACTTTACACCATCAGTGTAAAGGTATTCCCGAATATCACCGTGAAAGTATTCACAGAATGTCGCTGTTTCCCACCAGCGACCCGCCAGACCCGCCCAGATCCGTCCGGGAACGCACCATCAGGAACAGGGCGGGAACGAGCAGCAGCGTGAGGACGGTGGCCGTCACCATCCCGCCGAGCATCGGGGCGGCAATTCGCTTCATCATCTCCGCGCCCGCGCCTTCGCCGAGCATCAGCGGCATCAGGCCCGCCAGAATGGCCGTGACGGTCATCAGCTTGGGCCGCAGCCGCAGCAACGCACCTTCCATGATCGCCTCACGCAGATCGGCGGCAGTGACGGCCCCTGTCTGCCGCCGCTTCTCGTTCCAGCTCTGGTTGAGATACACGAGCATGATGACGCCCGTTTCGGCCGCGACCCCACCGAGCGCGATGAACCCCACGGCCGAGGCTACGCTCAACCTGTAGTGCAAGAACCAAAGCAGCCACGCGCCGCCGGTGAGGGCCGTCGGAAGGGGAACGAGAATGAGCAGCACATCGCGCCAGGCCCGTAGCGCGGCGTACAGCAGCAGGGCAATGACCGCCAGAGCCACCGGGATTACCCAGCCGAGGCGGGCAAATGCGCGCTGCATGTGCTGGTAGTCGCCAGCCCATGTCAGCGAGTAACCCGGTGGCAGCACGTGAGCGGAAGCGAGCTTCTGCCGTGCAGCGCGCACGACTGCCGCGGCGTCTCCAGATCGAGGTGTGATGTAAACCCACCCCGCAAGGCGCGCGTCCTCGCTTCGAATCACTACCGGACCGGACTCGAAGCCCACGCGGGCCACATCACCGAGGGTGATCTGTGCTCCGCGGCCCGTGACAATGGGCAGCGATCGCAGCTGCTCGAGCGAATTGCGCCACTGCTGCGCATAACGGATGTTGATCGGGAAGCGCTCACGCCCTTCGACGCTTTGGCTCACGACCTGCCCGCCGACGGCCAGGCGGATGACCTCGTGGATGTCGTCCACGCTCAGCCCGAAGCGCGCCGCCGCTGCTCGATCGATCTCGACATCGACGTAGTGCCCGCCCTCGGTCCGCTCGGCATATATGGAGTCCACCTCAGGAAGCCCGCGCAGCGCCTGCTCGATACGGGTTGCAATCGCGGCGATCTGCCGCAGATCCGGCCCGGAGATGCGAATGGCCAGCGGGGTGCGAATACCGGTGGAGAGCATCTCGATGCGCGCCTTGATCGGCGGACGCCAGGAGTTGGTCACCCCGGGCAGGCGCACCCGCTCAGCCAGTTGTGCAGCCAGCTCGGCCGGCCCTACTCCGGCGCGCCACTCGCTTCGAGGCTTCAGCTTCACGACCGTCTCGAGCATCTCCAGGGGCGCGGGGTCGGTTGCGCTCTCGGCACGACCGGCTTTGCCAAAAGCGTGCTCGACTTCCGGCAGACTCGCTATCCGCCGATCCGTAGTCTGCAGCAGCGCGCGCGCCGCATCGGCCGAGATACCCGGCAGAGTCACCGGCATGTACAGCAGATCGCCTTCGTTCATGTCGGGGAGAAACTCGGTACCCACGCGCAGCAGCGGCCACAGGCTGACCAAGGTCAGCGCGACTGCGCCGACAACGACGAGCGCGGGATGTCTGAGCGAGAAATCCAGCAGCGGCCGGTAGGCAGACACGGCGAGTCGGTTGACGGGGTTCTCCTGTTCGCCGCGTACCCGCCGCACGCACAGGACTATCAGGACCGGCACGAGGGTCACTGACAGCAGCGCAGCGGCGATCATCGTGAGCGTCTTGGTGTACGCCAGGGGCGCGAACAGCCGGCCCTCCTGCGCCTCCAGCGTCAGGACGGGCAGAAAGGACAGCGCGATCAGAAGCAAAGAGAAGAACAGGGCGGGTCCCACCTGCACACAGGCCTGCGCGATCAACCGTGGGCGCGAGGTTTCCGGGTGCTCCGCTCGCTCGAGCGCTTTGTGCACGTTCTCCATCATGACGATCGCCGCGTCCACCATCGCACCGACGGCGATCGCGATCCCGCCGAGGGACATGATGTTGGCGCTCATCCCCCGCACATTCATCACCAGCAGCGCCGCAAGTACGCCGAGCGGAAGCACGGCGACGACCACGAGCGCAGAGGGCACATCGAGCAGGAAGATCAGGCACGCAACGAACACTGCGCCCAGCTCCCACGCCAGCTTCCAGAGTAGATTCCGGGTGGCGGCGTCGATGAGCTGCGACCGGTCGTACGTCGTGACGATCTCGACGCCCGGCGGGAGGCTGCCCGCCACTTCGGCGAGTCGCTGTTTGAGGGCTGCGAGGGTCGCGCGCGCGTTGGCGTCGCTGCGCATCACGACGACACCGCCGGCAACCTCCCCTTTGCCGTCGAGATCGGCGATTCCCCTGCGAATCTCCGGCCCGAGGCGGATGTCGGCAACGTCCTGCAACATCACGGGCACGCCGTGCGCGTTGCTGGACAGCGGGATGTGCCGCAGATCCTCGAGGCTGTGTACGTAGCCCGAGGCTCGCACCATGTACTCAGTCTCCGCGAGCTCGATGACCGAGCCGCCGGACTCGCGATTGCCTGCTTCGAGGGCCGCGCGGATCTGGGCGAGCGTCATCCCGTAGGCACGCAGTTTCAGGGGGTCCAGAATGATCTGGTATTCCTTCACCATCCCGCCGATCGCGGCGACCTCGGCTACGCCTGGCACGGACTGCAGCTGATATCGCAGTGTCCAGTCCTGGAGAGCCCGCAGCTGTGCCAGATCGTGGCGTCCGCTGCGGTCGATGAGAGCGTATTCGTAGATCCAGCCGACTCCGGTGGCGTCCGGGCCGAGCGCCGGATGCGCCTCCCCCGGGAGTTGCGGCGCAATTCGGGTCAGCGCCTCCTGCACACGCGAGCGCGCCAGATCCGCATCGGTGCCATCGGCGAACAGGACATAGACGTAGGAGTCACCAAAGAAGGAGTAACCGCGTACGGTCGTGGCGTGCGGAACTGCGCGCAACGCCGCCGACAGTGGGAAGGTGACCTGATCCTCGACGATGCCGGGCGCCTGTCCGGGATAGCTGGTGCGCACGATCACTTGCAGGTCGCCGATGTCAGGCAGAGCGTCCAGCGGCGCCGTGCGCAGCCCGAACAGGCCCGCGATCGTGAGCATCAAAGCGAGCAGCACCACCAACCAGGGATGGGCCAGCGAGCTTCGAATGCAGCGCGCGACGAGGCCTGACGGCTCGGCCGGCATACGTCAGTGCGCGGGCTGCGGCTGGTCCAGGGGGCGCCCGTCGCCGCTCATCCGCGCCAGCCCGGATCGCAGCTGCGACTCCGAATCCAGCAGGAAGATCCCGGCCGTCACCACCCGCTCGCCCGCCGCCAGACCCTTCGTGACCGCCACCCGCTCGCCGCTGATATGCCCCAACTCGACCTGCCGCGGCCTGAAGCGTCCGTCGGCCAGCGCGACGACCACCCTGTTGACCTGCGCATCGCGAATCACCGCATCGACGGGAACGTTGATGACCGGCGAGGAGGCCGGCCCATGCACCAGCGCGGTCACGTACATGTCCGCCTTGAGCAGGTGATCCGGATTGGGCACGCTGACCCTGACACGCAGAGTGTGTGTCATGGGATCCAGATCCTCGTAAATGAAATCGATGCGGCCGGAGAGCGAGCGCGACGGCGCCCCATCGACGCTGATCGACACGGGCGCGCCCACCTGCACCTCGGATGCCGCGGACTGCGGCACTGCGAGCGTGACCCATGCGGGGTCGATCGAAGCGAGCCGCATGACGCCGGCGCCCTGCGTCACGACAGCCCCCTGCCTCAGGGTGAGCGCTGTTACGACGCCCGCAGCCGGAGCGCGGTAGGGCAGGCGCCCGACGGCACGACGGTGCTCGCGCAGCTCCGTCACCATCTCCTCAGTCACTCCGAGGCTACCCAGGCCGCGTGCATATGGGTTGTTGACCGGGTCGGATCCGCCGGCCACCGCGGTCAGATATTGCTGATCGACGATCGCCAGAGAAGGCGAATAGATCTGGAACAGCACCTCACCGGCACGCACCGGCTCGCCCACCGCGCGCACCGCCATGCTCTCGATCCACCCCGCCGTCGCAGCATACAGGTCACGAATCGTCCCCTCATCGTAACCGACGAAGCCAACAGCTTGGACATCGTTCGGCAGGGAGCTGAGCTCCGCAGTGGCGGTGCGCACGCCGAGCTCCTGCGTCACTCCCGGTGCAACTGCGATTTCCGCGGGGCCACCGGCTCGCCCGGAGGCGCCACCCTCCTCCGCATACACCGGGACATAGTCCATGCCCATGCTGTCCTTTGCAGGCCGATCCGACGTCACGGCCGGATTCATCGGGTTGCGGTAGTACAGCGGCTTGCGCGCCGTGCCGGCCGCGGAGTCCGGGGCCTGTGAGGCACCGGGTTGTCGAGGCGCAGAGGCGCTGGCGATCCGATTGCCTGGCGAGCCGGCCTCGGGCCCGCAGCCACCCAGGGAAACCGCGATCGCGGCCAGAACGACGCCGAGCCCCAGGGTGCCGGCGGCGAGCGGGCCTCGCCGCCGGCACGACCGACTAGAAGTGCACCATCGCTGCAACGGAAGGTATCCCCGAGCTGTCCACGATGAACAGCATGTAGTAGCCCGGTGTAGCGAGGTTCGCGTTCGCCGGCGCCGTAACGGTCAATGAGCCGCTACCCACAGTGAAGGTCAGCGGCACGAAGTGCTGGTTCATATTGAAGCCGTGCGTCACGTTGCCGTCCGCGATCAGCACCACGCTGGCAATCCGGCCAGCATCCGGAGTCTGCACCGTGAAGGCCTGGTTGTACGTGAGCGCTGCCGGAGCGGAGGAGATCACCGGCCGGGCACCCTTGAACAGGTACGGGGGCGAGAAGATCTCGTAGTTGAGCTGATCCCGCGTATCCGGTCCGGGGCTGCGGCCGCTTCCAGTCACGAGCACTCGGGCATCGGGCAGCAGCACCGCAGTGTGGTGATACAGGCGCCAGGTAGCCATGGAGGCCAGCGTGGTAAAGGTCTGGGTCGTCGGCGACCATTCCTCCGCGGCGTAAACCGCATTCGGCGTGTCGTACGCACCGGTTGTCGTCCCGCCGCCCGTGACGAGCACATTGCCATCCGGCAGCGTCGTCATGATCTGGTGGGAGCGCGCGAAGTGCATCGAAGAGACCTGCTGCCACTGCGGCGACGGAGCGGTCATGTCGATGACATACGCGGTGGCAGCCGCGGGGTTGGTCTCATCCGAATCGGTGGCCGTGCCGGTCTTCAGGATCTTGCCCGGCAGGTACATCACCGAGCTGTAGGCGTCGAACACGCGCGAGTCGACGGTCGTCCATGTCTTCGCGTTCAGATCTAGAACCTGGCTCGCAATCGCCTTCTCGGTCGTCGCCGCGACGAACATCCGGCCGTCCGGCAGGATGTAGGACTGCGGATAGTACGGTTGCTGGTTCTGGATCGTCGTCATCTGCTGCCAGGTGTTGGTGGCGGGCGTGTACAGCTCGGGAACCGGCGTATCGCAAGCCTTGCAGTTGACTTCACCCGACTGCGTGAGCACGGTCCCGTTGGGCAGCGTGGTCAGAGTCGGATACCAGCGCGCGTAGCTCATGTCCGGCGTCGAGCTCCAGGTGTTGGTGCCCGGGTCGAAGATGCGCCCGACCGGCAGCCCGACGTCATCGGCCACGTGCCCGCCGGCAGTCATCAGGCGACCGTCCGGCAGAGTCGTATGACCGTCGCAGAACAGGTTCGCGCCGTCGTTCACCGGCACCGCGGTGAGCTGGCCGGTAACGGGATCCCACACGTAGGGGTCCTGCGTACCCGTACTCATGCGATCCCAGGCGATCACGCGCCCGTCGCGCAGCAGATTCAGGTGCACCGCCACCAGCGGCCAGCTGATGAGCCCGGACCAGAGGCCGGTCTGTGCGGGATTCCCCGGGCTCGAATTGGTGAACGTGACAGTCACCGGCGCGGACGTGCCGATGTTGCGATTCGCATCCCACGCGTAGGCCGTGATGGCATGCGAGCCGTTCGGGAACTGGGAGGTCTGCAGGGAGTACGTGTAGGGAGATTTCGTGATGGCAGGCCCGACGTTCACGCCGTCCACCTGGAACTGCACGCCCTGCACGCCCGTGCCGGCATCGGAGGCGATCGCCGTCAGGCTCGAGGCGCCCGTCAGCCCGGCGCCCGCGCTCGGAGCGGAGATCGAAACGGCGGGCGGCGTGGTATCGGGGGCCGGCTGGTTGGCGGCACGGAAGGCCACCATCTGCATCACCCAGGTGGCCAGAGCGTCGATCTGGGCTTCCGCGCCATAGCTGCCCGCGCTCACTGTCAGGCGATCCTCCAGGATGTCCCCGTCCGGGCTGGTCATGACACGCTGCGTGAAACCCAGGCCCGGAGCGTTGGTGGTCTGGGAGGTGAAATTCGCCGCGACCAGCATGTCGCTGGCAGCGCTCGTGATGATCTGACCGCTGGCGCTCTGATACGTGTTGCCACTGCGGCCGGCGGATCCGTCCAGGGGATTGGCCGGATCCAGACCGCTGTATTCGGCGATCCGCAGGTCGACGAACTTGGCGGCGGCATCGAATGTCACGGTGATCGTGTTGGAGGCGGATCCGACGATGTTCTTTGCATAGTACATCGTATGACTCGCTACGCCGCTCAGTACGACCGGTGCAGCCGCCACGGCATACACGTTGCCGGCGCTGTCGGTGACGCTCTCGACGTGGGCTGTCGAATCTCCCCAGCCGATCGCAACTACGTTCAGATTGCCGGCGCTCTGTGGTGCGTTGAAGGTGACGCCGACCGAGCTCTGCGCGGTCTGCGGGTTCACGAAGTTCAACTGTACGAACGCCGGCGCCACCGGCGGCGCAGCGTTCGTGGTCGCACCTGCGGTGTTGGAGTAGCCGCCCAGGTTGCCGGCAGCGTCAGTGGCACGTACGCGGTACGTGTACGCAGTCGAGGGTGCGAGCCCGGTGCTTCCGTAGCTCGTCCCCGTGACGCTCGCGATCTGGGTGAAGTTCGAGCAGCCGCTGCCCGCACAACGCTCGATGAGGTAGGCGGTCACACCTACGTTGTCGGTCGAGGCGCCCCAGGTGAGGTTGATCTGGCTGCTCGAGGCCGCGGTAGCCGAGAGAGTCCCCGGGGCTGTCGGCGGCTGCGTGTCAGTGCTGCCGCCGCCCTCTCCGCTGCCGGCGGCCCGCAGCGCCACCATCTCCATGACCCAGGCACCGGAGTACATGGGTGCAGTGGCACTGTAGCTGCCGACCGAGGTCACCACGCGATCCTCGAGGATATCGCCGTCGGGCTGAGTGATCATGCGCGAGGTGAAACCCGAACCGGCACCCGTCGTCGTCGTGGATATGTAATTCGCCCCGATCAGCAGGTCGTTGGCATTGCTGGTCGTGGCCGTGCCGCTATTGCTGCTGGAGTTGTTCCCAACCCCCTCCGCACCTGTGTCCACGGGGTTTGTCGTGGCCAGCCCGCTGTACTCGGCAATGCGCATGTCCGGATAAGGAACGGCCGCATCGAAGGTCACCGTGACCTGATTGCCGCCGGCAGCCGCTGCGACGATGTTCGCCGCGACATAAATGGACTGCGTGCCGGCCGCACCGCTGGCCGGTCCCGTGGCGAGCTCATACATATTGCCGTGCGTGTCAGTCACCGAGAGCACGTGCGAAGTGGAGTCGGTCCAGCCGATCACCACCACGTTCAGGTTGCCTGCAGTCTGAGCGCCGGTGAAGCTGACACTGACGGTAGTCTGCGGCGACTGCGGGGTCGTCCAGTTGCCCTGAACATAGGCAATGACGGCCGGCGCGGTCGAAGTGGTTGCCGAAGCAACGGGGGAATAGCCGCCGAGGTTGCCTGCGGCATCCTTGGCCCGTACGCGATAGCTGTAGCTGGTGGCGGCCGTCAACCCGGTGTTGCTGTAAGTGGTGCCCGCGACGCTCGCAATCTGGGCAAAATTCGTGCAGCCACTCCCCTGACAGCTCTCGACGAGATAAGCGGTGACGCCGACATTGTCGGTCGAGGCCGTCCAGCTGAGATTGATCTGGCTGCTGGAGGCCGCAGTGGCACCCAGGCTCGAAGGGGCGCTCGGCGGCTGCGTGTCGACCGTTGCGGTGCTCGCCGTCGCCGTACCGGAATAGGCACTGAGATTGCCCGCGGCATCCGTCGCGCGCACGCGATAGCTGTAGCTCGTGCCGGAAGTGAGCCCGGTATCGCCGTAGCTGGTGCCGGTGGCGCTGGCGATCTGAGCAAAGCTCGTGCAACCGGCTCCCTGGCAGCGTTCGATGAGATACGCGGTCACGCCGACGTTGTCCGTCGAGGCGGTCCAGCTGAGGTTGATCTGGCTGCTGGAGGTCGCAGTAGCGCCCAGAGCCCCGGGAGCTGAAGGTGGCGTGGTATCCGGCAGCGTCGCAGTCGAAGCGGTGCCCGAATAGACGCTCAGATTTCCCGCAGCATCGGTGGCGCGCACGCGGTAGCTGTAGCTGGTGCCCACGGCGAGCCCGGTGTTGTTGTAGCTCGTGCCGGTGGTCGTCGCAATCTGTGCGAAGTTCGAGCAGCTCACGCCCTGGCAGCGCTCGATGAGGTAGCCCGTCACACCGACGTTATCCGTCGAGGCACTCCAGGTCAGATTGATCTGCGAGCTCGAAGTCGCGGTCGCGCCCAGTGCGCCGGGCGCGCTAGGGGGCTGAGTGTCCCCACCGCCGGCGGAGGCGGCCTTGAGTGCGACCATCTGCTGTACCCACCATCCCATGGGAGCCAGGGTGGCGCTCGCGGAATAGCTGCCAGTGGCCGTGACGCTCCGATCCTCGAGGATGTCTCCGTCGGGGCTGGTGATCACGCGACTGGTGAAACTCGTGCCCGCCTTGACGGTGCTCGAGCCCACATAGTTGGCTCCCACGATCAGGTCGCTGGCGTTGGCAGTAGTCATCGAGCCGCTGTTGGAGCTCGCGCTAGTGCCCGTGGCGGCTGCGACAACGTCCAGCGGATTGGAAAGTGCGAGGCCGCTATATTCGGCGACGCGCAGGTCCACGTACGGCGCAGCGGAGCCGAATGTCACCGTGACCGTGTTACCGCCCGCGGCAGCCGCCGCGATGTTGGCTGCAATGTAGATCGCCTGCGAGGCGGTCCCGCTCTTCACCGTCGGGCCGACCGCCAACTGATAGGTGTTGCCACTGGTATCGCTGACGCTGCTCACGGAGGCCGTCGATCCCGTCCAGCCGACGACGACCACGTTGAGGTTGCCGGCCGTCTGCGTGGAGCCGAACGGCACGCTGACGGAGGTCTGAGAGCTCTGCGGGGTCGTCGACGCCACCTGCACGAACGCCGGCGCGGCGCGCACAGGGGTTGCGCCGATCAGTGCCGCGGCGCACGCGAGAACGGCAAATGTGTGCGTTCGAAACCGTTGCGCAACGAGCTGCAGCGAGTGCAACAGGCTCGCGCCGGACACGTGGGGGACCTTCATCGATCAGCTCCTCGAGCTTTCTTGTTCTTCGTACTGGACTGTTTTTTATGTATCGGAAGCAGCATCCGCGTGCTGCCCCGATCGATTCACCAAGCATAAGGCGCCACGGCGCCAGAATCCAATGACTTCGCGGTTATCTCCCTCGGATTAAGTCACACTCGTCACGCGCAATCTCAGTGCCCTCTTCAACCGGCCAGCGCAGGCTGCGGCGGGCCCGCTTCGTACGGCGCACTCGCCTCCTGCGGCAGGTGCGTGAGATCCGTGCAATGCAGGTAGTCGCCCATCGTCGTGCCCGTGCAGCGGGAATCGACATTGCGCGCGCCCCGCACAGCGGCCGCGTCCACCGAATTCACGATCCTGAAATCGATGCTGTAGCGCGTCCGGCCGGAGGTGTTCGGCACCGTCGAGTGCAGCTGCGCTCCGGAGAAGATGATCATTCCGCCAGGTGGAGGCAGCAGCCGGATGTCCGGCTCGAGCTCGACGGGCTCGAGCGCGCGCGGCTGCCGGCGCGTGTCCACCTCGATGAACTTTGCCGCGTTGAAGCGGCTGTTGCGGTTCCATTCCTGGTAGTTGTATTCGTTCGAGGTGTTGCGCACCCCCTGGGAGAAATACCGTGGATGGAACGCCATGCAATTGGACGCCGTGATCGGGTACACGGGCATCCAGTAGTTGATCTGGCACATCGGCGCCGAGTACCAGGTGTCGCGATGAGGGTGAAATGCGTACGCGATGCCCGTGGTGAGGTAGTCGTCGCTGGTTGCGGAGCGCAGCCGCGGCACGTCGAAATAAGTGGTGTGCGCATCGCACCCCAGGGTCGCCAGCAGTTGTGGCAGCAGCTCCTTGCAGCGCGGGTGATGGATGAAGCGCGGCTTGAGCTCGCCGAGCAGCTCGGCGAACCCCTGCACTGACATATCGTTCTGTGCCAGCTCCGGATCGCGCACTCCGAAGGCGTCCCCCAGCATGTGCTTCGCCAGGTCCACCAGCTCGAGCGATTCCCGTGTCGGTGAATACACAAACAGCTCGCCGGCATACAGACGCTCGCGCCGCTCATCGTCGGACATTCGCGCGTCGAAATGGACAGCAGACATGACTCGGTACCTCGTGTGCTAGGACACACACAGCTTGCTGACATGAAACCCTTCGGCCCAGCCGGACTCCAGGCCCGACTCGATGCCCCGCAGGCGCATCAGGGCGCGGAACGTGTCCGCCGTGAACCAGGACTTGGCCTTCTGGCTCGCATACGCGCCCAGCAGGTGACGGATCTTGCGCTCGACGTGTCCCTTGGCAAGGCCGACGTAGGTGTTGGGAGTCACCAGATCACCCTCGTACTTCGGGATCTCGTACTCGAAGATCAGGTGGCGGCGGAACGCATTCCAGGTGAGCTCGCTGATGATGCGGTGATCCTGGTGCCGATCCATGTGGAAGTGTGTGAACACCAGGTCCGGATCCGCAAGCCGCTTGAGCTGTTGGAAGCTGTCCTTGATCTCCTGGTACTGGGCAGGGAAGTAGGAATCGCGGAAATCGTGCGTGATGACCTGCGAGGAGTGGGCACCGCGCAAAAAGCGTCTGGCGCTCCCCCTTAGCTCGCGACCGCGCTGCGCACTGGCTGCGAAGGCGACCCAGGTGACGTCCCAGGATCCCCCGCCGGCCAGCAGCTTCAGCAACGTCCCCCCGCAACCGATATCGATGTCATCGCAATGCGCCCCCAGGCACAGCACCCGAACAGGGCGCCGCTGCGCATGGGCCAGTAAGGACAGCTCGAGCATGCTCAGCCCGCCCCCGTAGCCAGCAGACGCGCCGGCACGGAGCCGGCGCCCGCCACCGGCCGCAGCAACTTGACGTCCTCGAGGGCGTCGGCGGCCGCCGCGATCACCTCGAACGGCAATGCAGAGCGTTGCGCGATGTCCAACAGGCTGGCGGTGCCATCGGACTGATTGAGCACCCACAACAGTGCATGCTCGAACTCGCCCGGGTGCGTCCCGCCCGTGGGCCGGTACAGACCCCGCTTGCCGAGCCGCGGCTCGCACTTGGGATTGAGATTGACGTACGTCTCCTCGCGGTCCGCAACTCGCAGCAGGGCCGCAGCCGCCTGCAGCGACTGCGCCAGACACGCTTCATCCAACAGCGAGAAATCATCGGCGGAGGAGTGATATTCCGGGTACTCGTTGTTGGGCGTGCGCGTGAGGCGGCCGACCGGAAGGTTGAACCCAGGCGAGCACAGCTGGCGCTCGTCGTAGCCGTAGGGTGAGAAGTCGATCAGGCGTGCCGTCGATGCGATCTGCGGCAGGACGTACGCGGCAATGCGGTCGATGGGCGCGCTCAGGCGCCGGCTGCGCTTGTAGGTAAGCGGACCACGGTCGCCCAGCAGGCCGAGCACCAGACCGTGCCGAATGCGCGACACGCGCGCCTCGTTGTGGGCGAGCCAGGTGATCGAGCCGATCGTCCCCGGCGCAAACACGAAGCGGAAGGTCCGGCGCGGTGTCTCGCCGCCCAGCAACTGCTGTGCGAGCGCCGTGGCCAGCGCAATGCCCGTCAGGTTGTCGTTGCACAGCGCAGGGTGGCAGGTATGGGTGAAGATGAGAATCTCATCGGTGCTGCGGCCCGGAACCACGCACTCGGCCAGCGTGAGGTGGCCCTTCTGCAGCGTGCTGGCAATGCGCACGCGATATTGTCCCGGCGACAGCGAGTCCAGCTTGCGCTGCGTCAGGCAGAAACCCCAATCGTCGCGGTAATAGCTGGTGCGATAGGGAATCCAGTCCGGATGCTGCGGCAAGGCATGCAGATGCGCTCGCAACGCCTCGAGGCTCATCACCGCATCGACCGGTGTGCTGTAGCTCATCAGGTGCAGCGAATGGTCCTGCAGATCGATCACCCGCCGGCCGGCCGGATCCTCGACCCAGGCTTCTGACACATTCCACTCGCGCGGCACCTCCCAGTCGAACACCGGGGTGCCGGATGGAATTTCGCTCACCTGCAACGGAATGCGCTCGGCCACGGCCTCGAGCGTGCGGCGAACGCCGGCACCGGTGATGCTGCGGCAGATCGGATACAACCGCTCCATCAGCCGCCAGGCCTCCTGCGCCTTCGGCTCGCAGTCCCGCAGCTCACGCAGACTCTCGAGTGGTCCGCTCACGTATCGGCAACGCTCTAAATGACGCTGGTGGTCGGAATCGGTACCACGAACCGGCCGCCCCATTCGCGGATGTAGCTCATCTGGCTCACGATCTCCTCGCGCAGATTCCAGGGCAGGATCAGCACGTAATCCGGACGGGCCCGCTTGATCTCATCCGGATGAAGGATCGGAATGTGCGTACCGGGAGTATACCGCCCCTGCTTGTGCGGGCTGCGGTCGACGGTGAAGTCCAGAAAATCCTGGCGGATGCCGCAGTAGTTGAGCAGCGTGTTGCCCTTGCCGGGCGCTCCGTAGCCCACGACCTTCTTGCCGGCCCGCTTGGCCTCGATCAGAAACTCCAGCAACCGGCGCTTGGTCTCGCGCACCTGCTCCGTGAACGCTGCGTAGGTCTCCAGTCGGTTGAAACCCTTTCTCAGCTCACGCTCACGCAGCGCCGTGACTCTCTCCCCTACCGGCTTGCTCTCGTCCTCGACGTGGCGCGCATAGATTCGCAGCGAGCCGCCGTGTGTCGGCAGCTCCTCAACATCGAAGAGCACCAGGCCGTGATGGCGGAAGATCCGCTCCACCGTGATGAGCGACAGGTAGGAGAAGTGCTCGTGGTAGATCGTATCGAACTGGTTCTGCTCCATCAGCTGCTGCAGATGGGGGAACTCCATGGTGATGACACCGCCCGCCTCGAGCAGTTGGCGCATCCCGCCGACGAAGTCGTTGATGTCCGGGACGTGCGCCAGCACGTTATTACCCAGAAGCAGGTCGGCCTTGCCGTGCTCCGCGGCGATCGCCTGAGCGGTCTTCACGCCGAAGAACATGACGGTGGTCGGAATCCCGCGGCCCCGGGCGACTTCCGCAACGTTGGCGGCCGGCTCAATTCCCAGGCACGGCACCCCCGCAGCGACGAAATGCTGCAGCAGGTAGCCATCGTTACTGGCGATCTCCATGACCTTGGAGGACTTGCCGAGGGCGAAACGCCGACTCACCTGCTCGACATACCGCCGGGCGTGCGCCACCCAGCTGTCGGAATACGAGGAGAAGTAGGCGTAATCGCTGAAAATATCCGCCGGCCCGACGTATTGCTCCAGCTGCACCAGAAAGCATTCGTGGCAGACCCAGGCGTGCAGGGGATAGAACGGCTCCATGTGATTGAGCTCGTCCGGCTCGATATGGGTCTGGCACAGAGGAGACATCCCGAGGTCCACGAACGAGTGTTGCAGCGCAGCATTGCAGAAACGGCAGTGCGCCACATGCGAGCTGGCTGGCGCCTCGGGCGCTGCGGCCTGCGGGGCTGGCTGGGATCGTGCGGGGGCTTCGGCAGTGCTCATCAATCGACTCCCATGGGTATCCGGGCCCGGCCAAGCCGCTCCGTGCGGGAGCTCGGCAGCGCCGGCGCTACTCACTTGACGGAAACAGGCGACATAAAGATGTCGGACTCGGTTTTGGCGATTCTTATACAGCCGGCTGTCGCGCCGGTACCGATACTTCCAAGTATCGCAGCTGCGCACCTGCGGCACCGTGACCGCAGTCACGCTTGGTCCCACCCTGCCGGGCGCAGGGCGAGGTTGGCGGGGCCCTGCCACTCGAAGGAAGAATCCTCCGGTCCGACTCAGCCGCCCTTGCGCTTCCAGACCATCCAGGGACAGTCGCCCTGGGCCTCCATGCGGTCCAGGGTGATCTTGTCCTTGAACGTATCCATCGCCTGCCAGAAGCCCTCATACCGGTAGGTCGCCAGGCGCTTCTCCTCGATCAGCCGGTCGAAGGGCTGCGAGACCAGCTCCTCGCCTTCGCGGATGTAATCGAAGATCTTGTTCTGCAGAACGAAGAAACCGCCGTTGATCCAGATCGGCGCCTCATTGAGGGCGCGCATTCCGGTCACCATCCCATCGGCACCGAACTGCACCGTGTGAAAGGTCTGCGCGCTCCTCACCGAGGCAAAGCTCGCGACGACCTTCTTGGCGTGAAAGTCGGCAATGAGCTGATCGAGCGGCAGATTCGACACGCCGTCGGAGTAGTTGGCGAGGAATACCGGCTCGTTCTCGACGTATTTGCGCACGCGCAGCAGTCGCTGGCCGATATTGCTGTGCAGTCCGGTGTCCACGAATGTGATCTTCCAGTCCGCCAGGTCGCGGCTGAGCAGATCGATCTGGCGGCCGCCCTGGGAGAGGACGAAGTCGTTGGTCATCGCCTCGTTATAGTTGAGGAAGTAGTCGCGGATCATGTCGCCGCGGTAGCCCAGGCACAGAATGAACTCCGTGTGCCCGAAGTGGGCGTAATAGCGCATCAGGTGCCAGATGAGCGGCCGATAGCCGACGTTCACCAGAGGCTTCGGAATGGTCTCCGAATGCTCCCGCAGACGTGTGCCCAATCCACCGCAGAACAGGACGACTTTCATGTTTTCCTCGGTAAGGGAGAATCGGACGGGACAGGGCTCAACGAGCCGCCCGCTGCCAGACGCGCGGCGTGCACCGTTGCGTCAAAGTCCGGGTAGTCGCGATCCCGCGGTGCGATCGTCACCGCGGCGGGATCCTCGATGGGCCAGCGGATCGCGAATGCCGGATCGTTCCAGCGAAAGCCGGCGGCCAGATCGGGCGCATACACGTCGCTCATCTGGTACATCACCTCGCTCGTATCCTCCAGAGTCTGGAAGCCGTGCGCCATGAGCGGCGGGATGTACAGCGAGGTATAGGTGCGGGCGCTCAGCTCAATACCGAAATGTTGCAGATACGTCGGGGAATCGGGCCGCAGATCCACGATCACATCGTAGATCGCCCCGCGTCCGCAGCGGACCAGCTTCGCCTCACGCGAGGGCGGCAGCTGCAGGTGCATGCCCCGCACCGTACCGCGGTGAACGTTGTGCGAAAAGCTGCTCTGGACCAGCGTGCCGTTCAACCCGGCCGCCTCGAACTCCTGCGAGCACCAGGAGCGCGCGAAGAAACCGCGCGCATCCCGATGCGGCTCGATCTCGACGACCACTGCGCCGTCCAGCGGTGTTGGGCGAAATAGCATCCCTCAGATCGTAGCGGATTGGTGGGCCCGACGATACCACTGGACTGTGAGATCGAGCCCTTCCTGCAACGGGGTTCGCGCTTTCCAACCCAGACAGGCTGCGGTCGCGGCGATGTCGGCCGCCCGCGTCGACTCGTGAGTCCGATCCGGACGCGCATTGAACTGCAGCAGCTCCGGCCGGCCGACTCGCCGTGCAAGGCCAACCGCGATTTCCGCCACCGAGGTGAGTGAGCCGCTGCCCACATCTAGGGTTGCGCCGACCAGGTCCTCGCGCGAGGCCGCAAGCACCATCGCTTCGGCCACATCATCCACATACACCCAGTCGAACCGTTGCTGGCCGCTCGACAACTCGGCCGGTTGCTGCTGCAGCAGGCGATTCAGCACGTAGGGCACGAGCTTGGTGAAGTCGCGCTGCCCGGGCCCGTACACCATGAAAGGACGCACGATGGTCACGGGGACGGCAAACTCCTGCGCAAACATCCGCGCGTAGGCCGAAGCGGCAAACTTCGCGGCGGCGTATGGAGTGTTGGGTACCGGCGGGAGCGTCTGATCGGGCTCCTGCAGCGAGCCGGTGCAGATGATGCGCCGCACGCCGGTCTGCATGGCCGCATTCACCAGGTTGATGAAGCTCAACAGGAAGTCGCCAACCGTGGGCAGCACGCTCGACAGCTCCCGGTCCCAGCGCGGAGTGGCGGCAACGTGAAAGATCACCTCGGGCCGCGCTTCGGCGAGCGCGGTAGTCACATTAGAGGCGGAGATCAGATCGCACGCAGACCAGCTGTTCACCGCATCCGCGGGCGCCTGTGTCCGGGACAGCCCGTGAACGTGCGCGCCGAGCGCGCGCAGGCGCCGCCCAACAGAAGACCCGATGAAGCCGCTGGCGCCGGTAACGACGCATCTGCTCGCCGACCACGGCCCCAACGATTGTGTCATCCTTTACCGCCAATAAAAGTCCGCATCGATCTGTTCCGTCTGCTGCAGGTACTTCAGCTGCTTCAGGCGCGTGAAAGCTCGGAATTGATAGGTCTCCGGCTGCATCTGGATGCGCTGGAAAACCTCGTGCAGCTGCTTTGCGCCATCGCGCGCAGTGTAGTGGCACTTGAAGCCCGGCAGCTCGCGATGGATCTTGTCGAAGTTGACCCGATAGCTGCGATTGTCGCCGGCCGATGAGCCGACCGTGACCTCGCACCCGGGAAATTCGTCCGCGATGATCTTCGCCAACTCCCGCACACGATAGTTCTCTGAGTTCTGGCCGACGTTGAAGATCTTACCCCGAACCGCATCCGCGGGGGCGATGAGGGAACGGTACATCGCCTCGCACATATCCAGCACGTGCACGACCGGACGCCACGGGCTGCCGTCGCTGCTCATCGCGATTTTCTTCGTCGTCCACGCGAGCGCGCTCAAATCGTTGATGACGATGTCAAAGCGCATGCGCGGCGAGGGACCGAAGGCGGTCGCGTTCCTCAGGAACGTCGCACAGAAATTCCGGTCTACCATCGCGCCGACGTCGCGCTCGACGAGCACCTTGCACTCAGCGTACGCCGTCTGCGGATTCGGCGCTGTACTCTCGTCGAGGAAATCACCGGTTCCGGCTCCGTACACGCTGCAGGAGGAAGCGTAGACGAAACGGTTGATGCCGGCGCTGCGCGCAGTCTGCGCGAGTTGCACCGACCCTTTGTGATTGATCTCGTGGGTGACGCGCGGGTTGTTCTGACCCAGCGGATCGTTGGACAACTCCGCCAGATGCACCACGGCATCGCAGCCCTCGAGGTCGGCAGCCGTCACACGGCGCAGATCCTTGTTGAGCGTATAGGGGTGAGTGGCTGTCAGAGACTTGTCGCTGCTGAAAAGCCAACCGTCGCGATAGAAGCCTGTGTCCAAACCCGTGACCGAGATCCCGCGCTCCTGCAGGTAGGGAGCTAGGACCGCACCGACGTATCCGTGGACACCCGTAACGAAAACACGCATGAGAGTCCCCTGTTCGCGACCGACGGCGGCCGCGGCTTTGTTCATTGGAAAATCCCATTCTAGATCGAGGCGGCGACGCAAGTGGTGACGCACGGCACGCACCGACCGCTGCCCTTCCGTGCGCTTCTGTCTCCATTCATAGACAACCCTAATATCTTTAAAATCAACGATGTAATGCTCATCCGGGGTGTCCCTGACTGCGCTGCGCGACATCCAGCGGGCCCGCGGGCGCCTCCGGGCGCGATCACCGACGGCACCCCGGACGTGGCCCCACTCTCTGCGAGCGAAACCTCTCGATACTGATATCCTTTACTAAACAATCACTTACACACGATCCAGAGCGTTTTTGAGGGTCCCGCGGAGGCGACAGGCGGCCCCGTACGGCCTGTTGGCATGATCTCTGCAGCGAGAAAGGATCCCCGACGGGGGTTGTCCGGGGGTCTCACGGTCGTTTGGGGAAATGATGCACGCCCATTTTATGTCCGATGGCAGCGGCGCACGGCGCCGCTGGGTCGCTGAGGCGCTGGCCGCCCTGCTTCTGGGGGCGCTCGGCCTGCCTGCAAGCGCCCAGACCACAGTCAAGGTGTCCACCGCTGCGCAACTGCAGAACGCCGTTGCGACGGCCAACAGCAGCGGAGGCAATCAGATCATCGCGCTGGCTGACGGCACCTACACGGTGACGGCCACCCTGAACATCACGGTGCCGAACGTCACCCTCACGAGCCAGTCGGGCATTCGCGAGAATGTCATCATCCAGGGTGACGCCATGAGCGCGAACGCTGCGGTGCAGGACCTGATCCGCGCTGCGGCAAGCCATTTCACCGTCAGCAACGTCACTCTGCAGAAAAGCGGCTGGCATCTGCTGCAGGTGGTCGGCGAGCTCAACGCCGACAACGCCCTGATCCACAATGTCGTGTTCCGCGACGGCTATCAGCAACTCCTGAAGGTGAGCTTCGATCCCACCGGACACCCGGGAGTGAGCGGCGACAACGGCATCGTGGAGGACTCGCTGTTCGAATACACCGCGGGAATCGGGCCGGAGTACTACATCGGCGGCATCGACGTGCATGCCGGTCAGAATTGGATCGTTCGCCGCAATACCTTCCGCTCGATCATCAGCCCGGATACGACGGTCGCCGAGTTCGCGATCCACTTCTGGGATGGCTCCGGCTATGCGCTGGTCGAGAAGAACCTCATCGTCAATTGCGACCGCGGCATCGGCTTCGGCCTCGCCAATGAAGGCAACACCGCAGGTATCATCCGTAACAACATGGTGTACCACGCTCCCGGCAACGGTCAATTCGCCGACGTGAGCATCTACCTGGAAGACAGCCCCAACACGCAGGTGTACAACAATACGATCCTGGCCGATCATGCGTATCCCAACGCCATCGAGTATCGCTTTGCCGACACTACCGGCGTCACCATCGTGAACAACCTCAGCAACAAGGCATTGGACGCACGCGACGGAGCGAGCGCGACGACCGCACACAATGTGCTGACGGCGACGGACTCGTGGTTCGTGAATCCGGCGCAAGGAGACATGCACCTGTCCTCTGCCCTCGCCGCCGTCGTTGATGCCGGCCAGTCCGTCACGGGGTTGACGGATGACTTCTACGGCAGCGCCCGTCCGCAGGGCAGCGGCTTTGACATCGGCGCCCAGGAGTGGGCCGCGAGCCCGGCGCCCAATCCGCCTACGAACGTGCGCGTTCTTTGAGTTCCATCATCGAGGTCAGGATCATGCTCAGCACTTTAACGGCGTTCACCGCCCGTCTGTGTTCCACAGCAGCAGGCAATCGCGCACTGCGAAGCCTCCTCGGGCTGTGTGCGGCGCTCGCTCTGGGCACGGTCCAGGCGGCAACCGCTCCGAGCAGTGAGCCGCTGCTGCAACAATCGGCGCTCACCTACATGGGAGCCTTCGCGCTGCCGACCGCTACCTACGGCACCTCCAGCTTCAATTACGGCGGCCACGGGATCACCCCCTATCACGATCCCACCACCGGCCAGCTGACGCTGTTCATGGAAGGACACATGCAGAACCCGGGCATGGTCGCCCAGGTCGTCGTGCCTGCGAGCTTCGTCAAGAGCAGCAACACGAGCGCCCTGCCGATGGCGACGGTCGTGCAGAACTTCGCCGACGTCACCGACGGCAAGCTCGGGAGCCTGGATCCCACCAACCCGTACAACACCAGCTTCGTCTACGGGTTGCTGGCCTACGGCGGCCGTCTGATCGTCGGCGCCTCGAACTCCTACTCTTCCTCGCAGACCGTGTCGCAGGGAGTCTCCGGGCTCAATCTGTCGGCGGGGAACGATTTCCAGGGCTGGTTCAGCATGTCCGCCGCCGCCCCCGCGCGCGCCGTGGGCGGATTCATGACGCCGATTCCCTCCGAATGGCAGGCTTCCTTCGGCGGGCCAGCGCTCACCGGTGAGTGCTGCATATCGATCATCAGCTCGACTTCGTCGGGACCCAGTGCGACCGTGTTCGACCCTGCGGCAGTGGGCAGCAAGAACCCGATTCCGGGGACGACGGTGCTGTTCTATCCGCTCAGCAATGCCGTATGCGGCGCAGTCGGCTGCGAGGCAACTACCAACAGTATCTTCAATCTCACCACCCGTGTCGGCGGCATGGCATTCATCCCGGGCACACGCACCGTGCTCTTCATCGGTGCCACGGGAACCGGGACCTATTGCTATGGAACTGCGGTTGACTGCGGCAATGACACTGCGATGCCGGACGTAAAAGGGCCGCACGCGCAACCCTATCGATATCAGATCTGGGCATACGACGCGAACGATCTGGTTGCGGTGAAGAACGGAGCCGCGACCTACTCGCCCAAGCCGTACGGCATCTGGGTGCTGACCGACATGCCCAACAGCGGCGACCCGAACATCGCCGGTGCCGGCTACGACCCGCAGACCGGCCTGCTGTTCATCACCCAGGACTACGGTCCGAGTCCGCGCGTCGAGGTCTACCAGGTCAACGGCGGTGCGGCAGTCACGGCGAGCGCGGCCCCTCCCGATCCACCCTCGAACGTAAGCGTCAAGTAGGACCGGCAGAGCGCCGCGCGCGCTGCGGGAAATTCTCCAGACCGTCGATGACGCTGCGGAAGAAGCGCGCAACATCCACGGGTGCCGGTGGAGGATTACGCAGCGCCTCGGCGATGAAGGCCGGCAGGTCGGCGAGGTCACGGCAGTAGCGCACGAGCCCGCGGTTGGCGAGCATCTCCAGAAACTCGCGCTGGTGATTGTCGATCATGGTGGGGTTGCTGACGCTGATCAGCCGCAGGCCCTGTTCCAGAATCTCCAGCGTCGTACCGGTTCCCCCGTGGCCGATGACCAGATCGGCGCGCTGGTAGTAGGGGCCCAGTCCGGGAGCGGTGCGAAAATGCTCGCAGTGCTGTGGCAGGTACGTACCGTTGGCGATCTGAATGATCACTTCCCCCGGGATCTCGCCGCGACCCACGGCTACATCGATCTGCCGTGCCAGGGCGTCGAACCCAATGGAGCCGACGGTGACGAAAATCATGTCGCCCCCCGCTCGATGCACACCCCGTCGGGATAGTGCGGCGCCAGTTCCGGCGAGTAGTAGAACAGCTTCGAAGCCAGTCGCAACCGCGCGATCAGACAGCCGGTGCGCGAGGGAGCCTGCACACGGGTCACGGACTCCGCGAACCACAATGGATAGTTCGCCAGGCGCGCGGCGATCGCGAACGGAACCGCCTGCGCAGTGCCGACCGCCAGCACCACATCGGGCTTCTCGCGGTACAGGATCCGTAGCGCCTGCACGATATTGCCGGCTGTCAGGACCGATTTACGCAACGCACCGTCACCGGTGAGCGAAGGGCCGCGTACGACGTACTTGGCCCGGATGGCATCCTCGGAATGCCAGTACATGATCCCGCCGTTGGGGCCGCCGTACACCAGGACCAGCTCCAGCGGCCTGCGCACTGCTTGAATGATCTTCTGCGCTTCCCAATGAAAGCCGCCGCCACCGAGACCTACTACGCACACGCACAGTGGAGTCTGTGAAGGCTGCGCGGACCCGGTCGTCATGTCACACCTCCCTTCGTTTGAGTGGTATTTGGCGATCCGCCCCGCGGACGCCCGCGGGGCCGATGCGGATACGGCCCCGGCGCACTGCCGGCCGGGCGCGCTCGAGCACCCCCGTCGCCTTCTTCGCCCCAAAGTAACCGCTTGCCCAGAGCACTCCGTTGGACAGGACCAGCAGGTAATACAGGACCTCGTAGCCCTGCAGCGAGAGGAACATGGAGCAGACGAAAAATCCGCCCAGGCCCAACAGGCACGCTTCGTTGACGTGGTAGTACAGCCTGGTCTCCTCGCTGTCCGATAGCAGTCGCAGGCGTGTGCCGTTCTTGCGCAGGGCATTGAGGGCGGACAACACCAGCACCAGATAGGTCACCCCGGCGGCGATTCCCCACTCGCCCCCGATCTGGAAGAACGTGTTGTGCGCAACCCGCGGCCGCTTGTCCGAGAAATCCGGAAACGCCTGGCCGAAGGAGGCGAAGCCGACGCCCGTGAGCGGGTGTGCCTCCATCATGCCGATCGCAGCGGCCCAGGCCTGCAGCCGCGCTTCTGCGGAGTCCTCCTGCTCATATTCGGTGATGGTCGCGGAGCGGCTCTTCATGACGTCTCCGGCCTGCCACACGAAAGCCCCGACGAACGCCGCCAGCACGATGAGGGCGACCGATTTGCGCTTCAGGCGCATGGCAAACAGCAACAGCACGGCGGCGATGCCCACCAGAGCGCCGCGCGAGGCCGTGAGGAACACCACGTGCCAGCTGAACGGAATCACCGCCCAGACGGCCCACTTGAGGAACACGTTCTTCAGGTGCTGCCCGAAATAGAACAGGAACGGGAAGCCGATGACGAACAGTACGGCGAAGTTGTTCTCATCGGCATAGATGCCCTGCCCATCCGGTGTGGTCGGTCCATGCAGGCGGCCGAACTTGTGATAGATGAAATACTGGGCATTGCCCCAGTAAGTCAGATACACCACGGTCGCGATGATGACCAGGCAGGCCACCCCGAGCCGCTCGCGACGATCGATGAGGAGCACCGTCACGAAATAGGTGAGGTAGGTCTTCTGCAGCGTCGCGTGCATCAGCGCCGGATCGTAGAAGCGGTACTCGTTGATGACGTTGACGTAGGGACCGAAGAAATACGATATCGTGAAGCAGATCCACAGCACGACCATGCATCGATTGATGCGCGTGCCGAGCACCGAAAAGTCGACCTTCCCGGTCAGCGCGGCGGCGAGGAAGCCGATCAGCGCCGGCGCCACCACGGTATAGAACGGACGCACGTCCTGGAACGCCCACCACCAGATGTCGTGCGGCGCCAGCACCGCCATCAGGTAGGCGAGCACCATACCGACCCACGGATAGCGCAGAGCGGCGACCGCATTCAGCAGCAGAATTGCATACAACAGTACGGTGGTCACTCGTGCAACCTCAGCCGCAGGAGTGAGACTGGCCCGGGATATCCTCCGCTCGTCACGACCCGTGCCCGAATGGTGTGCTCACCCGCGGATATCGCGATGCTGTAGCGCGCGCCGGCTATCCGCTGATACGCCGCCGAGTCCACGCCTACCTCGAAGCACGTGAATTGCGGACTGTAGGTCTCCAGGGCGATCTCCAGAAGCAAGCCCTCCGGGCGTCGTTGCGCGGCGATCGTATGTATCGCCACGGCATTTACCTTCCAATCGAACCGCTCAGCACTGTCGACGCGGATCTTGGCTGTCAGGACCGGACGCATCGTAGAGCGCTTCGTCCACCAGGTTGCCCTGTCCCCGCCCATGGGGGAGCCACGGCGCAAGCGGCGGGAGCACCAGTCGTTGCGCAAGTCCACGTGGACGTAACGATAGAACGGCATGAGATCGATCAAGGGCAAACTCGGCTTTGCGGATGCGATCGGGCGCACCGTGAGCTTGCCTTCATCGCGTAGCCGCTCGCCCTGATGCGCCAGCTCGAACGCCGACAAGGGGACGCCCTCGTTCTCGAACACGACGTTGAAGTCGGTGTCCATCACGAACCATTTGGCAAACTGGTTCGACCACAGCTCTGCCACTGCGTGCTCCCAGGTGTAACCGTCCCGGGAGGCCGTCACCAGACGTGCATGCCACCCCAGCGCACTGGCTGCTTGCACCGTGGTCTTTGCCGCGATCTCGCACCAATACTTCGAGCCCTGCTCGCCCGCTGCAATGACGGCGATCGGATCGCACAGCAGATGACTGCCGGGAACCTTGTCGACCCCGTGATCCCAGCGGGTCCCCAGCCAGGCGCCGAGTCGCAGCATTGCCGGATATTCCTCAAGCGCCGCGCCCACGATCTCATCCAGACGATACCTGGCGCGCAACCCGCGCAGGAAGTCTCTGTCGGGAACCTCATAGACGAACGGGATCGACTGCCGGGGCCATGGCAATGGATCGCTCCCGTGCACCGTCAATCCCGGATGCTGGAGCCGAACGCGCTTCCAACTCTCGCTCGCCGGGCCCGCCGGCGTGGCATCACGCCCGACCCAATAGGCGCGAGTACGCCGCTCGACGTCCTCGGCATCGGCCCGGTATACCCAAGCCAGCACAGGCGTCACGAACACGCGAGTGCATTGCTTGAGCAAGCCTCGGGGCGACAACGACCATCGGGCCCCACCGGCCGCCACGGCAAGCGCACACGCGCCGAGAATTGCCAGGAATATCAATACGAGTGAGGACATGGCGGTATCAGGCCCCCCGCAACGCCAGGGCGCTGCCCGGAATCCGCTCCTGCAGCGCGGCGAGCGTCCTTGCGGACACTCGGCTCCAGTCGTGCTCACGAGCCCAGGAAACCGCTTCCTGCCCCAGTCGTTTGCGTAGCCCGACATCCGTTGTCATGCGCTCGATAGCCCCACGCACCAGTTCCGGGTCGCTGCCATCCACGACCAAGCCCGTCTTTTCGTGCAGTACCGCCTCGGCCTGGCCACCCACGTTACCGCAGATGGAGGGCACACCGGCGGCGGCCGCCTCGAGAAAAACGATGCCGAAACCCTCGATCATCTCTCCGTGGCGAACCGAGGGCATCACGTGAAAGTCACATGCGCCGTAAGTCATGATTTTCTCGGCGTCGCTCACCGCCCCCGGGAATCGCATCCATTCTTCCACGCCCAGATCCCGAGCCAGTTGCATGAGCGAGGCCCTTTCGGGCCCGTCTCCGCAACAGACGTAGGCAAGCTGATGTCCCGCCTGGCGCAATGCCTGTACCGCTCGAATCACTGTGGCCTGGTTCTTCCTGGGCTCCATGCGCGCGACGGTGCTGAGAACAGTCATCTCGCGCGGCCAACCCCAGCGCTCCCTGAAGGCGGCCAACTCCGCCGGGCTGCGCACGTACGCCTGGGCATCCACTCCCGGGTGGATGCGGACGATGTTCGCCGCCGGAGCGAAGCTCCTGACCAACTCTTCCGTGCTGCGGCTGTTCGCAATCACCAGATCCGCGAACCGGTACACCGCTTTGGCCATCAGGCTCAGTTGCCGGCTGCGGCGCGCCACCAGGATCTCCTCTCCGTGGGCATAGACGATCAGACGCCGCGCTCTCGGCCGACGCACCTTTGCCAGCAGACCGCAGAATCCTTCAGGAAACGAGCGCAGGCAATGGAAGCGCGCTTCGCCCCCGACCGCCAGCTTGCGCAGCACCTGGCTCACCGCACCGAAGGCTCGGCGACTGCGGCTGCTCGTGAGATCGATGTCTGACAGCTCCATCTTCGTGCGCAGGATGCTCACCGCACCATGGTCGAGCCGATCGAATGCTTCGACAGCCGCCCGATCCGGCGCGGCGCAGCCAAACTCCTCCGTGACGACGGTGACGGGCGTCGGCCACCGACGGTAGGTCTCGTAGAGCCACAGATGGGCGCCACCGATCTTCGGAAAGAAGTCGTGGCTGACGACGATATCCATCAGCTCCCCGTGCTCATGCGCAGGAACTCCCGTGCCTTGCTGTGCCAGGACTCCCCCGCCAGGTAACCCTTCAGCCCCTGGCGTCGTGCAGCCACGTCCTCCGCCAAGGCGCTCTGCAGCGCCGCCTGCCACTCATTGACGCTGCTGGCGATCACGAGGTGCGGTCGGTGCAGCACGGCTTCGGCCAACGGCGTGCTGACCACAGGCTTGCCGGTCGCCAGGTATTCCTTCAGCTTCAGCGGGGAGATCGACTTGGAAAGCTCATCCACCACATACGGCAGGAACAGGACATCGAGCCCGCGGATGAGCTCCGGCAAGCGCCGGTACTCGACAGCACCGGTGAAATGAACGTTGGGGAGTGCCTGCAGAGGGCTCGCGTCCACGACCACCGGTCCGGTGATTACGAACGAGAACCCGGCGAGGCACCGCGCCAGCTCGGCGATCAGTTGCTGATCGCTGCGCTCGTCGAACAAGCCGAAATATCCCAGCCGGGGGTGCGGAATTCCCGCCAGGCACTCGTGCTCGGCCGGCGCTTCGCTTGTGAAGAGCTCGATGTCCACGCCGTGGGTGAGCAGATGAGTAGGCTTGCCGCTGGCGGCCAGCGCTCGATAGAGATGCTGCGAGGTCGCGATCAATACATCCGCCTTCGCGATGAGATCGGTCTCCATCCTCTGCACCAGCTCGTGCTCGAGCCCCGGCCATTTCGTAAAGTCGTCAACGCAGTAGTACACCACGCGCGCACCATCGAGCCGGCCGACATAATCGCATGCATTGGGCACCGTCGAGACGACTACCGGCTTCCTGACTCCCATCTCGGCGCACGCGCGGCGAACGCTGCGCACCACCGACAGCTCGTTCACGCTGCGCACGCCCGGCACGGCATTGAGCGGCAGCATGAGCGGCTGGCAAACCCGAGGGGCATTGGCCACCGGTCGGGCCGGTGACGGCGCAGGCGCCGAACGCAACATCCTGGATACCTTCCGGTACGCCTTGCGCACGTCGGTGGCGCTCAGGGAAGGAGCTCGCATGCCCACAGTGTTGACCCACAGCACCGGATGCGTACCGGTGATGTGCCCGAACAGGTGCTGGCAACTGGAAGGGTGCTCACCCCAGTCGTCCGAGAAAACCACGAAGGGTGCTGCGCCCGCGTCAGCCATATTCGGCGCTCACGCCACGAACGCTCTTCAACAGCCCTCGGTAGAGTTGCTGGTAGCGCGCTGCCATTGCGGTGGCCGAATAGTTGGCGACGACGAATTCGCGAGCGTTCCGTACCAGCGATGCACGGACTTCGGGCGAGGCGCTTTGACGTAGCTTCTCGGTCAGCGCTCCCACGTCATCCACCGGAAAGAGCATTCCAGTGCGGCCCGGACTGATCAGATCGGTACACCCGGGGATGTCCGTGGCAATGGTCATGACCCCTGCGGCCATGGACTCCATCAGGCAGCGCGGGATGCCCTCCAGGTGAGAAGGCAGCACGAATACGTCGAAGCCTTTGAGAAAGGCCAGCCGGTCCGGACGGAAGCCGAAGAAGGCAACGCTGGAGCCGAGGCCGAGGTTGGCCGCATGGGCTTCCAGATCGGCCCGCTGCGCCCCTTCTCCCAGGATCGCGAGGCGCTTGCGCGGATGATCCAGTCTGGCAAATGCCTCCAGCAGGACCGTCAATCCCTTGCGCGAGATCAGCTGACCGATGTAGCCGATGACGAAGCAGTCCTCCTGCTGCCACTGTGCGATCTGCGGGGCGACACTGCCGGTGGCGTCGATCTCGGCGATATCGACGCCATTGAGTATCAGCTGCAGTTTGGATCGCACCGCCGGCCGCCGCTGCAGCTCGGCGAACAATGACTCGGACAACGGTGCCACCGCATCAAACAGCGGAAAGATCATGCGGTCGAGTCCCTCGTACATGCGCAGAGCAATGCCGGCCTGAACGCTCCAGCCGTGGGGAGTCGAAACCAGGCGGCACGGCGTGCGGCGCGTCGCCAGCAAGCCGATGAGGTCCGTCTTGTAGCCATGCGTATGCAGGATCTGCACATCGTTCTCGAGCAGGTACCCGCGCAGCCTGCTGACTGCCGACCAGTTGACACGCCCATGGGCTTCGAAGATGTGAGTGCGCAATCCGAGCTGTGCTGCGCTGGAGCACAAAGGCGCATTCAGCGACGGCGCGTCGCGAATGACCGCGACGATGGACTCGACTTCCCCGGGATCGAGGTGGCGCACGAGCGCAAGGATCCAGCGCTCCGCGCCGTACAGCCCCATCGGACTTCCCAACTGCATGACCCGATAACGTGTCATGTCACGTGGCTGCCTTGGCGGCGGCCGCCTCCGGGCCGAGCAGCGCCTGGTATTCGCTCGAGATGCGCTCGCAATAGTGGCGCAGCGCAAAGTTTGCAACCACCTGCCTGCGAGCGGCCTCGCGAATCCGTTGCGCCAGTGCCTCATCAGCCAGAACAGCAGCCGCGGCCGCAGCGTACCCTTCAACATTGTCGGCCGCGATCAGAAAGCCCGTGCAGCCATCGTCAATGACCTCGGGAATGCCGGCCGTGGGCGCCGCCAGTACGACGACGTTGCTGGCCTGCGCCTCCAGAATCGAAAGTGGCAAGCCTTCGTGCGTCGATGGCAGGAGCAGGCAATCCGCCGCATGCAGCAACTGCGGCATGTCGGTCCTGAAGCCCAGAAACTGCACGTACTCCTGTAATCCCAGCTGAGCGACCAGTTCGTGCAGCTCGCGAGTGAATGCTCCGCTCTGATCGCGCTCTTCCCCGACGAGCCGCAGCAGCGGCTTGAATCCGCGGCTGAGCAGCGCGTGCATGGCTCTGATCGCGGTCGCCTGCCCCTTGTGCGGAGCGAGGTTCGCGGCCATGAGAAAGACGGGCCGCTGCGGGTCGAGCCCCATGGATTGCTTCGCTGCCGCCCGCTCAACCGGAGCGAACCGCTCGGTGTCCACTGCATTGATGGCGGTCACGATCTTCGCCTGCGGTGCCCCGCGAGCGGCGAGGATCCTGGCAACACGTTCGCGCATGAACGAGGCGCACACGAGCAGGAGGTCCGGCGGACGCTTGATGGTCCACTCGAGCTGTCCGTCCGTGTAGTCGAGGTGCAGGTGCAGGATCGTCTTCAGGCGGCTGAAGGCGAGGTAGGGCTGCATCGCCCCGTAAACGTACGGTGAATGAACGTGCAGCAGCCCGCGAGCGTTGCGCAGTTTCACGGCGAGCTCCAGGTTGGCCAACGCGCGTCGCGCGTAGCCCGGGGAGCGCAACCAGTCGAGCCGGAAAGTCTGGAAGTCGAAGCCCTCCGCGCGAACGAGCTGCTCCGTGGCGCCCCCTCCGGGCACCAGCAGCTCGCCCATCCCGGGATGCTCACTCATCACGTGCCGGTGGATCTGGAGGGCAAGCTGCTCCGCTCCGCCGTTGCGGGCGGAGACCAGCATGTTGTGGTAGAGCAGGGTAGGCTTCATCTCACGCCGCCGCGGCATAGTGCCGCTCCCACAGCCCGAGCATCATCTGTCCCCAGAAGAACACGCTGTGATCGCGGGCTCCGCTCAGGTGCTCGCGCCACAGACCCTGCAGCACCTTTGCATCGAGCACGTCGGCGAGCGCCCGCTTGCGATCGAAGATGACTTCCTGGGCGAGCGGCCGCAGATCCTCGCGCAACCACTGCGCCGCAGGCACGGAGAAGCCCTGCTTGGGACGTTTGCGGACCTCCTCAGGTAACCGCCGGGCGGCGAGCTCGCGCAGCGGCAGTTTGCCCTGCCGGCCGCTGATCTTCAGCTCCGCGGGCAATCGGGCGGCGAACTCGATGATGCGATGATCCAGCAGCGGGCAGCGCACCTCCAATGAGTGGGCCATGCTCATGCGGTCCATTTTCACCAGCACATCGTCGGTCATGTAGACGTTGATGTCGGTGAACTGGCTGCGACCCAGGGCATCCGTCGCATCGCTGTGTGAGTAGTAGGGCGCAACGGTCTCGAACGGGGTGAAACCCTGGAGGCTCTGCATGAACTGCGGCGAGTAGACGGCTGCGCGAGTCTGCGGCCGCAGCCATGCAAGGTCGCGATAGAAGGCCTCGGCATCGCCCACAGCGAGATTCTCGAAGATGCTCTTCAGGCGCAGCGCTTGCGGCAGGCGTGCCGAGCCGGGCCAGGCCGCGCCCAGAGAACCGAACAAGACACCGCGCATGGCGGTGGGTATCCATCCCCTCACACGCGACTCCAGCGCGTGCGGCACATAACGGAAGGTATAGCCGCCGAAATTCTCATCCCCGCCGTCGCCCGACAAAGCCACCGTCACCGTGCGGCGGGCCATCTCGCATACATACCAGCTGGGGACGGCGCTCGAGTCCGCCATTGGCTCATCGAAGTGCCAGGCGATTCGCTCCAGAATGTCGGCCGCGCGCGGCTGCACCACGAACTCGTGGTGATCGGTTCCCAGATACGTCGCGGTAGCGCCTGCGGCTCCCAGCTCGCTGAAGCGCCGCTCCTCGAAGCCGATCGAATTGGTGATCACCGGGTGCCTCAGCTTGCGAGCCATGGAGGCCACCACCAGCGAGGAATCCAGGCCGCCGGAGAGAAACGCGCCCAGCGGCACCTCGCTCATCAGTCGACACTCGACCGCCGTATCGAGCAGTTCCTCCAGCTCCTCGACCACCTCCGGCAACGGACGCGGCCGCGCTGCGGCGAAGCTCACTTGCCAGTAGCGGCGCTCGCTCACGCCAGACTGGGAGACGCACAGGCTGTGCGCCGGGCGCAGCTTCTGGATGTTCTGGTAGATCGTGCGCGGAACCGGTATGTACCCGAGCGTGAAGTAGCAGTCCAGCGCCGCATTGTCGATGCGACCACCGCCAAAGCCTCCCGCGAGCAGGGACTTGAGCTCCGAAGCGAACGCGACGCACCGCTCATCGCGATACACGTACAAGGGCTTCTTCCCGACGCGGTCGCGAGCCAGCAGCAGCTCTCGGGTGCGCGCGTCCCAGATCGCGAACGCAAACATGCCGTTTAGCTTCTCGAGGCAGCGTTCGCCCCACTGCAGGTACGCGAAGAGAATCACCTCGGTATCGCTGCGCGTGCGGAACTGGTGTCCCATCCCCTCCAGCTCCGCCCGCACCTCGAGGAAATTGTAGATCTCGCCGTTGAAGAGGATGTGCACCTGCTCATCCGGCGTGCTCATCGGCTGCTGACCGCCGCTGACATCGATGATCGACAGCCGCCGATGACCGAAGGCAGCGTGGCTATCGACGAACAGGCCTTCCTCGTCCGGGCCGCGGTGACGAATGGCATCCGCCATGCGCTTGATGCGAGCCACCGCGGCCTCGCGCTGGTGGCCCTGGAAGTCAATGAATCCGGTAATGCCGCACATCTGCTCAGCTCCCGCCCGGTGCGTCCATCGAGCGGATGACCTTGGCGGGATTGCCGCCGATCAGCGCGCGCTGCGGCATTTCCGTCACCACCACCGCTCCGGCGGAGACGATGCTCCATGCGCCCACATCGGCCATGATGATGGCACCCTCCCCCACCCACGAATGGCTTCCGATACGGACCGTGTCAAAACGTGCCGCGGAGGAGGACAGTCTGCCCTGCTCATCAAGATGCTGGCGCTTGCCGCTCGGAATGCTGACCCGGCTGGCCATCATGACATCGTCGCCGATCTCAGCGTGCCCGATCACGCAGAACGATCCGGTTGAGACACGGGCACCGAGGCGCGCGCCACGGTGGGTCAAATGAGAGCCGAAACCCAGCCGCACCTCCCACGAGCACCGCGCCAGCGTGCCGAAATAGTACGCGCCGCGCAGCAACACCCCCGGAAGCCCGGGCACGAGAGCGAGCAAATGCGCGCATCCCGTGAAGACCTCCTCCGAGCGGCTGCAGCTCTTCTCCAGCCATGCCAGCAGCAGCAGGGGCGCGACAAGCATCAGGCCGACCGCCATCGCCAACGCTTTCAGCAGGCGTCGAGCCGAGGGTATCCGAGCAACAGGCGCTGCCGCCGCGGGCTGCTCGCTCATGCGGCATCTCCCAGCAACTGGCGATAGTGCCGTCGGTAAGCCTCGATCATGCCGTCGAACGCAAAACGCTCGTGGAAGCGTCTGCGCCCGGCGCTCGAGAACTCCGCGCTCCTGGCCGGGTTCGCGGCCGACTCGACGATGGCTTCGGTCAGGGCATCGACGGAGCCCGACGGCACGACCCAGCCGGTCTCCCCGTCACTGACGATTTCCGGATTGCCGCCGACTCCCGTGACGGCCACGGGAACCCCTGCAGACATCGCTTCGAGCAGCGCCATCGAGGTTCCCTCGCTGAAGCTGGCCAGGACGAACAGGTCCATGCACTGGATCACTCTGCGGGCATCTTCGCGGAACCCGGGCATCCGGATGCTCTGCTGCAGCCCGGCGCTGCCGATCAATGCACTGACCTCCGCGCGTGTGGGCCCATCGCCGATGAGCAGTCCCGACAGGTTTGCAATCCGCGCGCGCGCCTGTGCCAGGCTGTTGACCAGCATGGGAAGGTTTTTGATCTGGTCGAATCGACCGACCGTGCCGACGACGAAGGATTCCGGCGGCAGCCCGAGCTCCGCGCGCAAGGCTCTGCGCGCCTCGCCTCCGAGCACCGGCGCCGGCGTGACACCGTTATAGATGACCTCGATACGCCGTGTGTCCAATCCCTCGTAGCGATGCAGGCGCGCGCGAATATCCTGCGACACGGCGACGAAACGATGCGTGAGGCGGCCGATCAGCAGCTTGTTGATCAGCCGGCGCAGCGGCTTGTCCTCTTCCGGGTAGAAACGCCCGTGCTCCTCCAGCAGTAGCCGCGGCCGCGGATACAGCAGCCGGGACAGCGCCGCGTAGAACCAGGCAGTGCATTGGTGTGCATGCACGATTACGGCGTTCGACCTGCGCAGCAACCCGGCGAGGCGCACCGCGACGCGCAGGTCCAGTCCGGGTTGTCGCCACAGACAGTGGACCGGGATACCGCGGGCGCGCAGGGTCTCAGCCCAGATACCCGGCTCATCCAGGCACACGACCAGCACCGCGAACTCAGTGGCGAACATCAGGCTCATCTCTACGACGAGCTTTTCAGTGCCACCTGCATTGAGCGTATTGACAACATAAGCCAGAGTTGGGCGTGCGTCTGACATGCTCGCTCACCTCGGCAACACGCGCGACTTCAGCCCGACCAGCCGGTCGCGCGCCAGGCGCGCCAACTCCGCACCTGCCAGCTGCAGGCGGCCACGAAACCTCGCCTTGAAAGCGGCGCGTTGCGGAACGAACTGGGTCGGCTGCCCGAACCGGTGCGCATGCGCGGCGCTCGCGGCTTGCAGGGTCTGCGAATGCCGCCTGAAATACCCGGGCACATGTCCGTACACGCACAGAATCACCAGCGGCCGTGTCAGATGTGCGGTCGTGAAGCTGAGCAGGTCCTGCAGGCACCTGGCAAAGAAGAATTCGGCCCGCTCGCGCAACGCCGCACGCGCGGGCGCCGGTGCGTACCCGGCGGCGAGGTGCAGAATGTGGCTCTTGCGGATGTCGTGCGCGGACCAGGTTTCAGTGGGTAGCTCGACCCGATCCAGAATGTCCTTGTACGGGACCTCGTGGTCGCGGACCCAGTCGGCATAGTGCAGCAGGCTGTCGCGGGCGTAATAGAAGTGATAGTCCAGCTCGCCCAGCTCCACCTTGGTATCCAGGTATTTGCCCAACACCTGCAGGAACACCAGGTAAGACCAGCGATGCTCGGGGTGGCGCAGATCCAGACTCTCGATATCGTCGGCGGGGTGTACGCAGCGCTGCAGGAGCTGCTCGGCCTTGGTCATGTAACGCCGGTCGGCCGAGAGCGCATACGCATCGAGCAGCGCGTTGATGGAGTTGCCGGCGCCCCGGCCGGGTTTCTGGTACGACAGGTTGACGGTGCTGCTGGCAAATCCGGTCTGGCCTGCGTCGAACAGCCCCAGCAGGGTGAGCGAGCCATCGTCCATGTCGATGACCCAGTCGGCGAGACGCAGCACGGCTTCGGCAGAGTGCGGATCGCCGCTCAGGCAGTAATGCAGCAACAGGCCCGATGTGTAGTTGTGCTCGTTGCTCGGCCCGCCCCCGTAGCTGCCGCTGTTCGCGTTCCGGCGACTGTAGGTGCGGTGCGTGCAGGTCGCGGCCGGAAGATAGTGATCGGTATGCCAGAACAGCCCGCCATTGAAGGCGGCCTTGTCCTCAGTGGTGTGATAGACATCGATGTCGACGCTGTGCCGGGTGGCATCCTCGGCGAGCTCGCGCCACCTCAGGTCGCCGCTGGCCAGAAAGTGCACCAGCGCACCGTAAATGAAATCGTACTGGTTGTTGTAGTGCGAGATGAACGGCTGCGCCCCACGATGATTGACTGCCTCGTGATCCGCGTAGAGATCGCCGAAGTTGCGCCAGCCAAACTCATCGATGAGCTCACGCCGGCTCTTGAATGAGTGCGGCCCGGCGACGATGTTGTCGACGTAAACGTACAGTTGCGCATCCGCAGCGTGCTCGCGCGCAATCAGATACGGAACCGCCTGCGAAGCTTCCACGGCAACCGGATCGACCCACACGGCGGGAGGGAGCTGGAGCTGCGGAATGCTGGTCTGATGCGGAGCGACCCCGAAGTCGCAGAGGAGCACGTGTCGCTTTTGTTCGCCACCCTGTAGCTCGAAGCCTGCAACGCACTCCCGCGGAAACAGACCGACGCACAACGCACCGTCTTCCCAGCGCAGCGCCTTCGGAAAATTCTGCCAGAAATCCTGCACCGTCGCCGCCAGCCAGGCAGTGTCGTCTGCTGCCACGGTGAGGCACGGCGTTGCGCGCAGTCCTTCGCCGGTGTCTGCGCCGGCGCGAACTCGGTAGCCGCGGAATGAAACGGACGGCTTGCCGTTGCGATCGACATGGTTGTCGCAGTTCCATTGGTCGCCGCCGCTGGAATCCTGGTAGAGCGTCCAAGGCCTCTGCAGCTCCACCTTCTCGGTCTCGGCCCCTTCAGCGTACCAGCGCAGGTGCGTGACGCTCGCCGCCGGCAACAGACAGACGGAAAAGTCCCTGAGCAGGACGGAGCCCCGGTCACCCAGATCCCACACTCCTCCGGAGTGGCGTGCCGGTCGCGGATTTCTGATCCGGATCTCGAGCTGCACGAGAGTGCTTCCGGCCGTCAGATGCGCGCGTGACCACCAGCTCAGGCGGGTCGGACCGTCCGTGAAGCTACCCTCGAGGGTAACCGAGGCGCTCAGCGGCCCCCCTGCCGTCACCTCCATCTTCTCGAGGACCGCAGTGAAGGTATTTCCCGCCAAGGATTGCATGTGGAACCGAGTCCCGCCGGCTGCAAGGATCTGCCGACCGCCGATGGCTGCCGCCGCCAGCGGCGCTGCAACGCGGTTGTCGAACAGGAACGTGGCGGCCCCGGTATCGATCTCGACACACCCGTCGCGTTCCAACACCGAGAGTTGCGGCCAGACCTCCGCTACGTGCTGCGCGCCACTCTGCTTGGGCTGCAGATACAAAGACAGCCGTTCGCGGGCGGCAAGCGGCACGATCAGTTCCACCAGCAACCACTTGATGCTGCCATCCGGCCAGCTCAACAGGGGTCGCGCCTGCTGTGGCGGCACGCGACCCGAAGCCGTAACGACCTGGACACTACCGGCCTCCGCGCACAGCCCGCGTGGCAACGGGACGCTCACCCGTACCGGGCAACTCTCCCGCGCGAGGCCAGCGCGCTCTTCGACGTGGATGGGCAGCTTGAGCTCGCGCATGGCGCTATCCGCCAGCGCGGGCCAGCTCAACCGCCCCGCTCACCGGCATGGCTTCATCCAGCGCCCGCAGATTATCGTCCCAACAGTAGTTGCGCTCGACGCAGCGGCGCGCGTTGCTGCCGATTCGCTGCGCCTTCTCGCTATGCACCAGCAGATCGACGACGGAGGCAGCGAAGCTCGCTGCATCCTGTGCCACCAGGATTTCCTCTCCCACGCGCGCCCGCAGACCTTCGTGCCCCTGGGGGGTAGTGACCATGGCCTTCGCCATCGCCATCGCCTCCAGGATCTTGTTCTGCACCCCTCTCGCAATTCGCAGCGGCGCCACACAGACGGCGGCCTGACGCACATACTCTCTGACGTCGTTGACGAACCCGGTAACCGTCACACCTTGCGCACTCTCGAGCCGCCGCACCTCGGGCGTCGGGCGGGAGCCCACTATCACGAACCGGACCGCGGGAACGGCGGCACGTACGCTCGGCAGTACCGACTCAACGAACCATTTGACTCCCTCGACATTCGGCCAGTAGTCCATCACGCCCGTAAACACGATTGTCGGCTCGTGCCCCGAGTCAGCGGCGCTCGGTCCATCACGGCTCACGGCATCCGCACCACCGGGGGTGAAATACTCCAGATCGACCCCATTGGAGATCGCCTGGATGCTGATGTCGGCGGCACCTCCGGGGAAATGCCCCATCTCGCTCTCGCTGACGACATACAGACGATCGAACGCGCCGGCAATGCGTCGCTCATAAGCCGCCAGGTGGCGTGCCTCGTAGCGATAGATCCATGCTTTCCAGGCAGGGCTCGAGTCCGCATATTGCGCCCACTTGAGCGAGTCGACATCGATGAGGTCCATGATGCGACGCACTTGCTTGAGCCTCCCGCCCCAGTGCCGGGAGCGAAATACGTACTCGGCCATCGGCGAGGATGAGCAGAACACTGCTTCGATCCCCGCAGCAGCGATGATCTCGTCCACACGCCGCTGCAGTTTCCGCGAGTAGAAGTACGCCAGCGTGAGGGACTGCGAGCGCAGCAGCGCGCTCACGCAGAGGAGCTTGCGGGGGCCCGGACGAATGACATCGAAGGCGACGCTGCGCACGCTCTTCACGAACTCCGGTACCGCCTGCAGATCGGCTGGATCGTCGATCAGGCACCCCAGGTGCACCTCGTGGCGTGCCGCGAGGTACCTGAGGATGTTGAACGAACGGATCTTGTCTCCCTTGTTGGGAGGAAATGGGAAGCGATGCGCCAGGAAGAGGACTTTCATGCCGGGCGATCGGCATCGACGCGCTCGAGCCAGATCTCCCGCCAGTAGGGACGGATCGCCCGGGGGCACAGCAGGCGACAGGCGTTGTACTGCGATTTGCACACCACTCCCTCGAGGGTGATGCAGGGCTCTTTCATCTGCAGCATCTTGCCGGTCGACTCATCGATGATGCGCGTCACCCGATCACGCACGGAGAACTCCCCGCCGCAGAAGGGAACCATCTCGTAGTCGAAGAACATGCCGCGGTTGCTTTGCCCCGTATCGAGCGTCTGCTCGATCTGCGCCAGAGGCCTGATGCGCACACGCTCGCCGCGCTGCAGACCCAAGGTGCCGGTCGGGGTGCGCTCACCGCGCTTGATCTTGCCCGCGATCTGCGGCGCCGGGCGGCCGGTGAGACGCTCGTGAGCCGAGTCGCTGAGCCGCTTGAGCAAGCGAAACGCGAACGGCGTGTGCTGGACCACCCAACGCAATGCGAACAGCCACAGCACCGTGCACACCCGACGCGCGGAGTAGTTTCCCGTGCTCACGTCGAACGCGAATTGGCGCAAGTCCCACCAGGGCAGCGGCTCGCTCGCCTCGTAGAGCCGGGTGGCCTGGCACGAGTACAGAGCGCCTGCCTCCGCCGACCCGGCGGGTACGCGGGTATTCGCACACAACCCCTGCATGGAACAGCTGGACGCAGTTCCTGGCTGTCGCGCGCGCGCAGTCGCGGGCGAGCCCTTCGAGCCGCCGCGCGCGCCGGAAACCGGCTTGAGCCATGCATCCTTCCAGTAGATGTTGCAGTCCGCCTGGCAGCCATCGTGCGCCGCCCCATCGCAGCGCACATTCTCCAGATGCACCGCTGATTGAACCCGGCGCCCCGTCCAGGTCTTGCGCACGGTGTCGCAGCTCTTGTGTGCGACCACCCCGACGCGCATTTGTTGGCCGCAATACTTGAGCATCTCGGGCATGAAAGGCATGCCGTCCAGGCAGCCGCTGGAGTCGAGTGTCCCCAGGATCTCCTCCTGGCTGCGGACTTCTACCAGCTCGCCCGCTCGATATCGCGACAGCCGCCAGCTCACGAGGCACCTCGGCGCGTGGGCGGCGACTGCACGCTTGCGGAGCCGCTGTCCGCGGGCTCATCGGATCGCTCTGCAGACTCGGGCCGCCCGCCTCGCCAATGCGCCAGCAGCTTCTCGCAGGTGGACTTGGGGTTGAGCAGGCGATCGAGAATGATCTGCGCCACGTTCCACCACAGCCGCGCGCGACTGAATGGGATGCTCATCTGCTGCATGCCGTCCTCGTGAAAACGCCAGAAACCCGCATCCTGGCGCCCCAGGGTGCTGCGGGCGAGAAACTGCCAGTAGTGGCGCGTCTTGGTGTCCCAGACACGCTGCAATTCCGCGGCGCCGAGGTAGGCGCGGCCGTAACGATGCAGAAACAACAGGTCGGTGAGCAGCATCGGGTTGTAGGCCTTGATGCGCGACAGCGTCGACTGGTTGTCCCGTCGATTGAAGGCTAGCACCTGATGCACGAATCCGAACTTGGATTCGCGCAGAATGTCCAGGCAGGCGTCGAGGTCCTCGAACAGCCCGTCGTCGTAGTTGTGCAGCCGGCCGCGGCGCCGAATCAGATCCGCGCGGAACAGCAGCGCGTTCAGGGACTCGAACGGCGACTCGCCATTGAGCAGGTAGCAGCGCCCGGCAAACCGGCCGGCGACGACCTGGGTGCCGAAAGGAATACCCCGCGAGGAAATGCGGGTGCCGTTGGTCACGTAGCACCCAACGATAGCCACCTCGGGATCGGATTCCCCCAGGGCGACCATCTGCTGCAGGCATTCCGGGAGCAGCTGATCGTCGCAAAACGCGAACTTCAGATAGCGCGCCTGCGGCGGCATGAGGGCGATCGCGTATTCGAAATTGGCCACCATGCCGCGGAACGTGTCGCTGTCGATGACGCGAATACGCGAGTCGCGTTCCGCGCAGGCGCGCGCAATCTCCAGCGAGCGGTCCTTGCTGCAGTTATTGACGATCGTGCACTGCCAGTTCCGGTAAGTCTGCGCGCCGAGCGCTTCGATGCACTCCCGCAGGTAACGCTCGCCGTTGTAGACCGGCAGAATGACATGGACCAGCGGTTGTGTCTGAGAGCTCACGGGCCATCAGCCCCCGGAGCCAGTGTGCCGCTGCTCGGCAGGAGGGGTCGTATCGGCCTCCCTGTCCTGACTCGCTTCCCTACCCTGAATGATGGACCAGCTCTGTGGGAAGTAGACGATGCCGTGCCTGCTGTCGAGCGCGCTTCCGGAGCCGTAGACATCCGCCTGCTCTATCTCGAATGCCGCACGCACGTCGCCGTCGTAGACCGGCGTGCCGGAGTCCTCGGTTACCCACAGGGACAGCGAGTACTTGCCGGGAATCAGGTTGAGCCCATCGAACTGCACATCCAGATGACCCTCGCCGGGCTCGACGGCGGGAACCACGACCCCGAAGTGCTTACCGGCGGTCTCGGTGATGAGGGTGCCCATGCCGGTGAACAGCCGGAAGCCGAAGCTCGGGTGTGTCACGCGCTTGCGGCAGGTGAAGTGCAGCCGCATCGTGAAGGGCTCGCCACTGCGAGGCCCGGCGCAAACATCGCCCGCGGCGTCGCGGTATTCGATGCGCGTGAAGCGAATCTCGCCACCGCCAAGGCGATTGTCGAAATTCAGCTCCGGACCGGTCACCTCCTCACCGCCGTAGCTGGACAGGTAGGACTTGATGACATCCGTTGCCGGGGCATCCATTTTGACGACCCCGCCCTCGATCCAAACCCCGCGCGAGCAGAGATTCTCCACCGCGGCCATGTTGTGGGACACGAACAGCACGGTGCGTCCACCGCCGCGCAGTCCCTCCATCGCCGCAATGCACTTCTTCTGGAAGCCGGCGTCGCCGACCGCCAGCACCTCATCGACGATCAGGATGTCAGGCTCGAGATGCGCAGCCACGGCAAACCCGAGCCGCAGGCGCATACCCGAGGAGTAGCGCTTGATGGGCGTGTCGATGAACTTCTCGACGCCCGAGAAATCGACGATCGCATCGAAGCGCCGATCGATCTCGCGGCGGCGCATGCCAAGGATCGAGCCGTTCAGATAGACGTTCTCACGGCCGGTGAGCTCTTCGTGGAAACCGGTGCCCACCTCCAGGAGCGAGGCGACACGTCCGTTCACATTGATCCTGCCCGCGGTGGGGTAAGTGATCCGCGAGAGTATCTTCAGCAGTGTGCTCTTGCCGGCGCCGTTGCGGCCGATGATGCCGACCACTTCGCCTCGCGGCACGCTGAACGAGACGTTCTTGAGCGCCCACACCCATTGGGCGTCCGCGTTGCCTCGCCACGAACGGGTCGCCAGCTCCACCAGTCGCTCGCGCAGATGACCACTGCGCTGGGCCGCCCCCAGGCGATAGCGTTTGGCGAGGCCGTCGATCTCAATGCTGTAGTCGGCGCTCATGATGTCTCAGACGATATCCGCAAAGGCCCGCTCGGTCCGCTTGAAGAACACCAGCGCGCCGAGAAACAGCCCCACCGTCAGGGCGCCGGAGATGGCCAGCTGAACCCAGTCGAACGCGGCACCGGCGGTGACGGTGGTGCGGAACGCCTCCACGATCCCGGTGAGGGGATTGAGGATGACCAGCCAGCGGAAGCCGGCAGGCACGATGCTGCTCGGATAGATGATCGGACTGACGAACAGCCAGATCTGGATCGCAAAGGGGATCGCGTATTTTACGTCCCGGAACTGCACGTTGAGAGCTGCAAGGAACAGACCGACGCCCAGTGCCAGCAGCACGATCAGCGCCACCAGCACCGGCCACAGCAGCAGATTCGCATCCACGGGCGTGTGGTAGTAGAACATCAGCGGGATCAGCAGCAGCGAGGAAATCAGGAAGTCGAGCAGTCCGCTGAGCGCCGCCGAAGCCGGCAGGATCAGCCGTGGGAAGTAGATCTTGGTGAGCAGGGCCGTATTGCTGACCAGGCTCATCGCTGCGCTGTTCACCGAGGAGGAAAGGTAGGTCCAGGGCACCAGGGCGCAGAAGTAGAACAGCGGCCGCGGCAACCCGCCGCTCGGGATGTTGGCCAGGCGACCGAAGATGGCCGTGAAAATCGCCATGGTGAGCAGCGGTTGCAGCACGGCCCACACCACACCGAGAGCGGTCTGTTTGTAGCGAACCTTCACATCGCGCCAGGCAAGGAAGTAGAACAGCTCGCGATAGCGCCACAGCTCGGTGATGGTGCTGGCGAGCGAGCCGGCCGGCTCGCCGTGGTAGCTGACTTGGCCCAGCACCGCTCGCTCGCTCCCCTTGTGCGTCAGAGGGTGTGCCGATTTGAGCGCTGGGTCCGCACCGGTGCGGGAAACAACGTGCGGCTCCGGAGAGGCAGACATTCGACTTATTTCCTGTTTCTTTCCCGAGCTTCGTTCCGCGGCGGCGCGACGGAGCTCGTCGATGTTAGCCACGCGGCCCGGTTAGCGTGTCGGAAAGCCCACCGCGCGACCCCGAAGACATCGTTCGGGGATGACTGATTTTCCGAGACATTAGCCGAATCGGGGGGCGGCTTACCGCGAACTATCTCACAATCGATCCGCAGGCGGCGGTGGATCGGGATGCGGACCCCCTCCGCCCCGTTTCAGTGCGAGATACCCACCGTACAAAATACGCAGCCAGTGTGTCCGAATCAGGTGGTAGGAAACCAGGAGATAGGACTCAGTGCAGAAATCTCGCTTGTAGTCCCGGTGGCGTCCCTCCCCACCCAGGAAATCGAACGAGACCATCCCAGCCGCGCAGGCCCCCTCGATAGCGTACCCAAGGTGCAGGTACCCGAGTGACAGCCCCCGCGAGCGCTCGGCGTCGAAGCCCGATTGCAGATAGTACTCGGTAGCGCCTGCCCGCACGTTGTACATGACCGAGAGGGCCTGCCCGTCCGCGGCTTCCAGACGGGTGAGCTGCAAGCACCCAGCCCCGGCGAAATGGGCTGCAAGGTCGAGGTGAAAACGGCGCTGCAGCTCGCTTTCCACCCCGCTTCCGTCCCCCCGTCCACCCCACCGATTCGCCACAAACGCTGCGAGTGCGTCCAGGTACTCAGAGGCCTGCCGCGGTTGGGCCTCCACCAGGGCGGCACCGCTCAGCTTGCGCCGCTGGTGGAAGGCCTTGCGACGGGTCGCAGCCGGCAGCGCCCGAAGATACTCCTCGAAGTTCGCCGGCAGACTCACCCGGTAACCGCGCAAAGGGTCGACCTCCCGCACTAGCGAGCCCCCACCGAGTCGCCCTCCTGTGAGCCTGCGGGCGAGGCTCCGCTCGCGAGTGCAGCAGAGCAGCATCTCGTGCCAGCCGCGCTCGGCACACAGCCACTCCTCCACCGCAGCCAGTACCGTCTCGGCCTGCTCCGGCGCAGCAAGCAGATCGAGGTACTCGGAAAACACGACTTCGCGCCGGCGCCACGCGAGACCTATCAGCTCGAGGCGTCGGGTATACAGCGGTCCACGCAGCCGAACACGGTGCGAGTAGAACGGGGCCAACCCGACCAACTCTCCACTCGCTGAGTAGAGCGCCAGCACGCACAGAGTGGCCCGCAGATATCCCGCATGGTGGCGCCACCAGTTCCACTGCCAGTCCCAGGACATGAACAGAGGGTCGGCGTCACATCGCTCGAGCAGCCCTTGCCAGGCCTGGCGTGAGCTTGCGAACTGCTCTTCTGTCCAGCGCTGCACTCGCAGGGAGCTCACCGGGCCTGCCCCAAACCCAACAGACGCCCCAGCCGCTGCCGCAGCATCCGATAAGCATCTGCGTCGACCCCGCGCAGCCCGACGGGATACGCCATCATCCCGACGCCGATCTCGATTGCCAGATCGAGCAGCGGTGGGATGCCCTGCGACGACAGGAGCGCCGCACAGGCGGCCACGGCGCCCACCATGATGGCCGCCGCAAGCGCCGGCCCCCGCACCGCCGCGAGCAACTCCGCGTACGACAGGCCGGCGGCACGCAACACCAGACGGAAGGCGAACCCGTAGCACAGGGGAAATACGACCAACCACGCGCAAGCCGCCCCGTCGATACCGCCGAAGCGACACCCCACGATAAAGGCGATCACCATGCAGGGCACGACGATCAGCTTGCTCTGCAGCAGCACGCGCGCGCGGCCCATGCCGGTCATCGCCGGAGTCTCGACACTCCCCATCAGGCGCACCGGCGCAATCAGCGACAGCGCGATCAGGGGCAGGATGGCGCTATCCCATTTAGCGCCGAACACGACCGGCACGATCAGGTGCGCCACTGCGGCAATGCCCCAGAATATCGGGAAGCCGACGGTCGCGTGGGTACGCATCGTCTCGAGCATCAGCCGCCGGGCCTCGCGCCGGTTGTCATCGAGCTGGGCATAGGCGGGCAGGGAGATGTCGTTGACGATAGTCGAGATCTTCTCCAGCGGCATCTCCGCCACTTGTTGGGCCAGCGTGTAGAAGCCGAGCGACGTCGAGCCCGACCAGCGCCCGAGAAGAAACGTGTCCACGGAGGTGTAGAAACGCCACAGGATCGTGTCGGCGAACAGCACGCCACCGAGCCGAAAGTAGTCCACGGCATAGTGGAGTTGGCGCGTCGGCAGCAGCAGGCTGGGGCGGACGATATTCAGCATCAGGGTGCGCAGCACGGCCCCGGTGACAGCTCCGCCCGCCAGCGCCCACACCCCTGCTCCCCCGTGAGCCAACCACACCGTCACGGCCGTCGTGCCGATGCCCTGCAGCGCGGCTATCTTCGCCAGCTTGTTGAACTCCATCGAGTTCAGGAGCAGCGCGTTGGGCAGTACGCCCAGCGATGTGACGACGAGTACCAGCGACATCGCCGGCACGACCGAGCCCACCTGGGGATCCCCAACCAGGTGTGCGACAGGCCTCGCCAGCAGCAGCAGCACCGCCGCCAGAACGAGCCCCGCACACACAAGTAGTGTCCAGATCGAGCGACGTTGGAGCTCGGTGGCCGGCGCGCGCTGCACCAGCGCCTCGGTCAGCGTCCCGTCATAGACGAGCGCGGCGTGATTGAAAAGGACCAGCGCAATGCCAAACGCGCCGAAAGCCCGGCTGTCGAGGGTACGCGCCACGTACACGGTGCCGACCCAGGAGAGCGCCTGGGTGAACAGTCGCGCTGTCCCGTGAGATCTCAGACCAGAAAATACTCGCTCGTAGACCCCTTGCGTGCTCACGGATTCTTCTGGAATGGCTCGATCAGCGCAGGTAGCAGATCGCGACGAGCGTACCAGAATAGCGTGTCCATGAATGAGAACCCGGTAGAACTACGCCCGAATCTGCCCCGCTTCCAGTAGCCGAGCGCAGTGGCGCCGGCCACATAGCGGCAAGCGCGAAAGGCCGGCGGAGCGAACGATCGTCCGAGCGCCTCCAGACAGGCGAGGTAAGGGAAATTGACACCCGCGTGCAGCGAGCCGAGCACACTCCCCCAGAATCGCGGATTCACTTCGATGATGTTGATGCGGTCAGTAAGGCTGTCATAGCGCAGGTCCACATGCGCAACACCGCTCCACCGCAGGGCCGCCATGAGCTTGCGCATGACTGCAATCACGCGCTCATCCTCGAGGAACTCGATTCCGCCCGGAGGCCTGAAGTCCGCCATCCCGGTGAACCCCTTCTGTATCGTGTAGGCCAGGACCTCACCCTCGCGACACAGCACGCTGCAATCGATGTCGTAACCGGGGATTTCCGTCTGTACGAGCGTCTTCCCCCAAAGGTCGGCTCCTCGGGTACAGTGCTCGAGTGCCCGCATGTTCTCGCAACGATGAATGCCCAGGCCATTGCCGCCGCACCGCGGCTTCAACAGCAGCGGGAATCTCAACTGAGCGATCCGCGTGAGAGCTTCCTGACCGCGCACCAACAGCTCGGTAGCCGGGTGAGGCAGCGCGTGCGCCGTCAGAAAGCGCGCCAGGTCCCACTTGTCGAGCGCTATCCGCAGACTCGCGAAACTGGGCACTGCAGTACAGGGAACGCTCACGTGTGACCCGTGGCGCGCCATGAACTCAATGGCTGCCTCGTCGGTAGCGAGGCACAGATGCGCTCCGAGCTTGCCCGCGAGAGCCGAGCACTCCGCAACGGCACGCGCCCCGTTGATGCCATCCCAAGTGTGGAAGGATTCGATCGTGCTCGAGAAGCGCACCGTGGCGCGGGCCCGCGTGGACAACACGTGTGTCCGCACGTCCGGGGCAGCAGCCAGACACCGAGCGACATTCAGCGCATAGGGACTTTCGCCGTCCAGGATGAGTACCGAGAAAGGCAGGACCCCCTTCGGGCGAGGCGGCGTTCCGGGCCGGAGGTCCGCCAGACCGCCCCTGTGCTCACGCAGGGCATGCTCGGAGGGGCATTGGATGCGATTGCCGCTTGCCATAGTATTGTTCTTCTCTTCATGCCCTCCCCCGGCGCGGGGAGCCCCACCGACACGCGGGGGTTGATCCTGGCTCTGGAAGGGACGAGCAACCCTTCGATATGTGAACTAGTTCGCGCAGCACCGCTTTGTGCGGTCCACAATGTTCGCTCCGCGGAGCTTTCAATCGCCTGACAACAACACATGCGCCGTAGCGATTCGGGGAAGGGAGTGCGCCGACGGCTGGTGGAGCTGGCTGCGCGCTGGGGCATAACCACCCTGCTGGAAGGTGTTCACAACCGCAGGCGCAGCTCGTTGCTCGTTCTCGCCTATCACCGCGTGCTGCAGGTGGAAGACCCGGATTCCTACCCTTTCGACCCGGAGCTGATCAGCGCCACACCCGAGGAATTTGCATGGCAGATGCGCTACCTGCGCGAGCACATGCAGCCGGTTTCCCTCAGCGAGGTCGTTCAGCATCTGGATGAGGGCACCGCCCTGCCCAGACGCGCGGTTGCGGTCACGTTCGACGACGGATTCGTGGATACCTATCGCAATGCGTTTCCGGTGCTGCGCGAGTTGCACATGCCGGCCACGGTCTTCGCAACGACAGGTTATGTCGACAGCCCCGAGCCGTTCTGGTTCGAGCTCGTGGCCTATCTCATGATGCGCATTCCGCCCTGGTCGATCCGGGTGCAGGACAGCGCGCACGCCTTCCCGCTCGGGCCCTCACTGGATGTGCGCAGGGTGAGCATTCACATGCTGCAGGAGATCCTCAAGGGGCTCCCGGATGCGCGCCGCACGAACCTCATCAAGGAGTGGTCGAGGAGCTTCGCCGGACGAATCGATCCGGCGGCTCTGGAGCTCGGGCGGCCTCTCACCTGGGCGCAGGTCAGCGAAATGGCCGCCGCAGGCATCGAGTTTGGCTCGCATACGGTGACCCACCCGAACCTGACGCGCCTGGAGGAACCCAGCTTGCTGTGGGAGCTCGCCGACTCCAAGAGCGCACTCGAGCGCCGCCTCGGACACGAGATCAAGACCCTCGCCTACCCGATCGGGACGCGCTCGGCCTACGACACGCGCGTCATGGATTATGCGAAACGCGCGGGATTCAGGCTCGCCGTCTCGTACGTGGCGGGTGTCAACTGGATGCGCGAGCTGGAGCGCTTCGAGCTGCGCCGCCAGGGAGTGTCTCCCGACATCAGCCGCGCCTGGTTCCGGGCCATGACGACCCTGCCTGCGTGGATCGGCTGAGCGCAGCGATTACGGCAGATTCCGCACGATGTGTGGTCCCAACAGGTTGGCGCACCACAAGGGCATCCGACGCCACCAGCTCGCCGCAAGAGCGTACTTGGGATTGGCCTGATTCAGCTGCGGGATGCTCTTGCCCTCGGGCAGCCAGTAGTGCCAGTGCAGCTGCACGGGCTGCGCACCCCACTGTGCCTTGAAGCGATAGGTGCCGCTGTCGACGGTGGAGCGGCCGAAATCGAAAGCCTCGGCACCCGCCTGGACCGAGAAGCGCAACAGCTCCCAGTACATGCGCATGTTCACGGCACCCCGTTTCGCTGCGGGAGTCGCCGCCGCCCACGGCACCTCGATTCGCCGCCCGTGCCTGACCAGAATGGCCGCGGCCTGCGCAACTCCACCGACCTTGACGACGAGGACATGGATCAGGCCCGGCAGCGCGGCGTGCACGACGCTGAAGAATCGCTGCGGATACACCGGCGTTCCAAGATCATGCATCGCGGCAGCGAACACGTCGTAGAAATCCGGAATCAGCTCCGCCCCCCCCCAGAGGATCTGCGGCTGCTCACGATCCGCGCGGCGAATCTGCGAGCGCAGCTTCGCCCCGAGCTGCTTGGACAGCGCCTCCTCCGAGGCCGGCAAGCGCAATACCATCGAGACTTTGTCGAGCCGCTCCGCGTACCCGGACAACTCCCGGGGCGCGGTATGCCGTAGCTCTACATGGGCGGCGCGTCGCACACGCGCGAGCTCGGTGGCATGTGCTGCCAGCGCCGCGGCGGCAGTCTGACCGTCCGCAAGCACGCCCCCGTAGGTGAAGAATGGAACGGAAGCCAGAAAGCGACCGAACAGCCAGCTGGATTGCTCCACGAGGGGCAACACGCCCGTCAGCCGACCCTGCGCATCGCGTGCGCTCAGGAAAGTGACACGCAGACCGAAGGTGTCCGCGCCGACCCGCACCGCCGACGCCCGATGATAGGCGCTGGCGTCGGCGTGGGCCTCCACGTAGGCGTCCCAGTCCCCGGGCGGAACCGTTGTCGCGCTTACTTGCAAGATCTGCGGCTCAGCCAGTGGCGTCTCGAGCTGCGGGGCGATGCAGCTCACAGCCCGATTATCGAGTAGGTCACGCGCGCGCCCACCTGATTCTCGGTGTAAGGGACGAACCCGCCCGTACCCGAGCGCGCGTAGCGATCGTACTGCAGCGAAACGCTCAGGCGCGTCGTGAGATTTTTGGCCACGCTGGCGAGAATGTGGTACTCGGTGTCGCTGCCGCTGTTGTCATCGAACCGTCCATGATCCAATTCGCCTGCCAAAGATGCGGTGATCGTGGGACTGAGCCTGCGGGTGAGCGTCGCGCCCAGTCCCTCCAAAGTGCGATTCAGCGAGTTCTGCCCGGAGTAGTGCTCCTGCCTGAGCGTCGCGGTCACCGACAACGTAGTCCGTGATTTGTCGATGGTGAACCCTGCGCCGTACACCTGGTCCCGAAACGGAGTCGCGGTCGAGAGCGGCGCCGACGAACCAACTGCGGCCGTGAGGCCTGGAGCCGCGCCCGAGGCTGCGAGCAAAGCATCGACCGAGGTGGCATAGTCGCGCTGCACGTTGATGAACAGCGTGGTGAACGGGCTGACCTTGCGTGACGCCTGCAGCAGAACCAGGGGGCCGCCGCTGGTGTCTCCCGCCTGCTTGAGCTGCGTGTAGCCGATGGCGGCCGCCAGAGTGGTCCGGCGCGTTCCGGCATCCAGTCGCAGCTCGACGTTGCCGATGTCGAAGTCACTGTTGCCGGGATCGTCGAACACCGTGTTCTGCTTCGAGACACTCAACGTCAGTGTGGAAAGTCGCGACAGCTGCCGGGCAAGCGCGGCGCCCGCAGTGATGGCATGGGAGTCGTTCGGGGACGTCTGATACGTCGTCCTGGAGTAGATCCCGTAGCCGGTGAGGCGCGTGGAATCACCCAGGTGGAGGTTGACGGCCGGGCCTGCGGAGAACTGGTTGACGTCCTCCAGGTTCTCGGGCGTCACCGCTTCGAACGGGTCCTCGATCAGCTGTCCGAACGTGTCGCGGGCGCTGAATTGAAACCAATCCGAGGGAGCCCCGAGGAGCGCCGATCCGTTCATGAACCCGAGCACGCGGCTGCCGAACCGATGGCTCAGGTAGTCGACGAAATCCGCGTTGCCCTGGGCCTGCAGATCGACCTCGGCGCCGCGCCGGTGCAAGTCGAGATTCGTGCCGACGACCGCCACGGTATCGCTGGCGCGGTTTTCGCCGGTGCGGGCAAAGTTATCCGTATGCGTCAATCCGGCGATCAGCTGCGCCGTCTGCTGGGTCGGTTGCAGGGACGGCGTTGACACGAAAGCTGCCTGGTCCTGTGCCCGTGCCCTGTCTGCATACAGACCGCCGATGACGAGCAGCGTCAGCGAGCCCAGCGCCGCCGCAGCATGACAGTGTCTATCCCGCGCGATCCAAGTACAAACTGCCCCGGACTGCACGACCGTGCGCCTTGCGAATGAAATCTTCATTCTCCTGCTGCCCGCACGATGCGTGCGGCTCCCGCGAAGAGTCGATCCTTGTACTTATTTGTGTGACTGCTCAGGCCACCCCTCACCATAGCCGTAACGGTAGTACGCGTCCGGCGAGGACTGGGTGCTCTGGTTCAGAATCAGGGACACCGCCGGATGCTCACCGAGGTAGCTCAGCGCATCCAGCAGCACTTGCTGCGAAGTCGTGCCGGCACGGACCACCACGACGACCTGACCCGCCACCTGCATGAGCGCATGCGACTCGGTCGTGTGCAGCAGCGGCGGCGAGTCGAACAGGACGACACGGTGGTGATCGTGCTCTCCGATGGCGCGCACGGTTTCCTCCATGCGCGCACTCGAGAGCAGCTCCGTAGCCTGATCGGATGCCGTGCCCGCCGCTAGGATGGTCAAGTTGGGCACATCCGTCGGCAGGATCACGCTCTCCACGTCCATCTTCGGATCCCGCAGCACATCCATCAATCCCGGTACATCGCCTATCGCGAGCAGTCGACTGATGTGGCGCTTCGCGACATCCGCATCGACCAGCAACACGCGGATGTCCTTCTCGATCGACATGCTCAGGGCCAGGTTGATGGCGGTAAAGGTCTTGCCTTCTCCTGGCACGGCGCTCGCCACCATGATGATGTGACCGCTCGGCAAGCGCGGCGCGCCCCGACCGATCGCGCTGCCGATCAGAGGCCGCTTGATCTGGCGATACTGCTGGGCGAGCTGGCGTTCCTTGTCCGCCGGTGGCATGAGGCCTGCTCCGCGCAGTGCCGTGGCGTTGATCGTAACCACTCGCTCGGGTCGCACCACCTGCGCAGCCGGCGCGGCGTGGCGCGTATCGGCGTCCTTTGCGCCGGTATCCCCAGCCTTTGAGGGCGATTCCGGTCTGGCGGGTGCGCGCGGCGGTGTCCCGTTCTGAAGCTTGCGAAGTGCCTTTTCGACCAGACTCACGTGAGCAACCCCCGCACGAGGATGGATATTTGGCTCTCTGCCAGCAGTACGGCCATCGCTACGGCTCCGAGAGCGGCAGCCGAGCCTATGTAAGCCACGATCGCGTGCCGCCTGCGCGCACGATGATTCTCGAGCCACGCCATGCTGACGGCACCGAGAACCGAGCGGCCGGTCACGGCGCTGAGCTGGCGGACACTCAGGAACACAGGACTGAGCAGATGCAACAGCAACGCAACGCCGCCACCAGCTCCCAGGGCCACAATGAACGCCCCGACGATGAGTAGGCGCCGCTTTGGAGCCACGGGCTTGAAGCTGGCGCTCGGCGGCTCGATGACCTCGAACCGCACGATGCCCGTCGCCTGCGCCTCTTCACCCAGCTTGGCACGATCTAGGCGATCGAGCAGCGCCTGATACTGCGCGCGCGTCACGTCGTAGTCCCGATTGAGCTTGGCGAATTGCGCCTCCACTTCCGGGGCACTGTTCATGTAGGTACGCAGGCTCGCGATCCTCTGTTGCCGGTCGGAGATGTCCTGCTGCGCGGTTGCGACGTCGACCTGTGCCTGGTCGTACTGCAGCTGAATGCTCTGATAGACGGGGTTGGCGGCAAGGCCACTGCGCCCGGCAGCGCTGATATCGCCCTCCTGAGCGGCTTTGATCTCTTCCTGCTGGCGTTTCTCGAGCTCCTTGAGCGTCTGCTCCGTGGCGATGACATCCGGATGCTTCTCGGTGAAGCGCAATCTGAGATCATCGAGGTGCGCCTGGGTCTCGCGGATCCGGGAGGCCGTGTCGTCACCGCCACCGCTCGCCATGGTGGCAGTCACGGGCCCGGCGGTCGCGGCGGCCGGACCGGTGCTGACAAATGGCTTCTCGCCATGCAGCTGGCGTCCGATTTCGTCGCGACGGCGCACGGCGAGGCCGAGAGTTGTCTGCGCCTTGCTGAGGTTCTCCATCTCCGTCTGCAGGCGGGAGAAATAGTCACCCTGGGTGCCGGGCATGAGGCCGACGTTCTTTTTCTTGAAGTCGGCGAGCCGCTCTTCGGCCGCCGACAGCCGTCGCTCGTAGTCGGCGATCTGGGTCACGAGGAACTGCTGGGCCTGCTGCGACCCCTCGCGCTTGCCGCCGAGTGTGCCCTCCACGAACATATTCAGGAGGCGGTCGACCACGGTCAGGCTCTTCTGCCGATTCCGGTTCGTGTAGGAGATGGTGAATACGCCGGCGGACTGTACGTTGCCGGAGATATCCACCGCATCGCGCAGCGTCTCGAGCGCCGTCTGGCGCGCGATCGGCGTGAGGCCGGCTGAGATGAGGCCGGTGTCCTCCGCAACCTTCTGCAGCTCCGGTCCTCCGAGCAGCGCCTGGCGCACGCGTTGGATCTGTGTGCCGACGTCGTCCTCGAGCGTGATGCCCCGCGTCACTTCGCTCAGTGTCGTCTTGGTATCGACGAACACGCGGGCCGAAGCCTGGTAGACGTCGGGAATCAGAAACACGCCCACCCACAGGACAATGGCGACCGACCAGGCGACCACCAAGGCGATCCAGCGGAACCGCCACGCGCCGCGGACCCGGTCGAGAATGTTGAGAAAGACGTCGCGAATGTCGGGGCTGGCCACGGCGTGCTCCTAAAACAGCGTCTCGGGTACGACCAACACATCGCCCGGCAGCACGGGCAAGTTCTGTGTCATGTCACCCTTCTGCATCAGGTTGACCAGCTTCACGCGGATCTCCTGGGTCTTGCCGTTCTGGGTGCGCACCAGCTTGGCCCGGTTGCCGGCGGCAAACTGCCCGAGTCCGCCGGCCTGCAGCAGCACATCCAGCACCTTCATGCCCGCGTGGAAGGGAATGGCCTGCGGGCGCGTCACCTGACCGACCACCTTCACCTGGCTCAGCTCGCTCAGGGGCTGGGTCACGATGATGTTGACTTTGGGAGTCTTGATGTACTCCGCGAGCACCTTCTCCATGTCGCGCGCGAGCTGCGAGGGAGTCTTGCCCACTGCAACCATGTTCTCGACCAACGGCGTGGAGATCTTGCCGTCCGGACGCACCGGAACGGTTCTGGACAGATCGGGGTTACGCCAGACAAACACATCGAGGGAGTCGCCCGGACCGATCAGATACTGGCTGTTCTGTTCCGAAGAGATCGCCGCAGAGGGTGGCGCCGCGGCGGGCGGCGTGGCCGCAGCCGGCGGCTGCGCGGAGGCGGCCAGGGGGAACGCGATCGCGAGCGCGGTCAGCGTCAGCCATCGAAGCGAGCGGCACGGGCAGCGTAACATGGAGTAAGAGTACCAGAAGCCTGTTGCGTAATTGATGATGATCATGGGTCAAACCGTCAAATCTGCGAGCAGACGCTCAGCATCGCGCCTGGCGGCAAAGTAGCGATCACTTGCCAGTGCACGCGACAGAATTTCCTTGGCCTCGCTGCGCTTGCCCGCCTGAGCCAGTGCGTAGGCGTAGTGATATTGCAGCTCGGGATCCTGAGCAGCCGCATGTGCGGCCTTCTCCAGCAGCGGCAGCCCGCGCGCGGTTGCTTGCTTGCGGACAAGAATCCACCCGAGCGTGTCGGTCACCGACGCAGAGCCGGGAGCGAGGTCATAGGCCCGCTGTGCAAAAGCTTCTGCACGAGGGTCTCCCAACTCGAGATAGATGCACGCGAGGTTGTTCAAGGCAACCGCTGAATCCGCTTTCTGCCGAATGACCGTCGAGAACTCCGCGGCCGCCTCCCGTAAGGAGTGCTGCGAGAGGTAGAAGTCGGCAAGCACACTGCGCACTCGATAGTCGGTGGGCTGCACCGAGAGCCACTTCTTCAGCGGCTCCTCGGGGCTCGGCTGGGCGGCCGCCCGCATTGCCAGATACATCTTCACCGCCACGGCGGGGTTCGGGCTGCGCTGCTGTGCGGCCGCGTACGAAGTCACGGCCTGGCTCGGCTTGCCGGCGGCGGACAGCACGTCTCCTTTGAGTGCAAGCGCGCTCGGATCGTCCGGCCGGGCTGCCAGCAGTTGATCCACCCGGTCGGTCGCGGCGGCGTAGTTCTTCTCCCGCAGATCGACGAAGGTGAGCGCGGCCACCGCCGCAACCCAATTGGGCTTGTCCACCAAAGCCTTGGCAAACGATTCGCGCGCCGGCGCCGACTGGCCCAGGGCCAGCTGTGCGCGTCCCATGTTGACCCAGTAGGCCGCGCGCTGCGGCGCGAGCTCGACGGCCTTGCGGAAGCGGGCCAACGCCTCATCGTATTGATGTCCCGCCAACAACATGAGGCCCGCCTGATTGGCCAGATCCGCGCGACTGGGCTGAGAGGCCAGTGCACTATCGAAGCTCGCATTCGCCTGCTGCAGATCGCCGTGAGTCAGCTGCAGTTGCGCGATGGCCAGCTGCAGCTCTGCCGGAGGCGGCATACGCGGGTCGGCTTGCAGCAGATGGAGCGCGTCCGCGACAGCGCCGCGGCGTACCAGGATGTCTGCCAGACCGATCCGCACCGGCACATTGCGTTCATCGACAGAAAGTGCGGCACGCAGCGACGCTTCAGCCGCCTGCGTGTCGCCGCTTGCAGCATCCAGTCGCGCCAGGTTGGTGAGCGACTGCACGTTGTGGCTGTCGAGTGCCAGCGCCTGCCGGAACAACACTCGGGCGCGCGCGAAATCCGACTGGTCGGCGAAGTACGACCCGGCGACGTTGAGCGTCGCGACGCTCTTCGGGTGCGCAGTCAACAGTTTGTCCACCTCCTCGCCCGCAGCGAGCGGGCCACGAGCTACTTTCACGGCCTCGATGAACAGCGCGTTGCGTCGCGCATCATCCTGCGCAGTGGGGCCGAGATGGGCAAGCGCTTCATTGGCGCGCCCAGCTCCCAGATAAGCCTGGGCAAGGTCCAGTCGCACAGTGGCGTTGGAGGGATCCGAATCAGCTTTCTGCTTCAGCGCCTCGAGCGAAAGCTCGGCGTTGCCGGACGCGGCCGACCCCGAGCTGAGATACGGATTGCCGGAGAGGGCCTGGGTGTCGACAGCGGGCGTCAGCAAGCTCAGGCCCGCACCTGGCTGATCCAGCTGCAGGCGTACGCGTGCGAGCAGCTCGCGCGCCTCGAGATTGTCAGGGGCCTTGGCGACGACCTCGGCGAGCTGCGACTCCGCCTGCAAAAGGTTGCCGCGAGACAGCTGAGCCGCCCCGAGTGCCATGCGTGCAGGAATGAAATCCGGCGCCGCCGCGGTGGTGCGCTCCAGGTCGGCGATGCCCTCGAGATAGTCGCCACGCGCCAGCTCGATGCGTGCGCCGAGCAGATGAGTGATCGGGGCGGCCGGAGCCAGTTTGGCGAGCAATCCCTGACTCTGCGAGCTCTCCGCAATCTTTCCCTGGGCGAGGCGCGCCTCGGTGAGCGCCGCAAGCGCGAGTGCACGCTCGGTGAGCGGCGTCGGACCGGTCATCCGCTGCCAGGCGAGCAGCAGCGCCTGCTCAGCCAGCGTGTATTGGCCGCGGTGCCCGAGAATGACTCCCTTCACAAAAGGCGCCTGGTAAGACCCTGGATCCCGTTGGATGGCAGTGTCGATCTCCTGCAAGGCGTCATCGGACTTGCCGAGCAGAACGAGTGCCTGAGCGTGTGCCAGGTGAGCAGCCGTCGTCGCAGAGGGGCTCGCGAGAGGAGTTGCCAGTGCCTCCAGGGCGCGCTGCGGCTCGCCCGCGAGATTGAAAGCGCGCGCGAGGGCGATACTGCGCTCCGGCTCAGGCAGCTGGATCTGATTGCGGGTAATGGCATCGATCAGAGCCTGTGAACGATTCACCGCCAGCCATGTCTCCACTCGCAGGTGATCCGCATCCGGGCCCTTCGCGCCGGCCTGGATCGCACGCTCCACATCTCTGTCGGCCGCAGCAGTGTCTCCGGTCATCAGCGACAGGCGGGCGAGCAGCAAGCGTGCATCGGGATTGTCGGGCTGTGCGCGCACGACTTTCTGCAGCTCGATTCCCGCACGTCCGATGTCGCCTGAGTCCAGCTCATGACGTGCGCGGCCGAGGCGTTGTTGTGTCGAAACGTAGGCATCGCACCCGGCAACGCTGCCCAATACCAGCGAGATCGCCAGGGTCACGGCCGTCTTGAGAGAGTTGCGCGCAGTCGAGCTCACGGCGATGGATTTCCCTGTACCACGGATATCAGATGTTGAGTCGGCTCGAGGTTGGGCACGAACGCCTCGAGACGCCTGCGAGCGGCGGCGCAACTGGACTGGCAGGGCGTGCGCAGCGCTACCAGAGAGGACGGCTGAGGAGCCCCCAATGCCGTCATCCCATACCACAATTGCGAGGCCAATGGACTGGTGAAGGAGCGCTCCCCGATGCGGTACTGCCACCAGATGATCGATTTCCTGCTGTCGCGATCCACCACGGTGGCGTCGCGCCACGGGGAGCCACCTGCACGGACCACCCGCTCCTGTTCGAGGCTCAGTGCGTCCTGCGTGCCGAACAGCGCGTTGTCGTAGGTTACGAGCTCTCTTCCCTGCTCCTGCGTCCGGTACGCCACCACGAACATCTCTACCGATGGGCCACTGGAGCTCGTATACCGGCGCAGCGCTGTCGTGGTCGCGTTATGAAACTCCGGGGACCAGGTCGCAGAGGTCTCGAGCAGCGGACCCTGCCAAGCCGCGAGAGCCGACGGCCAGTTGATGGCCACGCCCAGTTCACTCGGTCCTTTCAGACTGCTCGCATAGACCGCCAGAGGGAGAGCGCAAGCGCAGACCACTGACGCGACATACCACCTGGGATTGACCACGGGTGCTCGCACGAGGGAGGTGCCCGTTACGCCGGGTTGCTCGGCAGGCTTCATAGGAGGCTCGACGAGGGCGCGTCGCACTCCAGCTGGCGCCCGTGCCGTTCGCCCCGCGATCCTCAGGAAGAGCGCGAAGGCGGCCGCAAACAGCAGCCAGCCAAACCAGTAGTGATCGACGCGAATGAGGAACCCCTGCATGTCCGTGACATAGGCGGCGATCACGATCACGAAGATTCGCAACCAGTTGCCGACGATCGCCAGGACGCCCATGAAGCACAGCCAGCGCAGCCGCAGAGCGATCGAGTCCTTCAGCAACTCTCCGTAGAGTGCGGCGAGCGCGAGGCCGACGATGAGATAGTGGAGCCCGGCGCAGCCATCTTCGATCTCCAGCACGCCGGCAGGGACATGAACGCGATTGCCCTCTACGAAGGCAGGCAGGCCCGTACACCAGATGAGTCCGCTGGTGACGGCGACGCTCATGCGCTGCAGGATGCCGACCATATCGCCCCACAGCGGTAGCGCGAAGCACAGGAACCCGATCGGGAATCCCGCACGAAGAGTGGTCGTCCACCCGAAGACGGTCAGTATCTGGGCCGTCATGAGCAGCGGAAGCAGTACCAGATGAAGGTCCTGCAGACCGGCTCGCCAGGCCAGCAGCCACGCGGCACTGAGGCCGATGATCGCGGCAAGGCCATAGGAGATCGGGCGCACCGGCGCGCCGTCGAGCGCTTCGCCGCTGCGAGCGATCAGCCACAGGCTGATAAAAAGGATCAGGTAGCCGTGGGTATACGTGCGCGAGTGTGTATCGGTCCAGAGCCCATGCAGTGCCAGCGCGCTCGGCCAGTAGATCAAAAAGGTGGTCAACACGATGGCGAGCACGATCCATGCGCGAGCGGTGGGGAGCGCGTGCTCCAGATGACGCCACGGGCGAGGGACAGCAGATTGCACCGCCGGCTCCACGTCTACAGCAAGGGCTGCCGTTCGATCGGCCATCGCGACTCGCGCGCCTCCAGGCAGCGTTCGATTTGTTGTTTCACGATCCCCACCCGGTCCGCACGCTCTGCCACGGTACGCCGACCCGGAAGCGATGGATTAATACCGTAACGAGCGGTGCGCTTCAGGAACTGCTTCGCACTTCGACTCTCCGTCGAATATGCTGACGCCCGGAGTGTCGGGGCACTTTACAGCAGCAGGTTGCGGCACTTCCCTGGCCGCCCGCCCATAAGGAGCAACTCGCTGAGATTGTTGATCTTTTGAAGGGCTGGCATCGCAGTTGCTTTGTCCGACACCGACCGAGCCTCATAGGGAAAGCTGGAACCACCATGTACAAGAAACTCAAAATCCTCACCGCCGTTGTCATGCTGTGCTGCGCACCGCTGGCCGCGTCGGCGGATGTCATCAACTTCGACTTCGCTACGTTAGGCAACGCTTCGCTGACTCCAGATGGCGCACACCTCACCGGCACCACCTGGACAAGCGGCCTGGAGTCTCTCTTCGGCGGTAGCTCCCCCACGTTCTCATTCAACGGACTCTTTAACCTAATCGGACCCTTCGGGGCGGTGGGCGTGCCACCCGATGGTGGTTGGAGTATGTCGGATGGAGCCGGGGATTCACTCTTTGGTACCTTCTCGGCGGCTTTCGTCGGGGGCCTGAACGCATTCTTCTATGACGTCGCCGGCGGCACAGGCGCTCTCTACGGGGCTGTGGGCAATGGCGGCTCACTGGTCGGGTTCGGATCCAACGGGGGATACCAGGAGCAGGGCACGATGGTCATCGCCGTACCGGAGCCCGGAATGATCAGTCTCCTTCTCGCGGGGCTGCTCGCTCTGGGTTGGGCGGTTCGTCGGCACCGCGCGGGCCTTGTTCTGAGCAAGCCTGTCTGAGTTCTGCGAGCACTTGTTGCAAAATTGAGGCGGCGGCCCTGAGGGCCGCCGCTTTGATTTTGGGGGTCGCAAAAGGTCTCAGGGCGAAGGTCTCGGTGTCGATGGATCGAACGCCTGGACACCCCCGAGCTGTCAGGCCGCTTACATCAGCGTCAAGTTATTGGAATACCTTGATTTTTTTATCGGAGCCGACGCCCCGATCTGGTGCACGCGATTCCACGAAGTGTGAACCGTGTCACGCAAACTTGGCAGCGCAGCGTCGGGAATATTTACGGTCGCGCTGCAGCGCGTCATCAAATTGTCTTGCTAGCCACAGCTGACAGAGAGCTCGAAGAGCCGCTGCTGGTATAGGCGCTCACCGCGAAGTACCACGTTCCGGACGCCAGGTTCGATAGCACGTAGCTCACGGCACCGGCGCTGGCCACCTGCACGGTCTGGTTCAACGCCGTCGCGCTGTTTCCATAATGTATGGTGTAGCCGGCGAGATTGGTGAGCGGACTGCCGTCCGAGTTGGTCGTCGGAGCGACCCAGGATACGGTGGCGCTGCCAGTCGCGGGGGGCGGATTGGAGGCCACCGCCGCATTGACCGTAATGCTGAAAGCCGACAAAGAGGCGGACATCGCCCCATTGCTGACGGAAATGACGATGCTGGATGACTTGCCCACCGCGCTGGAGGTGGGAGTCCCGGTCACCGCTCCGGTCTGCGCGTTGATCGAGGCCCACGAGGGAAGGTTGGTGGCGCTGAACGTGAGGGTCAGCCCGTTCGGGTCGCTGGCCGTCGGGGTGAAGCTATAAGCGGACCCCGCCGTCACCGAAGTCGCGGGGGTGCCGGAAATGGTGGGAGGCGTCGAGGACGCCTGGGACGTCCCCCCGGAGGAAGAACTGCTGCCGGTCGTCTGACCGCTACTCGTCGCAGCGGCCGTCGCGGCATCGCCGCTCCCGCCTCCGCAACCTGCCAGAATCAGTGAAATCGCACCCAATCCACACAACAGCTTCAACGCTCTCAAGCGCCTGCTCCTCTCATTCCAAGACTCGATGGCCCTGAGCCGGGGAGCTTCCCGCGCAGAGGCGACCAAGCCTGTCGCGGGTAGCTGGGTCTGAACCCGAGCAAACGCTATGCCGATCTTAAAAAGTTATTTTAGATCAGTGAGTTGAGTGAAAAAGGAGGCCCTGCAAGGCGCTCCGCGGGGCTGCAGGCGTCGCGGGCCAGCGACAAGAGGGGCGAAACGAGGGGTATTTGTGTGTCTAAGTGACTGAAAAATCTTGTCTTATGCGCTGTCGCCGGTGCCCGACAGGCGCCCCACGAACTGACGCAAACGCAGGGGGGACGTCGCAGGGCGCCCTGGGCCGGTGGAGCCCGGGGCGAGGAAACGATCAAACCGCTGCGGCGTGGGTGTCCACCGGCTCGGGAGATCCGGTCTTGGGGATGGCACGAGGCGGCTCCGCGGAGCCGGGGGACGTAGCCTGGGCGAGCGCTGGCAGCTCGATGCAGACCGCAAGTCCTCCCCGGGCAACGTTGCTGGCCTCAATCGCGCCGCCGTGAGCGGCCACCGCCCGCGCGGCAATCGCGAGGCCTAGTCCTTCACCACCACCTGCACGATCGCGCGCAGAGCCGACTCGGTAGAACGGCTCGAAGATCAAACTGAGGTCCTTCTCCGGGACACCAGGGCCGCGGTCGCGCACGACGATCTCGGCATGAGCGCTGCGCGGCGCAAGGTGTGCATCGATGCTCACCTCGGAGCCCGAAGGGCTGTAGCGGATCGCATTGCGGATCACGTTCTCGAACGTGCTGCGGATCAACTCCATGTCGCCACACACCTGCAGCACCGGATCGGCATTCAGGGCAACCGTGCACCCCTGCGCTTCCGCCTCGATCGCCACGTCCGCCACGATGTTCGTCAACAGCTCGCTGACATCGATCGGCACGCGCTCGAAGGCTTCCCCTGCCCGCTCGAGTCGGGCGAGCTTGAGGGTGCGCGCAATGAGTTGCTCGAGTCGATCGGCTTCGCAGGCGATGCGGTCGAGGTGCCGCTCAACGCCGCTCTCGGTGCGGCGAGCCAGCGAGAGCGCAAGTTGCATTCGCGCCAGCGGCGAACGCAGCTCATGCGACACATCGCGCAGCAGCTGCTCCTTGGACTCCAGGAGGCTGCGCAGACGTCCCGCCATCGAATCCAGATCCGCGGCCAACAGGCCCAGATCATCCTGGCGGCCCTTGAGGCTTCCGGACACGCTGACGTTCAAATCGCCGGCCGCGAGCTGCCGGGTGACCAGTCGCAGGCGGTCGACGGGAGCGACCAGGTAGCGCGCGAGCAGGAAGCAGATGACGCCACTGACGATCAACGCAATGGCGAGAGTGGCGGTCGGCACACCTGGTTGCTCGAGGTCCCCGAACAAGCGCTGCTTGAGCGCCAGCGGGCCGACGATCACGTGATAAGGGCCGGTGGGGCCCGCCAACACCAGCGCGCCACCGATGGGCGCGATCGGTGCCGTCGTGCGATCCGGCTCCGACGGACTGTCATGCGGGGAGCGGATGAATCCGGGCAGGGGGCGATGCAGGAGCTCTCGACCTGACGGGTCGACGATGAAGGTGCGCGCGAACGGCTCCTGCGCGCGCATGCCGGTGAGCCAGTCCCTCAGCGCGCCGGGTCCACCAGAGCGGAAGGCCTGTTCAGCCTGGGTGTAAAGCTGCTCGCGTTGAATCCACGGTCTCTCGCTGCGCTTCTGGATCGCGACATTCACCGCGACCGTGACGGTTCCAACCAGGATCAGCGCTAGCGCAAGCCAGAACGAAAGGAAAATCCGCCAGTAAAGTGAGTGCATGGTGTCGTCATCCCTCTGCGGACCCGACGGCGCCCGCGCTCGAGCCCGACCGGGTCGAGGCCAGGACCAGCGCGTAGCCGGTTCCCCGTACACTCTGCACTGTCACACGATCCGTGACCTTGAGCAGCTTTCTTCGCAAGTTGCTGACGTGTGTGTCCAGACTGCGGTCGGTTGGCAACAGGCGGCGGCCCAACGCCTGGGTCATCAGATCGTCGCGCGTCACCGTCTTGGAGTTCGCCCGCACCAGCAGCTCCAGGATGCGCAGCTCCGCGGAGGTGAGCTCCAGATCCTGCTCGTTGACCTCCGCCTTGCGGGCACGCAGGTCGATGCTCAGCGGTCCGGCCTGAACGACGCCGTTGACGGCCTGCCCGTCCCCGGCTACCCGGCGCAGTACGGCACGTACGCGTGCCACGAGCTCCCGGGGACTGAAGGGTTTCGCCAGGTAGTCATCGGCGCCCATCTCCAGGCCCACGACGCGGTCGACCTCCTCGCCGCGGGCGGTGAGCATGATGACCGGAACGCGGTTGAGCGCCCGGATGCGACGCAACACCTCGAACCCTGACAGCTCGGGAAGCATGACATCCAGCACCACCAGGTCGACGGGCCCGTGTCCCAGGCGCGCCAGCGCCGCCGGGCCGCTTCCGACCGTCTCGGTGTTGAAGCCCTCGGGTCCGAGGTATTCCGCCAGCATCGAGCACAACTCGTGATCGTCGTCGACGATCAGGAGCTTCGGTTTGGGTGCCGTACTGTTCGTGTCCATCATTTCCATGCTCCTCACGATACCTGCGAGGCGATTTGAGGCGGGCAGGCCCGGGAGAATTCTTTACACTTCTTTGGTGACGCAGGGATATGGACGGGCAGCCAGTCACCTGAAGGACCCGGAGCACTTTAGTCCCGCGCCAGACCGCTCCACAAGTGGCGACCACCCCCGCCGGCCAGTGAGAGCCCCTTGCAAGGAGGTCGAACGCCGAGACGCAGGCTAGGCCCGCAACTTGCGTCGCTGTCGGATCGGGGCGCAGCGCGCCGCCGCTATCGAGCCGGAATCGACATCGAGCACAGCGGGATCATGAATTCCCTGAATCCTCAAGCCACGGTTGCGACCGCCGAAGGCGGCGGCATAGGCCTCGAGCCCCCGCCGATATCGCGCGAATCCGCTCCGGCGGAATCACTCACAGGCGCGAAGCGAGTCAGGGTCCGTCGCGAGGACCTCGATCGTGCCAAAGGACTGGGCATCGCACTGGTGGTCCTCGGACACATCGTCGCCCGCAGCCCCCCGCCCGGCGATGCATGGTTCGAATATGTGAAGAGCGGCGTGTACCAGTTCCACATGCCGTTTTTCATGTACCTGTCCGGGTACGTCGCCTTCCTCACCGGGTCGGCTCGCGCCTCTCCGGATACGTGGCTGGCCTTGTTCGCCAAGCGCGCCGTGCGTCTTCTGGTGCCCTTTCTGATCGTCGGACTGCTCATCGCGGGCGGCAAGGCGGCGCTCGGATCGTACCTGCACATCGACAACCCCGCGGATGCGGGACTTGCGGATGTGATCAATCTCGTGTGGCACACCGATCGCAGCGTGGCGCTCTCGATCTGGTACATGGCCGTGCTCTTCATCCTGAGTTGCCTGACTCCCATGTTCCTGTGGGTACTGCGTGGCAACTCGCTCGCGCTGCTGGGCATTGCAGCGGTGCTGTATTGCCTGCCGATACCGCCGATCGCCTATCTCGACAGAGCGGCGACGTATTTCATTTTCTTCGTGATCGGCGGGTTGGCCGCCGACGCCGGCGAGCGCTGGCTGCGTGCCATGGACCGAAACGTCACCGTGAGCCTCATTGCCCTCCTGGCCCTGGTCGCAGGGACGCTGGTCATCTACGCCCAGGGGGAGCTCAGCTACGCCGGGATCAGCCTGCTGGTGTGCGGCATCGTCTCCATGCCGGCGCTGCACGGGCTGATGCGAAAGTCGCCTTGGTCGAGCTCGCGGACGCTCCTGACCCTCGGGGCCTTCAGCTTCGTGATCTATCTGCTGAACACTCCGTGCATCGGCCTCGCGAAGGCGCTCATGTGGAAGGTCGCCCCGTGGGATGGCCTCAACTTTCTGATCTACGCGCCCGTGCTGCTGGCGGCGGGCATTCTCCTGCCGATCGCCATCAAGGTCTGGATGTTGCGCCGCGCGCCGGTACTCGACCGAATGACCCAATAACCTCAGGCGGGGTTTTCGAGGCTGAAAACCTGGCGCTGGTCGTCGTACGCGAAGGCCTCCGCGTACCGGCCCCAGCTGATACACGTCCGCAGGGTCTGCTCGGCCGCCTCCTCGTCCATGTAGTCCTCGAGCTCGTCCAGGAAGCGGCTCTTCGGAGCTGCATGGCTGCCGCGCTCATCGAGCACGCGACGAATGTGGCCGGCCATGGGCACGTAGGTCAGCAGGTGGCGATAGAACGTCTTCTTGCGCTCGTCGGTCTCTTCGCGCGCGAACTGCAAACCCGCCTCCGTCAGCCGGATGTCGGCCTGCTCGATCTCCGCAAAGCGCAGCAGCTGCAGCGCCTCCGCGACGGGCAGGAGCTCGTCCGCATCCATCTGCAGGGCTTCGGCAATCGCCGGCAGGTCGGCCTTGCCCGAATAGGGCTCGGCGCTGACCGCTTCCAACATGCCCGACAGCAGGTTGGAAGATACATGGGTGAGAATGGTGCCGATGCCGGTGCCGGGGAAGCGCTCGTTCTTGTGTCCGGGCCGTGGCTCGCCTCGCGGCCGTGCCGTCATCTCCATGTAGACGCGGTCGATGATGGCGCGGAAACGCGGATCGGTGTACCGGCGGGGCTTGGGGAGGTCGATGACGATCTCACTCACCACGCGGCCCGGGTGCGAGGCGAAGATCAGGAGCCGATCGCACATCTCGACCGCCTCCTCGATGTTGTGCGTGACGAGCAGCACCGCCTTGATGGGCAACTGGCCTTCGCCCCACAGGTCCAGGAAGTCGCTGCGCAGGGTCTCTGCGGTCAGCACATCGAGAGCCGAAAAAGGCTCGTCCATCAGGAGAATGTTCGGGTGCGTCACGAGCGCGCGGGCAAAACCGACACGCTGGCGCATGCCTCCGGAGAGCTCCCGCGGATACGCGGACTCGAATCCGTCGAGGCCAATCAGGTCGATGGCCTGGAGGGAGCGCTTGCGCATCTCCGCGGGCGGCAACCCGATGGCTTCCAGGCCGATCTGCACGTTCTCGAGCACGGTGAGCCACGGAAACAGCGCGAAGCTCTGAAACACCATGGCAATGCCTGCGGCGGGGCCGGCTACCGGGCTGCCGAGGTAGCGCACTTCCCCACCGGTGGGCGCATTCAGTCCGGCGATGGCCCGCAGCAGGGTCGACTTGCCCGAGCCGGAGCGACCGAGCAAGCCAACGATCTCCCCTTCGCGCAAGCTCAGGCAGACGCCCTCGAGCACCACCAATGGATCGCCGTCGGGCTTACGGAAGGCCTGGCAGACACTCTGCACATCCAGCAGCGGGATCGCGTTCACGGGTCTCTCCTATGACAGCCGGAACTTACGTTCGGCCCGGGCATACAACGGTCGCCAGAAGAATCGGTTCAGCAGCACGACCATGACGGCCATGATGGCGATCCCGAGCACGATGCGGCGAAAATCTCCGGCATCGGTCGCATCGGCTATATACGCCCCGAGGCCGGTCGCTTCCAGCCGCTCATGCCCCCAGCTTGCCACTTCCGCCACGATCGATGCGTTCCAGGATCCCCCCGAAGCGGTGATGGCGCCGGTCAGATAGAAAGGGAATACGGCCGGCAGCGCGACCTTCTTCCACCACAGCCAGCCCCGGATGCGCAGGTTCTCACCCACATAGCGCAGGTCGAGCGGCAGCGCGGAGGCTCCCACGATCACGTTGAAGAGGATGTACCACTGCGTGCCCAGGATCATCAGCGGGCTCAGCCAGATATTGGGGCTCAGCTTCAGCAGCACGATGGCAGAGACGACGAATGGGAACAGCAGGTTCGCCGGAAAGGCTGACAGGAACTGCGCGATGGGCTGCACGATGCTCGCCACGCGTGGACGCATTCCGATGTAGACCCCGAGGGGCACCCACAACAGGCTCGCCAGGGCGATGAGCACGACCACTCGCAAGAGCGTGATCAGCCCCAGGACCACGACGTGCCCCACTTCGCCAAGGTCCACGCCGGCGCGCACGAACTGGAACGTCTTCCAGATCGCCACACCCACCAGAAGGGCCAGCAGGCAATACCACAGGATGTCCGCCCACAGGCTGCTCTTGCCGGCCTCCTCCGAACGCTGCGGCCGGCGAATGACCTGCGGCATTTTCGGACCACTGCGCAGGAGCGCCCCGAACGCCCGGGTGAGCACATTCAGGAAGCGCGAGCGGCGCAGCATGGTGAGCGCCCAGGTCTCAGTCTGGGTGAGGCCCGTCTCCTGCTCCAGGTGGAACCAGTCGGCGCTGGCAATCAGCGGCCGGAACAGCAGCTGATCGAAAATCAGGATCACCACGAACATGGCGCCGATCGCGTAGCCGATGGCCGCGAGATTGCGCTGCTCGATCGCCAGGGCAATGTAGGAGCCGACGCCCGGGAGCGTGATAGTGGTATGGCCCACGCTGATCGCCTCGGAGACGACCACGAAGAACCAGCCGCCGGACATCGACATCATCATGTTCCAGATGAGCGAGGGCATGCCGAAGGGCACTTCCAGGCGCCAGAAGCGCAACCACGCGCTCAGCCGGAAGCTGCTGGCCACCTCCTGCAGCTCATCGGGGATGCTGCGCAGCGACTGGTAGAAGCTGAAGGCCATGTTCCACGCCTGGCTCGTGAAAATGGAGAAGATGACGGCGAGCTCAGCGCCCGCCACCCGCCCCGGCGTGAGCGAGAGAAAGAAGACGACGGTGATCGAGATGAATCCCAGGATCGGCACGGACTGCAGGATATCCAGCAGCGGCACCAGGAGGATTTCCGCGCGCCGGCTCTTGGCCGCCAGGGTGGCATAGGTGAACGTGAATACCAGCGACGCCAGCATGGCGATGAGCATGCGCAGCGCCGTGCGTGCCGAGTACCCGATCAGACTCACCGGGTCGAGGGAGATCGGAGTCGACTCCAGCTTCGCCAGCGAAGTCGTCAGGCCGTGGGCGGCCTCGGCGAAGTAGATGAAGAAGGCGAGCACCAGCAGAAAGGCGAGCACGTCCCAGCGGCTCGGGACGAACCGGGTGCGCAAAATGGAAATGGGGAGACGGTCCAGGAGCATCCGGCGAAGTGTGCCCGAACACGATGGCGTTTGGCACCGTCATGTCGCACTTCGCTGCAAGGTCGTCAGTGTCGGCCGCCGCCGCTTATCGCTCCGGTGCCCACAGCCACTACAGGCCTCGGAAACCTAAGCGGCGGCGGACCATCCACGTGACTCAACATTCCCGGCGATGCTCGCGGACTGGAACCGGAATGCTCGTCGAGCCGCATCAAAAGGCGGGGCGAGTATAAGGAGCGGTGGCTTTCGGGTACCTTTCTCTCGAGGCCGCACTCGCCCGCGCTGCTCGAGCGGGCCCGATTCATTACAATCGCGTGAAAATCCTCATTCGAGTGAGCCCATGCGCCTGTTGATCGTGGAAGACGATGCGGAGCTCAGCGAGGCGTTGAGCGCTTTGCTGCGGCAATCCGGTTACGAAGTCGACGCGCACGCCGACGGTCGCCAGGCGTTGAATGCGTTGCTGACGAGCGACTACGACCTGGCGATCGTCGACCTGATGTTGCCGGGCATGAGCGGGCTGGCGCTGGTGCGCAATCTGCGGCGCCAGAATCGAGGCTTGCCGGTCCTGGTGATTACTGCGCGGGATGCGCTGGAGGATCGCGTCGGCGGCCTGGATGCAGGCGCGGACGACTACCTGGTGAAGCCGTTCGACATGCCCGAGCTGGAAGCGCGAGTCCGCGCGCTGCTGCGCCGCCAACGCGCCGATCGCGATGCGGAAATTCACGTCGGCTCCCTGGTGATGGTTCCTGGCCAGCCGCGCGTTTCACTCGGCGGCACGAGCGTGGATCTCCCGGCGAGCGAGCTGGCGCTGCTGGAGACGCTGGCGACCCGCTTCGGGCGCGTCGTCAGCAAGCAGACGATCGCCGAGAGACTGACACGCGGGGGCAACCCGCCCTCGGACACTGCGATCGAAGTCTGCGTGCATCGCCTGCGCCGCCGCCTCGGACCGTTCGGCCTGAAAGTGCGCACGCTGCGCGGATTCGGCTATCTGCTGGAAGCCGGAACCGATGGCTGAGCAAAGCCTGCGCTCCGGGCTGCTGCTGCGGCTCGGGATCGTGCTCGTCATCATGCTCGCACTGGACGCGTTGGCTTGCTATTTCACGGCCCTGCACTACGCCAACCTCGTCTACGACCGCTGGCTCATCGACTCGACACGCTCCCTTGCGCAGGCAGTACGTCCAGACCACGGGCGCGCCCTGTTCGACATGCCGCGCGTCGCGCTGCAGGTCTTTCAGTTCGACGAAGTCGACAAGACCTACTTCAGGATCACTTCCTCGCAGCAGGGCATCATCGCCGGAGAAGCCAGCCTCCCCGTCACACCGCAGATCCCGCTGGGGGGGATCCGTTTGAGCTACGCGACGTTCAAGGGCGAGCCCGTGCGCATCGTGGCAACGCGCATCGCACCGGCGACTCCCTCGGAAACGGTGACGGTGGAAGTTGCGGAGACGCTGCTCAAGCGTTCCACTCTCGCCGGCGAGATCCTCCTCGGCATGGTCGCCCCTCAGGTCACCCTTCTGGCGGTCGCGTTGTTGCTCGCGTGGCAAGGTGTTTCGCGGGGCCTGAAGCCACTGACCGACCTGGCCGGAGAGATAGAAGCCCGCGGACAGCGCAACCTCTCACCGGTGATTCACAGCGGTTGGCACCGGGAGACGCGCGTCCTGGCGACACGCATCAACGAGCTCTTCGTGCGGCTCTCGGAAGCCATGCGGGCGCAGAAGCGCTTTGTCGCCGATGCTGCCCATCAGCTGCGTACCCCACTCGCGGCGATCCTGCTGCACGCCGAACGCGCCGAGCGGGCAACGGATGCGCCGTCGGAGAAGGAGGCCCTTCGTGCCCTGCACCGCTCCGTCGAGCGTGCGGCGCGCCTGAGCCAGCAGCTGCTCTCCCTGGCGCGCACGGAGCCGGAGACGGGCATGACATTCGAGCCCCAGGAGCTGGATCTGGGCGCGCTCGCCCGCAAGATCGGTGAGGAATGGATTCCCCGCGCGCTGGAGCGCGACGTCGATTTCGGCCTGCTGGTTCCGGATGACCGGGTGTTGATCCACGGCGACCATCGGCTGCTGGCGGAGATGCTCTCCAACCTCATCGACAACGCGCTGCGCTATGGGAACGACGGCGGCCACGTGACGCTCATCGTCGAAGGGGGCAAGATCCCGAAGATCTCGGTTCAGGACGACGGACCCGGCATTCCGCTGGCCGAGCGCGAGCACATTTTCGAACGCTTCTATCGGTTACCGGGGTCCACCGGAGAAGGATGCGGGCTGGGCCTCGCGATCGTGCAGGAGATCGCGCGGCTGCATCACTCCAAGGTGGAGATCGCCACGGCCCTGGACGATCGCGGCAGCCGCTTTACCGTGTGCTTCGAGGCGCAGCCTGCCGCCTAGCGCGGTGCAGGCGCCGGGCCTCCTTGGGGCTGGCGCGATGCAACTGGCTGCGCTTGGCTGGCGTGCTGGAGGCGACTTCTATGAGCGCGGAGCCGGCTGACACCTCGTCGCCGTCAGCGGCTGGCGCAGCTGATCGACGTCATCATGGATCAGCACGCAGCGGCTGCCGCTTTGGACGAGGCGGAACACTTCCGGCTTGCGGCCGATCTCCAGCCCGTTGAGCAATCTCCCGTGCGAGTCGCGGCGCGGGATCCGATCGATCGGCAACAGGCTGCTCTGCGTCAGCGCGTCATCCGCGAGAAGGACCGGACCGCTGTGCAGTGCCCGCTGCACGGCAAGACTCAACTCCGCACGGCTCTGAGGCGTGGGATTCACGATCACGGCGGGGACGTCACGGGACGAGGATGTGGCGCAACCGGCCAGCAGAATCACCCCGGCGGCAATGATCATCCTCGAGACAGCAGCCTTCATAGGCGACTCTAGCGACGCAGGATCCGCATCTCCCGCAACGGCGAGCGAACGTGCACCGCCTCACCCGGCTGCGTCGCCCGCTTGAGGGAGGCCAACGAGGAGCCGCTCGGAGGTACTGAACAGGTCGGAGTGGTGCTGTAGGCGAGCGCCACTTGCAGCAGTCCTTCGTTGGGATCTCCCAGGGCGTGCGTGAAGTCATCCGCCACCGAGCACCCCGGCAGGGAGACCCCGATGATCGCTCCGGGTCCGCTTGGCTGGTTCGCCGGCGTGAAGCCGTCGGAATATCCCCCCTGTCCCATGGCGTTGACGCCCTGGAACTGGATCGAGAAATAGGTGGTGCCGCAGTTGTCCTGAGGATAGAAGCCATAAGGCTTGCCGCAGGTCGTCGATCCGACCTGGATCACCTGCACATTGACACCACGCAGGCCGTTCATGATCGCCTCGCTCGCGGAGCAGGTGTCCGGCCCGGTCAGGATGAACACGCGCGACAGGTTCAAGCTCGGCAGAGCCTGCCCGGCAGGGACTGAAAAGTTCTGGGTGGTGGCGTGGAACAGCGTCGTCGTGGAGGTTCCCGTGACCGGATCCGTCCCGGGATATTTGCTGTTGAACTGGGTCTGCTCGAAGGTCGAGCTGCCGGCGCCCGTCCGGGCGGACCCTGCGATCATGTAGGCGAGCTCGGAGGCGATGTCCAGATAACCGCCGCCGTTGTAGCGCAGGTCCAGGAACAGGTCGGTGACGCCCTGCAGGGAATTGACTGCGGCGATCAGCTCCTTCTCCGAGGTCGCCAGCTGGTCGTTGAACAGCATGTAGCCGACCTGCGTGTTGTTGAAGGGCAGTTTGGTCGCCACCGGCACGGTCGTCTCATTGATGGTCTGCGCAGCCATGGACACCGTGCGCGTGCCCGAGGCGCCGGGGTCCTGGACCAGGAAAGTGTGCGTCGCTGCTTGCGTGGGACTCAACCCCTCGTTCAGGGTGGCGAGATTGGCGTCGCCGGTCGCATTGACGGCATCGACTCCATCGATCTGGAGTATGGCGTCGCCGCGCACCAGGGCAGCAGCGAGCGCCGGCGTCGAGGTCTGCGAGCTGGTGGCGGGCTGCACGTAGCCCACGAGTATCCTGCGCGGCGGAGAGGCCTGGACGAGAAAGAAGATCGCACCATAGCCCACCGATACGCCCGACTGTGAGAGCTGCTCCCACGTCGAGGTCGGATAGGTGAAGTGGAACTTGTCCTTCGGGGCGCCCGAAGGGGTCGTCGCCGAGGTCTTCAGCAGCGGGAAGTAGCTGGCCGTCGTGCTGTAATTCGCCGGATTCAGGTCCGGGACCTCGCTGTACCAGAGGTACAGCTCGTTGGTCCACGAGCGCAGGAAGTTGTTCTCATCGGTGGTCGTCCCCTTCACGTCCGTATAGGAGCGCTGCGTGACAGGGTCGATGCCTGAGCGCGGCGAGGCGCACTTCTGGGCGAAGCTCGACGACGCCGGGTACACGCCCTGGACCCAACCGGTTGGCTGGGGGCAGGTCATCAAAGTGCAGTTCTGGGTCGGAGGGGAGCCGAGGCTGCTGCCACCGCTCCCACCGCAGGCGGAAAGACCGAGGAGGCAAATGACGATGGCGAAGGTGCGTAGCATCCCTGACTCCATGGAACAGGTGGCGCTGCTGTTTGGAAGGTGAGAACCGTCGAGGTACCGCTCGCGTCACTATACCGCCATCGCTTCGCAACGCAATCGTGCAACGCTGCCGCGGGCGCGGCGAGTTGGTGCAGCCGTCACGTTTTTGGAAGTGAGTGGGCGGACCGGCGAGAGCGCGCGTACCGGCGCATGCGTTTCCGTCACCGCGCGGATCAGACGCACCCGCGCGGGGAGCGGGCCGTCGCCGTCAGCCGACGGCGGACTTGTGCTCGTAGAAGTTCCCGGAGGGCACCCTCACGAGCGCCTTGTCCGCTTCGAAGGCGACGCCCACCGGATCACCCCCGTTGGCGACCAGCTCGCACTGCTGTTGGAGCACCTTTCGCTGCATGATGATGCCGCGATCGCTCATGACCAGGTGCTCCTCCGAGTGCAACGAGATGGGGCCCTGCCCCGCCTGTGCCTCGAAGTCTCCCGGGGTGCGCTGATGCTCCTCTTCCGTCATCTCACCCCAGCGCTTGCCCCCGAGCTTGATGCCCCACTCCTCCGAGACAGCGAAGCTCCTCGGGAGCTTCATGACCATGGCCTGGCGGTAGCTCGAGTCATCGCACGGCACCACCCACGACATCATGTTGGACGGACCGTGCTCCAGGCTGATGTCCGGCACCGACATGATGTTGGGCATCAGCCAGGTCGAGACGCGCTGCATCTCGCGCCCGTCATCGAGCTTGCGATGGGCGGAGTAGCACACGCCGGCATCGATGTGGAAGAAGTCGACGGTCGGCATGACGAGGAATCCGGAGGCGAACTGCGGGCCGGTGAAGGTCGAGTGCAGCACGTGAACATGGAAGGGATCCATGACGTTGTCGTTCATGTGCAGCCAGCTGTAGGGCGTGACCTCCAGGCTCAGGTCGCCGGTCGAGCCGAACCCGCCGAGCAGCGTCAGCAGCTGCTGGTCGGGACGGATCTCCTCGAGGATGTCATACCGCGGCAGCACGGGCTTGCGGGCCGGCGGTCCCAGGTACGCAAAGATGAGTCCGTACCGCTCCTCCACCGGATACCAGGGTTGGCGAGCCGCATCACGATGGCGCCCGCGGTCCGGCTCGCACGGCTGATCCAGACAGCGTCCCTGCGTATCGAACAGCCACCCGTGATAGCAGCAGCGGATGCCCTCATCCTCGATCTTTCCGTAGAACAGGGACGTGCCGCGGTGCATGCAGCGCGGATACAGCAGTCCGGCGCGGCCGCGCCTGTCCCGGAACACGATGAGATCTTCCCCGAGCACCTTTACCTTGCGTGGCAGGTCGGTTACTTCCCTGGAGAGCGCGACGGGTTGCCAATAGCGCCGCATGAGCTCCCCCATCGGCGTGCCCGGACCGACCTCCGTGAGGAGCTTGCTGGAGTGCTGCGCGCGCCGGCCGTAGGCGTGACCTTCGGGCTTGGTAACGGCATCCGACATGGTGGGCTCCTCGATACGCTGATTTCGTTACGAATACGCGCAATGACCGTGCCGGTCAATGGACATACTGGAACGCAGGCTGAAGCGTTGTTGGAAGCGTCCGCGCATCGGACGCGGCATGTTAGGTCTGCCGGCGCAGCGTGCCGGTCTCGCAGCGCAGGGGCTGCAGCCAGTGCTGCGGTGGCAGGGGGCGCAGGTGGTGCAGCGATGGCGGCCCGCGCTGCGGTTGCGGGTGGCGCCGCGGTTGCGGGTGGCGCAGCGATGGCAGCCTGCGCCGCGGTGGCAAGTGGCGCAGCGGTCGCAGCCTGTGGCGGTCGCGCGCCTTCAGGGAACGAACGCGAGCAACAGGAACGCGCCGAAAATCACCAGATGCACCGCAGCCAACATGACATTGGTACGCCCGGCAACCAGGGTAATGGAGGCCACCAGGAACGTCAGCAGCAGCAATGTCAGGTCCTTCGGGTCGAGGCCGAGAACCAGCGGCATACCGATCAGCATGGAGGTGAAGGCGACCGCCGGAATCGTCAACCCGATACTCGCAAGAGCCGAGCCCAGCGCGAGGTTCATGCTGGTCTGCAGACGGTTGGCGCGCGCGGCGCGGAAGGCGGCCCATGTCTCTGGCAACAGGACGAGTATCGCTATGGCGATGCCGATCACTCCCTTGGGAGCGCCGACCTCGATCACGCCCGCCTCGATGACCGGCGACATCACTTTGGCCAGCCCAACGACGTTTACGAGCGCGACGAACAGCAGGAGGAAGCTCAGCAGCGCCAGGCGCCCGGACGGGGGCGGCGCGTGAATGTTCTCATCGGCCACGTTGTCGACCGGAAGAAAGTAGTCGCGGTGGCGAATCGTCTGTACGAACACGAATACGCCCCATAACACCAGGGACGCAATCGATGCGAATACCAGCTGGCCGTTCGTGTAGGTGGGTCCGCTGGAGCTCGTGGTGAACACCGGCAGAACCAGCGACAGCGTCGTCAGCGCGACCAGCGTCGCCAGCGCGGCATTCGCGCCCACCACGTGAAAGGTCTGCTCGCGATGACGCAGGGAGCCGATCAGGAGACACACCCCCAGCAGGCCATTACAGATGACCATGATGGCGGAAAATATCGTGTCCCGTGGCAGGGTGTTCTTGTCGGGGCCGCCACTGAGCATCATCGTGACGATGAGCGCGACCTCGATCACCGTGATAGCCAACGCGAGCACCAGCGTCCCCAGAGGCTCTCCGGTGCGGTGAGCAACCACTTCTGCGTGATGCACGGCCGCGATGACCGAGCCTATGAGTGCAAGAGCACACAGCGTTCCGAGGATCACTCCCATCGGCAACACGAAGGCTATCCCCAGCAAGGCCGCGGCCCCGATGGGGATCAAAGAAGACCAGAGCGGCATGCGAGGGATAGTACCTCAAGGGCGTCGCGGTCGATCAAGCACTTAGCTCATCCAGTATCCGCCCCGGCCAGCAACTGCATGGACGCGATGCGGGCTGCCAGGAAAAACTACGCCCGATGCCGATCCCTCTCACCAGCAATGCGAATCTCTCCCATCATCGCGGTGGCTACGTCATCGTGAAGTGCTGCGCGTGCGGTCATCGGCGCGATATCAAGACCGAGGCGCTGGCGCGGATTTTCGGGTGGGATCGGAAGGTGCGTGTGATTGCGGAGCGGTTTCGCTGCTCGAACTGCGGGGGGAAAGCCGTTGACGTCAGTTTTGGATATGACAGGAAGCCCAAGGGGTTGACGAAGAATCCCTCATGAGCGGCGTCACGAGGCAGGCGCCCGTGCCTCACTGGCCGCCGGCTAGATCCAACTCACGCGGGGAATGACACACCGGACAGGCGCGCACACTCGCTCAACAGACGCTCCTGGGTCGCTTCGTCGGATGCCGCGGCGTCTGCTGCTCTGCGCCGCATGTGATAGAAGTATTTGCCCGACACTTTCGCTTCGGGGTCATCGCTGGTGGCGAGCCACACCTGGGTTCGCGGCCCGGCGTCCAGATCATCCGGCGCACCCGGTCCACCCATTTTGGTGGCGACCCAACCCGGTTCGATTGCGTTCGAGAGCACGTTGCGCCATCTGCGCGCTACCGCGAACGCCAGAATCACGTCGTGGAGCTTCGAGTCCGAGTATGCGCTCGAGCCATTCCATGGACGGGTAGTCCAGGTGAGGTCCTCGAGAGAGCGGTCGGCGCCTCGATGCAACCCTGAGCTGATGTAGACGAGCCGCTTTGGCCTCTCGATCAGCGCCGTCAGGATATACGGGGCCAGCGAGTTCACGGCGAACACGACAGGTAGCTTGTCGACGGTCTCGACCCGGCGGCGCTCACGATAGCCCACCGCGGCGTTGTGGATCACTGCATCGCATCGCCCTAGCTTGTTCACTTGCTCGGCGACTGCGCGAGTATCTTTGATGCTGGAGAGGTCTCCTACTACAGAGGCCTCAGCACCCGCGCTTGCACGCAGTGCATCGTCTGCGCGTTCGCGGTTCCTCCCGTGAACGATGACGGAGTGGCCATCCGCGATCATCAGCTGCGCGGCCATCATGCCCAGGCCGTCGGACGAACCGCTTACAAAAATGCGTGCCACTTCGCGCTCCTCATCAAGAGAGCTGTCGGCTCGATGGAGGTGTCGCGCCCAAGGACCCTGTCGCAGGCGTTGTTCCTTGGCGCCGCTTGCGCCCGATGGGGTCGATTGTCCTCCTGGATTGTCCGCCGCGCGCCGGGCGTGTACTCTTGCGCGCCCTCCCGGGCTGGCCGCCCGCTCGGACCTTTCCGTTCGGCTCCGCGGCCTGGGTGAAGCTTGAGCAAAGGCCTGCGTCCCCGTCGTCTAGAGGCCTAGGACATCGCCCTTTCACGGCGGTAACACGGGTTCGAATCCCGTCGGGGACGCCAATAAAAACAATAACTTACAACGCAGTTGGCACTGCGATCAACTGCCGGTGCCCGCCGCCGGCGTGGGCAGCCTCTCCAGCAGCTCCGTCAACTTGTCCATATCCAGCGGCTTCACCAGATGCGAGTCGAATCCCGCCTCGCGTGAGCGACGGCGGTCGCTGTCCTGGCCCCAGCCGGTCAAGGCGACGAGCGTGATGCTACGGCCCCAGGGCTGAACGCGAATGCGTCGAGCGACTTCGTAGCCGTCGAGCATCGGCATGCCGATGTCGAGCAGCATCACCTCCGGACGATGTCGCTCCGCACATTCCAGCGCGAGCGCCCCATTGCTGGCGGTCACGACCTCGTGGCCGCCCAACTCCAGCAGGGTCGCCAGACTCTCCAATGCGTCATTGTTGTCATCGGCAAGCAGAATGCGGCGCTTCACCCGGTCTCCTTCGGCGTTGGCAGCTGGCGAGGACTGGAATGGATTGAGTGCGGTGACTTGCCCGCTGATGGGAATGGCTGGAGCCGCGCCCACAGGAGGAAGCTCGCCGTGGCCGTTCGACGTCCCCTCGGCCCCCAGCGATGGCTCGATCTCAGATTGCACGGGCAGACGAATCACGAACTCGCTGCCTTTCCCGACCCCTTCGCTATGCGCAGTGACGCTGCCCCCGTGCATCTCGACGAGCCGGCGCACCAGAGCCAGTCCGATGCCGAGGCCGCCCTGCGCATGTCCGGAGGTGCGCTCCAGCTGGGTAAAGAGATTGAAGATCACAGGCAAGAGGTCAGCGGGGATGCCTTCGCCCGTGTCGCTCACCCGGATGGCCACCTCGGCGCCATCACGGCGGACCGCGATTGCAATCCGCCCGCCGCGCTCGGTGTATTTCGCGGCGTTGCTCAGGACATTGCCGAGCGCCTGCGTGAGGCGCGTCGGATCGCCAAGCACCTTGAGGGGCTCCTTGGGTACGTCGACTACCAGATCGTGCGCACGCTCGGTGATCAGCGGATGAGAGGTCTCGACCGCACGCTCGATGAGACTGCTGACCTCCAGCGACTCCTTGGCGAGATTGATCTTGCCGCGGGTAATGCGCGAAACGTCGAGCAGATCGTCGACGAGGCGCGACAGATGAGCGGTCTGCCGCTCGATGACATCGCGCGACCAGGCAAGCTGAGGATCCTCGAGCGGCTTGCGGCGCATGAGCTGCACGGCGTTGTAGATCGGCGCCAGCGGATTGCGTAGCTCGTGCGCCAGCATGGCGAGGAACTCGTCCTTGTGGCGATCCGCCTCTTTCAGCGCGAGCTCCACGCGAGCACGCTCTGTGATCTCCGTCTGGAGGGAACGGTTTGCATCGGCGAGCTCCGCATTTGCCTGGCTCAACGTGCTGTTGAGCACCTGCAGCTCGCGCGTCTTCTCCGCCTGCAGCGTCGTATTCGCCTCGGCCAGCTGCTGGTTCACGCTGGCGAGGGTCTTGTTGGCTTCAATGAGCTCGCGGCGCTTGCAGTACAGCTCCACCAGCACGGACACCTTGCTGCGCAGGATCTCCGGGACGACGGGAATGGAGACGTAATCCACCGCGCCGAGCTTGTAGCCGCGCAGGCGGTCGAGCTCCGTGACATGCACCCCGGTGACAAAAATGATAGGTGTCTTCCCAAGCCGCGGATGCTCGTGAATGAGCCCGGCCGCCTCGAACCCATCCATGTCCGGCATGCTGACATCCAGGAGCACGACGGCGAACTCCTGCTTCATCAGCTTCTCGAGCGCCTCGAAGCCCGACAGCGCGCGCACCAGATCCAGACCGAGGTCCCCCAGGATCGTCTCGTAAGTCAACAACCTGGCAGGCTGGTCGTCGACCAGCAGAATACTGACCTTATCGTTGGCGTCCACCGCGCCTGCCCTTCCCCCTGAAACGCCGGCCGTCACTCTAGCGGTGCAGCCACATTCTAACCAAAGACATCAGCTGATCGGTGTTGACTGGCTTCGCGACGTAGTCCGAAGCACCTGCTTCGAGGCACTTCTCGCGGTCACCCTTCATGGCTTTGGCCGTGAGCGCGATGATCGGCAGCATCCTGAACTGGGGCTTGTCGCGGATCCTGCGCATGGTCTCATAGCCGTCCATCTCCGGCATCATCACATCCATCAGCACCAGCGACAGATCCTCGGTCGACTCCACCAGGTTGATCGCTTCCTGGCCGTTGGTGGCGCTGATCACCTGCATGTTGTGGCGCTCGAGCAGACTGTTGAGCGCAAAAATATTACGGATGTCGTCATCGACCACCAGCACCTTGCGCCCTTTGAGGGGCTCATCGCTCTCGTGCAGATTCTCGATCATCTGCTGCTTGGACGCCGGCAGGTCCGCGATCACCCGATGCAGGAACAGCGCCGTCTCATCCAGCAGTCTCTCCGGCGAGCGCACGCCCTTCAATACGATGCTCTTGGCTTTGCGACGCAGTTCCGCCTCCTCATCCTCGGAGAGCTCGCGGCCGGTGAACACGATGATCGGTGTCTCGCGCAGCTTCGCATCCCGCTGGATCTCGGTGAGCAGCTCGAAACCGGACATGTCCGGAAGCTTCAGGTCCAGCACGACGCAGTCGAAGTCGCCTTCGCGCATCAGCTCGAGGGCCCCCGCGCCGGTGCCGGCCGAGATGATCTCCACATCCTCGTGGCCCAGCAGCTCCGCGACGCTCATCTGCTCGGCCGGATCGTCCTCGATGACCAGCAGGCGGCGCACCCGCGAGGTGGTGAAGCTCTTCAGGCGATCCAGCGCGGTCTCCAGGCTCTCGGTCGTCACCGTCTTGGTCATGAAGGAGAAGGCGCCGCGCTCGAGGCCATACTGGCGCTCGTCCTCGATGGTGAGAATCTGCACGGGGATGTGGCGCGTCTCCGGATCGCGCTTCAGCTGGTTCAGCACCGTCCAGCCGAGCATGTCCGGAAGGAAGACATCGAGCGACACGGCTGTCGGGCGATGCTTGCGCGCCAGCGCCAATCCGTCGGCGCCGGTCTTGGCATGGATGACCTTGAAGCCCCGATCGCGCGCCAGATTCAGCAACACGCGCGCGTAGTGCTGATCGTCCTCGACGATCAACAGCACTGTGTCTCCCGGTTGCAGAGTCGCGCGGTCGTCGACCAGCTCTTCCTGGCGAACGATCGGCAGCACCACGGGCTGATACGGCGCCGCCGCCGCTGCAACCGCTGCGGTCTGGCCGGTGGGCACGCGGCCATAGGCCGGACCCATGTAGGTCAGCGGCAAGTAGAGGGTAAACGTGCTACCGCTTCCGGGCAGACTGCTGAGGCGGATCTCTCCGCCCAGAAGGTGGGCGAGCTCGCGGCTGATCGCGAGCCCCAGGCCCGTGCCGCCGTATTTGCGCGCAGTCCCCGCGTCCGCCTGCTGGAAGGCTTCGAAGATGATTCTCTGCTTCTCCGGAGGGATTCCGATGCCGGTATCGCTGACGGAGAACTCCACCACCGACGGAGCCTGCTTCAGCACGGGATGGTCGGCCGTCCAGCCGCTCGTCGCCAACCCGACGTGCAAGCGCACGCCGCCGCGCTCAGTGAACTTGAAGGCGTTGGAAAGCAGGTTCTTCAATACCTGCAGCAAGCGCTTGGAGTCGGTGGTGATCGCCCTGCCCAACCGCGGATTGAAGTCGGCGGTGAAGGAGAGCTTGCGAGCTTCGGCCTCGTGACGGAAGTTGCGCTCGATCGTCTCGCGCAGGTGCGTGAACAGCAGATCCTCGCACTCCACCGTGACGGTACCGGACTCGATCTTCGACAAGTCCAGGATGTCGCTGATCAGGTTCAGCAGATCGGTGCCCGCCCCGTGGATCGTCTTGGAGAACTCCACCTGCCGCGGGGTGAGATTGCCGTCCGCGTTCTCCGACAACTGCTGTCCCAGGATCAGGATGCTGTTGAGCGGCGTACGCAGCTCGTGCGACATGTTGGCAAGGAACTCGGACTTGTAGCGCGAGGTGAGTGCCAGCTCGGCGGCCTTGTCTTCCAGCGCACGGCGCGCCAGCTCGATTTCCTCGTTCTTGCGCTCGACCTCGGCATTCTGCTCGGCCAGCAGCTTCGCCTTGTTCGCCAGCTCGTCGTTGGTCTGCTGCAGCTCCACCTGTTGGGCCTGCAGCTCGCCGGCGAGCTGCTGCGACTGCTTGAGCAGGCCCTCGGTGCGCATCGTCGCCTCGATGGTGTTCAACACGACGCCGATGCTGCCGGTGAGCTGTTCGAGAAATGCCAATTGCGACTGCGTGAACTCACTGATGGAGGCGAGCTCGACGACTGCCTTCACGTGGCCTTCGTACAGGACCGGCAGAACGATCGCGGTGCGTGGCCGCGCGGAGAACAGGCCCGCGCGAACCTGAATGGAGTCGCCGGGAATATCGGATACCAGCAAGCGACTGCGATCCGCAGCAGCTTGGCCCACGAGCCCCTGACCCAGCGCATAGCGGCGCGGCTCACGATCCTCCTGCGGCTCGTCGGCATAGCTGGCGAGCTCCTTCAGGTAGCCCACATCGTCGCTGTTCTCCATCACGTACACGACGCCCTGCTGCGAGCTGACCAGCGGCGCCAACTCCGAGAGCAGCAGCTTGCCGAGCGTCACGAGATCGCGCTGCCCTTGCATCATGCGGCTGAACTTCGCAAGGTTGGTCTTCAGCCAGTCCTGCTCGGTATTGCGCTCCGTGGTCGCGCGCAGGTTGCCGATCATCGCGTTGATGTTGTCCTTCAGCTCGGACACCTCACCGCGCGCCTCCACTTGAATGGAACGAGTCAAGTCGCCCTTGGTCACCGCAGTGGCCACTTCCGCGATGGCGCGCACCTGGTTCGTGAGATTCGCGGCTAGCAGGTTGACGTTCGCCGTGAGGTCCTTCCACGTGCCGGCGGCTCCGGGCACGTGCGCCTGGCCTCCCAACCTGCCCTCCACGCCGACCTCGCGCGCCACGCTCGTTACCTGGTCGGCAAAGGTAGCAAGCGTATCGGTCATGCTATTGATCGTGTCCGCCAGCGCTGCGACCTCACCCTTGGATTCGACGGTCAGTCGCTTACGCAAATCGCCGTTGGCGACCGCAGTCACCACTTTCACGATGCCGCGCACCTGGTTCGTCAGGTTGTTCGCCATCACGTTGACGTTGTCGGTCAGGTCTTTCCAGGTACCCGCGACACCCGGCACCACGGCCTGACCGCCCAACTTGCCTTCCGTGCCCACCTCCCTGGCGAGACGCGTCACTTCGGCCGCGAAGCTGTTGAGCTGGTCGACCATCGTGTTGATGGTCTCCTTCAACTGCAGGATCTCGCCCTTCACGTCCACCGTGATCTTGCGGGACAAGTCGCCGCGCGCGATGGCCGTGGACACTTCGGCGATATTGCGGACCTGTCCGGTGAGGTTGCGGGCCATCGAATTCACGTTGTCGGTGAGATCCTTCCAGGTACCCGCAACACCCGGGACGATCGCCTGTCCGCCCAGCTTGCCTTCGGTGCCGACTTCGCGGGCGACGCGCGTCACCTCTGCTGCGAAGCTGTTGAGCTGGTCGACCATCGTGTTGATGGTCTCCTTCAGCTGCAGGATCTCTCCGCGCACGTCGACGGTAATCTTGCGAGACAGGTCGCCGCGCGCGATGGCTGTTGCCACCTCGGCGATGTTACGGACCTGCGCAGTGAGGTTGCTCGCCATCGAGTTGACGTTGTCGGTGAGGTCTTTCCACACTCCGCTGACGTCCTTCACGTCAGCCTGGCCTCCGAGCTTGCCCTCCGAGCCCGCTTCACGAGCCACGCGGGTGACTTCGGCCGCGAACGCGTTGAGCTGGTCGACCATCGTGTTGATGGTTTCCTTCAGCTCCAGAATCTCACCTCGCACGTCGACGGTGATCTTGCGGGACAGGTCGCCGTTGGCGATGGCGGTCGCCACGGTAGCGATATTGCGAACCTGACCGGTGAGGTTGCCGGCCATGGAGTTGACGCTGTCCGTGAGATCCTTCCAGGTGCCGGCCACTCCCGGGACCACTGCCTGCCCGCCGAGCTTGCCTTCGGTTCCCACCTCACGCGCCACACGAGTCACTTCCGACGCGAAGGAGCGGAGCTGATCGACCATCGTGTTGATGGTCTCCTTCAGCTGCAGAATCTCGCCGCGCACGTCCACCGTGATCTTGCGGGACAGGTCGCCGTTCGCGATGGCGGTCGCCACCTCAGCGATGTTGCGCACCTGACCGGTGAGGTTGCCGGCCATCGAGTTCACGTTGTCGGTCAAGTCCTTCCACGTACCGGCGACACCGGGGACAGCTGCCTGGCCGCCGAGCTTGCCCTCCGTACCGACTTCGCGGGCGACGCGCGTCACTTCCGCCGCGAAACCGTTGAGCTGGTCGACCATCGTGTTGATGGTGTTCTTCAGCTCGAGAATCTCGCCCTTCACGTCGACGGTGATCTTGCGCGAAAGGTCGCCGCGCGCCACGGCGGTCGTCACTTCGGCGATATTGCGCACCTGGCCGGTCAGGTTGGTGGCCATCGCGTTCACGGAGTCGGTGAGGTCTTTCCAGGTTCCTGCGACGCCGAGCACGATAGCCTGGCCACCGAGCTTGCCCTCCGTACCGACCTCGCGCGCGACGCGGGTTACTTCGGATGCAAACGATCGCAACTGGTCGACCATCGTGTTGATGGCTTCCTTCAGCTGCAGGATCTCGCCGCGGACGTCCACCGTGATCTTGCGGGAAAGGTCACCGTTCGCGACCGCGATCGTCACTTCAGAGATGTTGCGCACTTGGCCAGTGAGGTTGCTGGCCATGGAGTTCACGCTGTCGGTGAGATCTTTCCACGTGCCCGCCACGCCCGGCACAGCCGCCTGGCCACCGAGCTTGCCCTCGGTACCCACTTCGCGCGCCACACGAGTCACCTCCGAGGTGAACGCGCTCATCTGCTCGATCATGCGGTTGACGATCTTCGCCGACCTCAGGAACTCGCCCTTCAGAGGACGCCCGTCCACATCGAGGCTCATCATCTGCTGCAGGTCCCCGCGTCCGACCGCAGAGATGGTGCGGGTCACCTCGGTCGTGGGCCACAGCAGGTCGTCCATCAATGTATTGACGGACGCCTCCATGCCGCCCCAGGCACCGGATCGCCGGTCGATGGCCACGCGATGCCGGGTGCGCCCGTCCTTGCCGACGATCTGTCCGGCGCGGTCCAGTTCGCGCGCCAGGCGCTCGTTGGAATTCACGATGTCGTTGAACGTGTCGGCAATCTTGCCCGCGAGCCCGGTGCGATCGCTCGGCAGCCTGACCGAGAAGTCCCCGTCGCGGACGGCCTGCAACGCTCGCAGAAGCTTGCGCAGGTCAAGTGTGGCCTCGTCCCCCGCTTCGTGACCGTTCGATTTGGGGGCGCGGCGTGGACGTTCTTGAACTTGCATCGGGTGTGGCTCCGGAATCTGAATGCAGTGCGCGGACCGTTGGCAGGTCGCGAGCCGTACGGGCTCATCTTAAAGGGTTGTGTAGAGTTGCGTGGGCGCAAGCAAGCACGGCGCAGCGACTGTTGTCCTCTGCACCGACTGTCTGGCCACACTCACGACGGAGTGCGCGCGCGTACAGGCAAGGCCTGCCAGCGCGCCGAAAAACTGTCACGGAAAGTGTCCCTCGATCCCACTGTGCGGGCCGATTTCCGTGCGACGGTCCTGAACCCCGAAAATCCGCGTTATCGTTGTATCGAACACTGCAAAAATTAGCAGAAACCGCTTGGCGCGCAAGCCCATTCGGGCGCCGGTCCGGGGTACGCCGGGCATTTGACATCACGGCGCGCCCGCAGCCCTTACGGGCCGGGCGCCCCCTCCAGCGGACGGCCGTTTCCAGGGAGCACCCATGAAACCTCTGCCGCTTGCTCTGACCGGTACGGCGGAGCATAGTCCACGCACGGTCAAGGTTGCCGGCAACAAGCCACTTGCCGGGCGCAAACCGGTCGGTTGCGCTCCAGGCCATCGTCGGCACAGGCAACCCTTCGAGCACACTGAATATCAACGATGAGCCGGCCCAGGGGTCGACGGGGATGAACGGATCTATGCCTGCGGATCGCACTGCGACCGGGCAGGACCCACGCGGGGCGCGCCTGACCGTGGCGGCGCTACGCCGCGCCACTCCTGTGAAAATGTGGGGTGGCAAGGGTTGCGGGGCGCCCTGCGACTTCTGTCGCGTCGTTGTCTCCGAAAGCGACGTCGAGTACGAGATCGAGGCGGACCTCGATCAGCAGCGGGTCACCCTGCACTTCCATCCGCGGTGTCACGACGCCTGGAAAGCCGGCCTCGAGCCTCCGCAGGAGGGGTCGAACCCGGCCGCGCCGCCCACTCAGCAGGTGGCCGGGTAGCGGCTCTAAAGCTTCGACACTCCCGAGGCGACGTCTCGCCCGATAATTCATTCCCCCTGGCGAATGTAATCCGTATAATCTGAAGCTCATCATTCCATTCTTGGGATTTATCTGGACAAACTCGAAGCGCTCCAGATCTTCAGCGTCATCGCCGAATCCGGTGGCTTCGCTGCCGCCGCGCGCCGCTTGCGCATCCCGCCCCAATCGGCAACTCGAGCAATCGCCGGTCTCGAGAGCGACCTCGGCGTGCAACTTCTACACCGCACGACTCGGTCAGTCCGACTGACCGAGGAGGGAGCGACATACCTAGCCTCCTGCCGACAGACGCTCGCGGAATTGCACGCTGCAGAAGACGCGATCAAAGGAATACCCGCAGAGCCCCAAGGGACACTCGTCGTCAGCGCGCCGGTGGTGTTCGGACGCATTCACGTGGTTCCCATCGTGACGGCCCTCCTCCACCAAAATCCTCGCCTGTCCGCTCGCCTTGCGCTGATCGACCGCACGGTCGATCTCGCCGAAGAGGGAATCGACGTCGCCATACACGTTGGGGAGCCGGAGGACAGCTCTCTGCAGGCAATCGGGGTGGGTGCCGTGCGGTACATGCTCGTCGCGAGCCCCACGTACCTGCAGGCGCACGGTACACCTGCAGCGCCGGCGGAACTACGGCGACATGAGCTGATTGTGATTGCGGGGGCAGCCACCGGTCACGAGTGGCGGTTCGGACCGGGGACCAAGCGCACCGTACGCGGGCGGATGTCAGTCAATACCGCAGATGCCGCGATTGCGGCTGCCGAGGCGGGCTTCGGCATCACACGCGCACTGTCCTATCAGGTCGCCGCAGCGATCGCAGTCGGCCGGCTGCGACAGATCCTGGCGTCCGAGAGTCCCCCGCCCGTGCCCGTGACGTTGCTCGCTCAAGCCGCCCGCAGCGGCTCACCGAACGTGCGCAGCTTCATAGATCAGGCAAAGAAATACTTCCGCACGCAGACGCTGTAGTCGCCCGCGGGGTGACCGGTCGCCTGGTGTCACGGGCGGCTCGGACTTGTACCCAAAAGCCCGGTCAGACGAGGTGTGTCGCGCGAAGATGCCCGCAGCGGTATTGGGCATGCTCTTCGACTGCGTCGATGCGGAAGCCCCGCCCGCGCAGCAAATCACACAATCGACCGACTTTCACACGCGCTTCCTCGATGTCCTTTCCGTGGTACTCCATCGAGATCTTCCCGATGCGCTGCCAGTACGGTTCCGGGAGCGCCTCGAGGATCTCGTACTCGGCACCCTCGCAGTCGAGCTTGAGAAAATCGCAGTGCGCGACCTTGAATCGGTCGAAGATCTCGCTGAGCGAAATAGCAGGCACCCGTTGCTCGCGCTCTCCCTCTCCGAGCTTACCGGCGATGAGCGTGTGATGCCCCCCGTCCCAAGGCCACGTAAAGAGAGTGACATGCCCGGACGCAGCGGCGACAGCCATCTGGTGCGCTTCAATGGCCACCCTGTTGAGTGCCACGTTGGCTTTCAGAAGGCGGAAGTTCTCGGCGTCCGGCTCGAAAGACAGTACACGACCGGCGGGACTTCCCTGCGCCGCCACGATGGCAAAGGTGCCGATATTCCCGCCGATGTCGATGACGGTGTCCCTTTTGCCGATCTCGTATCCTTCGGGGTTGTACTCCCGGCGCCCAACGACATTGCGCACGAAGCTCTCGTCGCTTGTCTGGCGCCTCACTCGAAAGAGCAGGCCCTCGACGCGAGCGATCCGCGTGCGCAGTCCTACGGCACGACACAAGCGATCTACGGGACCGCGCAACGCATCCGGCAAGCGGTGCTCGGTAAAGACGGCATGCAGACCGCGGACAATGGCACTCGTGGGAGCGGCTGGTCTTTGTTCTTGTAGCATCGGAAGCTCCGCTGTCAGGGTCTCACATTCCAGGCTGGACGGCCACCGCGATTGAACTTATCCAACGGCGGCTACCCTTCGCGGCCACGTGCCTGGTCTGGGACGGCCCGGGTGACCCGGACCGTCCCAACTTATTGATTATTGTGGAGCCAGGCGGGATCGAACCGCCGACCTCTTGCATGCCATGCAAGCGCTCTCCCAGCTGAGCTATGGCCCCGAAACGGCGTCGTTTTGCGCGCCGAAGTTTAACAGAAAACCGTGGGGTGCGCGCCAAGTCGACGCTCCGCCCCGATGCGTGAATGCGGGCCTCATGCGCGCAAGGCCAACGCGCTCGCCAGCGTAGGCGACGCGCGCCTGGTGCGCTTGCAGGCCGAGTGCAGCGCAGCCGCCTTCGCACGCGCCCTCGTACGGGAATGGCGCGCACGCTTTCAGCCGCTCATGCAGTACCACGCAATTCCAACATCTTCCGAAGCAAACAACACCGCGCTTGTGCAGCCACCCGATCACAGGCACGGCGCCCTGAATCGCAGCGCGACTCCGCGGCCGCAACGGCCCCGCGGAAACCAACAGGCCCGCCACGAGGGCATCGCGGCAAAGCTCAGGCGCCGAACTCCCCCCTCTCGTCAAGCGTAGCAGCACGGTGTCGCCGCATGCCCACGTCTGCGAGCTGAGACATTTTGAAAACAACTTCAGTCCGCGATCTACTGCAACCCGAGGACACAGTGAAGCGTAATGACGCGCCTATCACGGAGCAGCGCGCCACAGGTCCATCAGCGGCCGCTTTTGCGTTCGCGAATGGCTGGAAATGAAGTGTTTTTTGCGCACGCCGGTGGGCCGGCGGCCGCGACACCTTCGAGTCCGGCCGGGTCGTGCGAAGCAATGTCGGCGAATGTAGACACTTACAACTGAAGGACTAGCGGTCTCTACTGTGCCCGTCTAAGGGCAAACCCGTCGCAAGGCGGGGGCGCAAAGCTTCCGGCCTCGGACTTTCCGAGGTAGCGGGGTTGCCGGCAATCTCCAGGGAAGAGTTGCCGTCACTCTCTCACCGTGCGGTGACTGTGAGGTCACCGAGACGTACGGGGCTGCGCCTCCCTCGCGACTGATGCAATCGTCCGGGGTGGAAAGCATATGAATCGAGCAGCTCTCGTCGCACGCAGGCCTCTGCGAGCCAACCTCTTCTTCGTCATGGCGTGTGTCGGCCTCGCCGTCGCCCAAGTCGACTCGGCCGCAGCGGCCTGGCGCAACTGGCGTCCGACGATATCGGGCAGTCCGCCGACCACCGCCACCGTCGGAACGGCCTACAGCTTCACACCGACGGCCTCGGCGCCGCGCAACCTCACGGTGTCGTTCTCCATCAGCAACAAGCCCGTGTGGGCGACGTTCAGTACCAGCACCGGCAAGCTCAGCGGCACGCCGACCGCAGCGAACGTCGGAAATTTCAGCAACATCGTCATCACAGCGCGCGACAAGTTCGCCTCGGCGAGCCTCCCTGCATTCACCATCACGGTCGCAGCCGCCAGCGGCGGCACCACCTCATCGCCACCGGTGATCTCCGGATCGCCGGCGACGTCGGTCGTCGCGGGCTCGCCATACGGCTTCACGCCGACTGCTTCTGATCCCGGCGGCAAGGCGCTGTCCTTCTCGGTCCAGAACAAACCGTCATGGGCCGCGTTCAGCATCTCCACCGGGGCACTGAGCGGAACACCCACGACCGCGCAGGTCGGCACCTACGGCAACATCATCATTACGGTGAGCGATGGCACTGCAACAGCGGCACTGAAATCCTTCAGCATCGCCGTTACTGCGCCGGTCACTTCGACCACGGGCTCGGCCACTCTCACCTGGACCGCGCCGACGCAGAACACCGATGGCAGCCCGCTCACGAATCTGGCCGGCTACCACATCTACTACGGAACCTCCGCGGGGAGTCTTTCCAACATGGTGGCGGTCTCCACTGCCGGTGCAACGACCTACACGATCGGCAATCTGAGCGCTGCCACCTGGTACTTCGGCGTCAAGTCGTACACCACCAGCGGCACCGAGAGCGGCCTGTCCAATGTCGGGAGCAAGACGATTCAGTGAATGTTTGGAGACTGAGACGTGGTCGTTATTGGTGCTCGGCAAACCGTAGTGTCGGCATGCGCCGACGCGTGTGTCTGTACACACAGACATTTTGCGCATAGCACGCCAACGCGATTCACTACGGCACCAGACGCGGTGCGCAGCATCGCGCCAACGCGCGGGAATCGGTCCTCCTGCGCGTTGTGAAGGACGGCGGAAGCGGCAGCGTGTCCATAG
>Ga0070679_100000039_pt1 | contig 97720 bp, 125 predicted proteins | sample KBSC63BmetaG_FD_65652 | JGI IMG/M metagenome (GOLD analysis project Ga0070679, IMG submission 65652) | Corn rhizosphere microbial communities from Kellogg Biological Station, Michigan, USA - KBS C6-3B metaG | ecosystem: Host-associated > Plants > Roots > Rhizosphere | place: USA: Michigan... | reverse complement strand
TTCGAGTGCTACCTCGAACTTCTCTAGCGCGCGGGTGCGCGACAAGCAGAGCGGCGGCGCAACAGCGAAGGGCGATGCCCGGTTCGCGTGCGGCTCGACAAACGCGGCGGATAACGGATTTCGTACCGTGATCGGCGTCTGGCGCTGGTGGTTTGATCTAGTTGCCGTTGCGCGGGGTTGTAAGATGGATTTGCCCGAAAGAACGGCGCCCGCTTGCGCGCGCGCGCGCTCAAGTCAGGCCACTCGACCCGTTAGAGTCGGAGCGCCGGGATCGGCCCGATGTAGCCGACTATCTTCTCGACGGGACGGAAGAACTGATCGCTCGACGGGTAACCCCATCGTCCGTCAATCCACATCAGCAGCTCCTTGGCGGCGAACGGAATGCCGTGCCCTTCGTCGTGGTAGACCACGTACATCCCGCTTTTCTCGGGCTTGTCGCCACGAGTGACCTGCAAGGCCTCTTGAGCCATCATCTTCTCCTCACTTGGTGGACTGGTTGGTTCGTTGAAGTTGCCCTGGGCAAGCATAAGAAAAACCCCGCCTGCATGAGCAAGCGGGGTTTCGCACGATCAGTTGTCAGGTTGCAGCGCAGGTACGACAGCCTTCGCGCGCTCGTACTTGGCGCGGTTCTCGCGCTCCCGTCTGGCCTGCGCCTTGCCCTCAACCGCCAGCCAATCCCAAAACGCCGAGAGCACGCTGACACTCTTCCGCGCGCTTGGCGACCCGTCACGGATCATCAAGACCGGCTTGTGCTGCAAGTTGGTGAGGATATGGCCGTGCACGAGCCGATGCGCCGGCTTGGGATAGCGCGCCGGTACCACGTGTTGGATTCGGTACAGGACGCCGCCGCCGTTCTGGTCCACGAGGGCGGAAACTTGCGCGCGGTGCTTCGGCGACAGTTCCGGGTAACCCTTCAGGTCGAAGTCCTGCAGGTGGCCGGGCTCACGGGTGAACCCATTGCACTCGGTTTGCTGGCGCGAGCGGATGTAGTTCGAAAACTGCGTGTCGGCCCACACATTGCCGACGCCGTAGGTACCGCCCGGGTGATGCGCCTGGCGATCGAACGGGCCGCAGCCCGTCGCTCTCAAAATGTTCTTCATGCGAACTCCTTGACTCCCGCGATGCGCGGGGCTTCAAGGGGAGTTGCGCGGACGCAGGCACAGAAAAACCCCGCCGGCATGAGCTGGCGGGGTTGAGTGCGGAACGTGGTCAAACGGCGACCGGCGCGCGGATTGCCGGATGCGGGTCGTAGTCGCTGACGATGAAATCCTCGATCTTGTAGTCATCGATCGAAGGAACGCCATCGCGAACGAACAGACGCGGAGGACTCCGCGGCTCACGCGACAGTTGCTCGCGCGCCTGGTCGAAGTGGTTGAGGTACAGGTGGACGTCGCCGCCCATCCAAACCAACTCACCAGGCGCGAAACCAGTCTGCTTCGCCAGCATGTGCACCAGGGCTGTTGCTCCAACAAGGTTGAAGCCGAGCCCAAGGAACACGTCACAGCTCCTCTGGTAGAGGCAGCAGTTGAGGTACCGGCCTTGGCTGACATGGAATTGATACAGCAAATGGCACGGCGGCAACAACATCAGGTCGATTTCAGCCGGATTCCAGGCGTGGAAAAGGATGCGCCGGCTAGTTGGACTGTGTCGCAGCATGTCGATCACATTCGCTACCTGGTCGATGCGAAGACCATTGGGACCGGCCCATCCGCGCCACTGAGCACCGTAGCCTCTTCCGCCGCCACCCCATTCGGCGGCGAAATCCTGATCGTTGATGATCCGACGTTCGAACTCGTCCCGATCGATCTTGTCGCCGGTCGCTTCGCGATACGCCTTGAGCGGCCAATCGGTCCAGATATGCACGCCCTGCGACACCAGCTCGCGGATGTTCGCGTTCCCCGAGAGGAACCACAGCATCTCGCGGATCGCCGTCGCCCAGGCGACCTTCTTGGTCGTCAGGATCGGCGCCTTGTTGTCGCGCAGGTCGAATCGCATCATCGCGCCGAAGATCGACTTCGTGCCGACGCCGGTACGGTCCATGCGCTCGTCGCCGTTCTGCATGATATTCCGCAGCAGGTCGAGGTACGGCGTCTCGTACGGCGGGTCTCCGTCCACGGCTACCCCGGCGGGAGCCAGGGCCTGTGCGAGATGCCCCTCGACATCCTCGCCGACGTTGTTCGTCAACAGGTCGATGGCTTCATCCGCCGTACCACTGCGTAGCGCGCGGATGAACTCCAGCGCCTCGGTCGCGGAGTCCTTCAGTTTCCCGTCCATCACTCGTGCACCTCGATCGCGGTGTCGGAGGACAGGACCGCGTCCATGTAGTAGTCGACACTTCCCATCTCGTCTTCACGGCGCAAGCGCCGCATGTAGCGTTCCCACTGCCGATCGGCCTCCCTCGCGTCGGCAGCCCTGCAGGTGAAGCAGGACGCGCCGTCGCCATCGAAGTGACCGATCACGACGAAGTTGCGCAGCGACACAGGAGCGCCGGATTGTTTCTTTGACATGGATTTCTCCTTCATTCCAGGGCGGGATTGCCCGGTTTCCGGAGAGTTGACGCGAGCGCACCTCGTCAAAGCGGCGGCATTCGCAGTCACGGCGCCTTGTTGGGTTGAATCCGCCCAAGGAGCTGCGCACGCAGCTCGGAGACGGAGTAGCCGCGGGCCGCAGGCACCCGCAGCAGGGGCAGTCCAATTGCCTCACACACGCCGACCACAAATGCGTCGCGCGCCTGGGCCCGCTTGCTCGCGTGCGACTTGTCGTCGAGCTCGACAGCGCAGACCGCCCCGAGGTCGACTACACGGCACACCACGAAGTCGAAGTGCCTGTACGCAACCTTGTTGAGCGCGCCTTGTTTGGCCCCATTGCTCAAGCCCGGCTTGACCTCCGCGAGATCATTCACCCGCACCTTGCCGAACACGCGAAAGTCAGGGCCTGCCGCTTGATCCAGGGCACCAAGGAAAGCCCGTTCAGCGGGCGAGAAAAGTTCCTTCGCCGGCCGATAAGGGAAATCGACCGACCCGCCTGTCTTGCCGGCCTTCGCCGTAGCGACGAGCACAAGTGCGATAACCACCACCGCCAGTACCAACCAAAGCCAGCCCATAGGAACCCCTGCGCGATACGAACGGCGGGAATTCGCCCGCCAACTGCGATTACTATGCCACGCACCAATCGCGTAAAGCGAGACGCGATCGACGGAATTTTCCGTTGCGCATGCACAGAAAACCCGGCAGGCACGTGCCTACCGGGCCATCGGATCAACATCGTCGATGTAAGCCACGCGTTGACGCTCTTGCCGCTAAATCTCCGGCAGCTCAGCGATGCGCCGCATGAAGTGGAGGTCCGCACTCATGGCCGAGGCCTTGCTGTTGCGGTCGGAAGTTACCTCGAAAAAGGCTTCACGCACGCGGGTCAAGGCCGCGTTGTCGGCCGCTTTGCAGGCATCAACATCGGCGTCGGTGCCGCAGTCCTCCCAAGCTCGGTCTCGAGCAGGCTTTCCCTTGTCGAAGACGGCCAACGCCTGCTTCAAGGGATCGGTGCTGCGTTTTTCGATCTGGTATGGCATGGGCATGTACCTTTTCGGGGAATTCAGGGATGCGGGGGTCTCCCGCGTTGCCGGGAGTGCGCCGCCCGAGATTGGCATGGATCAATCGCTCGGCGTCAACGTCGCCTTGTCGAGGCCGCGGTAGCTCTTCCCGCGCAGAGTGATTACCGTACCATCGCCCTTGATCCGATCGAGCCCCGCCGGCGTGATGCATGTGGCCATCCCGTCGAGGTCACCGTTGCCGATCAGCACCGTGGGCTTGTTGGCGCTGTAGCGTCCGTCGATCAGGCGTTGCGCGGCAACCGCCTCGGAGTCATTGCCGGCCTGCTTCCCCACCTCGTCCAAAATGAGCAGGTCGACGTTGACCAGTGCATCCATTTCGGTCATGGGCGCGTCGCCGAACCGGTCGCGGCGCAGCGCGTCCACGACATCAAGCATTCGTGCATAAACCACGCCTCGCGTAGCCGCAACCTCGCGGGCGAGGGCGCAGGCGAGGTGTGTCTTGCCGGTGCCGGGTGGGCCAAGGAGTACCAGGTTCTCGGAACAGCGCCCGGAAAGGGAAAGGCGGGTGGCGTAGCCGCGCATGTGTCGCACTGCGGCCGCATGGACCGGCGTCAGAACCTCGAAACAATCGAAGCTCGCGCCCGCATACCGCGGCGGCAGCCCGCGCACGCTGTCGCGCCGACGTTGCAGTTCACATTCCGGGCACTCTACGTGCTGTGCACACAGCCGGCCGTCGACGATTTGGTAAGGCCGCCACTCCCCGTGCCGCGGGCAGGTCTCGACCCTCAATGACAGCATCGCGTCGAGCTCGGCGCGAAGCTCAACGGGGTCTCGCGAAGCGAGTCCACGCGCAGCCTCTCGGTGCTGTCCGGGCGGCAACATGGAAAGCAGCGAATCGAGTTCAAAGGATTGCATGTGTGGCTCCGTGGGCGGTACTTTCCGGCGGGAAGGCCGGCAGTTCGGTTTCGTGCAAGGGGATGTTGGGCGGCGATGTGCCGGCTCGCGCGGCTTCAACGAGTGCGGCTACACGGGGCGGAATAACGCGGGTTTCGACGATCCGCCCGTGGCGCTGGTAGTCCTCGATCACCTGCGGGCAGTCGCGCGCCTCGCTGTCGAGCAACACCGTGTCGTCGCCAAGGAAATAGTAGCCACCCGGGAATCGCAACACGCGCCAATCGCGATCATTGTTGGCGGCAGTTTCCGGCACCGCGTGCAGCGCACCGGCCGCGGATGGTGCCGGGGCGCGTTCGTGCCAGCGCCCGCGGATCCAATTCAGGGCGGCGGGAATGTAGCGGCCTCCATCGCGGGCCCAGTCCGCGCTCTGCTTCCACGCGGCGAGCGCGCGCATGACAGCCTCTGCGTGTTCATCGAGACCCGCGGCGTGCCACGCGATCGAGACCGGGAACGGATCCGCGCTTGGGCGGGGATAGGCTTTGAGAAACGCTGTCAGGGCAGGGGTCTCGGCCGCGAATTCGGGATCGAAATACCAGTGGTCGAGCACCTTCCGGAAATTCGCCGGCTTCACCAGCCACGCGAGCGTCGCGTGCCAGCGGTTGCTCTTGCCAGTAAGGAATGCGCTCGATGCGACGTGCTCGAAGAAGTTCTTCCAGGCAGCCAAGCCTTCTTCGCGCGAGCGATAGGTGAGCCAATCGGGGTGGCGGCTCTTGCGCCGGCCAAGAATGAAGCCCTCCGCCCACCGATCAGCCAGGCTCTTGCGGGCCGGGTTGCCGGGCCAGTCGGCGCGGCGAATCTTCGGCAGCACCGGGAGCGCCTTTTCGAAGATGTCGATCAGCTCGTATTCGGGGCACGACGCATCAACTGCCGCTTCGGGCACGGCGCCCAAGAGGTCGATTTGAGGCGATGCGACAGCAGGCCCAGCACCAGCGGGAAGCCCAGCCGTGACGCCGTTTTCAGCGGTCTCACCCGCCCCTTCAGCACCGGCCTCGTTGCGAGCGCCCGCCCGCTTTGGCGTCGGCGCCGCAGCGTCGGCGCGATCGGGCTTGGCCGGCGGCACCACACACACCCTTGACGCCTTCCGCGCATGTTGCGCCGGCTTGTCGGCAGCGCCCTCGCGCTCGTGGATCATGCTTGGGGCCACAAGGCAGGCATCGGCGGGCAATGCACCAGCAATGCCCTCGATGCCGAGGTCGCCATCCCGAGTCAACCCGTCGATCTGGCTGATCTGCAGCAACTTGTGCTGATAGAGGGTGAGGATGTGCCCGGCGATTTCACCCTGGGGAATGCACAGCTTCTTGGCCAAGGCCGGCACGTCGTAGGCCCGCCCGTCACGAACCAGGTGCCCGCGCGGCTGCGCCAACTGCATCAGGCACTGCAGGTCCACCCAAAGGCCGCGGGTGGCCAGAGGGCATAGGCGGAGCGCGCTGTCGCGCAGCCATGTCGACGGATTCAGCGCCAGCCGGCGCGTTCGCTTTTGTGCCACGTTCAACCCCGTTGCGTGTACTGCTAATAATACCAAGCAACGGGCCAGATAATCGTGAAGTGGTCGCCACTCTACAATTTGGCACAACGCGTGCGGTGGTCACCAAGTCGCGCGAAGTGGTCGCCACTAAGTGCCAAGTGGGCACCACTTGTGCCTAAACGGTCACCACTCGTAGGTTCGACGCGATTTTCAATGGGCAAGCTCTACAAGATTACGGGAGAGATCATTCAAGGAAGTCAGTGTTTCTTTACTTTCCGGGCAGGCAGACTCATTCCTGCGAATACCTTGTCGGCTTGCTGTGTCATGTGTAGAGATCATAGATACTCGCGCCGCAAGTCATTGATCCGGCTAGGGGTGGAGGCTCACAAGCTGTGAGCCTGTGGAGGCTCACCAGTCGTGAGCCGGCCTCGAAATTGCGCACAAAGAACACAATGTGTCAAGGCGCAGTGGCAATTTTGGTCGAGCGAATCGCGTGACTCTGACCAAGGTCACAAATCACGCAACCGCATGCATGTGTGAGTTGAGTTGTGTCGCGGCCGCGTGATACAACGTGTGTCCGGTGAGATTCAAGGTGCGGCAACATGGCAAAGCGGGAACTGGGCAAGGCGGCAAGGCGCGGTGATTTCGTGCAGCTCTATCGGCCAGCGATGCAGGCCCTGCGCGAGCTCGCGGTCGAGGCGCCCATGGCCCATGCGATGCTTTACTTGTTGATGGAGCAGATCAACGAACGCAATGCCCTGGTGGCAAGCTATGCCACGTTATCGAGGCTGACCGGCAAGTCTCGTGCAACGGTCACGCGAGCGCTTTCGGAGCTGCGCCGCCGAAATTACATCGAAACGGTCCGGGCCGGCAATATCTCGGTGATCGTCGTGAACAAGCGGGTCGTGTGGACCACCGATACCGGGCTTCGCGACCAGTTGGCGGTGTTCGATGCGCGCGTGATCGCCTCGGCCAGCGAGCAGCCGAATCCGAAGCGCCTCGGCCGCGAACCGGATCTCGTCAAGCTGCCGCCGCTATTACAGACGGGAGGGAAGTGACATGCGCGCAGATGGCACACGCACGTACCGCGGGCTCGCGGACGGAACGGTCCAAGTGATTATCGCCGGCTCGGAGACGACGCTCCTCAGCCCGCGACTCGATCTTCACAACCATAGCCCGACCGGGTTCGGATGGGGCTACGGCGGCAGCGGCCCTGCGCAGCTCGCACTTGCACTTGCGGCGGACGTCCTTGGTGACGATCAAGCTGCTCTGGCCGTGTACCAGTCGCTGAAGGAACGATTCGTGTCGATGCTTCCAGGAGGTCACGGTTGGGGGCCGTTCTCGGCGGCCGAAATCCGCGAGCAGATTGAAGCCGTAGCCGCAGCTTGATCGCCGGCGTTGCAAGACCGCGGTAGACTCGGCTTCCGGCTTTATCCCTTTCCGGCGCTCTTTCGTGCCGTCCGGTAGAGAAAGGGTGTGTTGTGCGTTGGCCTTTATGTCGGCTTGGTTACTGGCTCAGATTTGAAGGGCGTTCGGCGCTCGTCCCAGTGGTGATTTTTTAGTCAGCGGGTTTCTGCTTACTGGCTCAAGCTGCGCTTGATTGAAAGAAGGGACAAATAGACCTGACAAATAGCCATGCTTTTCCACACGACCGTCCACCGCGATTGTGGACACTTCCACCAAATCATCCACCGGAGCACGTTTCCGGTCGGATCACGGGGTCGTGAAGCGCCTTGATCGTGTTGTGAGCCAATAAAAACCCGCCTGGATGGCGGGGGATGAGGTGCAAAACCGAGGTTCCTGGCGCACTGGGCGCTCCCGCCCATGCCGATCTACAGCTTCTCGAGTCGCTTCAGGATTTCGGCGGCCGGATTCACCGCGCTCATACTTCGAACAGGTCCGCCGGTTGCGCGCGGTTCGGGGGCGGGAGCGAGTGCGGCGGAATCGCTCGCCGCCTCGCGTTGAGCTTCGCTGCCAGGAAACACCGGAGAGAGCGCCGCGGCTCGCGCATGATTGGCGATCGCGTGCGCGCGGTCGCGCTTGAAGAGGGTTGCGGTTTCAAGCGCCGCGCAGATGGCCTTGAGGTTGAGCCAGCGAAAAGCGGCATCACTGCGCATCTTGCCGTTGCGCTCGTAGCGGATAACGGACGGTGGATTCATCCAGCCGAGTGCCTGGATGCACATGATGGCGCGCCGCGTTTGCCTGACGGCACTCTTGTCCTGCCGATCGAGTGCGAGCTGCGCGATGTCGCGGAGCTTGTAGCGCTGCCAGTACGGACCGGCTTTCGGCGGTCTCCCAAGGAAACCTGTGCGGATGTCACAGGCCAACAGCATCACGCCGAGCACGGCTGCAAACGTCTTGGCGCCGTCCTCACGGAAGTCGCGAACGCGATCGAGAGCGTACTGGCGGGCATAGCCGGCGACCGGTACAGACCGGGCGATGCGGTGCCAGAGCCCGCTGCTCTTGAGGTGGACGGTTCGTTCGATCGCGATCTTGGTGGCCTCGAGCGCCATCGGTCGGCGCTTGCCGCCCTTGGGCTTGCGCCACTCCACGGGACGATGCGCCCGCCGCACATCGCGCGGACGTGACGAGGGGCTTCTGGATACCTCGGTCCCTGAAATTGGATCGTGCACGACCAGACCCTGCCAGCTTGCAGCAGCAACCTGAGTCGGGTAGGATTCGTGTCGCCAAGACACGGTCGATCCTTCCCGACCACCTGAAGAACCCGCCTGCCAGCGGGTTTTTCGTTTTTTGCGTTCCGCCCGCCAGCGCTATGTCTTCATGGCAAAGCCTCGATCTCGCAGAGCTGCCGGCTCACGGCAGGCGAAGACGCGCGCGCGTGGGTCGTGCGCGACCAGAAGGGACGGGAAGGGACGCCGGCGAAAGCGCGGCGCAGAGCGCCAGCGCCGCGGCGCAAAGGGTGCTGCCGATGGTTTGGTGCGTGCACGTCCTACCCTCTTGCAAGAAGCTGGTGAAGGGGGTAGGATTCGGGCCGTCGAGTCCTTCCTACCCAATTTCGTTTTCCGAAAACCCGCGCGCCAACGCGGGTTTTTCGTTTCTGCCGCTCTGGTCCGCTACGTGGCCATGGATCCATCTCCACGCGCGCTCGCGACCGCCTGCCCGGGCAGGGCGTGCGATCGCAGTATTTGAGAGTTGGTTACCACGTCAGTGCCACTCGTACCCGATGTCCGCGCAAGTGCGGTCCGGGCGGTCCGCCTGTGGCTGGCGGACACGACAAAGCGATGCACGCGCCTGGTGCGCGGACACCGCACACACGAAAGAGAAGGGGAACCGCCAGGTGCGCGCCATGGTATTTGCCGCACGCTGCAGGCGCTGTCGACCTGTGCACAATTCACGCGGCGGCGTCCGCTTCGATCAGGGCACGGACGTAGCGCGACACCGAAACACCTGCCTTGGCTGCGCGGTCGCTTATCGAGCGCTTCAACTCGATCGGCAGGCGCATACGGAAAACGCTGTCCTTGACTCTGCCTTCGTCGTATTCGGAGATCAGGGCTGTCGCGCGTGGCGCAGCGATGGCCGGAAGGAGGGATGGCTTGGCGTTCATCAGCAGATTCCTCGGGCTCAAAACGCGCATCGCGCGCGCCCACGGAGTGTAGCCACAAAGTGCGCCACACGCAAAACAGGCGCCATACAGGCGCCTGCTCGATCAGGAGAAAGGGCGCGTCAGGCGGGGAGTCGGGTGATTCCCATGATGTGGATTTCGGGAACCAGGTCGTCCGGGCCGGGATCGGCGCCACCGCGGGCCTCGCGGGCCTCGACAAGGGAAAGATGGCGGGCGGCATCCTCGATGTCCGCCGTCGATTCGAACTTGATGTCGGAATCGGCTGGGGTGGTCACCGCGCGCGGCTCGTAGCCGTGCTCGGTCTTGACCATGTACGACACGAAAAATTGCGACATGCGATGACTCCTAAGAGATGCGCGTTACTATAACGCGCAACTTAATGGGTAAATGCCAATTTCGTCACGCCGGGCACAGAAAAACCCGGCCAGCAAGAGCTGACCGGGTGTAGGGGGTGTCAGACCGCGATCGCGAATTGCGGATCGGGATCGTTGTTGGCGGGAGCCGGTATCGCGAAGCGTTTCGTTGCGCCGAGTGTCCACCGGGCAACGCCATCCACGCCGGTTGTCATCCATCCATCTTCGATCGCCGTCACGGCGGCCCACGCGCGGGTTTCCTCCTCGATCGCGCTGCGGATGACGACGGTCGCGCCATCTTCCCTGGGTCCGCAGAACACCATCCGGACGAGACCATCGCGATCTTCGGGCTCGGCCGAGTTCATCGCGAGCAGCAATCCGTGCGCATCGCCGGCATCGAACGCGACGTCGTCCGCCTCGCGCAGCAGTGCCACATGCACGGCGCGGAAGATCAGGTCGCGATCGGTAAACGCGCCGGTCTTCAACAGGTCCTGCCAGTTGCCGGCCTTGATCATGTCGAGCGCATGGAACCAGCGGGCACCGCGCAAACGTGTGTGCACGGCGTCACCGGGTGTGCGCGGGATCTCGCGGCCGAGCACCATTTCAGCGTAGTGCACGAACGGGTGATCGGCGAGGCGCGGGTGCGCGAGATACAGGTGACACTCACCTTTGTCGCTGTCGGCCAGAATGGGGTTCTGGAAGACGCGTGATGGAAGGTTCCACGGCCAGCCATCACAGAAGGCCGCCGGGGCCTGGATTTCGCCGCGCATCTTGAACAGGCCGGGGTTGCCCACTAGGCCGGTCGTGACCAGCTTGGCGAACAGGGGGTCGTTTTCGTTGACGCGCATGTTTGTCTCCTCAAGACGACAGGCGGATGCCTGGGTTCGCCCGAGTTGCCGAGGGCTCGGCACGTAAAAACCCCGGCATCCATGGGACGCCGGGGTGGAGGGGTGACGCTTGCGAAGAGCGTCAGGGGTATGTGTATCCGAGCGTCTTGCGGATGGCCTTGAGCTGCTTCTGCGCCGTACGAATGGCTCGGTCATGCCCTGAGTCGCCGCATCCGCTGGCGCCGCGCGCGTCGGCGTAGGCGGACAGGAACGCAGCGCGCTGCGCCATCCAGTCGGCAGTGCGGCCGATCCCCTGCGCATCGCGACCCGCGATGCCGTCGCAAATCCGCTCGATGTCGATGTGGCCAGCTTTCATCAGCGCCCACGTCCGTCTTTCGATCTCGCTCATGGCCACGTGCCGCAGCGTGCCGGTCTGGCTCTTGCGGCTGGCCGTCAAGGCGCGCGCTTCCGCCTTCAGGATGCGATCACGCATCACTTCGCTGAAAAGCTGTTCGTCAGTCCCGCCCAGCGCGGCCCTCATGGCCTCCCCTCTCTTGGCCCTCGCTGATCTGGACACGGTCTTTTTGCCGCCGCCCTTCGATGACAGTTTCTTCATTGAGAACTCCCTGGTCCCGGCAACATGCCGGATTCGCGGGAGTTGCCGCGGTGCCGGATCGCAAAAAACAAAGAAACCCCGCCGGCATGAGCTGGCGGGGGTTGGTGAACGTAGCAAGTCAAGCGGCTTTGAGATAACCGGACGCGAACTGCCGCGCCGGGTTGACGCTGAGCCTGGTGAGCGACTGGGCCGCCCAGTGCTCGCTGAACGCCCTCAGGTGTTCGGGCGAGCCCGCAACGCAGGCGACGATCGTCTTCCCGTCATCGCTAGTCTTCGCCGTCAATGCACAAAGGCCCTCGCGCGCGGCCGCCTCGGCGACACCCGGCATGGTGCTCTCGCGCATGTCGACAGCGAATACGCCGGGCGCCAGCGTGACGCGCTGAGCGGCCAACACCGCCATACGGGCAGCCTCGATCTCCTTCCAGACTTCCTTCGGGGGCCGTTTAACAGCCTGCGCGTATGTCAGCACGCGCCATTTCAGCAGGCGCTCCGGATCCACGCCGTAGCATTCACCGCGGTAGGCAGCGAGCAGGCAGTGGTCGGCGGCAGCGATGAGCTGCGCGTAGACACCGAGGAGGACGCCGTGGTGGAGGCGTTCGGTGATCGCATTGGCCGTCTGACCGAGGCTCGATGCCTCCCAGTAGCTGTCAGGCGGTGCGCCGAAACCGGGCTCACCCTCGCGATGGTGACCGATGCGGGTGCAGCCATGGGGGAGTTCGCCGACGCATTCAACGAGGTACACGGCCCCGTGCGGTTGCCGCAGAGTAGCCTGTGCGGTGGTTGGGAGTTCGGCGTCATAGGCGTTGGCATCCGTCACACGGTCGCCACCGGATCGAGCGAAGTCGATCGAGATGCCGTTCGCCCTCAGCAGGCCCTCGATTGCCTGCATTTCGGGGTCATCGGCCCCGAGGATGAACAATGGACTCATGGGATTGCTCCGAGTGATTTCCACGAGTTGCCGCGCCACCGTACCGTAAAGAGCTTCGCCGGAATCGCCGCGGCCAACTGCGGGCTCGCGCACAAAATCGGCAAATAATTACGTTTACGCGCAACAAAAACCCGGTCAGCATGAGCTGGCCGGGTTTAGGGGGTCAAGCAACGGCGGGGAGCCGTGCACGCACGCGAGCGAGTTGACGTCGCAGGTTCGCGTCAATCTCCTCCATGTGACGCTTCCAATCGGGGTCGGCGTCCCGGGCCTCGCAGTGACCACGCAACGCGATGATGCGCAGGTTCGCGATGTTGGCAGCAATGCGGCTGGCCTTGGAATCTCCAAGGCCGGCGAGCCTGTCCGCCTGCTCGATCGCATCGAGCGCGTTGGTGAGTTGCCGAACTTGACGAGGGGTAAGGTCGATGTTCATGCCCTCTCCCTCGGAAGGGGGAGGCGGTTCTCCACGGCGTTGAGACGCTGACGGATGGCCAGCACGTTGATGGTGCTGCCGGCCGCATAGGAACCAAGCCTTGAAATCTCGCGGCGGGCGTTCTCGATGCAGCCCCGCGCGCGGTCAACCATGAAGTCGAAGTGGTCGGGGTCGGCACTGGCCCACGGGTTCTCGAGACTTGCAGAAATGCGTTCTGCGTTCTCGATGTTGTCCAGAGCAAAGCCGCGGATGCGATTCGGGTCGGTAGTGATAGTGAGCATGGGGTAACTCCTCCTGTTCGGCGGGATTGCCGGTTTCGAGGAAGTTGCCCGGAAGCAGTAACGGAAAAGCGGGTGGCGCTTTTGCTGCACCCAGCTCGCGCAACTTCCTTGAATCAGCGACGCATCCGCGTCGTTCACCAAGGAGACCCCATGAACAAACCCGTCTTTGCGGCCGACCTGTTCGGCCACACAACCGCCCCCGCGGCGCGCGCGCCCGACGTCCAGCCGGCCGCCGAAAGCGATCTCGGCGCCGAGCTCGGCCAGTGGATGACACCGGCCTGGGCCGCGGAAGAGTTGACTTCGCTCTACTTCGGCGACCTGTCTGCGCAGGACCACGTGCTCGAACCATCCTGCGGCACCGGCGCGTTTCTCGCGGCGCTGCCTGAGCATGTGCCGGCATTCGGCGTCGAGATCGACGCGACCCTCGCGGAACAGGCCCGGAAAAGGAGTGGCCGTCCGGTCGTCGTCGGCGATTTCCTCGCGACCAGGATCCCGTTCACCCCGACCGCGGTGATTGGCAACCCGCCGTTCACCCAGTCGCTCGTGCAGGCGTTCTTCGAACGCGCTTGGGACTTGCTGCCGGTGGATGGCCGCGTCGGCTTCGTGCTGCCGTGCTACATCTTCCAGACGGCATCGGTCGTTTCGCGGCTTGGCCGGAAGTGGGGCGAAGTCCGCCAGGACATGATCCCGCGCAACGTGTTCCGTGGCCTGAAGTTGCCGCTGTGCTTCGCCCAGCTCACCAAGGGCGCGGGCCGCGGCATGGTCGGCTTCACGCTGTACCACGAAACCGATGCCGTCAACGGCCTGCGGAAGCGCTACCGGACGATGCTCGACTCGGGCGAGAAGTCCGTGTGGGCCGCCGTAACGCTGGCAGCGATCGAGGCGCTGGGCGGGGAAGCTGACCTCCCATCCATTTACAGCGAGATCGAGGGCAACCAGCCGACCGAGACGCAGTTCTGGCGCGAAAAGGTCCGGCAGACGCTGCAGCGCAGGGCCAAGCCGTGCGGCAACGGTCGCTGGGCGCTCCCGCTCGCGGCGTGATCCATCAACGAAGCACCAACCCCGGTTCCTCATGGAGCCGGGGTTTTTCGCACCCACCGACACGGCAACTTCCACGAACAGGCGCAACCGCGCCAACCGACAGGAGAAACGATGGAAATCGAATGGGCCTACATGACGCCGGACGGTGACTACTTCAGCGTCACGGGCTACACGCACGAAGAAGCGGTGCAAATTGCCGAGATGCGCGCTTGCGGCTATTGCGACACCGATCCAAACGATCTGAAGAACAGCGCCATGGCGTCCGTCTACGTGCCGGATGCACTACGCACTCGCTTCCGCTCGGACTTCGTCGCGCGCTTTGGCGCCGAGCTGCCAACCACGCTGAAGCATCGGATTCGGATCGAGCGTCGTGATTGGTATGAGCACCGGCGCGAGCTCAGGCCGGGCATGGTCTTTCGCACCAAGCAAGGCGAGATCGTAATGCTCGATCGGACGGTCCCTGGCGATGGCACGAAGTGGTACGTGGCCGACTGGTCAAACGGCTGGTCCTACTACGACGGCACCCTTGAGCCTGGCGATCTGGATGTCCTCATCGGGATCGATGGCGTTTTCCCGGGCGTGAGCCAATGAGCCGGAAGCAGGTGCAACGCCAGCGACCGCCGCCGCATGAACACCACGCACAACCCCGGCTCCTATGGAGCCGGGGTTTTCCTTTGGCTACGCACACGAAAAGCCCGACCGTATGGCGGTCGGGCTTGGTTGTTCGTGTCGCATAGAGGGGTTACCAATCGAACGTCGGCAACCCGTCGACCTCATCGGCGTCCCGGTCGAAGCGGAGCCAGTCGAACCCGTGCGCGCCAGCCCACTTCAGGCAGGCGAGCAGCGCCTCCGGCATCACGCCTTCCTCGGGGCCTTCCTCGTCGTCAGCGCCCTGCCCGCGGCAGACCCACGACCCCGGCACGCGAACCATCACGCCCTCCGGATAGGGAATGACGGTCAGGTCGAAGTCGTTGTCGTTGCCGGCGTCGCAGTCGGAAAGGACCTTCATCGTGACCTGGTCGACGTGGTTCGTGCAGATGACGGGCGCACGCATGATCCACCATTCGCTCGGCATCGCCGGCACCGCCGCATCGGCAGCCTTTTGTTCGTTCACCTTGATCTCCTTCTGGTCGGGTCGGCGACATGCCGGTTGTCCGTTCGAGCAAGTTGCCGCAGCGGGGCTTCGGAAAAGCTGCCGCCCAACGCCTGCCCGCGTTTTTCTGAGCCAGTTACGCGGCAACTCGGTGGAATCGACGCATACGCGTCGCACCACCAAGGAGAATTCCATGAGCTCAACCATCACGACCGGCCGGCGCTTCGGCAGGCTGGACAAGGACGGCAAGACGTACGTCGCCTGGTTCGACACATCCTACGAAAGCAATGTCCATCCGCACGATCCCCACGAGAACTGCGTGCTCTTCGGCAGCATCGAAGACATCGCCCTGTTGGTGGCGGGCTGCGCCCATGACGCGGCTGGCGGGATGCTCCGCCGTCCCGGGAGCAACTTCACCGCTGCGGGCTTCATCCGCGCCATCGCGACAGGCCTCGCCAATCCGTTCCGGCTGGGCGACCGGGAGATCGCAGTCAACGTGGGCACGGACTTCCGTGCCGCAATCCACCCCGACCTGCTTTCGGAGTATCGGGAATTGATGATCCAGGCTGGCTTCGTCAGCGAGTTTCTGGACCTGCAGCGGGAAGGGAAGCTCTCGTTCAGGCTGCACGACAAGCCGGAACTACTCGCGTTGCTCGCGATCCCTCGGCGGAAGCCGCACGTGTCGGCGTGGCGCGTCTTGGACGCCCCGTGGTCTGGCTTGGACTTGCCACCGGCGGAGCCGCTGAAGCTGCCGACAGCACCAGCGGCGAAGTTCCAGGCTTTCCAGATTGGAGCGAGTCCAAAGGCGGCGATCGTGCGGTTTGGCGATGGCACCGTCTTCATTGGCGAGCCGCTCGACGTCGTGTACGAGGCGACATCGATCTTCACCGAAAACCTCGAAGGCGCGACACCGGGGGCAGGACTTGCCACGATCAAGGCGCTCGAAGCCGCGATGAAGGGCGATTTGCCGCTGGCTCCGGAAGGCATCGAAATCGTCATCAACATTCGGGAAGAAATCGCCAAGGGCGGCTGGTCCAAGGAATCGTTGACCGGGTTTCTCGATAGCTTGCCGATAGGCAGCCGAATCGAAGAGGGCTACCACCGCACGACGGTCGGGCAGATTCGTGAGCAGAACGCCGGCGTGGGCTTTTTGTCCAGCTACCCGTTCAGCCGGCACGTCACTGTCACCTTCCCGAAGGACTCGCCCGAGGCGAACCTCTTCGCAGCACAAGCAGCGTGATCACCAAACCCCGAGAGCCTTCTGGCTTTCGGGGTTTTTCGCACCCAAGCGCGGGGCAACTATCCTGAAACCAGTGTGGCGCGCACGCGCCAATCAACCATCAGGCGGGCGCCGAGCCCGCATCATCAGGAGACACGCATGCAACCGGAGACAAAAGGAAATCCGATGACACTGTCCGATTTCCGCGCGGCGAAACGCCACGTTGATGATCTCGCCGCCGAGTCCAGTGCCGACTTCGGACGCGAGCACACGCCGGGCTTCCTCTTTCCGGGGGATCTCTGCATCGAAGACAACCCCGACAAGACCGAAGGGGCGCCGCCGTACACCATGACGATCGAGCGCAGCATCTACACCGGCGAGCTCCCGCGGCTCACGGCCGTCCTCTACGGCTGGGCGCTCACCGAGATGCCAGACCTGTTCGGCCTGAACCGGGAGACGAGCCCCGACAGCATCACCTACGCCTTCATCGTGGCGCTGCAGGAGTCGATGTCGCCGGAAAACTTCGCCGAGGCGATCATTCGCAACGCCGATGAGACCGATCCGGATGTCAACCACGTGGCGGACTTCTGCTCGGTCGAAAAGGTGATCGAAGGAATCCTCGACATCGTCCCGCCCTACGACTTCGCCGAACACGACGAAGTAGAGGAACTATGGAAGTCGGCAGCTCCTTTCATCTGCGATCGGAAATCCTGATCGACACCGGCACAAACAACAGCCAGGCGCATTTGCGTCTGGCTGTTTTCTTTTGAGCGGAGTTGCAGGTCAGGCGCTTCGCTGCTGATTTAGCTCAAACAGGCGGCGCAAGATTTCGTCATCGGGAAGCGGCCACTCCCATCCGTAGGCCGCGGCAACCGCCTCGTCAAGTTCGCGGTGCAAGTTGTCGAGCCACGTCGGTCGTTCGTTGTAGAGGTTCGTGAGCGTACGTTTCTTGAGGTCGGCATCGCATCCGGGCTTCGCCACGATGCGCTCGGGGTAGCCCGCCACGACTTCCGGCACGCGCTCGGTCCACTCGGGCGGATTCGACCAACGAGCGCGCGCCTCCACCAGCGCACGCGCCGCCGCCGCGATGCGCCTCGCGCGCGGGTCGTGAGCGTAATCCTTCGCCGAAATATCCGGCGTCAAACCGTCCGGGAACGGAAAGGTTTCGAAGCACGTGGTCGGTGTATAGCGTGGGCGATCTTCCAAGGAGGAACCTTGGCGGAGAGCCCAAATTTCGTGAATGTGCGATTGAAGGATGCCGAACGCTTCATCGTCGTCACGGGCGATCACGGTCAGGGCATGATCGGGAACGACACTCGCCGCGGTCCATGCGCATAAGTGGTGCTTTGCTAGGCACGGCGTGGAGATATAGCGTTTCAGCCCGGCCAACTGTTTGAGCATTGCGGGGCGGCGTCTCGCCAGTTGCCACCAGTTACGCTTGTCCTTGCCGTCCTCCATCTGCTGCCGATGCAGTCTGACGGTAGCAATTGCCGCGAACGGCCCCTCGAACATGGCGGCCTGTGCCTCTGACATATCTCCAAAGTTGACGATGAAACGGTCCAGCGGCCTGGTTGTTATGTCGTCAGCGATCCAAAACGGAAACACAACATCCGACATCGGACGACCCGTTGGCGTCCTGGGCTCCATCAATGCCCGCCGCGCTACGCCACCAGGGAGGCAGAATGACGCATCCGGCAGCCCAAGTCGCTCCTTCTCCTTCTTCTTGACCTCGGCGCGCGGAATGACGCCCTGAAACGACCTGTTCTTGTTGGACGCCAGAACCTTAGCCTGCGCGATGTCGTGATGCAGTAGAGGCGCAAGGCTGGAAGTGATGGACGGCACTGGCTGTCCGTCCAACTGCGGCGCCTGGGCGCTCTGGCCAAAGCACACAAGCGACACGCGCACTGCCGCGCCTTCGTTGACCCAGCCTTCGTCTCCCCATGCCGCAAAGATACGGGTCCGGTCCACGATACGCGCCAAGACTTCGCGGTTCCTGCCCCCGCGTATGCTGTTGGTCGCGACCAACCCGGCGCGAAGGAATTGTCCAGCCACGACAGCCTCGCAAGCCCTCTGGAACCAATAGCACACCAGGTCCGCGCCGCCCGGCACGCGACCAATGTAGGCAGCGCGCAGTGCGTCCACATACTCAGCGCCGAGTTCCCCCATCATCTTCTTGCCACCCAAGAACGGCGGGTTGCCGATGACGACATCCGCGCGCGGCCACGTCGCCTCGGTGCCGTCTGCGTTCAGCACCGCGTCGCGGTTCTCGATTTGTTCGAGCGGCTGAAGGATGGGGTTCTTGCGCGCGCCGTAGCCGTTCTGGATCATCCACTGGATCTCGCCAATCCAGATTGTGATGCGAGCAAGTTCGGCCGCGTAGCTGTTGATCTCGATGCCGCGAACACTGGACGGGCCAACACCAGGGAACTGCCGGCCGAGGCCAAGGGCCTCGCCTTCGATCAGGACGCGCTTCTCGATGTCCTTCAGCGCACGCAGCGCGAGGTACAGGAAATTGCCGCTTCCGCACGCCGGGTCAAGCACAGTGAACGCGCGCAGACGTTCGAGGAAGTGGTTGAACCGCTCCTGCGCAGACTTGGCGACTTTCTTCTTGGCGCGCGCCAGCGCCTTGTCCAAGGCCTCTTTCTCTGCCTCCCATTCGCGCAGCCAAGGCTCCACGATAACGGGGCCGACGATCTTCATAATCGTGGCCGGGTCGGTGTAATGCGCGCCGAGCTGCGAACGCTTGCTTGGATCCAACCCGCGTTCAAACAGTGTGCCGAAGATCGAAGGTTCGATGCTCGACCAGTCCAACTCGGCCGCCTTGAGCAACGTCTTCAACTCGTCGGACTCAAGGCGCAGCACGGTGTCATCGTTGAACAGTCCGCCATTGAACCAGTCCACAGTTTCCAGCAGGAAATCGCCGCCCTTGTTCATGGCCGCAAAGAGCGCGCGGCAGCGCGTCTCGAATGAATCGGGTTTCCCTTGCGAGGCACGAACCAGCTTCGTGAACACGTTGCCAGGCAAGAGGCCGATGTCCTCGGCGAACATCGCGAACAGCAACCGATCGAGGAAGTGCGCGACGGCTTGCGGCGTATGTCCGCGACCGCGCAATGCCTGCGCGAGCTCGGTGAACTTCTCCGCGGCATCCTGGGTGATACCGGCCCGCGTCACGCCGGGCCGGAGCGCTTCAGGATTCTTGAAAACAGCCTCGAGGGCCTGTCGCGTCTCGAAATCGTCGAGGTCTTCGATCGTGAAGCGGATTTCGCGCTTCACCGTGTTCGTGAAATTGGTATGGATGATGATGGTGCGGAGATCGGAGACGACGAGAAGCGGCGGGTTCTGCAGCGCGTCCGCGTACATCTTCAACTGCTCGTACGCGCGATCGAGGCTCTTGTGCGTGCCTTTGGCCTCCCAAGCGAAGCAGCCCTTCTTCCAGACGTCGGCCCAGCCTTCACCGCCACTGGTTTTTGTCGCGCCAGCTTCGTAGGTGAACCACGTGTGCTCTGGATCAGCTTCGCGCGGAGTAGGGTGCCCGATCAAACGGCACAGGTCTTCGAAGAACGGCTGTGCATCGCGACGCTCGTCGCCGCCGGCGCGCCACTTCTCGATGAATTCGTTCGGCATCATGCGCGCACCCTGAGTAAATGCGCCGCGTAAATGGCCCTCTGCCGATCGGCCGCAGCGGCGAGATGAGGCATCCCGGCCAGCAGCGCATCGACCAGGACGGCAGGCTCCGACACCGGCGCAAAACGGATGCCTTCCCACGCGCGCATCGATGCCGGCGCAATGGCCTGCACCGCAAACTCGATCTGTTCGACGCCGGTTTTGTAGGGGGCGGGAACGGCGTCCCTTGGAACGGTGACGTAGGTCGCCGCGCAGTATCGCCGGATGAACCGGGCCCGCAGCTCCCGCGCAGCCTTGGCATCAGCCGCGTCCCCAACAAAGCCGATGGCCGGGCCGTGCAGCCGCTTGTGATGGCGCCACATGCGGCCGGTGCAATACGCCTGCGAAAACTTGTGGCTGCTCCCCTCGCTTCCCCTGGTGTGTTTGTTGTAGATCCGGGTATGAAACCCGTCCGTGGTCGTGCTGCCGATGTACCGAATCTGCCGCTCGTGATCCCACAACGCGTAGATGCCAAATTCCTCCGGCAGGGAAGCGAGATTGACCGGCGCGGATCGCGTCAGTCTGTCCAGAACGTCTTGGGCGTCCAATTACTCACCGCCTTTCGCTGGCGGCGGCAATGCGGACGGCTGGCGAGGAAGCGGCATCCGGTCGAGGACGTACCTGACCACGCCAAGGTCGACCTCCAACTTCCGGCACCGCTCCTGCAGTCGCTCGATCTCACGCTCCTGGCGCTCGAATCGGGCGACGAGGTCAGCGACCTTGCGCAGCGCATCCCAGGCGTCCTTGAGCAGGCTCATGCACCCACCCGCCGGGGTGGTGGCGCCAGCGACGCAGCGATCAACGCCCCGATCGTGGGGTACTCGCCGGATCGCAAGCCGGCATCGATGAATGCCCGCGCATCGGTCAGCGCCCGTTCGGTAGAGGCGTCGAGCAACGTTGCCCGCTGCTCGCGCTCATCGAACCGCTTGACGGCATCCTCGGCCTGCCTCCCAAGATCGACCAGGGCCTCCATGAACGCCTGCTCGTCGCGATTGGGATTGCCGCTGATTCGACGCCGCGCGATTTCGCCAACCGATACCTTGGCCTCCTTGGCCTCGGCCTCGAGCTTACGCTTTTCTTTGGGGTCGACCAACACGACCAACCGAGCTGACGCGGCCATGATTAGCCTCCGGCATGTGTGACATGGTATTGCCATGTTACATGATCACGCCTGCCATGCGCTAGCCGTTCGCTCGCGCCGGCCTCTCACACGCCTCCGCGAGGAACGGGAACTCCGCTGCGCCGAACGGGCCGAGTGACGTAACCCGGCACGCCCGCGGCTGCGCCCAGTAGCTGAAGTTCTTTCTGGCACGCTCCGCTTTCACGATCTTCGCCTCGTTGCCGTCCGGATTGCCGAAGTGCCACCCATCCTCCGCCGCCAAGCTGTCCCCGCCGTAGGCGGCAAGAAAATGCGCCTTGCCGGCATGCGCCTTGTAGGCGCGAAGCGACATGGCGCCAAGCCTCGGCTTCGCAGCATTGTCACTCTTGAGCATGGACTCCGCATGCTCCTCGTTCTTGTAGATGCGGACCGCCTCCAATTTCACCGCCGCGCGGTCAGCCTCTGAGGCGCGCGCGTAGCACAACCCCCACAGGTCCACCGACCAGCAAAGGATTGCGGGGTGGTGGCCGGCGGACCGCACAACGTCCTTCTTGTCGCCAGGTGCGCGATGTTCCGTGAACTTGCATAGTTCCGCGGTACCGATCGGTACGATCAAGACGGGGCGAACGACCATTCCCTTGCTGTTTCTGCGCGACCACGCGAGGCCTTCCTTCGCCAGCGCGACCCAGTCGCAGCCAACCTCGCCAAGTCCGCCGAGTGTCGATCCGTGCTCCGCTGCGTCGAGCAACCCCACAATCTGCTTGAGGGAAAGCGACCCGGGTGGCTTTGCGCGCCACGCGCTGTCGTCGACCTGGGGCCACTCGTGGACAACCAGTTCGTCGGACTCCCTGTGCAGGAGCCGCTGCTTCACGGACATCATCCGTGGACTGCCGTCGGACCCCCAGCGCAATGTCAGGTCGGCAACCCACGGCCAAGGGCGTACCCGCACGTCTCGTTCGGCATCGGTCGACGTCGCATACAAGTGCCACGCTCCGTTGCCGGCGTGCGTCAATCGCAGCGGCGTGCGGCCATCACGAGCGGCAAGAGCCTGCGCTGCCGCAATGCGATCATCATGCGGGGTTAGCGCGGCGTGCAACGCATTCAGCAGTGGCACGCTCGCCTCACCCCATTTCGGGTCACTGGGCAGGACAAGCCCATCGCCCCCACGTGCTGCACGCCATGTCGCGATCGACGAGGTGATGGCGCCCTCCAACGCATCGACGTCATGCTTGAGTTCCGCGTCAGCAACCGCCCGGCGCAGCGCGGCGCGGATCGGTTCCTCGGCCGCATCGCGATGGCGCACGTATTCGCGTGCGACCTGAAACATCTCGACGTATTCGAGATAGGAGCGTCTCTGCTTGCGGCTCGTCAGGTAATAGGTGAGGTCTTCCGAATGCAGTCGGTCGAGAACAAGGAAACGCATCTCGGCACGCTCGTCGAGGTAGCACTTGATGCGTTTTTCGCCGCGGCTGACCCGACGCCGGAAACCGTCATACCGCGCCGCAAACTCGATGTAGGGGCGTCCCTTCTCGATATGCACACGCTCGATCGCGAAGCGATCAACCGGAACATACGTCCGCGTCTCGCTACCGCCCTGGTACAGCCCGGGCGCACTTTCCTGCGTGCACCGCCCGACGTGAACGACCACCATCGAGCCGGCGCCAAGATAGGCGTTCATCCGCCTGCTGTAGGAGGAATAGTCCTCGCGCTGCTGCCCAAGCATCCCGTCGTGGCTGACAAGCGCCATGAACGTCGATTGCACGCCGGCGTCGAGCCAACTCGAGAACCGCGGGATCAACGTCGTGGAGAACAGGTCCGTGCGATCATGCAATCCCCAACAGATCACCAGCACCTTCGCGTAGTCATTGAGCGCGCCGAGCTGGTTTCGCTGCGCGGCCGCGAAGTCGAGGTCTTCCGGAGTGATCGTTCCGCCATCGTCGCCATACCACCTGCCACGGCGCTGGAAGTAGCTGTCCTGCTCGGCTGTCGACGGTAGCAGTTGTTTGATGCCAGGGAACACCTCGGAAGCGCTGATGAGGTAAAACCGCTCGCCATCGCGATAAAGCAGCCGATTCTCCTTGGCGATTTCGTTTTCACGCGTATTCGCCATGGCCGCGTGCATCGCATCCGCGACACTGGCCTTGGCCGACACCTTGAAGAACTCCTTGTCCTGCGCGCGGAACCTGCAAAGCACAAAACCGCGCGTGGCCGGTATCAGGCGATCTGCCACGGCCTTGTCCTTGAGGATGGTCGGCAGTTCCTCGATGTCGCCATGGTCCATGCCGCCATCGTCGAGATGAATCAGCAATTCCTCGTCGAGCGCGAGAACGTCCTGATAGAACGTGAGGCGCGCGTCGGCGGGCGCAGGCTCGCCATCGCACACCTGTACGACCTCAATTCCATCACCGGTGTAGAACTTGAGTTTGCGCACCGTGTCGAGGATCTTGTCGACGCTCTTCATCTGCGCGTTCGCGCGCGCAAGCATCGCCTCGGCCTGTTCCTGGTGGAACATCGCGAGCTGGTGGGTCTGCTCGCCCAGCTTCTTGGTGTGCTTGGAAATCCATGTGACCCTATGTTCAGCCTGTTCCTTCATCGAGGCGGCGTAGGCGGTCATGTCGCGCAAGCCTCCCTCGGTGGCCAGCTCGCGACCGTCACCGCCGGCGTTGGGAGCCGGCTGGTGCGCCAAAGCACCAACAGGCGTTGCGCGCGGGGGCGGCGCAAGCATCACGCGCTGCGTCTCCGCCATACCGGACTGCAGCGCGGCGATCTCGCCGGCGCGAATCTGATCGCCGTTATCGATCGGTTCAAACAATTCGAGAAAGTCGTCATACATGAAGTCCGGCATCCATGGCGTCATGCGCGGGCCTTCGTGCCAGCTTGGATGCGCGGCGAGGTGAATCGCGTGAGGCGTGCCGTCGACCTGGGTCTCAACATCCTTAATGAGCAGTACCGTGCCGGCATCCATCGCAGGATGGCTCGCGCGGTTCGACTCGACCTCGCCGATGTCGCGGCGAAGGCGCCAATACTGGCCAGCAGACGGCGGGGCCACGCGCGACGTCATGTCGGCGTCGAGCTTCGCGCGGCGCGGTGCAGGAACAAGGGATTTGACGGGCTTGTCCATCGTCAGAACCGCAAGTCACGGAGCTTTTGCATCTGCCTCTCCATGCTGCGCAGCCTCTTCACGCGCACGGCCTCGGCGGCCGCGATCGCAGCATCCTTAGTCGCGTGGGCATCCTTGCCGATCTCCATCAGCACCGAAAACTGGGTCGACAGCGCCGATCCGTAACAGAAATACTCGCCCTTGACCTGACCTGTTCGCTGGTAGATGCCCTCCGTGAGGGCGTACCGCGAGATCCACATCTTCGCGTCCGAATCCATTGCGCACCCCGTTTGTCGATTCCTATATGTTGCGCCATGTAGTAATTCGAAACAGGGACACGCGTCACAGCGTGCAAATGCACGCGCGCAAGGAGGCCGCCGGCGCCTGTCATCGGGGCTGAGGCGAGAACCGGAAAGGGATTAGCGTTGGCTCATGCCGGCAGTCACCAACTCGTTGAGCAGCGTCGCGAGCGCGTGCGCCTGGTTCACTGGTGTCGACGCGAAGCAATCCGACAGCACGCCACCCTGCCGCCGCGCCGCGCGGTACAGCTCGCGCATCAGGGGCAGGGTCTGCTCCGACCACGCGCGCCACAGCGCCAGGTACTCGTCCCAAAGGTCGACCTCGCGCAATGGGGGCTTCCCCTTGCCGAGCTTCCACTCGCGGCCGCCGGGATCGTAGCCCTTGATGTCGCACTGGTAATGCTGCTCAATCGTGCGGCCATCGCCAAGCACGGCATTGAAGGCGCTGAAGCGGCGATCGCCCTTGCTGGAAACCTCGTAGCCGCCGCGCCGCGCCCAAGAAAATACAGGGTCCGCCTCGTTGGCCACGCGCGCCAGCACGGTCGCATGGCACTTCGCCGGTGAGCACCAGCACACGAGAGGCTTCCCGCGCAGCTCACGCTTCGCCGCAGCGACCAAGTCTGGCTGTTCGACCAGCCAGCGCTCATACGCGTCGACAGCCTCGTCTCGCGTTGCGACCTTGAACTCGGCCAGCGTGCCGTTCTGGTGCGAGAAGGGGTTGCCCCACTTTGTCGGGCGACCCACGTAGACCGCGCCGGGCGGCGCGTCGCGGTGATGCTTGTTGAAGACCCGGACGTTCACCGGCAGAACTTGACCCGGCCTGAACCTGCCACGCTTTCATCCCGGTCGGGCGGATTGCCGTACACCCGAATGTCGCCGGAGCCTGCCACGCAAGCCCGCGCTGACACGCGCGCGAACGCCACGATGTCGCCGGAGCCGGCAACATCCAACGTCACGTGCTGGGCGGCAAGGTCTTCAGCATTCACGTCGCCCGAGCCCATGACCCGCGCCGTCAACGTGACAACGCTGCCATCGGCCGTGACATCGCCAGACCCCATGACGTCGATCGAGAGTGCTTCCTGTCGAGCGTCACGGATCGTGACGTCTCCGGCACCCTGGATGCGCACGTCCGGAACCAGCGGCAGGGCAAGAGCGACTGCCGCTCGCCCGCCTGCACCGATGACGACCCCGCCGGTGACAACAACTCTATTTCCGTTGATGCATACGTCGCCGCCTGCCGCGATACTACCGCCAGTCGCGATGATTGACACCCTACCGTTGTCGATGACTACCGAGGATCCGCCTGCGCCGTCAATGACTAGCTTGTCGCCGTGCACCGTGGTCCGCACGGAGTTGACCGACTCGGCGGTATCACCAGCAACCACCATACGCGGATTGGCCGATCGCGTAATGAATACGTCGATGGCGCCGCGGACCTCGATGCGGCGGATTGAACCAATCGGTCGATCTTCCTGCACGAGCGAATCGGACTGGTCAAGGCCGGGGAAGAGCCTCAAGTCTTGATCGTTAGGCATTCGAGCCATCTCCTTTCCGGGGTCATTTCATGCGGCCGCGGTATCGCGCTGCGCCAATGTTCGCGCGTAGTATGCGCGCCGCTTCCTCAGTTTCTTGAGCGCAGTCTCCGCACGTTTTGCCTTCGTCGTCCAACGTTGGATACCGGCCTCGATGCGGGCGAGTTCGCGCGCTTGGCGATCAACGGGCGGCTTGGCTTTCGGGGCTTGCTCTTCGAGGACTTCCGGAAGTCCATCACACGCGCATGCAGTCTCGTCGTCGGGCGGATAGTACGACCCCATCTGCCGATGCTCGTAACCGTACAGGTGCTGCATTTCGTGCCATACCAGTCGATAGACTTTGCGCGTCTCGACGCGGGGGCAGGGCAGGGTCAGGACGGCATTGCTGCCGCCGAGGTACGCATGCCCGCTCGTATGCGTGCGGCGAAGACGCCGCAGCACCCGGAATTCCGCGCGATCCCAAGTGCGAAGTTTGCCTTGGTGACGGCGAAGGTTGGCGTGCGCACGGCAGATGATCGTGCGCAGTGCCGCGGTCGGGTAATGCGTCGTGTTCCTCACCTTCATCAGCACAATCTCCCCTGTGGTTGCGCGGCGGCGACAGCGCTCACGGCGACTCGTCGAAGTGAATGGGTCTCGTCTCTTCACGCTCGGCATCGGACAAGCCGAAGGCGTCCGCGAGAGGAACCCCTCGCTCAACGCGCCGCAAGGCAACAACGACTTACTTGAGTGCACTTAAGGACGCCGGCGACGCGCCGCACTTCTTCCGCAGGCGCGCGGTAAGCTCGATTGCCAATCGCACCTCGGCCACAGTCGAAAGCGGGTGGCACACGATGCTCATAGGCCGGCGCATGTACCTCGGGACACTGGACTTCGTCGCACTCATGCCGATTCGGCCACGGCCTCGTCACTCGAAGAGCCACCGCATTCCTCGTGCGGATCAAATCCAAATCGGCGACATAGCTCGGCACTACGTGTTGAACCTTCGCCGGTGGCGTCGGATACGTGCGACCAGCGCGGCTTGCGCCTGCCCGAAAGGCGCCCGGCATTGGCCACGACACCCCACAAGATGCGATCATCGGAGCGCGCCGCCCGCCCGGCATCGCCCGGCAATGGCGTGTCGAACTGAAGGGCGTTCTTGGCTTCCTGCTTCGCACGGATTTTCGCCATGACCTCGGGCCGCGTGATGCGCGCGAGCTCGGCCGCACCATCACGCTGCATGTCGAGCCCAGCAACGGCGCAATAGGCGGCCAGCGTCACCATGACGCCGCCAACCTCTTGCGCGGGCTCGCCAACCGGACGGTTCCAGACGTAGTCAACCAACGTCGGGATGCGAGAACGATCGTAACCCTTCGATTGCAAAAGCTCGAAGACTTCCTCGACCAGCCGATCGCCGCGCTCGGTCATGTTCGCATAGAGCGTCGGGATGAAGCACTCGGCCATCCAGGCGGCAACGCGAGGCTGGAGCGCGGCGCCGGAATCCCGATCGCGCATGGAAGTGAGCGTCGGAACAAGCCGCTCGATGGCGTCCCAAGCCGCGCGGTTGCCAACGTCGATGCGTGATCGTTCGCTACCCATCCACGACTGCCATGCACGCAGTAGCGCGATGGCCTCGGTGAGTGCGGCTGTATCGCCGGTATCTGCCTGTTTCATCGTATCTCCTGTGAGCCCGTCATGGCCTCACCACAACCCGTAGCGAACATTGAATGGGCCGATGACGCGTTTCCACCAAATGTCGAGCGCCGCATCGACGCGCCTTTGGAAACCAGGGTCGTCGCTATCCCTCTCCGTCGCGAACAGCATCTCGCGCGCATCAAGGTCGGGCGCAAACGCGCGCCGCAGCAACTCACCGAACGGGGAGGGGAGGTACCGCTCGTCGTCATATAACGGATGGACGCGATCCGTCCGCCGCGGGTCGGTCGACTCGAACTCAGCGTCAGTTAGCTCGTGACCACTCACAGCCCGATCGAGGATGTCCAGCGGCGGCATCGAGGGATTGGCCAGCGACAGCGCGATGGCGCACTCAACGATCTCCCGGCCGGCAACATGATTACCCATTTCAGTCTCCGGTTAAAAGTCCGGCAAAAGCACGGCGCGCCATCCAGGCGGCAACCGACTTTGCTTCGTCCAGCTTCATCAACGGGCCCTCCGCCCAAACCAAAGCCGCGCGGCATGCACGATGAATGTGCAAACGATCCAGTTCGCAACGAGCCAGTCAACCGCGCCGCGCGCGGCCGGAGAATCGCGGTGCTGCAAGGCGAGCGCCACGCAAAGGCCGATCGCGATGAGGATGAGCGCGACGGAGGCATCAAGAAACGCCTGCCCGTACGTGACCGGCCGGCAGCGCACCATCAGCGCCCACAAAACTGCCCATGCCACGATGAAATACGCCGCCACGTCGCCGTCGCCGGCCAAAGGCCCTGCGGAAACGTTCTGCAGCGCGCCGATCAGCGTCGCAACGGCGCCGTACTGGACGATCGGCGGTACGTGCACGCGGCCCAGCAGCGCCATGATCTGTCGGAAACGGGCAGTCACACGCCACCCCCTGCGGCGCGCGCACGCGCGTCCTCGAACGCGCGGCTGACGAACCCATCGACACGCTCCTCGACACTTTCCAGCCAACGGTAGATATTCGATGGGATCTCGTGCGGACCTTCGTGGGAATCCATCTCGCCAGTATCGAGCGCGCAGAAGAAGGTGGCCGAGGCGCCCTTCGGTCCGTAGACCATCGCCGGCGTTCCCTGGCCGGGATCGTTGGGGTACGCCTCGCTCGCATCGAGCTCGACGCGGTAACGCGAATCCTTCGGACACTTCAGTGTTTCTTTGCCCAAGTGAGGCTCCCCAGCCAGTGATCGTTGCAAGTTTTTATTATACCACGCAACGAAATGGCAAAAACGAGACCGGCGTCGCTGGATTAGAGTCTCATCCCGCCTGAGCTTGCCGCGTTCCAGACGCAGCGCGCACAGGCCGCCGCTTGCGCGGCTTCAAGACGGGTTCGCGCTTCGCTGCGGTCGGCTGTCCGGCTGGCGGTGAACCGCCTGCCGCGCACGCATCCGCTCCACGCGCTTCACTTCCGGGCCTCTCGCCCGTAGCCGGCGACAAGCCTGCGAGAATTCGCAGGCCCTCGTTCCGGAGATTGATCGCCGCATTCACGTCGCGGTCGTGGGCCGCGCTGCAGTGCGGGCAGACCCAGTGTTTTTCGAGTTTCAGGCCGCGGTGCACATGCCCGCACGCGCTGCAGGTCTTGCTTGACGGGAACAGCGCGTCGACCTTGACGACAACGCGCCCGAACCACGCAGCCTTGTACTCGAGCTGGCGTCCGACTTCGCCCATGGCCGCATCGGCGACGCTGCGCCGGAACGCACGGCGCCCCATCCCGCGCGCCATGGCTTTCACACGCAGGGTTTCGATCGCAATCACTTGCGCGCTGCGCACCAGTTCTGTCGTGGCCCGGTGCAGGCCGTCGCGGCGTAGGTCGGCAACGCCGGCATGCAGGCGCGCGATGTGCGTGCGCGTACGTCGCCGACGAATGGATTCCACGAGCCGCACGCCCTTGGGGCAAGGCTTCGTGGGATCGAGCCCTTGCGCTCGCATCTGTTCGCGGAGCTGGCGGGTTTGCCTGCGCTGGTACCGGCGCAGGCGATGTAGTTTGCTCGCTAGTGCCTTCGCCGCCGGCACGCGCGTCGCCTTCGTTCCATCGTGGATCACCAGCAGGTCGCGCACGCCGCGATCGACACCCATGGCGTCGACGGTGGCAGACTGGGCGATCCGCGCCGGCACGCCATCCGCCGTGATGCTGGCAAAATAGCGGCCCGCGCCATCGCGAGAGATCGTCACGCTGCGCAGCCGGCCGACGAGGATTTCGGTCCGGCGCAGCTTAACGCGGCCAAGGCCGGGCAGGTCGGCGAAAGCCCACCGATCACCAGAAGCACCGCGCTCGACCTGCTCGCGGCGCTGGTCAAGCGTGAACCGCACGGCTGCATGTCCGCCGCGGCGCCGGAAGCGCGGGTATTTCGCGCGCTTCGCAAAGAAGTTCGAGAATGCCCGCTCCTGATCGCGCAGCGCCTGGGCGAAGGGTTCGCGCGGCAGTTCCGCGAGCCACGCGGTTTCCGGCGCGTGGCGAAGCGCGGTGAAGTCGCGCGACAGGCTGATCCAGTTGAGCTTCGCGCCATCCTGCTTGTAGGCGGCGCTGCGCCGCGCCAGTGCCCAGTTCCAGACGAACCGCGTCGCGCCGTATAGGCGCGCCAGCATCGCGGCCTGCGAGCGGGTCGGGCAGAACCGCATCCGGTAGGCGCGGCTGATGGTCGCGGTTTCTTCACTCACGGTTTTATTATATCGCGCAACGTGTCTTGCAGGACGAGACAGAAAGCCAACGGCCGGCGGGCGTCCACCTCGCTGAAGCGCGATCGCCTTGGCTTCGGCTGCGCGCTTCTCCCTTTCCGGACCGCTCCGATTAGACCCAAGCCGGCGGGGTCGTCAGCATCCTGCTTCCTTCAGCGCGGCGCGCACGCAAAAAGCCCCGGCTCCAAAGGAGTCGGGGCTTGGTGGTTACCACGGCTATCGCGATCGAGGCTTGCGGGCGTGAGGCTTGCGCGTGGTCGTCAACAGCAGGGTGTCGCCATTGGCAGACCGCTGTCGGCGAGCGTAGAAGCCGTACTCCGAGCCATCTCCGGCATCGAGGTTGCCAGTGAAGTCTGCGCGGCCATCGTGGGCTTCGAACAGCACGCCACGAAGGCCACCATCGACTTCAACCACGTATCGAGACTTGCTACCGCGGCAGACAAGTCCGGCACGCAGAGAAAGGCGGCCCTGCCCGGACGAACCTTTTGCTCCCATCTGGCCCAGGTAGCCGACCATCGTCACGGGCGCCTTCAACTTGGAACCGACGTGCATCTTCCCTTGGTCGCGCAAAGCGACCATGACACCAGAGAGGCCGCCCGGAATGATTGCAACAATGGGCATGTCAGGCTTCCCTCGGCAGCTTTTCCGGCCTGCCGCTGATCTCTTCCAGCGCGCGCACGACGGCCAGTTCGGCCTGACCCAGCGGGTCTTCGCTGCCTTCCGCGGCAGTGGTGTTGTCCAGCAACTTCAGCGCATCGCGGAGCTCGGCATCGATCTTGGAGAGCGAAGGTGCGGCCGCGTCGCCGATTAACTCGTGAATCGGGATCGCCGACGACTCGATGCGGCGTCCTGAGAAGTGTTCGTGGCCGTACAGCCAGACCGCCGTTTCCGTGACGGCCATGCGCGGGCGCTCGATCCAGAGGTGATCCACGCCGGCAAAGGGGCTTGCGGGCACTTCGATCCGTTCATCGCGCTCCAAGCGCTCCATCAAGGCCTCGTCGGCGAACGTCTGAGGAGCGGTGAAATCAGCGCCAAGCACGACCTCACAATAGCCAGCGGCCTTGATTGACTGGCGAGCGTTGCGTAGCGCGAGGCGCACGGAATCGGTCACGAGCCAAACGAGGCACGCTGGCGCAACACTGCCGAGGCGCTCGTGGGGATCCTCGACCTTCAAGACAAGAGTTTTGTTCATCGGGGGACTCCTTCGATCCGCAGGATTGCGGGTTTCGAAGAAGTTGCTGTGGGCGGGGCACAGAAAAACCCCGGCTCCATGAGGAACCGGGGATTGGTGAGGCGTCAAACGAGCACGAACTCGCGCTGTTGCGCGGCTTCTTTGGCAGCCGTGACGGGTTCGGCGCGCAGATCCACGCGGCGGGCCTCGGCTTGCCAGACAGCAACGCTCTCGTCCGTCACGCCAGTCAGCGGCGAGAACGAATCGAGCTTTGCGTTCGCGATACGCTTCGCACGCAGGTCCTCGTAGAACAGGTCCGCGCCGGTGAAATGACGTCCCGTTTCGATCGCCGCAACCGGAGTGCTCCCGCTACCACAGAACGCGTCGCAAACCGTCTCGCCTGGTAGCGTGTAGAGAAGCACCAGGCGTTTTGCCAAGGCCACCGGGAACTGCGCCGGATGCGCTCCAAACGCCCGCTCGGGGTGGTTGTGGCGCACGGTGGGGATGTCCGACCAGACGTCGGTCGGCGCTGCACCGTAGGGGTTGCCGGACAGGTTGCCCTTGTTCGGCCCCTTGAATGCCCTCTTTCCGGGCTGCTTCTGCGGGATGCGCGCTGCATTCGAGTTGAACCGCGGCTCGCCCTTGCTGAAGACCAGGATGGTCTCGTAGCGGTCGGCCGGGCGATTCGCCGGCGTCAACCCGTGCGGAACGGTCCACACGATGCGCGTCTGGAACGTGAGTCCGGAGCGACGCAGGTCCTCAAACAGCATCACGTCCATCGGCAGCAAGTGCTCGGTCCAGTCGCGCGTCTTGCCTGTGTTGAGGCAGACGACGCCGCCAGGCGTGACCGTTCTGGCCATTTCCGATACCGTCTGCTGCAACCAGCCGTGAAAGTAGGTGTAACGCATGGCGTCGGCACTCGGTCCTGCCCCGTACTGCTTGTTCAGGTTGTACGGCGGGCTCGAAATGTGCGCGGCGATGCTGTCGTCGGGAAGTCCGGCGAAGAAATCGAGGACATCACTCTTGGCGGTCTGGTCAAGCATCGACTTCAGGAATTCCTCCTGCTCGCGACGGCGATCATCGCGGCGTTGCCGAATGCGATCCTCGTGCTTGCGCACCCCGAGCCGCATGGCGGTACGCCAAACAGTGCCGCGGGACTTACCGATGATCCGGCTGACCTCCTCGTACGTGTGGCGCGAGAGCAGTGCCGCGATACGAGCATCGTCAGTCCCAGCACCATCGACGGCTGGGGCGTACGGCCCATCGGCCGGGCTCACGCCTGCACCTCGCTCGCGGCGCCGGCCACGGCAGACAGCCGGAAGCCAAAGCGGTTGCGGTCGGCGCGGGAGGCGAGCTTCGCTTGGATGCTCGTGACACTGCGCCCGCTCACCGATGCGGCGGCGGGCCACAGCGATTTCCAGAACGAAGGGAACAGGCGTGGCGCACCATCGAAGAACTTGATGTGCGGCTTGCCAGACTTCGAGGCAGCACTCCGGCTGCAAACACTGCGTGCGGCGAGGCGCTGGTGAAAGCGGCTCGCCCTTTTCGAACGATTCATGCGGACCTCCATTCGGTCCAGTGGATTCCCCCGAGTTGCCCCGACGCGCAGACATAAAAAGCCGGCACCCAATGAGGGCGCCGGCTCGTGAGCTTCGCCGCTCAATGAGAAGACAGGCAACGAGACAGGAAACCGAAAGTCCGCCGGAGCACCCGGAAAGGAAAGGGCTGAGCTGGAGGCAGGGCGGGCTCGACCCCGCGGCTTCCGGGAAAGGAATCCGGCTCTCTACCAACTGATCTATCCTTCACAAAGTGGGGCCGGCACCAGGCATCGAACCCGGGACCCTCTGCTTACAAAGCAGACGCTCTACCATCTGAGCTATGCCGGCGTGGAGGTGGTGCCGGATCACGGGGTCGAACCGCGAACCTGTCGCTTACGAAGCGACTGCTCTACCAGTTGAGCTAATCCGGCAAGGCGGTTGGCGCTGAGGGAGTCGAACCCACGACACTCTGCTTGTAGGGCAGATGTTCTACCGCTGAACTAAGCGCCAAATGGTGGAGCCGGTGGGATTTGAACCCACGACCGCCTGCTTGCAAGGCAGGAACTCTCCCGCTGAGTTACGGCCCTCGTCAAAAATGGTGGACACGGCTGGGATTGAACCAGCGGCCTCTCGCTTATCAGGCGAGCGCTCTCCCGCTGAGCTACGCGTCCACGAACTGGTATCGGGGTGGCGAGAATCGAACTCGCGACGTCCGGCTCCCAAAGCCGGCGCTCTACCAGGCTGAGCTACGCCCCGAAAACTGGTCGGTGTGGCAGGATTTGAACCTGCGACTTTCACGTCCCGAACGTGACGCTCTTCCAGGCTGAGCTACACACCGTCTACACTCATGCGGAGCTGGTTGCTCCGCCGTACAGCGCCCTGCGTGACGCCGGCACCGCCGCCAGCAGAAACTCCATCTGGTCGGCGAGGATCGTGCGGCCGTCCAGGATCAGGCGCTCCGCATGGCTGGGCACATACGGCACCGCCAGGAGCGGCATGCCGGCTTGTTCCGGCGACCGGCCGCCCTTGCGCTGGTTGCACGCGAAGCAAGCCGTCACGACGTTCTCCCACGAGTCCAGGCCGCCGCGGCAGCGCGGATAGACGTGGTCCCGCGTCAGGTTCGCAACGCGATGCTTCTGCCCGCAATACATGCACAGGTACCGGTCCCGCTCGAACAGCAAACGGTTGCAGAGCGGGGCGCGGGAACGTACCGGCGCCCAATGCGGGGTGCGAGCCGCCAGCACCGCCGGCAGTTGCACGACGCTCGTCGTGCCGCTACGCGAGGTGCCACCGTGCACGACCTTCACGATCGTTCCCGCCGACCACGCGACGTCGCCGGACACGATTGACGTCGTGGCGTCCTGCCACGAGAGCCACCGCACCGGCAGCCCAGCCTCGGTCAGCAACAACGCGCGAGGCTCGCACGCTTGACGCTCTGGCCGGGTGAACATGGCCAACTCCTTTGCGCATTTGCGCTCTGCTGAAAACTGGCGCCCGCGGCGGGATTCGAACTCGCAACTCGCGGTGTAGAAGACCGCTGCTCTATCCGATTGAGCTACGCGGGCAAGATGGTGGTGACGGCGGGTGTCGAACCCGCTACTACCGGCTTATGAAGCCGGCGCCTCGCCGATCGGCCTCGTCACCGCGCTGGTTGGGAGGATGGGGTGGCTGGGCGGATTCGAACCGCCGATGACCCGGGTCACAGCCGGGCGCCTTTGGCCGCTTGGCGACAGCCACCATCGGATCTGGCGGAAAAGGTGGGATTCGAACCCACGGGCGGATTGCTCCGTCGACGCCTTAGCACGGCGTTGCCTTCAGCCTGACTCGGCCACTCTTCCAGAAAGTGCGCACGCATCCCGCGCTCCGCAGTGGCTGTGCGGCGATGCTCGTGTGTGGCGCCCGCGGCAGGATTTGAACCTGCAACCTCGAAGGTAGGATCTTCGCGCGCTATCCAGTTGCGCCACGCGGGCAAGATGGCACCCCAGGCAGGACTTGAACCCGCGACCTTCCGGTTCGTAGCCGGACGCTCTCTTCCGCTGAGCTACAGGGGTAAATGGCGCCCTTGGCAGGATTTGAACCCGCAACCTCGAGCTTCGGAAACTCGCGCGCTGTCCGGTTGCGCCACAAGGGCAGTTGGTGGTGGGCTCGCGGGGACTTGAACCCCGAACGTCCCGGTTAAGAGCCGGGTGCTCTGGCGTTGAGCTACGAACCCATGTTTGGCGGCCCCGGCTGGATTCGAACCAGCGAATACCGGAATCAAAATCCGGTGCCTTCGACCTCTTGGCGACGGGGCTATGCTGGCGTTCCGGGCGGGATTCGAACCACCGTGTCCCGATTGGGATCCGGTTTTACAGACCGGCGCCATCAACCACTCGGCCACCTACCCAGTAACGGGGCGGCACTCCGCCGCGCCCGGCGCCAGCCGCGTAGGCTGCCGCTATTGCAAGAGGCGGCTTCCGTGTCACCCACGCTTTCGATTTCGTTGTAACAGAGCATTTTCTGCACCCCGAAAACCAAGTGGCCCCGGGATCGCTCCCGGGGCCACAAGCATTTCGCTCGTACCGGAAGCACTACATATTCAGCACACCAAAAAGGGACGATCCAACCACCGAATCACAATGCGTAATCGTTTGATTTCTCTGATACAAACTGCCCACAACCGCCGCCCTCGCGCGCCACTGTTTCGGCTGCGCGCACGGCATCGTTTCCGGGCGATTCCCGGAAGCGCGTGGTGCTGTTTGGAAAAGAACGGTTGACATGGTTTTCCAGTGATGGACAAGTTGGCGATTCACGCCAGACATAATCAGCTTACTATGCCGCGCATCGAAACACAAGAGTGAAAGGTGGACTCCACCAAGCTGCGCCCAGGCCCGACATAAAAAGGCCGGCACCCCACGAGGGATGCCGGCTTGTGTGTTGGTAACGGGTCAATTACGCCGCGGCGCCGCGCGAACGAACGTGCTCGATCGCCTTGTTCGGGTCGGCAGTACGCCAGTCGGGCCAGTCTCGCGCCTCGCACTTGGCCTGCTTCGCGACCAGCGTGCCGACGACCTCTGCCGGCGATGCTCCGCTGCGCAGTGCACCGTTGAACGCAAGCGCTGCGACGTCGATCCATTCCTCCAAGTCGCTCGGGTCCGCCTCAACCTCCTTTAGCTCCTTGCGGATGTGGTCGATCACGGCTTGCGACCTGGCACCGGGGCCAAAGGTCCTTTCGGACCATTCCATTTGGCGCTTCAAGTGCGCGGCGAGGTCGAACCCCAGAGGCGTGCCGGCCGTGGCAAGCATCAGGCGCACGACGTACCGGACATTCGCAAGTCCCTTGGCCCCTTCGTAGGGCCGGAACCAGTCTGCCGCCCGTGATCCGCCAGGAATCTGCGTCAGCAGTACGCGGTCGACCTGGTCGTCGCTCAGTTCCGCCTGCTGGATTGGAGCGGGGTCAAACCGGGCAAGGAACGCTTCGGCCAGTTTCTCGCCGGCCTCGTCGTACGCGGTCCTCGAGTCCTCGTCTGCAGCGGCTTCCCATACCTGTTCGTGATACTGGGCGAGGAATGCCTCCGCCTCTTCGCGGGACACAGGCGTTGCCAGTTGCGTTGGCGCGCCATTCGGGAAATGCGTCTTCAGCAACTCGTGAATGCGCTTGCTGGCGTCGATGCACATCGCGCGCAACCCTATCTGGCCCTGCGTCAAGGCCGCCTGATTCGTCTCGAACTCCAAGCGCACCAGCCCGGCGCGCAGGGGATTCACTGCAATCTCTTCGCGAGGCCCTCGACGCGCGGCCGTCCTGGAACTGGCCTCCGTGTCGTCTGTTGATGACTGTGGCAGCATTTCGAGAACCCACTGCAGCGCGCTTGTTTGCGCTCGATGCCACAGGGCGGCCTGCTCGGGATCGAGAGGGAAAGGCGCTTCGGCGTGGTCGCCACGGGCCGCCTTCGCAAGCGCGTCCTCGAACAGCTTCCGCGCTTCGCCTAAACCCCACGGTGCCGCCTGGTTATTCGTGTTCACTTGACTCCTCTGGCTCAATGGCCTGCTGTTTGGTCCAACGAGTTGCCGCGCCAGCGCGGCGTAAAAAGGAGCCCGGAAAGGGAATGGCTGTGTCAGGCGGCGTGCGCAGCGATCGGGCGCGCTCTTGCCGCGCGCACTTCGTCGTGGAAACGCATGGGCACGGCAGCCGCAACCATGTTGCAACTATCGACAAGTGATCCGGGGAGGCGTCCGTCGTACATGCGGGCGAATGACGTGGAGTAGGAGCTTTTGCGCCAGAGATAGACCTCGTAGCGGCACCCGCATGGCGCAGTCCTCGCGGCCGCCCAATCCGTGGCTTCGGAATAGCTGCCGAATTCGCGTGACTGAACGGTCTCACGTGACCGCTGCACGCCGTCGACAACCGCCGAAAGAGCGATCTCGAGGGAGACGCCCCATCCGTAGCTGACCACCCCTGCGGGCTTCAACCTCGCCGGGTCTGAGAGATGAGGACTGTCCATCTCAACCGCGGCCAGGCCGAAGGGGTGGAGGCTGCATCCGCGCGAGGCGTCGATCGATGCTCTCGATCCACTCCATCGCGATCGCGGCGATTTGGACGAGATCGGCGCGACGCTGGAATTCGTCAGGGGCGGCAACGGCGTCCGCAAACCGTTCGAGCAGGACATCGGTCCACGCAATGCTGCCGCGGCCGCCTATCACGTCAAGCCGCTGCCTGCACTCGGCTTTGCTGGGGATGTGATACACACGACAGGTGGGATCGCCGGGCTGAAGCGCTATGACGGATGGGTAGTCGCAGTCGCCCCGCGCAACGCGGTTCCGGGCGTGCGCAGCCAGAATCTCGGCGATGACGGCGGGGGCGGCGGGCGAGATGGGCTCTGCCGGTTGCAACGCCAATGACTCGGAAAGACTGCCTTCTGCGGCCACGGGAACACGCTCATCCAATGACGCGCAACGCGTCGTTGGAGCGGTATATTACTATGTGACGCATCGCATTATCGGCACTGCCGCACAAAACTGAAGGGGGGGGGATTACCCTATCGCGTCGAACGGCGCTTCCGCGCAGTCCGGGTTTCCGCACAGGAGCAGCAGGCTCGGCTTGCCCCACGCCTGCGCGCCGCAGTTCGGGCAGCGGAACTTCACACGGTTCGACGCATTCTGCGGCACCGGCGACTCGACGTAGGACACGCCGCCAATCTCGACGATGGTGTTGCCGTCTTCGTCAATGACGGGAGCGCCGTCGCTGGGCGGACCCCAGCCTTCGTCGTCGTCAGGGTCGTCATCGACGATGGGGCGCGGTGGTGTCGGCTTCGGTGGTCTCGGCGGCGTGGAAGGCCGCGGCGCGGGCGGCTTGTCGGCCCAGGAAATTTCCACGCCGGTCGCGAGCAAGGCGGTCGCGGCAATGTCGAAGGGTCCGTTCTCGATGATGTAGTGACTCATGCGCTCACCGACGCGCTTCCCGCCCGGAGCGGCCGTGTGCGACGGCATCAGGCCGATGGACTCCATCTTCGCTCCCCATTCGGCGTTGTGATAGCCGCGCCGACCTGGCTTGCCGTTGTGATGCTGCCACAAATGGACCATCTCGTGCGCGAGCGTCGAGAGGGTTTCTTTGTCACTTCGGCGATCGAAGTGTTGAGGGTTTAGGGCTATCTCGTCCGTCGTCGCGGAATCGCGCCGTCGTGCGAAGCGTGTGGGTGAGAAGTAGCCCATCATCCGCTTCTCGCGCTGGAAGGTGATCAGGCAGGGCGGCAGCGCACCATCGAACAGCGCCTTGTTGAAGTGATCGTAGGCGACCTGCAGCTCGTTGTACGCTTCGGATGTCGGAGTGGTGGCCATGGGGCGCCCTCAAAACGGAAGAACGTCGCAGTGCTCGTGCGCCCCGAGCCGGTGCTGGCAGTCCGGGCACTTCGCAGGAATCCAGCGCCGCCAGAACCAGTAGGCCAAGGCGCCCATCGCTCGCGCGTGCCGCGTGTCGCCCACGCGATCGGCGTAATCGGTGTCGCGCGCGCCGCATCGTGCGCAGGGCACGACGTAGTTCGGCGAGAATTCGCAGGGATGTTCGTAGTCGGGCACGCAGCCGAACCAAAAGCAGACGGGATTTCTCATCGTGCGACCAACTCCAATGCGGGTGGAGCGCCATCTTCGCCGCAGGGATACTCAGGTAGCCCACAGGGACGAAGGGCTGCCGGCCGCGGGCGGACCTGCTCACCGCGCGCATACGCCGTCTGGCTGTCCGGCCAGAAGCCATGCACCATCCAATAGATGCGCATCAGGTAGTCGTCCTGAGTCGCCGCGTGCTCGTGGCGCCAGAAGCCGCGCTGAAAGAAGTCTGTTTCCAGCTCGATAGCCTCGATCGTTTCCCGGTGTTCGTCGAGCCTCTTCCCAATGGAATAAGCAAAATTGAGTTGCTTCTTCACGTCATCAGCCCGGACATAGCCGAGCCTTTTCAAAAGCGAGTCCACTGCTTTCATCGCACGCTCTCCGCTTGAATGGATACCCCGCCAGACATTTCGCCTTCGCCAACTCACACTGGTTCAAGTTCGCGCAATGGCTCGCTGAGGGGCACCACAACGCTCGGCACCGCCGACGCCACGCCGTGCGCAGCAAGGAATTCGGCCGCGAGCCGACGAAGCTGGTTCTCGCCGACATCAGTGCGCTCGGCCATTCCGATCGACGGATTGCGCACGCCCTCGATCTGCTCGCGTTTGATGCCGAGCACGTCAGCAACGACGGGGTCGCTGCCCTCAGAGGCGAGCAGAAAGTACGCCATGACGGGCTTGCATTGACCGTCGCGATACACGCGTCCGATACATTGCTCGATCACGCCCGGGCTCCAATCCAGCTCTCCGACAACGACCGTGGAACAGACGTGCTGCAGTCCATCAAGGCCAGCGCCGCTGCGCAGCGAAATGATCAGCACCTTGCTCCGGCCTTCGCAGAATGCATCCTTCGCCGCTTGCTTCTGCACAGGGCTTTCCGAACCCGTGTAGAGCACGGGATTCAGGTCGGCTAGCTGCTCCATCCAGATTGAGTAGACTTCGCGGTGCCAGCCGAACAGCACAACGGGCTCACCGGATTCCACGAGCATCCGCACGAACTCGGCAACGAAAGGCGCCTTGGCGACGCCTGTCGCCTGCCGCATCAGCGAGTCGAACTCGCCAGCGGCCTGCATTTTCTCGCCCTTGTACCGCTCGTTATTCGCAAGGATCACGCGGGCCAGCGCGATCGCGTTGCCCTTGATCCGCGCGAGCGCTTCTGGATTGGCCTCGATCTCGTGGCCAACTTTCGTGAGCGCCGGCAACTCGCGTCCGACATCCTTTCGCGTGCGGCGAAGCATGATGCCCTCGCGCCGGAGATAAGCACCGAACGCTTTCGAGTCCTTGAGGCGCTGGTCTTCACCGCACCACTCACGGAGAAATTCATCATGGGTGCCGAGCGCGCCGGGGATCAGTACATCGATGACGTGGAAGAACTCGGAACCGTAGTTGTAGATGGGCGTGGCGCTCAGGCCCATGCGCGCGGCGGCACCCTCGGCCACGTGTCGCGCAGCGTCGTTGAGAAGGCTTCCAGGGCGACGCAGGGCCTGGCACTCGTCGAAGACGACGTACCGGATCAGCGGCTTCAGGACCTCGGCCCAAGTGCGCAGCTTGTGGTAGTTGATGACGATGACGTCAGGGATTCGATCGGGCCAAAGATCGGCCATGCGCTGACGCGGCCCCTTGATAAGCGGGTAAGGTTTCCCGGACCGGATCACATGCACGCGCAGGTCCGGCGCAAAGCGTCGCAGATAGCCGGCCCACTGGCCAGGTAGCTGCGTGTCGCACACGACAAGAGCGGGTAGTCGATTCGGGTGGAGCATCGCGGCAATGCCGGAAACTGACTTCCCGAGGCCGACGTCATCGGCAAGCAGCAACCCGCCGCGGATGCCCAGCATCTCTGCAGCTTCGAGCTGGTACTGCCGCGCAGGGACGGCCATCACGACGTCGGTCGGCGGGCGGCGTTTGGTGAGAAGGTCGGCGACCGCAACCTCCATCGCGACGTGCTCGGCGGCGCTGGCGCCCAGCAGCTTGCGCGCGGCCGGATCCATGTTCATTGGATACCGCTCGAGGAACCACTGAAGGTCGCGGCTGTTCTCGGGTGTGATGCTGATATGGACCGTGTTCGCGGCCGCCTTGCGCATGCGGGCGAAAACGCGTTTGATCCGCGCGCGCACTTGAGGCTCGCAGTTGATCGCCCAGTAGTCTCCGGCGCGCTCAACGTGGCCGTAGGTTGTGGCGCTCACAGGGCTTGCCTTGGCAAGAACACCATCGCGAAAGGCTTCCCGCCCATCCGTGGGCGACTGACGAGACCGCGGCGCGCCCACGGCACCGATGCGGCAAGCACAATGCCGCGTACCGCATCCAACGCGCTGTAGCGCTCGCACTGACGCAATGCGGCAGAGAGTGAGCCATCGACTTTGACCTCCACCACGATGCCGTCCGAAAGCATCACGTCGGCGCGGTTCTTCGGATCGAGGATCAGCTCGCGTGTGACCGTCTCGCCGGCGCCTGCAAGGACGCTCGCAACAGCCGTCTGCAACTGGTCTTCATTGCCGAACAGGTACCGGAAGCCGCCCAGCACGGTCGCGACCCTCCGGACACGAAATTCTGTGATGATCGAGACAGGGCCGCGCGCGGCCGGAGCGTTGGCGTCGATGAGCATGTGCCCATTATCGCTGCGATTTGTTGCGTGTACTGAGAACGCGCGCAAAGTTCTGGATTGTGCAATCCAGAAAATAAGTGGCGCTGCAGGAGCGTTACGCGCCGAGCAAGCTGCGCAACACGCGCGAAACTCGACTGAACATTGACTGCTTCGGGAGCCATTCGCCCCAGCCGTCGCGCGTGGGCCCGGTGAGCCTGAAATCGTCGTGCAAGCGCCAGTAAAATCGGGTGAGCATCCGGCAGGATCGGCAAACGCCAACAGCCTCGACGCACGCCACCGCTGGCAACAGGCGCGTGACCGTCCCGCGCAGGTCGGCGTCGATGATCGCCCCGTCGCACTTGGCGCAGTAGCCTTCGATCGAGGCAAATTCCGTGCCGTTGTCAAACCGAACCGGCAATTGCGCGCTGATGGGTGGTTTTGCCCACAGTTCGCCGTCGCGTTCGGTCAACGGCGATGTGGCGCACGAGCCTTCGGACGTCTCCATCAGGCCTCGATGTCAGCCGTATCTGCCGCGGGTACGGCCGCACCGGGTCGCAGCCGTGCCAAGGTGTCGGGCCAGTTCTCGAAATGGATCAGCGTCCCGGTGAAAGATTGGCAGTTTGCCTTGTGCGGACGGTCATCGATAAGGACGTCGTCCTCGGAGCCGAGCAGGCCCTTGTCGTGGGTGATGATGATGCGGCGCTTGAGTTCGGGCAGGTATCGGAGCACCCACGCCGCCTTGTCGGCATAAGCGTATGGCACCCCGGTCGGGGGCTTGGTGGCGATCCAGACCTCATACCCCATCCCGATCAGGCTGCGCACGGCCGCGATAGCGCCGGGGATCGCTGGCATATCGAGATAGGCACCAGGCATGCATTTCACCTGCTCCCCGGTGAGGCCGCGCGCGTTCTTGAAGGCGTCGAAATCGACGATGACACCATCCATGTCGACAAAGGCGCGCCGTTTCGTCACACGCGGCGAGCCTGGACCGAAATTGTTATTCATACCGTCGCGGTTCCATGATTGCCCACTCCCATTATCCGCCACTCGCGTTGCGTGGACTGCGAACATGCGCAAGGTTTGGATTGTGCAATCCACGAATCGAGCGCGCGCCGCGCGCGGGCGGCCCGATTTTTCCATGCTGCACCCGCGAAAACTCCCAATGAAGACCCGCGACCGCGACGTCACCAGAAGGAGACACCATGAACCAACACCCGATTCACCAGCCGCCGACAACGTCCGCAACGGTGGGCCGTTTCGCGGACGGCGCGTTTTACGGACTCAAGGTCAGCATCCCCTCGTCAACGATGCACTTCCATGCCTGGTACCGCGCTGATGGCGCGCTGAGCCATGCCGAAGGCTGGGATCGGGCGCGCCGCTGCCGGCCGGTCCGGAAGGATTCGGCTGCATGGATCGAACTCGCGGCCCGCTCCGATACCATTCGCGATCTCGCGTCTCGCACGGAAGTCGACCATGGCGGGGCTTATTGACCGGATGGCCGAGTCGTTGCGCGACTGCGTGCGCGACCTCAACATCGCGATCGAGTACGAGATCCCGACAACCCCGCCTGCTCATGCCGGCGGGGTTTTCTTGCGCCCGGCAACTAACCGCGTGGCGCGGGACGCGGCGCCTTCTCGTGCTGCCACAACGCCTCGCCAAGACCACTCGCACGCGCGAGCACGCGGCATAGCACGAACAGCAGGTCCGACAGTCGGTTGAGGTAGCGCCCAACCTCACCACGCACGCTCTCGCTGTGTGCAAGGGTCACGACGCGGCGTTCAGCACGCCGGCATACCGTGCGTGCGACGTGGCAATGCGCCGAGGCCACGCCGCCGCCAGGCAGGATGAATTCCTTCAGTCGCGGCAGGTCGGCGTTGTAGCGGTCGAGCGCCTGCTCAAGGCCGGCGACATCGGAATCATGGATCGTTTCCATTCCGGGAATGCACAGCTCGCCGCCGAGGTCGAACAGCGCGTGCTGAACCCGCACAAGCAGCTCGCGGACATCCTCCGGCACGCCGTCGCAGGCAAGGACCACGCCGATGTTCGAGTTCAGTTCGTCGACCGTGCCATAGGCTTCGACGCGCGCGGAATCCTTGGGCGTGCGCGAGCCATCGCCAAGGCCCGTGGTGCCATCGTCTCCGGTCCGGGTGTAGACCTTGGTGACGCGCATGCCCATCAGCGCTTCACCGTGCCGCCGTAGCCGTTTCCGCCACGTTCCAGCGGCGGTCGAGCAAGGCGAACCCGCCGAACAGCAAGGCGGTCCACAGCAGCGTACCCGGCAGAGTGCCGTACTGGTAGAACGGCCAGCCAGCAACGAACGAGGTCATTAGGCCCGCAACCGTATGGGGATACATCGTGCCGCCCATCCACACCGCAAAATTGGTGACGATGTAGAAACCGGTCGCGCTGGCCACGGCCGCGAACGCAGTGTTCAGGAACCGCACGCGGCCGCGCAGACTAAAGCCGGCGAATGCAGTGAGCGCCACGCAGCCATACACCACTGGCATCATCCAGCCATAGAAGCCGATGAAGCAGTCCGCCAGGAAGAGCGCGGCCAACGGCACCGCAAGCGCGAGTTTGCGATCGACGAAATACGCGCCACCAAACAGCGCCGTTGCTTCTACGGGCGTGAAGTTCCAGGGCAGCGCGCCGGACACATGGTGCACAAGCAGCCGGTACAGGACAGTGAAGGCGACCATCCCGCACAACACGAGCGTGCCAGGGGAAAGCAGGGTTGAGTGTGGAAGTCTAGCGGGATGCATGACGGAGGCCTTGGTTGGTGTGCCGATTCAATTCTACCCGCGGCGCCAGGCAGCCTCCATGATGCACATCAGCACAAAAAAGAGCCGCCTGGATTTCCAGACGGCTCTTTGGGATTCAGGGGCGACTTGAATCACCCGCATGCAGCATGTTTGGCGTGCCTGCCTTCGTTCTCGCGATCACGCTTGAACCGCGCTTCTCCCTTTCCGGGCCGCTCCGATTCGACTCAAGCCAGCGGGGTCGTCAGCATCCTGCTTCCTTCGTTACGCGAGCGCCAGATAACAAAAACCCGCCCTGCACATGCAGAGCGGGTTGTGGGAGGAGCGTGGACCGGAGTCGGAAAAGCTGGAAACCCCTTCTAAATCAATGGGTTATCCGCACTTCGATGTGCCGCACGAAAGGCACGTCTGGCAGCCATCCAGGAGGATTACGGCCTTCGTCATGCACTTGGCGCACATCGTCGCGCCCTCAGGAAACGACTCGCTCGCCTCGGTGTGCGCGTCGGTATGCGCGTCGGCCAGGGCTTGCTCCTTGTCGGCAATCGTCTGCTCGGTGATGGCCGTGAGATCGCTGACCTCCTTCGCCTGGGCCTTCTTGAACGCGGCCCGCTTCTCGGCGATGAGCGCTCGCTGGGCGTCGGACATCTCCGGGTCGTGCATGACGCCAGTCGATTTCAGGTGCGTCTCGAGGATCATGCCGAGGTCGGCGACCAGCGAGGGCGAGAACACGCCGCCCGGCTTCCAGTAACCGCCGCGCGGATCGAACACAGCGCGCAGTTCCTCGACGAGGAACGTCACGTCGCCGCCCTTACGGAACACCGCGCTCATCACGCGGGTCAGGGCCACGACCCACTGGAACTGCTCCATGTTCTTCGAATTCACGAAGATTTCGAACGGCCGCGATTCCTCGAACTCGGTGCCGGGGTTCAGGATCACGTCGTTGATCGTCACGTACATGGCGTGCTCGAAGATCGGCGACTTGATCTTGTAGGTCGAACCGCGCAGGACTTCCGGGCGCTCGAGCTTCTCGTGCATCGAAATCACCTGCGGCGCGGGCGCGGCTGGTGCCGCCTGGGCCACGGCCGCGGGAGCTGACGCTTCCGCCTTGGTTTCCTTGGTGACCACCGCGTAGGCGGTGATCTTCTTCTTGATTGCTACTGCCATCGGGTACTCCTGGTGGGGCGCGGGAATGCGCCGCCTTCGGTGGAAGTTGACCGGGTGGCGCCACGTAAAAGCGCCGCCAGTGCCGCCCTTGGGGCCAACACCGCCGGGTTACGATAGCGCGCAACGCAAAAGCAATCTGAGACGCCGCACCGCTTTTGAGAGGGCCCGATTATCCAGATTACGACGCCATCCATGCCGTCGCCTTTACAACACGCAGCCCACGCAACTCTCCCAAATCAATAGCGGCCGCCGCCGCGTCTTTTAGGAGAGTGCCATGCAACTCGGAACCATAATCAAGGGCAAGTTCCCGACGTATGACTCTCGCGGAACGGCCACGCATTACGCGCTGGTCTTTCGTGTCGAATCAGACGTCGGCCGTCTTGCCCGCATTTTTGCGGTGGTCGGGACTTCGCAGCGGGTGTCGCGGGATGGGCATACGCCGACCGAATTCGTGCTCGACCAGCGCGACGCGGCACTCGTGGAGAGTGGTCTTGAAAAGGCCACCAAGTTCGACTTCAATGGGCTGAAGTTCGTAGTCGAAGATTGGATGGACGCGAAGGTGGTCGGGAAGATCACTGGACGTGCCCTGACGCGACGCATGGTGCAAGCCTACGCCGCCCACGTAACCCCCCAAAGACCACGCTGATTTTCAGCGTGGTCTTTCTTTTCGCGTGGTCAGTCAGGGTCGTGCGCGTGTTCCTCGGCAAAGGCCAGCATGTCCGCCAGTCCTGCCTCCATGGCCGCGCGGGCCTCGTCGGGGTTCAACACCCGCACGCCCATCTCCGCCGCCCTGGCCCAGTCAATCTTGTCCAGCCCATGCTCTTTCCAGTACCCGGGAGGAAAGTCCTGCGCGGTCGGGATGTACGGACTGCCGTCGGGGGCGGGCGTTGCTGCTTGGTTCTTCATCTTGGAGTCTCCTTTCGCAATAGTGATACCACATCTTCCCTTGCGGAAGATTTTGGCGAAAGGGTCGGCGCATTGATTTCGCGCCTACAGGTCAATTATAGCATGATTACGACATCGCGCAACATAGCCGGCGCAGAAAAACCCCGCCTGCCATGGGCAAGCGGGGTTGGGGCGTCCGGGATCACGACATCGCGGCGATGACTTCGTCGCGTGTGAACTGTCCAAGGTAGCTCTCGACGATGCACCGAAGCTCGGCTGCACGCTGGCGACGCCATGCATTGTTGACGTCATCGGGGCCAAGCACCGTCACGCTAAGCCGCCATTGCATGCGCTCCTCGTCGACGTGCCTGCCGACGAACACGATCCCGTCGATTTCGCCGACCGCCACGTCACCACGTGGTGAGTAGATCAAGCCGACACAGTTCACGGCATCCTGGAACTGGTCCATCCTGACCGCAGGGAAGTCGATCACGTTCTCGATGTGCGAATGCACGCCAAGGCGGTTCGTCAACTCCGCAACTGCCGTCTTGATCCGCGCCGCGATAGCGGGTGACCATGCATTTTCGGATGTCATGCCAGTGTCCTCGACTTCGCGAGTGCAGCGAGCTCAGGGCAGGCGTCGGCCACGATGAAGCGGCCTTCTTTGCTTGCCTTCGCGCGTGCGCGGTTGACGCCGGTTGCGGTGCGCGTTTGGTGTTGCGGGTGATGCATGGCGCGGCCGATGCCATACTGCGGCGCCACGATTTTTTGAGCCATTGGGTTCTCCTGTTGTCCCACGAATTGCGGGTCTTCAGGTGAGTTGTCCGCGCGGGGGAACGCAAAAGCCGAGCCTCATCCTTTCCGGGCCGCCTTTTGGGGTTTCGCGCGGCGGAGGTGCCCGCAATCGTCGCACACTTCGCCCGGGCAACTACAAGGAACCCATCACTGGCCAGCAGGCCAAAGGAATCAAGATGAACCCGAATACCATAGGGCAGGGCGCGCTCTCCAAGGCCGCGAGGAACCTCCTCGACACCGTCCACGCTGCAATCAATGCCGGCGACTGGAAAGTCGATGGCGCGTGCGACCCTGACGCAAGCATCCGGCGTTTAGAGGCGGCGCTGGCCGCCGACGCCGAAAGCGAGCGCAGGTACCCGATCGATGAAATCGTCGCCGATCCGCTCGGAGAAAAGGGCTCCGCGCACACCGACGAGTACGGCTACGAGGAGTGCGCACGGCGCGCGTTCGCCGCCGGCGTCGAATGGGCAACGGGTGCCAAGCCGGGAGCCGCCCAGCACGACCTCTACAAGACGGGCGACAAGGATGTTCCCGCGGTGATCCTGGACGCGAACGGCGACGTGGTGCTCGGGCTGTGCCGTCGATGCGGCCGCGGCGAGATCGAACTCGAGGAACCGTGCGTACCGCGCAACCCTGCGGGCAAGGCGGCCCTACCGGACCTCACCGACGACGCTCGGAACAGGATGAATCGAGTGCGACAACAGGCCGACAACGGTGCCAAAGTGTCGGAACGCATGCAGCGTCCACTCGCAAGCGTGGCAGGAGCAAAGGTCGTCCACGACGGGCCCTCCGAAGCCATGCTGCAGTTGCCGGACGGAAGGGTCATACGACTCGAACAGCTTGGCGTGGGCCATGGAATGTGGGGCACGCCGGAAGACAACGACGCCCTGTGCGAGGCATTCGCCAGCTTCACCGAGCACCTGGACCAAGGTGTCAGGGTAACCCACGTGGATCACCGCTCGCTGGCCGGACGTGCTACGAGGCAACGCGACGCGTTCCTCGACCAGGTGCGCGCAGCGCGTGAAGTGTGGATCGAGGAAGCCAGCGAGAACGGAACCCAGCGCAGCGAAGACGTCGTGACTCCGTTCGACCGATTCCTCTACGACCCGCCGCAGGCTTGACCACTGCAACACCATCACCCCCGTTCGCATTGCGAGCGGGGGTTCTTCTTGCCACAGGGAGTGGGGTGGCGCGACTCCCGGCGGGCGAGTCAATGCGTCGTCCGCGCGCCTTGGTCCGAAAGAGCCCGATACACCGCCCGCGTAATGATGTCGGACCTGGAATCGCCGGAACGCCTCGCGACATCATCAATGGTGCGCAGAAGCGTCGTCGAGATTTCGAGGGGAATGCGTTGCATACGCCCAGTGGCCGCGCTGCTTCCGGGATCCGGCGGCAGCGGCGAACCTATCCACGTATGCACGCCATCCGGGGCACTTTGGGTAAACTCGATGAACTTGCCGGGGGGCGGCAAAGGGGCAAGAGTCTGTTGCCGCAACGGATGCAGCAACCGCATCACCAGCCCATCGATCTCGTCGCACGCTTTGGCATCGCGCGGGGATAACTCGTGCACGCCAAGCCCGCCGGCACTCGCCAAGGCGAAGGCTTTGCGGCGATGCACCGGAAAGGGTAGAAACCGGAACTGCGGTGCGCGCGCCGCGGCTGATGCAAGCGTCTTGCCGATGGATACATCGGTTGGGTCAACGAGGTTGAGTATTGCCAGCACGCGCAGCCCGTCGCGCACTTCCTGAGCATCCTTGACGAGAGACACCATGTCATTGAGCGCCCACTGGTCATAGGCCCCGGGCCCGAATGGGATGAGCGTCGTATCACCGAGCACGAGCGCCGCACGCAGCGCCGCGCTATCGCCGCTGCCGACGTCCAGGACAATGTCATCCCAACGGGCGCGCTGCTGCCGCACGCTCACCAGCAACGCGTGACCATCTGTGAGCTGGTAGCAGCTCACGCGAGGCGATTGGTCGGCCTGACTGCGGGCGCCGATCGCGGTAAATGAGGTGCCTTGGCGATCGCCGTCGATTAACAGCACTTTTCGGTGAAGGCCGGCCAGCGCGATCGCAACCTGCACGGACAATGTGCTGGCGCCGACACCGCCCTTGGTGTTGCCGATTGTGAGGATCATGGGTGCACGAGTCCTTGCAGTGAAGCACCTCCCCGGTCCAATGCAGGCCAATCGTCTGGCACTCTACTCCTCTCGCGTGCAATCCGTCGTGAATCGCAAAACAGTGCGTTATCTTGGAATCCCATCGCGTCCGCACTATTCGCTGGCCGGCGGCAGTTCGAGCAAATGGCGGACATGAAAAACCCCGCCTGCATGCTAGGCGTTCAGTTAATCTGTTGATGCAACAAAAAGCGGCGACCCGACAAGGGCCGCCGCTGCTTTTCTCTACTCAGGTCGTTGAGGAAACGTACCGAAATGCCCGCGCGTCTTTGCGAGCGCAGCTTTTTGGGCGGCGTACCGCCGTGCAAGTACATCACTGTTTCGCGGTAGCACTTCGGAAAACAGCCTGCCGGATTTTGGTGTCCGACCGTCGCCGCACGCTTGGCATTTCCATGTCATCCATTCGTTGCCGGAAAAATCGCCCGAAGTTCCCCAGTCCCTCATGGGACCGCCGCAACACGGGCATGGATGAGTGAATTTGCCGAGCCACCCGTCCTCGAGACCGTACGTGATTTTCGACTCGTCGATTTCAATCAACATGGTTCCATTGCTCCTTCAACAGGTTTACTGAACGCCTAGCGCCTGCATGAGCAAGCGGGGTTGATGTTTCTGAGGGTCAATCGGGATGATCGGCGACATCCAGGGAGGAGTCCACTTCGTCCTTCAATTCTTCGTCCGTGAGCATGTTCCCGAAGTAGCGCCGGCCGTTGGCGACCTCGATCAGGAACTGCTCGAACTCGAGGCGGCAGCTCTCGAAGAGGAGGTCTTCGCCATCGCAGACCTGGACAACGGCCAAGTGGAACGTCGTGCTTTTGCCGAGCTTTTCGACCATCAGTCGCGTATCGGCGAGTTCACCGGCCTCGTCATCCTCGGTCGAGCCCCACACTGTCGGGCAGTTGATGCCGGCGACGTCCAGGTTGCCGGATCGCAATGCCTGGCCCATGCCGCACATACGGCCGACCTTACCGCGCAGGTCGAAGGCGACCCAGTGCGGAGCGTAGGTCTGCTTCAGGTTGGTGTCGCGGACGACCTCGATGTAGACGGTCGGGCAGTCGGAGTCCAGGATGAAATGGCCGAGCGCCTGTTCGACGGAGGTGACCGGGGCGTTCATTCCGTACCTCCCTGGTCCGCGGGCACGTGTACGGCCTCGGTGGCCGCCAGTAGGTTGTCCAAGGCGTGGATCGAATCTTCGAGCTTGCCAAGCTGTCCGTGGCGAGTCCGACTGTCCACGACCGCGGCCGCGATTTCGTCCGTCGAATCATTCCACGTGTCCACGACCTTGCCAGCGGTCTCCAAGAGATGCGCGTAGGCGTCGAGGAAGTCCGCGAACTGCTCGTCCTGGTCACTGCAACTGCCTTCGCGCATGACGCTCGCGCGGCGGCGCAGCTCGGTTGGTGATTCCCGCATGTTTGCTCCTTAAATCGGCGAGATTGCCGGGTTTCCCAAGTTGCGCCAGCGCGACCACAGAAAAACCCGGCAGCCACGATGGCGCCGGGTCGGGGTCTTATTCGCTGGTTGCGAGGGAGCGGCCTGCGCGAGCGTTGGCGAGGCGGGGTTGCACCAACCGAAAGATGTTGATGCCCATGAAGAAACACGACCACGCGATCATCAGGTACAGCGGGCCGCCGCCAACCGTCGCCGAATAGGCGATGAAGCAGACCGACGAGGCGATCTGGATCACGCGCAGAAGAACGAGGTCCTTCATCCAGAACGACAGGGCATTGAGGCCGAAGGCCACGTTTCCCATCACCATGCAAAAGATCAGCATTGCCATCTCCTTGTGTGCCGGCCAGGCGGAATGCCGGCCTTTCCATGAAAGTTGCGGAGCTGGCATGCCGGAAGATCGACCGCCAAGCAGTACCGCGGGACTGGAACGCCAGCGCGCGGCGCGGCGAAAAGAAACCCCGCCGGCATGAGCCAGCGGGGCAGGGTGAATCAAAACTTCCCGTAGTAGCCCTCCTTCAGGGCATCGAACAGGTTGGCAGCGGTGTGGATCTCGCCGTCGTACTCGACTTCCTCGTTGCCCTTCAGCTCGACCACTTCGCCGCCTTCCAGCGTGAAGCGATACGTGGTGTTGGCGAGGTCAGTCTCCTTGACGAGAACGCCCTGGAACGCGGCCGGGTTGAACCGGAACGTCGTGCAGCCCTTCAGGCCCTGGTCGACGGCATCCATGTAGATGCCCTCGAAGTCCTCGAAGCTGATGTCGGTCGGGACGTTGATCGTCTTGGAGATCGACGAGTCCACCCACCACTGCGCCGCAGCCTGGACGGCCACGTGCTCGGTTGGGGTGACATCGCTCGCCGAGACGAACGCCGGCGGCAGCTTGTGCGGACCATCCTTGGCGTCGGGAGACGCCTCGGCATCGATCAGTGCACGGTAGGCCAGGAGCTCGTAGCTCATCACCTCGACCTTTTCCTTGGTCTTCTTGCCGGGCCGGATCACGTTGCGCGAGTAGCTGTGCGCAAAGGACGGCTCGATGCCGTTGCTGGCGTTGTTGCCGATGGAGAGCGCGATGGTGCCGGTCGGCGCGATCGATGTGTGGTGCGTGAAGCGCGCGCCAACATCCATCAGCTCCTTCACCAGCGCGGGGTCTTCCTCGGCGATGCGCTGCATGTAGCGGGAGAACCGCGCATGCAACATGCTGCCACGGATCTTGTCGCCCACCTTCCAGCCCAGCGTTTCCATCTCCGGGCGCTTGGCGAGCATTGCGGACGTGATCTCGAACATCTGCTCCATGATCGGCGCCGGACCTTTCTCCTTCGCAAGCTCCAACGCTTCGCGCCAACCTTCGACCGCCATCACCTTCGTGACTTCGGTCGTGAAGTCGAGGCTACGCACGGAACCGTACCGCATGCCAAGCATGGTCATCGCCGAGCCGAGGCCCAAGAAGCCCATGCCGTGTCGGCGCTTGGACATGATCTCGTCGCGCTGCGCCTGCAACGGCAGGCCGTTGATTTCGACCACGTTGTCGAGCATGCGGGTGAAGATGCGCACGACCTTGCGGTACTTGACCCAGTCGAACGATGCTTTCGGGGTGAACGCGTCGTTGATGAAGCACGTCAGGTTCACGGAACCGAGCAAGCACGCGCCATTCGGGGGCAACATTTGCTCTCCGCATGGATTGCTCGCCTGGATCCGCTCGCACCACCAGTTGTTGTTTTCCTCGTTGACGCGATCGATCAGCAGGAACCCCGGCTCGGCGTAGTCGTACGTCGACGCCATGATGAGGTTCCACAGCTTCTTCGCGCGGATGGTGCGATACACCTTGCATGCGACCTTGCCGTCCTCGCGGACGGTGTAACCGTCTTCGACGATCGGCCACTCACGCCAGATGACTTGCTTTGGATCGCTGAGGTCGACCTCGGCCTTCTCCGATGGGAGCACCGGAAAGGTGAGGGGCCATTCGCCATCGGACCTCACCGCATCGATGAAGGCCTGGGTGATCAGTAGCGACAGGTTGAACTGGCGCAGCCGACCATCCTCGCGCTTGGCACGGATGAAAGCCTCGACATCGGGGTGACCCACGTCGAACGTGCCCATCTGCGCGCCGCGGCGGCCACCGGCCGATGCCACAGTCATGCAGATTTTGTCGAAGATGTCCATGAAGGACAGCGGGCCCGAGGTCTCTGCACCGGCTCCGGCAACGTACGCGCCGCTCGGGCGCAACGTGCTGAAGGAATACCCGATGCCGCAACCGGCCTTCAATGTAAGCCCGGCCTTGTGTGCGGTGCCGAGAATCGAATCCATCGAGTCGCGGACGGTCTCGCTGACCGTGCAGTTGATGGCAGACGTCTTCGGCTTGTGAGCCTGGGCGCCGGCGTTGGACGTGATGCGCCCCGCGGGGATGGCTCCGTTACGGAGCGCCCACAGGAATTCGCCGTACCACTTGGAGCGCTTGGGCTCGTCCTCGACTTCCGCCAAGGCCGCCGCGACGCGCTGGAAGGTTTCATCGACCGTCTGGTCGACGATGTCACCCGACTTGGACTTCAGGCGGTACTTCTTGTCCCAAATATCCACGGACGCCGGCTGCAGGGGCAGGTCGGCGAGCGAGGGGGATTGCAGTTTGATGACACTGTTCACGGTTGTCTCCTTGAGGCAGTTGGATCTCGCGCACTGGGCGCGGGAAAGGGTTGTTCAGTCCAGTTGCCTCGGGTGCGACTCAGAAAAACGACTTGGTCTTGGATCGACCCGCGGGCCGGCGAACACTGGGTGCATGAGTCGCCAACAGCGGGTGGGATAGCCCAAATTTCGCGCGCAGCTCGGTTTCGAGCTTCGCGACAGTTCGTTCGTACTTGACGAGCGTGTGCGGGTGCCGGCGGATGGGCTTGGTCTGCTTAAGCCAGCGCTTGATCGTGATGAGGTGAATGGTCATTGCCGAGGCCAGGTGCGCTACACCGACAGGCGTACGGGCGTCGAAACCAAGCCTCGTGGCCCAGTCCTGGGCAATATCGGCCATCGACTTGCCTGCGTACCGGACACTCACGATGGGTGGCGCGGGTCGCGCCGGCTTCCCGCCTATCTCGCGCGCCACGATTTCCCGCCAGCGGTCGACAACAGCCAACGGGACAGTTCCGGGAACGCCACGCTCATACGTGCCAAACAGGGAGACCTCAAGCCCCAGCCGATCGGCCAGCGCCTGCTGGGTCAGTCCGGCGCGAAGGCGCGATTTGTGCAACTCCGCAGCCAGCTCGGCACTGAGCGGAATGCGCCGTGCCAACAATGGTCTGCGCCGTTCCTGCGCCCGCGGGCTCGCGGCCAATTCGCGCAAGCGATCGAGAAGCCGCGTTGGGATTTTCTTGCACGCGCCGTGCTCGTAGCTGTGGTACCGCGCGAGGCTGATATGCAGCTCCTTGGATGCGTCATACTGGGTCAAACCGGCCTGCTTACGCAGCGCGCGCAACATGGGCGGCTCGAATGGCGTGCGTTCAATGGGTGATTTTCTTCGGGTATTTGGCATGCCGCGATACTACAACACGCAACGCAGCCGCAACGTGCGCTTCTTCACGCCTCGCGCGTTGTTGACGACGCGCCCGGCCAGGCCGGAGCCTTTCCCTTTCCGGGGGCTCTGTCCGGCTACGCCGCTAGTGTCATTCGCGCCGCGTCCGCGTCCTTGGCCAGTCGCGCATTCAGGCGATCCTGCCGACGACAGAACTCGCGGAATACATCGAACCCGACTTGGTAGATCGTTGCGGACTCGTTGAGCATGACCTCGTGGAAGGTTTCGTGGAACTGCGGATCGTGCTGGTGGCTGCCGGCGTCGTTTTCGTCGTGAATCAATTCGTGCACCATCAGGGCGACCAGCCGCATGGTGCCGGGCAGTCCATCCTTGATCGCTGCATCCAGCACGGTTTCGTTGTAGGCGATGTAAGTGCTGCCATCCGTGAACGCCTCGGCGGCGTTGCTCTGGCCGACCACAATCCGGCGTCCCGCGTTATTCCGCTCCGCGCCGGTTTGATCCGCCACGCACGACGCCACCCGCCGCTCGTACTGCTGCAAGGCGGCAACGATCGCACGATGGGGCTTCTTCCAGCTTTTTTCGGGGAGCGTGGAAGCCTCGAGCATGCTTGAAACCGGGCAATCGGCGAACCGGTCGAAGATCCGGTTCTCGCGCGCCAGCTTCGCGAGCGTGCTCGCCGCCCAACTCCACTCGTATCGGCCGGCCCGATGGGCTGCCTCGATGCGGGCCTGCAGCGTGGCAACCAATTCGCGGACGCTGCTGGTGCCGAACCGGCCGAGTGTGCGCTCGGTCAGCACAACTGCCGACTGCTCGGCGATGGCCCGTTCGGCCAGCCGATCGCCGGGCTCCGACATGGTGAGGTACTGGTCCGCATACAGCCGCCGCGTCAGCCAATCGAGCGCAACGGAACGTCCGTTCGTCAGGGTGAACAGCGGCAGCTTGAAATTGTCGAGCCCTTCCACGTCGGCCGTCTGGCTGGCGAGGAAGTCGCGCTGATCGTCAGTCATGCGGGTCTTTTTCTTGTCGACCGCCTTCTTCCCGAGCCCTGCACACACTTTCCTGAGCCGCTTCCAGACTTCGCACTCGTGGGTCAAGATGTCGCTGCGGGCCATATTGAGCGCCAGATTGTGACCGGGCTTGGTGACCAGCACCCCGCCAATACCGACGTCGTATGCGCCATAGTCGCGAACGAGGACGCCTTGGTTGTAGATCGACAGGCATGCGGCGTCGGTGACCTTGATCCACGCGTCGTCGTCCTCGTGGGTCCACTTCACGCCGGACGGGTCGCGGCGAATGTTGCGCCCGTCAACCACCACCGCAATTACGCAGTAGCGGCACAGGTCGTCAATCTCGCGCAGCAGCCGAGTCCGGGCAGTTTCACTCAGCCGCTCATAGAACACTCCCTCGATCCGAAGGCCCGGCTCGTCAGGAAGGCCAGAAACGAGGTCGTAATCGAATCCCTTCTCTCGAACATCGACGTCGAGTCGAAACTCGCGGGTCCGCCAACTCGTTTTGCACCAATTCCACAGTTGAGCGCGACCCAGCCCGAACTTGCCGAAGTCGCGCTCGCGGTCGTTGTGGTCGAAGCCAAGAACCTCGAAGCAGGCGAGGACTTCGTCGCGGGTACGCAGGCCATGACCGTCGTCGGCCACGGTAAAACCGTCCGGCCTGATGTTGATTTCGACCTTGCTTGCGTGGGCGTCTATTGCATTCATCACGCACTCCGCGACCGCCTTGCCGAGCGAACCGGCTTGGCTGCTGATCAAATGGCGGATGATGTTCGGCGACACCGTAATGGTGCGGGTTTCGGATTGCGGTACGGGCTGATTGGGCATGAGGGCGTGTCCTGTTGTTGTTTTTCGTGATTATTTACTATGGCACGCAACGGTCGCGGGAACTGAGACGTGTCGTGCAAATGCACGAATTGGAAGCGTCGCCACAAAAAGCCGGCGCTCTCGTGGAGCGCCGGCTCGATGGGTCACTTTGTGTCGGGAGACTGGCTAGTTTTTGCTCCACGTGAGCGTGATGGTGCCGGACTTGCCGGAGTAGTCGGAAGACGACACCCACACGCCGCCCGCTGAGCCTTCCTGCAAGCCCCAATAGGGCTGTTGCAACCCGCCACCGTAGTACGAATAAATTGGGATCGGCCGCCCATTCTTCCCGCTATCGGGAGCCTTGCCTGGATACGGCGCGTCAAGATTGAGAGACGAGGGCGCGTGCCGGGTGCTGCCGCAATATGCGCCATACCCGCCGGCCGCCACCGCAATGTACGCGCCGTTCAGCATGACGTCGGAAGACCAGCCGCCACCGGACATCTGATACGGGTATCCGCAGCCGCCATCACTCCCCACTCCGGTCCCGCCAACGCCCACGCGCAGAAGCAGCGAGTCCGCGGAAGACAGAAGAATGGAGCCAGTAACGCGATCTCCGTTGGCCCCCACGTATTTGCTGGAGCCTTTCCCGGCGCCGCCACCGGCACCTTGGGCGTCGATAGTCACGCGATTGCATCCGCTCGGCGCGCGGACGGAATACTCCATGGTGCTCGCTCCACCAGCGTACACATACGTCTGCGGTGCGATCGCGCAATCCGTGCCGGCCACCAAAACAACAGCAGTGGGACCAGTGGAGCAGGCGTATGGATTGCATGCCTGCGCCGCAAAGGAATAGGACGCGCCCTCCACGGCATTGCTGACGCCAGTTGCACCAAGCCCTGAGCCGCTATAGACAATCGCATCGGCGTCGGAATTCTTGTGCCCTCTGACCTTGTACGTAACCGGATACCCATTCGGGTCAGTCACGGCGTCCCATGACAATGCGATTGCGGCGCCGGCCTCCACCGAACCCGGCGCGCTGATGGTCGGCGCCGGCGGTGCAGGCGGCGTAGACATGGTCGCGGTTGCTGTCGACCATGACCCGCATCCAGCAACGTTGCACCCTCGTGCCTGAATTGTGACCTTGGCTCCGACGCTTGCCCCACCTGGAATCATTCCGGACAGATCGGGGCCGCTGTAAATGGTAACCACCGGTCCGCTGTCCTCCTTGCGAGTCACCTCGTAACGGGCTACGCGCGCCAGTGTGCCACCGGTCCACGACGCCGAGAAATCGACACCAGGGTAAAACGGGCCGGTAAGGTTCATACCGGGCTGCCCCGATGCGGGGCCAGAGACAGCGAGGGTTGAGGCCGAAGGCCCGTCAATGGAACAGGCGTATGGATTGCAGGCCTGCGCCGTGAATGTGTAGGTGGATGGGCTGACGGCCTTGCTCAAGGTCGTGGATAGGCCGGCCCCACTGTAGAGCGTCGTCGCGGCCGACGTGTCCTGCTGCGACTTCACGAGATAAGTGACCGGGTATCCGTTAGGGTCGGATACCGCAGGCCAGGAAACATCAACACTACCCCCGCTAACCACGGAGTCGGGCGCGCTGATGGATGGCGCAGGCGGCGCCGGCGGCACCACGACCGTCACGCCATGCGCGGGCGAGGTGGCAGCGCAGCCGGCAGCATTGCAAGCCCGAACCCAAAACGCATCTGTCGCCCCCACGACCGTCGGGGCGATACGTGCTAGCGAGAAATCGGCGCCGCTGTAGACGGCGCTGCCCGCGCTCTGCTGAAACAAGTCGTAGCGGTTGGCCTCGGGCGCGGAACCCCATGTCACGGTATAGCTTGCACCGGGATAGACAGCCGATGGCACGCTGACGTCAGGCGAGCTCACCGGCGGCTTCTCCGCGGGTGGCGCTGCCAATCCCTTGACGGGAGCGATGTAGATGTAGCGCACGTCTTGCGCGGCCGCGGTGCACGCGGTCATCAGCGCAAGAGAGGCGGCAATCGCCAAAACAAGCGGGCGGCGGGATGGTTTTTGTCGTTCGTGCATGTCGATCCTGTCAGATTATGGGAATGACTGCCGCGACCCGTACTACACCACGCACCGCGCACAAGATGCGCGTTACTATGTCACGCCACACTTCACAATAACGAGAAACCATCCACAAATAAGGGTTTCGCGTAGTAGTAAAATGGCCAGACACCACGAGAGACGGAGGCATGGCCCGCAAAACCGCCACGAAAGGCAAGACGAAGGGCAATGCGGCGACGAAGCCTGCAGGCATGAAAAGCCTGGCAAACATTGGCGTGACCACGCCGGCGCGATCAGCCCTGCTGTTGCCCGAGTCCTACGAAGACCTCACCCGCTGGGTGACGCGGTCGAGTGACCTTGTGCCCGGGCAAAGAGCGGTCGTGGCCGCGCGCATCATTCGGGGTATCCGTCGTGGCAATGCTCGCAACGGCGCACCGAAGACAACTGTCCAGGTGGAGCTCGCGGACGGCACCTGCTTCACACCGGTCTGGATGGGCGACACAAAGAAATTCCACGAATACCTTGAGGAAGGCGCGTTCATCGTGCTTGCCGGGGTCGCGACGGAATGGGGCGGCCACAAGGGCATGATGAATCCGCGCGTGGTCGACTCGCGCTGGATGGGCCGATGCCTTCCGGTCTACCCGACACCGCACCGGACTGGCCAGGACACCGTCAAGCAGCAAGTCATGCCGGCGGTGAAAACGCACGGCAAGCGTGCCGCGCGCATGCTGCAGCACACGCTGCCAGACACGTTTACCGAGCGCGAGATCCTCGCGCGGATCAAGGCGGACCCGGCTGTGCCGTCGCTGCACAAGCTCCTCATCCGAGCGCACTTCCCCAAGCAGGTCGAGCATGGCATCAAGGCCGCCGAGGCGCTGGATCGGCTCGCGGCTTGGGTAGCGATCGAGGCGGTGATCCGGGAACGCGACAGCATGCCGCTGCGTCAGCCGCTCGCCATTGATGTCGAGGCCGCCATGCGGCCGCTGCCGGTGAAGCTCACGGGCGAGCAAGTCGACGCGATCCGCCGCATGCAACGCGTCCTTTCCTTGCCGCGCGCGGGGCAAATGCTGTTGTCCGGCGATGTCGGCACCGGCAAAACGTTCGTGTATCTGGTGGCGGCCGCGGCGGTAGTTGCCGCCGGCGGGCGCGTGGCGATCCTGCTTCCGACCTCGGTGCTGGCCAAGCAGACTTACGAACAGGCGGTCAAGCTGTATCCGGAGATTCCGTCACTGCTGGTCGAGGCGAATTCGCGCGCCGACCTCAAGGCGGCGCAGTTGCTGGTTGGCACCACGGCGCTGCTGCATCGGGCCACCGGCAAGATCGACCTGATCGTGTGCGACGAACAACAGAAGATGGGCGCCGAACAGCGGCGCGCAATGTCGGACGCCGGAACTCACCGGCTGGACGTCACCGCGACCGCGATCCCGCGCACCCTGGCGCTCGCCAATTACGGCGTCATGGAAACCGCGCATTTGAAAGAAGGCCACACCGCGAAGACGATCCGGACGCAATGCCGCACGAAGGACGACCTGCGCGCCCTCACGATCGCGGTCCAGAACCACGTCAAACGCGGCGAGCGCACGTTGATCGTGTACTCGGCAATCGCGCACAACAGCAAGCGCAAGGTCGCCGTGCACAGCGTCGAGGGCGTCATCGACAAGTGGCGAAAGCTGTTTGGCGACAAGGTGCGGATGATCACTGGCGCCATGACCGAGGCCGAGAAGATCGCGGCGGTCGAAGACCTGGTCTCCGGCAAGGCGTTGATCGGAATCTGCACGATCCTGGTCGAAGTCGGGCTCAACATCCCGAACATGCGCCGCGTAGTGGTCGTCAATCCAGAACAGTTCGGCATCACCTCCCTGCACCAGCTCCGCGGCCGGCTCGCGCGCGAGGGCGGGGAAGGGGATTGCGATCTGGTGCTGACGCACGAAGTCTCGGACAACGCGATGGCACGGCTGCGCGTATTCGAATCCACCACGGACGGCATGAAAATCGCCGAGGCGGATCTTGAACTCCGCGGCGCGGGCGAGCTTGCCTCCAACGGCAAGCGCCAGTCAGGCGCCAGTTACTCCATCCTTCCTGGGCGGGAACTCAGCAAGGAGGCGATCGATTACATCCGATCGCTCCCGGATATTGCACGACGGCTGGAACCTCCGCGGTACATCGAGAACGTGCCGCCGCCGGCCCGGGATGAGCGCGCGGTGCCCAACCGCGTGCCCGCGCCTGTTGCGTTCAGCGAGCCGGCGTTTCTCTGACCGCGGGACAAGACACCCCGGAAAGGGATGAGGCTTGGCTGCCGGTGCGCGCGCGATTTTCCGTCATGGCGCCATGGCAACTAGGTCGAAAGCCACTCTGGCGATACCACGACCTATTTCAGGAGAGATAGCATGAAAGCCAAATTGAAGGCCTGTGCCGGCTACGCACCGATGCGCAACCACGACGCCATGAACCCGCTGATGCGCAAAGGCGGACCGCACTGCAAGACCCGCAAGGCGCTCAGGGGCCAAGCGAAGCGACAGTGGCGAAAAGAGGCCGCTTTCCGCGACTGATCGCCACCGCGCGTTACACGAAACATGCAAAACAAATCCCCACTCGCATTGCGAGCGGGGATTTTTGCGCTTCAGCACTCACGGCCACCGATGGAGCGGGGGAGCTCCTCCATCCGTGGCGCGGCGAGAGTCAAGCGATCCCTACTTGATTGCCGCTCCCATCGCGGCGCGGAGTGTTGACCGGCAGCCCGAGATTCGCCCGATTCGAGTCCAGCCGGTTGTAGTAATCGGCACCCGGGTTGGCCGGTTCCGTCCCAATCATCTGCAGGCAGGTGATGGCCTTGGCCAAGTGCTCCTTGGCTTGGGCCAGCGAGTTGCGTTCGAGGATTTCGTTGCTCATTGAGATGCCTCCTTGGGCATAGGGGGATTGGTTCGGGACAAACTCCGCCGCACCTGCGACGGTTACCACTCGTGCGCGGCGGCCGCCAAGCCGAAGGCCAGAATGCCGCGCATCCGCGCTAGCACCACGATAAGGGTTCTTGATCGTCTTCACGCGGGATAGCCAGGGAAAGATGGCATCGTCCGCAAGATCGAACCTTGACCACGTTCAACTGCCAAGACGAATACTTTTTTCGCGTACCGCACTCGCATTCGCACATCCAGACCGCGTGGCCACGTCCGTCGTTCTCGTTGGTCGGATAGATCACGCGGAGCTTGCCGAACGTCATCTCGGCGAGGTTTTTCCTGACTGCGCCGCCCATCGGGCCGTGGCGTTTAGCCGCGCAACTGTGCGAGCAGCACGTTGACGGCGGGGTGGCGCGCGCCATGAACGCCCGCCCGCAAACATCGCAATTGCGCTGCACCTTTTTGTGATAGTCCTTCCTCGGCATTTCCTTGGGATCCTCGTTGCGTGTTTCCAAGCAATGACGATACGGCGTACCACGCCTGAAAAGTCGCAATTGCGTTTTGCGATTCGCAATTGCGAAATCGACAGCACGTTCGTCACTCAGGGCAGTAGCGCCGCGGGCGCCAGCCGTAACGCACGCCTTTCCCTTTCCGGGCGCTTCGGTGCGCCGAAACTTACTTCTGGCCGCCGGCTGCCACGCACCGAAGAATGCGCGGGATGTAGCCCGTGGGGTCGGCGGCAAGTGCGCGGCCGTCTTCGTTCAACGTATGCCGCTCGCACGATGTGCCGACGCCTTCCGAGCGGAACAGGCACAACCGCAGTCCTTGATCAAGCGTGTGGGGCGAAATGCGATCGAGACCGCACCAACACTCGCCACCGCTGCGAACGATCTCGGCGTCCTCCCACTCGTCGCGCTGCTCGGCATCGAGCATAGCCCTGATGACGCGCACGAGCGCCTTTGAAGCGATCACGGCCGCGCGTGCTCCCCGTCTTTTATCCACCGTCGCACGGACAGTTCGCAACCGCGCCCAAGGCAAACGCCATTGGCCATGCACCTGTGGGTGGCACGCTTGCCGCAGCCACAGCCGCACCGGCGCCGGGACGTGGATTTGACTGGAAGCATGTAGCGGACGTGCTCCTCGGAACCGACACTGCCCCATCCGACGGTTCCGCCACGCATGGCCGCAGAGCGCTCCGCGGGCGACAGTTTGTTGAGGTCGACCATTACCTACGCGCCTCCGAATTCGGCGTTGAGTATCTGCGCGATCCTGCGCAGCTTCCACGCGGCGCCCTGGTGTGACCCGCGTCGATTCCACAGCCGGGTTGCGTGGCGCTCCATTGCCTCAATCGGCCGTTCGATGTCGCCGGATTCGACCGTTGGCCCGCCGGCGCCGCAGCGCATGCAGACCACGCAGGCGTAGGCGCCGATCCCGGAGCCTTTGTGATACGCCTCCGCCGACAACAGCTTCGCCTCGCCATCACAATGCGGGCATGGCAGCATCGCGCGCCAGCTTTGCGGCGGACGTTCCTGCTTTGGTATTGAGCGCGGCTTCATTTTTCACCAAGTGCGTTTCGCGCGCTTGGGCGGGGAGCCGTTCGCGGAATCTATCTGCCTCGCCAGCTTCTGGTTAATGCGTCCGGCGGCATGGCAGTAATGCCGAAATGCGATGAGGGCTAACGCGTGCGCCTCGCTCCGCGGTGACAACATTATTTCGTGGAACGCCTCGTAGAATTCGATGTCGTGCTGGTGAGACCCGGAGTCTGCCTCATTGTGAAGGTACTCGTGCACAGTGAGCGCGACGGCACGAACGAACCCTGGAAGGCCAGCAGCGACGATTTCGGCGAGCACGCGCTTTTCGTAGGCAATGAAAATTGACCCGTCCGTGAACGCCTCGGCGGCATTGCTGACGCCGACGGTTCTGCGCCGCTCTTCGCACTCGACGCCCGTTTGCCTCTCGACCAGTTGGCGCAGCCGGTAGTCGATCGCGTCCAGGGCGCGAATCACGTACAGCTCTTGCCTTGTCCACTCCGCCTTGGGAATCGTGGCGGATTCCAACTCGGACGCCAGCGGGGAGTCGGAAAGTGATTCATAAATGCCGCCTTTCCCAAGCAGGCCATTGAGTTCTTCGATCCACCATTTCCACTCACCAAGTCCGCATGACTGCGCCACGGAAAGGCGTTCGACGATCGTCTCAATCAGTTCGCGCACGCCGTCAACATCAAACCTTGCCAAAGTTCGGCGCGCGAGAACGACTGCATGGCCGTCCCGCATCGCGCGCTCTGCAAGCCTGTCTCCGCGCTCTGCGGCAGCCAGAACATATGGCCGCTTGCGCTGCAGTTCATACAGGAGCGTGGAGAGTGAAATACTGCGACCGTTTGTCAAGGTGAACACGCGTAAGTGCTCGAAACCATCGCATTGTTCCGGGTCGAGGGTCGCGCGGACAAGGAAGTCACGGCGCGCGTCGGTCATGCGCGCTTGGCCCTCCGTCTCGAATATCTCGCGCTCGACCAGTCCGCTGCAGGCCTCCTTGATCTTCGGCCACAACTTGCAGGTTTGCGTCAAAACGTCCGTGCGCGACATGCTCAGCGCAAGCACTTTCCCGCGCTTGGTAACCACAACGCCGCCAATGCCAACTTCGCTGCTCGAGTAGCCGCGAACAAGAATCCCTTGGTTATAAACGTCGAGGCTCCACGTATCACCCTTTTCGATCCAGCAATTCTCGTCTTCGTAGGTCCACTTTGACCGCATGGGATCTTTGCGAACATCCTTGCCGTTCACGATCACTGGAATCACGGCGTACTTGCACAGCTTCGTGAACCCGCGCATGCAGGACTGCCGTTCTGCCTCGCTGAGCGGCTCATAGAACTTGCCTGAAATGATCATCCCGGGCTGGTCGTTAGGCAGCGTCTCGAGTTTGTAATCCAACCCGCGCGATCGAATGTCGACGTCAAGCAGGTATGCGTGCGTGCGCCAGACCGTCGTGGCCCAATTCCACAACTGCGCCCGGCCGAGCCCGAACTGGCCAAACACGCGCTCCTTGTCGGAGTGTTCGAAGCCGAAGACCTCGAAGCAGGCAAGCACCTCCTCGCGGGACTTGAACCCGCATCCGTCGTCGGTCACGGTGAACCCGTCGCTCGTCAAATCGATTTCGACCTTGCTCGCGCCAGCGTCAATACTGTTCATCACGCCTTCCGCAAAAGCCTTTTCGAGCGTGCCGGCCTGGCTGCTGATGAGATGCTGAATGATGGCGGGGTTGACGGTGAAAGTACGTGTCTCGGCGGCGAGTTTCGGTTGCGCGTTCACGCGTGTTGTGCTCCTCTCAGTTGTGTTTTTCCATTGATTCGCTAGTGGCAACAGAGCCAAGCCTGCGCGCGACACGCTTCTTCCGCACAAGCATGCCGGTCTCGCGCAAGGTGATCTCATCGGCGCCGGCGTCCACCGCCAGCGCGCGCTTCGCCAGGCAGATGTCGAAGTGCTCCTGTGCGGTGCCAGCCTTTTGCAGCCAGCGCCGCGCCACACCGATACGGTCGGCCATGGCCAGCAGCTCGTCGCGGGTGTCGGCCAGCATGTGGCACATCTTCATGCGTCCGTAGCTGGCCGCCATGTTGTCGCCGTAAACGCCCATCCAATTCTCCGCGCCCCAGGGGCGATCACTGAGTGTTCACGGGGAAGAAATCCGCGTGTACGAACAGCCGCCTCCGGGGAACAAAGTCCATATACACCGCAGTGATTGCGCCATCGAACTTGATGTCTTGCGCCCTGCGAACAAAGAACCACGCGATCGACCGAGGGGCGAGATGGCGCAGTCGTTGGTTGTAGACGATCGACGCAACATCCTCCACGGCATTCATCAATGGCGCCCCCTTGTTGTCGTCACGTCCAGAGAGCAGCACAACTGCCGACCTGCAGTCGTTTTCCTCTAACACGACAACGTCGCAGCACGATGCAACGCCTTGCCAGTGGTGGTAGCAAAGTTTTTCGCCGAAACCGCGCCGACCAGCATCTATGACTGCACGGGCGGAAGCCGTTAGCCCGCAAGCATCGCCGCGACTCGGTTTGGGGAGTTCCAGCACTCGACCATGCCTGATGGTCCACAACAGCATTCGAAGTCGTGATGGCAACGCAATCATGAGCGTTTCCTTTGTTGGAACGAAGGAACGGAGGACGAAAGGCCGCCAATCGACCGAAGGCTCTCCGCGACCTCGGGAGGCACGTTGAAGAGCCCCAGCGCTCCCTTGCATGGCACAACGCGATTGAATGCGCGCGGGTCGCTCAGCACGAACCCGTACGGTCCGAAGAACCACCGGCTATCCATGTCGGAAACGCAATCGGTCACGGTCGCGCTACCAACGATGCCGCCCAGCTCGAATTCGGCGGGAAGATGGATATGCGGAAAGCACAGACGAACCCACGCGAGATCGTCGCGTTGCTCGCGGCCCCATCGCTTGCCGGCGTGGATCAACAACGGGCCACGGAAGCGCGTCTGCCACGTCCGGTTTTCGACCGGTTTCCAGCCATTGACTATGAGCCAAGCCCAGGGTTGCAGGATGGACAGCGCCTTCACGAGAGACCCATCCCTGCCGCGACCGCTGAAGTCATGGCGCCGGTAGGCGCCAGAGAATGAGGCCACGCCTCAATCATTTCCGGCATCTCGAATCCTTCGCAGTCGCGGAAACGCTCTCCACCGCCTCGCACGTAATCAAGGACGCGCTCGGCCACTAACCAGCGTCGGTTATGCATCTCGGCCGCCATTCCGGTCGTGATCCGCCCGCCAAAGGGATCCACCACAAGATCACCGACCCCGGAAAGGAAACGAACCAGGAAGTCAGGGATGGACAACGGCCACATTGCTCCGTGCACAGGCAGCCCGAGTCGCCGCGCGTCGCGCCGATAGGCCGCGGCGTCGGAACACGTATGCCCGCGCGTGAGGACGTTGCGCGGAATGCGCCCACCGGTGGGATTTCCGAATCGTCCAGGGTGGAGCTTGTACGCGCCGTCCGAATAGCTCGCTTCGCGGTCGGTGCCGCCGCGTTCGATGAGGCGCAGGTGACGCTCAGTGTGCGGTTCGAGCACGCGGCGATTGTCAGATTTCACCTTGAGAGGGTCGCGCGCGAACCAATAGATGGGCTCATACGCGAAGTTGAGCTGCACGCGCTTCACACTGGCCCATTGGACCGGCCCGGGCGCTTTGCTCGGATTTGCCCACACGAGTCTGTCCATGAGCGACAGGCCGAGCTTGTCGTGTAAGGCCAGCACCAGTCGCTCGCAATACATGGAGCGTGATGGCCGCCCCTGTTCGAAGATGTCGTTCGAGACGTTGAGGCATATCGACCCATCAGGAGCCAGGTGGCGCACGATCGGTTCCAGCGCGCGCACGATGAAGTCGACGTATTCGGCCTCGGCAGGTCCGCCGTAGGCGCGAGCCTTGGCTAGGCAAAATGGTGGCGAAGTTACGCAGAGCGTTATGGGCTCGTTGAGGCTGCGGAAAATGTCATGGCAGTCGCCCCACACCGCGACGCCCAGCTTCGTCGAGAAGGCGACAAGCCGTACGCCAGCAACCGCTTCATGCAAGCCGCGGCGATTCGCCTCCATCAAACGCCACACTCCGCGCGCACCATCGCGCTCGATCACGCCCATGTGCTTCAGTGTTTGCTGGTGCCAGCGAATGGCGCGCTTCAGGACGCTGTGACGCTGGCCGGAGACGCCGATCGGAACGCGCTCGCCGAGTCGATCGCCGGGGATGCTCGCGCGCTCCGCGACCTCCCGGTAAAGGTCATCGTTGGTCAAGCACGCTTCACCGGCGTCCGCATAGGCAGCCGCGACGTGCGCGAACAGGTCGTACTGGCCGGACCGATCGTCGCTCACGATTGGGCATCCGCACGGGCGGAGGTGGCTTGATCTTCACGTTCCGCGAGCAAGCGGTCGATCTCGGCGGCGATCAGCGCGCCAGCCTTCACCAGGTTGCGAACCGGATCTTCGTTCGGCTTCCACCACTCCGGATGCCACGGCCAACCTTCGGGTGGACGGCCACGCGTCGGATGCGAATACGGGCCACCAGCACCCATCTGCGCATAGCAGCACGCAGCGGTCGAAAGCTCGAAGTTCGAGTGCTCGCGATCGTGCTCCGGCGTCCAGCCCTCGACGTCGAAATGCCGCTGCCGCTCTTCACCGATGAGTTCGAGGCCCTTTTTCACTGCGCGGTCTCCGGGGTCGGTTCCGACACGGCGCTGGCAAGCATCTTCATGATCCGCTGGCGCGCCTTTTCCGTGGCAGACTCGCCGATCAGCCCGCGGATGTAGCAGTGCGTGACCGCGTCCGCATCGCGCTGGAAGCGGTCCGCGTCAGCGTCAGAAAGGGTCAGTCCGGCAGCTTCGACCTGCAACTTGACCGGGTCGGCGAGAGCGCCGAACGAAATGGATAATTTCATCACCTGTCTCCATCGGACGCCGCGGCGCCATCGATCACGCGCAACCAGCCAGTGATATTCGTGACCGGGGCGTTGAAACTGTTGTTGATGGCGTAGCAGCGGTCGCCTTTCCTGACCATGACCGCCCAGCCATGCTCACGATTGAGGCGCGGGTTGCTCCGATCCAACTCGTCTGCGTACTCGCGGACCAAAATCGGGGTGCCTTCAGGCGGCGCGCCGGTATTCCAGCCGAGCTGCACACTGCGCTTGAGCTTGCGGGCATTACCCCACTTCCAGCGCGCCCGGAACAGCAGTTCGCCGCACAGGGCGTGCGCCCCGACCAGCATGACGACGAACCCCGTAGCCAGCGCAGCCCAGCCGACAATGATCACAACGCTCATCGCGCGTCTCCCTTGGCCATCGCGACATCCACCGCATCAGTGCGGAACGCCTTGCACGACAGGTTGGCATCGCGCGCTACCGGAATGGCGACGTAGGCGCAATGCTCGTGCCTGATCCACGCTGCGTGCTCGACACCCCATTCCCAGCGCGCCGCGTTTGCGGCGGCAGTGGAGAGCAATTGGGCGTGACGGGCAAACTCGGCCATGTAGGTATCGAGGGTCTTCCACCAGTCGTCCATCACCAACGTATTCATCTCGACGTAGTACGCCTTTGGATCGCTGGTTCGCTCGCGGGCAGTGGCGAACGCATGTATCTGATCGCGCACCTGCCGCAACGTCATTGCTGGCCACGCCTCGCGCGCTGCGGCCGTTTCCCCGTATTTCTCGACAATCTCGGCGTGCTCCTCGTCCGTCATCTGCGGGAGTTCGGCCCACCCGGCAGCCAGACTGGCGTTATGAGCGGCGAGCACGTCGGAGACTTTGCGGTACGCATCGGCATAAGCGGCATTGTTGAGCGACGCATGCGCCAGCGAGAGGACGGCTGTGCGCAGAGCATCGACCAGCTTCGTTTCCTCGCGTCGGGCCTGCGTGGAATCGACGGCCTGGGCGCGCAAGTGCGTGATGGCGCCCATGAGCATTCCGTGGGACCGCGATGTCAGTGTCGCGTTGGCGCGCAGAAGTTCGAGAGCGGCAATCGCTTCACCCAATCTCGCTGGCACGCCAGTGTCTTGCTCGCCGGTCGTCAGCGGGAGATCGTCTTGCACCACATCCGCATCGGCCATGCTCGCGGCGCGGATCGCCGCGAGCATGGCCGGGACCGCATCGCCGGGATGTTCGCGGAGGTATTCGTTGCGGGCCTCGATCGCGCGCTTCGCTGCCGACTCGCTCGGATCGATCGCGCGCGGATCGACAACGGCGCACCCGCGCACCCACGCGTCGATCGCTTCTTGGCACCATGACTGCGCTGCGGCGAGCGTCGCAAAGCTCTCCGGATCTCCCTCACCCCACACCGCAACATACGGACGATCCTCGTCGCCATCCGGCCTGTGCTCGATGCAGAATCCGTAGCCGCCCTTGTCGCGCCACTCGCCTCGATCGTGTTCCCACACGAGGGGCTTCGCGCGCACGGCCAGCACCTGCGCGGGCCCCGCGGCGTGTGCGGCGAGAGCTTTCTTCGCCCCTGCACGCGCCTGGTCCCAAATGTGCCGCGCGGTCGTCTGCGGAATATGGGACTCCCCGGTTTCGCGCCTCTCCTGCATATCCATGGCCTCGTCGCTCTTGCGAAGCGCCTCAGCCAACTCGTTTTGCACGATCATGAAGACCTCCACTGCCGCGCCATCAGCGCCGCAAACTTGTATGCGAGACGAGCTTGTCAGACGCTTCCATCACACGACCTCCTGTGCCGCGGACTGCAAGCGATAGCTGACAATCTCCGTAAACTCGCTGCCCTCCGGCGCTGGCTGCCGATCGGCCTCGACGCAATCGCCAAGCACCACGCCGTAGCAGATTTGCGGCGGTTCGTCTTTCCAGCCCCAGTCCGCCGCGTCGTCCCCGGCGTGTTCGAGCATGCTCTCGGCATCCTTGATCGCTTCGTCCAGCGAAGCGTGCGTATTGAACTCGCCCTCGGCTGGATCCGCGGCGAAGTAGGACGCGTTCCCGACCGCATGCGCAAGCATCTCGCGGAAGCGCTTGACCTCGGCCAGCGCCTTGTGCGCCAGCGCCATGAATGCGTCGTGGGACTCCGGGCGCTGCGCCGGCACTCCGGGCTCACCAGCAACCGCCAACGGGGCGATGAATCCTAGAGGCATCGGATGGTGTGTCACGCCAAACTTGTCGACAACCGCCGGCGCGTCACCAAGCATGCTCGCGTGCCAGGCGACAGTTCCCTCGAATTCGGGCTGCAGCTCCTTGGGGCAGCTCGTACGCTCGACGCCATTGAACGAAAGGATGCTGGGCACGTACCACGCGACCGGCCGCTGCGGCTCACCAGCAAGCACCCGGTCGATGAGCTGGCAGCAACGGACCATGACTGCGTCGTCCGCCACGCGGGCAGCAATTTGCCCAAGGCCCTGCCGCAATTCAGCGAAGTCCGCCGCGACTTCTTCATCCGGCTCGCTCGGCCGCGTGGCCGCGCGTTCCTCACTGGAAAGTGCACGTTCAACAGCGGCCCATTCCTTGGCGGTAATCCAAGCGCGCTCGAAAGGCACGTCGTTCCCGCTCGAAAACTTGAGCCGGATCGCCGCAAGAGCCGCCGCAACACCGTCCGCGCCGGGCACGGACCGGGGATCGGCACGCCGGCGAAGCACTTGCTTGGCCAGCACCGCATGTTCATCGGCGCCAACACGAAAGGCCATGGCGCGCTCGACGCGCGCCTGCAGCTCACTTTGCGCCGGCGTTCCATTTCCGAAACCAAGGCGCCGGTTTTCCATCTCGCCCAAGATCGCCTCGACCTCGATGCAAAAATCGATGGCGGGCACTGGGTGGTGACCGAAGCCGGCCGGCTCGCCGGCAGGTTTCACTCCTTCGCAGGCAGTCATGCAGGCATCTCCATCGGAGATAAAATGCGCGATCGCGCAACCTGTTTACTATATTGCGCAACAGTAATGCGATGCGAGACGCATGCCGCATTTCTTCCTTTTCCGGAGCTTGTCTCTGCGGGCGCTGGTGCGGGTCCGTGCCAGCGGCGTTAGCGATCGAGCGGGCTGCCGTTGTGCTCGACGCCATCGAGTAGACGTCCGGCATTCTTCTTGCCGACACGTGCGGCTGCGTTCGTCCAATAATGATCAGCCTCATCGAATAGGCGGACCTTCGGCTGGCCCGGATTGGTCCAGAAAATCCTTCCGGACTTGTCGTTGCTGGTCGGCTCGCAAATCATCTTGCCTTTGCGGCGATCAAACCTGCCGCCGATCCACTCGCCCCATTGCATGAACCAGAACGGCACGTCTGCAGCCACGCATTGATCGCGCAGCGATCGCAGCCAATCGGGATGCACCGGGCGCGCGTCGCGGCCGCACTCCCCGCCGGCGAGCACCCAGTCAAGGCGGCGGAGCGGCAGTTCACGGCCTTTGCTGTCCCAGCGTGCGATGTCGTTGTTCCAGCCGAGTTTGAGATCCACAGGGCCAAGAAGCGGCTCGCATGAGACGAACCGCAGCGCCGCTGGCGTGTGTAGCAGGCCCGGGATGCACGCGTTGGCGTCGGACTGATTCGTGATCGGGACCCCGAGCCAAACGTTCGGGAGCGGCCAAGGCACGAGCGCGCCGGGGTTAATGTCGGTTGCTTTGATCCGAATGCCATTGCCAAGTGTTGACTTCGGGTTCGAAGCCAAGTCGTCACCGACCATCTGCAGAGCTGCAAGACCAATGTTCACCGGCGTATTCGGATGCGTCAAATACGCACGCATCCGCTCAGGGAGTCCGGACGAAACGATGAAGGTGTGCTGGGGTGCCAGCGCCATGACCGCAAAGATCCTGTCGACCCACTCGACCGGCACTGCGCTATCGAAAAGCTCCGCTTCTTCGCCGACCCTGACCGTTTGCGGCTTCCGCCATCTGAACGGCTCGCGCAAGGCGCGCTGCAACACCGCCGGCGATTGCAGACTAGACGGACGGTTCACGCGGCAGCACCCAACAGGGTCCGGCGCCACTTCGCCACGGCATCCAATGCGGCACGGCATCGATCCAGGTCGAACCAGTCGTTCGTTCGAAGGCTGCTCTCCATGTCAACCCACCACCACAACAAGCCTTCCGCGCTGGACGCGATGCAGGGAAGGGCGGCGGCAAGCGTTTCCGGGCCGAGGCCGCCAGCAAAGCCAACCGCTCGATTGCATAGCGGGCGCGCCCAGCTCTTCGGCAGCAACCCTTGCCCACCGGAACCATCGACGAGCCATTGATGGGTGAAATCGCCAGCTTCCTGCGCCCTTTCCGTCGCCATCTCGAATTCCGGCGAGTCGCGACCAGGCTGCCATTGCATGATCACGATGGGCGCCTGTTCGGCAAAAGCGAAGATCTCCCACGGCTCGACGTGGCCGTTTACCTGCACGCGGCGAAGTTGCGGAACCAGCGACGCAAGTTCGCCGGACACCAGTGCCTCGCGCGCGCCGCGGCCACAAACATGCAGCGCGCAACGACCGGGCAGCGTCTCGATGGCGCGCTCGATCCACGACAGCGACGGGTACCGCGGACGGCCATCGGGCGTCTCCGTGTAGAGGATGCCGATTTCGAGGTTGTCGTGCTCCGCGACCAGCGCCGCCAGCGCAGAAAGGTCGGTACACTCGTCGGCGCCGGTAAGTGTGACCCCGTGAGACAGGGCGGCGTTCGTCATCGCCAACCTCTCGTCAACGTCACCATTGGCCCCGGCTGAGCCGGAAGGTTGCACGGCAACACGCCAGCAACCGACTCGACATCGCGATCGGCATAGGGCACACCGACGAAACGCATGGTGCGATCGTCCACACAGTAGACGTTCAAGAAAAAACCCTCGCCGTCATTGACGCGCGCGTCAACCATGGCAACGCCACGCTCGTCAGCCAGCGCGCGCTCGATGCCAGCCTTGAGGGCAAGCAGGGCCTCGCGCGTTCCGACGACGGCCGCATCATCGTGTTCGAAGCTCTGCGAAAAGACGTGGAGGAGGGGTGAATTCATTGCCGGATGTCCAGGAACAGACGCGCCAGTTCGATCACGCATGCCCGGCCACGCCGTCAGCACCGTCATCGGGTTCGCTCACGATTGCCAACGAACCCCTCAAGGCGTCCCAGTCCGCGTCCCTCGCGGCACGCACGATTGCGCTGTAGGCAGCCATGAATGTCACAACCAGCACTGCGTCGGGGCCAAGCCGGTGATCCCGTGAGGCGCGCGAGCGCGCCGATACAGCCGCCGCAAAGGCGGACTCCATCATGGCCTCAGACACGCTGCCGTCGGCAGGAACCGTCACCAGTTCGATTGGCATTGCGACTCCTTCGTTGCACCTCGCCGAAATGCAGCAAGTGCGGATGGATAAAATCGTTGCGTTATATGGTAATACGCACGACAAAACGCCGACCGCGACGCGCGTCCCGGTTTGCACCTGAGCTACGGGAAGGCAAGAGGCCTTCCCGTCTGCCACACGCTCAGGCCGCCAAGGCCTCCGGCGCACGCGGCAACCGGCAACTGGCGTAGAGCGCTTCGCCATAAAACGTGGCCGCAGCCGTTGACAGCGAGGCCTGCTCGGCGCCACGAATCCCAAGCAGCCGTTCCGTCGCGACATCAAAGTGCGGCGACAGCACCCAAGGGCCGCTCGAATGACTCGGGTCGCGCGCGCGCACCGCGAAGAACCGGCCGCCAGTCTGAAAAATAGCCATCGGGACGCCGGTCGGCGTCTCCACCAGCACCTCGGCACCGGACTTGGCGAGATGCAGCAGACGGCACACGCCATCCACGCGCTCGCCGCGCTGGGATGCCACCGTGAATTCAGCGCGGTTCGCCGCAAATTGTTTGCCGAAAAACTTGATCACCTGGACACCTCTCGTTGTTCGTTCACGCCTCGTGTCGCGAGCGTTTCGCTCACGGGTCGCGCCAGGCGCTGCGCGGCCGCTTCGATTCAGCCTTCCCCTTTCCGGGCCTCAAAAGTAGACATACACCGTCACCGCATCAAAATAGTCGCCGCCGGATGGCATCCCTTGGTCGGGATCGACTTTGCCGTAGATCGTGAAGGTCGAAGAGGTGCCGGCGCCGCCGACGGTGTCCTCGTTGGGCGTATTGCCCCACGGCACGCTATGGCCTGCGTTCTGGAACAGCCGATAGCTCACGTAATCGTTATGCGTGGGCCCGCCGCGCATGCGCCTGACGTCGCCGGCCACGTTCTTGCCGAAGTCCAATCCGACCTGGTAACCGCTCTGCTTCGAGCATGAAACGGTGAAAGTGGTCGTGGCTGTTGCGCCGGAGGGCGCGCCGTTCTGGACATTGAAGATGAGCGGATTGGTGTCGACCTGGCAGGTTTGGGTGACGATCGCAACCATCGGGAACGAGAAAGCGTCGCCGGTCCCTGTTGCGCTCGCGCAATTACTGCCGCTCGGCACGACATCCAGCACGGCATCGTTGGGTCCATACGTCGCCACGTAGGTATCTGCGGCGGTGGAGCTGTTCTGGCCATCCTGTTGACTGACGATCGAGGCGTAGACGGGAAGTGTGATCGGCACCGAGTTGCCGCCGGCCGGCGCCGTCACGGAAACGGATGCAGGGCTCCCCCACGTGGGCAACCCGCGGCTTCCCCATGTCGTCGTCCGCGCCACATCCTGATAAAGGTCGTAAGGCAGAACGTTGCTCGGCTTGCTTCCGTGCATCTGGCGCGCCACGTTGCCGTCCGGATTGCCAAGACTGATACACGCCGTGAATGTCTCCGCCGATGGATTGAGATTGCTGCAATAGAACGTGATGAAGCCGGTCGTGCTGAGGTTGGTGTTGGCGCTTTTGCCGCGTGGGTCCATGTTGCCGAAATTGATGCTGGTCGCCGTGACCATGCAGGTGACGCCCGGGATCGCGGCTGCGGCGGGCGTGATCACCGACATTCCTGGTGGCGCGCAGACCGCGCCCGCAACCATCGCGAGCGCCGCCCACGCAAAACGCTGCAGCGCACGCTTCATGACTGAGCACCTCTGCAAACCAGCGGACCGACGCGCGGCACGCCTTCACCGCGGGGCGGCAGCGCAAAAGTCGTGTGACAGGTCCCGCCATCCGGGAGCGTTACGTCGAGCACGTTGCGCGTCCGCAGCGCATCGAGGTACGTCTCGCCGTCATAGCCGACTGGTGTCGGGTCGCCGCTAGCGCCGTGCAGCCGCGCCATGCTTCCGACCGGCAATGGCTTCCCGTCGTGGTCGACAAGGAATACGCGCGCCGCGCGCACGCGCGCGATGTCGAAGTTCACCAGCACGCCGCCGCGATCGGCGGGTACCGCACTGTGGCTCACGGCATCCAGTCGGACGTCGACTGGGAGACCCATGGGATCGATGCTGATTCGGTTGTCCTGGTAAGGCGCAAGATTCGTCACCATGAGCAGCCCCTTGTCATTGGTATTGCCGACGAAATTATTTTCGAGGCGCACTGGTACGTTCGCGACGCCATCGGTCGAAACCACGGCGAACCCGTTGTCCACGGAGCGTCCGGAAAAGAAGTGGCCGCCCATGAGCACCAAGGAGCCTGAGTAACCCGCATATGCCGATTCCCCGCCTGCCGAACGGTAGATGCCGGCGCTCGCCCGCCCGTAGGGGCCAAGGTATTCACCGGCCAGTTGCGCCATGCCACCGGCAGCTCCCGAGTGGCTTGCCTGGGCCAGCCATCCGAACCCGCCGTCGGACGATGCTGGATGCGCCGCCGACACGCTGCCGCCGAGCCCGCCGATGTCGTGCGACAATCCGCTGTTGATGTAGGTGCCGCGTGATAGTGATACGCCGACGCCAAGGAAGGCGCTGAGATCATGTGGCGCAGCAAGGTTCTGGTTCGCGCTGAGGCTCGCCGACACCCGCTCACCAAAGGCGCGCGACCAGTACAGCCCTGCGTAGCGCTGCGCAGACTGGTCGGGGTAGCGCACTGCCACGTAATTGACGCCAAGAGTGCCGAGCCCGCCAGCGCTCGCGCCGGCCTGTGCGGTTGCGCTGAGCCGCGGCGAGGGCGCGCCGTAGAGACCGGCGACATCGCGATAGTCGTCCGTCGCGCGCGCCGCGGACACACCGATATTGAAGCGGGCATTGTTCCACTGGTAGCCAGCAGATACTTTCGATCCATCGCTGCCAGTCGCGGCACTGCGCGTCATCGAGACAGAGAGCACACCCGCGGTACCCATGAGCCAACTACCGCCGAGTCCAGCGTTGGCGAGCCCCTGTGTGACCTCGCCATGCGCTTCGAGCGTTAGCGCATCGGCAAGGCCGCGGCGCCACGACCCGCTCATGACAGGCGCGTTGTCATAGTCGAACGAACGCAGCCCGTAATTCTGGCGCACGAAGCCGGCCTCAATCGACCAGTCCGACAAACCCTTCTTGAGGAGCGCGGTCGTGCCATAGATCGGGAAAGCAAGCGTGGTAACCTGTCCAAGGGCATCCGTCAAGACGAGCGTGGCCTGTCCAGCACCGCTGACGACGGGCAGGTTCTCGAAGCGATAAGGGCCAGCCGGAACCTGGCCGCTGTAACGCCGCAGTCCGTTGATGTACAACTCGGCCGTCGATGGCAACGTCACCGATCCCATGAATGCCGGGAGCGGCGAGGGCGAGAAATAGGGCTGCAAGTCGAAGCGGGTGCCGAACCGTACACCGCCCATGCGCAGTGGCCGCGACCAGGGCACCGCGGAACTCAGCGTGTCGCCGATCTTGAGGTCGAGCATCGAATCCACGAACGGACGGTCAAATGTGGTGTCCATGCGCACCGCGCGGTCACCCGCGACGGAGCTGATCGGGCGAAAGAGTGCGGTGGCGTTGAGCACGCCGTCCGTCACGAAGGCGCGCATGTCCGTGTAGGCGCCGAGGCTACCTTCGCCGCCCGCCTGCGTGTTGCCGTACAAGTCATAGTTAAGTACGAGGCCACGTGCTGCGCTCGGGTCGGGATGTGTCGTGTCGTCTACGTGCATGACGTACACGGGCAGATTGAGTTGCTGCAACGGCGCCACGATCGACAAGCTCTGCTGCGCCGGTTCGTACACGACCTTGACGTTGTTGAGGCTGTCGATCCGGATAGGATCTTGCGCGTGAGCCGGCAACACGAAACCGAGCTGGCGCAAGGTGGCAGCGTCGGCCCACAGCACGCCATTGCGGTAGTAGAAGTTCGAAAGACCGCGCCCCGCACCGTTGACGGTCACGTCAAGGTAGAGGTCCATGCTCGCCGCCATGGGCGCCGGCGCGAGCGCCGCGGCGATCTGCCACGGCGCTGTCGACAAAGCCGCCCCCGTCAGCGCCAAGCGCACAACGAGGGCAATTCTGTTGGCCCGGCGTTGGTTATCGGGAGCTGCCATCCGGCGCGATGCGCTGGGTGACCTTGGCGCCATTGATGGTCGCCATGAGCATACCGCCATCTGCGAACACGCTTGGCGGCGGTCGCACGGCCCAACGCATGGTTGCGCCCGGGAGCACGTAGCCGAGAAGACCACCTGTTACTTTGGTGCGCTTCCCTGATGCGCTGGTGAAGGAGACGTCCATGACCTGGGCGTGGCCGGTGCCGGTGTTGCCGACCTGCAGCGTCGCCTGCGCGCCAGAGCGATCGACGCGCCACTGCAGCGCTGGCGTAACAGGCTTGCTGGGCGACGCGATGAAGATGGGCACGGAGTAACTGAGGACGAACTGCAATCCCTTGCCGGGAGCGGCAATGGGCAGCTCGTCGATGCGCGCACGGTAGGATGCCTCGACGTTATTTGGCTCGCGATCGTGGCCAACGCGCACCACGCGGATGAGCTGGCGGCCGCCCGGCGTGATCTGCAGCATCGGCGGGCTGGCGAGAAGGGCGTCGGTGGGGTCGAGTCGATCGCCGTCGGCGTTCTGCGTCCAGCGATAAATCCGGACCTGCGCGTGCACCACGGACGAGCCGGTATTGCTGAGCCAGAGTCCTTCCGCCTTCTGCGAGGCGTCCATCTGCAAGCTGACCGGCGAGACCTGCAGGCCCGAAGCCGCGGCGCTACCGCAAGCGAGCATGATGCCGGCGGCCAGGCTGCCGCAAACCGCGCGCCGGAAAAATCCGGCGCGCTTGAGTGACGTGGTGGCCATCAGAAGTAGACGGACACGGTGACGGTATCGGAGTAACTGTCGGGTGTCGGCGAAGTCGGCGAGGCCGAGGTCACCTTCGCGAACACCGGATAGGTCTGCGCGGTACCGTTGCCAACCCCCGCGACGCCGTTGCCGACCGCGGTCGCGGACACACCCTGGTTGCCCCAGGCCGGGCCGCTGGCGCTGACCGAGCTCAACTGGTAGGTCAGGGTGTCGGCGTTGCCGGTGGTGGCGCCCTTCAGGGTGCCCTCGCCGCTGGTGCTGGCGTTGTTGCTCGACTGCAGCGCGATGTTGTACGGGGTCAAGTTCGAGCAGGTGACGTTCAGGCTGTTGCTGCCGGTGCTGCCGACCGCGCTGCCGGCGTCGACGCCACTCACGTCGCCGATGCGGATGTCGGATGCCGAGCCTGCCGAAATCGCGCAGGACTTGTTGATCTTCATCAGCACTTGGAACGTACTGGTGGAGGGACTTGCCGCGTTTGCGGACAGGCCAAAAGCGCCGGTGGCGAGCAGCGCCGCGGCGAGCAGGAACTTCTTGGTACGCATCGGGTGTTTTCCTCAAAATGGCGGAGATGGGTGGGGTGAAACGACGCCATGTTAAGGTGTTGCGTTGTCTAATAATGTGACGTTGTTACTTGTTTTTTTATTATACTTTGCAACATTCCGTGTACTACTTCGCGCAACGTAAGTATTCCGCAGTTGTGTATGATCCATGTCAAGGCCCGCTGTCCGGGTCTATCTCGAACAACTTCAGTCGGAGCTGCACCATCTGCCAGGTGCAACTGCGTGCAGTTTCATCCCAAAAGTGCCAGGCTTCCGGCGTCTGCGCTCGCTCGCGCCGGTTAATCGCGTCGTTGCACATTTCCAGTGTGTCGCGAAGCCGGTCGCGGCACGCTTTGGCACTCGCCTCCATGCCCATCCGTGCACCTATTGCCGAGTGTTGATTGCCGCCGTGGCACGCCGCGCGCGCCGCAGGATTTCGCTGAGGCAATCGCTGTAGAGCGCAACGTAGAGAAGGCGATCCTTCTGCTCTCGCGCGCCGTCGAGTCGGGTTTTGATCGCGATGCACAAGTCGTGCAGGCTTGTCGAGGCACCTTGGTCGGCGCCGACATCTACTTCTACATCAAATCCGGATCGCGCGTTATCGATGCACTGGGGGTCACAGTGCTCGACGGCAAGAGAAGTGCCGTATTCCATTGGGAGCCGCCCTATACCATGACGTTGCGTTGCATGGTAAGCCGTTACCACATGACGCAACGGCAATGCGTCACACGGCCACGCGCGCGCCTGCGCGAAATAGGGGGTGTCGAAGGGGGGTATTACAGGTTCCTGCCGGATCTACGCAGGACGCCTGCTTGGCGAAAGACGGTATTTGATGGGTTGCTTGAGCGAGCGCGCGTTGCGCGCGCCCGCCAGCGATGGCGAATCGCGTCAGGCGCCCTCGAGGATGCAGACCTCGCGCAGCAGCTCGGCGTTCGCGCCGTCGGGGTTGTCCTTCTGCAGCGCGTTGAAGTGCGCCTCGAAGGTCGTGGTGGCAACATCTTGCAGCTTGGTGATCGCGGTGCGCACCTCGGCGGAATCGTCGCCCACCGCAATGCCCAGGGATTCGCCAGCAACCCGGCACAAAAGCCCGAGGGCAGCTTCATTGAAGCCAATGCACGCATCCTTGGACTTCGTGTCCAACCACCAGTAAATGGGGGGATAGAACATCGTTTCCGGCAGATCGTCCTCATGGGCGAAACAGCCAACGAAGCGAGGCGTCCGCCATCCGCGGACTGTCATGGCTTCCATCAAAGAGGGATACAGATCGACACAACGCGCAGCACCATCCACAGCAGCACCTTCCTTACGTGAGTAGTCAAAGAGGACTTGGGTCGAGGCCCCCTGATGGGCTGCCGAACCCGCCGTCATAAGTGCATGACGCGGGCCAAGTCTGGCCGACGTGAGGACATTGTGATGCGAACTGTGCCCTAGATCACCTCGGATTAACGTTTTTTCACCATTCACGGCTGCTTATGACCTAGATCAGGACGTTTCTGTTCAGGTACATGAAGATTTCGTGGCAAAAAACCGTGAAGCTGGACTTCGACAGCACTGTGTGGTAGCGGACAAATTACAAGATCGCGCAACGCGAATGTGCGAAGCCGACCCGATGCGTCACACCATGCACCAGTCACGCGTGCCCGGCCGCCAATCCCTGCCACAACGGAGCGACCTCAACATTCCATACGTTGACCATGCTCTCGGCCGCAACGTCCGGCGGGCCGCCGTTGCGACGGTGCGCGATGTACCACGCGCGAATCACTTCCAGGATCGTGCTGCTCGGCACGCTCTGCAATGCTTTGGTGGGTAGGCCACTGGCCTCGCACACGCGTTCAATCGGCGCCCAATCGAAGTCGAGGCCCTCGCCGTTGACCCTCAAGTTGAGGTCGGCGAATTCGACGGAATCCGGCACGACAAGACTGCTGACGGTAGCGTGTGACATGGGTGAGTCTCCCCTCGTGTGACGCCGGGCGATGCCGGCTTGATTACAGCCTACTGATACACAGTCCGCCGGAATGAGACGGGCTACACAGTTTTACTAGACCGCGCAACGAAGCCCGCCTATCTTCTGCCCGTGTTGCGAGAGCCTGACACAGAAAAACGCCGCTCGCAAAATGCGAACGGCGTTTAGGGTTGGTCAGTGGCGCGTGGCGCTCATCGCCTGTTTGATACCGGCGAATGGACGCTGCGTGGTGTGTGCTGCGGGCTTGCGGACGCGGCGGGCAGGACGCTCGACGACGCCGGTTACCTTGGCTTCGACGCGCTCGACTTGGGAGAGACCCGATCCGCTGGGATCGGCCCATTCGGTTGTCACGGTGACCGTGATGCCTTCGCGTGCCTTGCCGGCCAGGCGATTGACCTTGTGCTTCCAGTCGGCGATCGCGGCCGCCGTGATGCGACCCTGGGTACTGGCGCGCGCGACAGTTTTCTTGCCGTCGAGCAACGCAACGCTGCGAACGACCTTGGCGCCAATCGAAGAAGACGGGATGCTGCAAAGCTCGATGATATTCATGGTGAGATGCCCTCCTGGGGCGCTGTGAGTTCGCCTTAGTTGCAGGGAGCGCGGCTCGCAAGATTGGTCAGCGCACGAAAAACCCGCGCCTGGTCAGGGCGCGGGTGAAGGGATGGATCAATGCAGGCGCAGGCGGTGGGTACCCTTGGCGCGCTCGTCGCGCAGCGCTCTGGCGACCAAACCGCGGTCGGCATTGGACTCGAGCCCGCAGCACCAGTTCGGGAAAAACCGGCAGGATCGGTTGGGGTAGACACGAACGATGCCACCGGGCAGGTTGTAGGCACGAACCTGGCGCTGAGCGGTCTCAGCAGGAGAGGAATGCATGGTTGACTCCGGGATGGAGGGCGGACCGCCCTCGTTCGCCAAAGTTGTCATGGGCTTGCCACGCAAAGACCCGGAACTGGCGCGCACGGAGGCATGTCGCACGTCTTTCCGATTACCTCGCTGCGCCGCCGCACGAGGGCTTCCGGCCCAAGTCAGCGCCCAGGTACGGCTGGGCGTCCGCGAGCCGCCTGATCCGTGCATCGTATTCGCGCGCCGACTCGCCCTCGCGGCGGGACGGCTTTGCGTAACAAGCTCCGCGGGGCACTTGGCCAGCCACGCGCAGTGTGCGCCCCGTCCGGGCCGCGAGCGCGCCGTCCTTGAGCGGGCGAACGTCCGGCGTCCCATATTTGCGGCAGAGGCTCCTGAACCGCCGGCGGATCATCGTGTCGGCCGGGCCGATGTCTCCCGCCGAAAGATACAGCTTCGTCCAGCTCGCACTCAGCGCGGATTCCGGGACCAGCCCCAAGCCACCATCCTCGACGCGAAGCATCAGGATCACAGCCTCGTCTTCGCGACGCTCCAACAGCATCGCGGCCACGTTCGATCGATGCGAGGGCGCGGGCCACGCCGGGTCAAGGTACAGCACGACGTCGCCCGGCTTCATGTTCATTTTCGTGTGGCTCATGGTTATGAATTCCTATGGAGGTTGACGCCGGAAGCGATCATCAGTTGACTCCTGCGCGTCTTTGACGGTCACGTTGGCAGAGATCTATCTCAGAACGGGAGGTCGTCCAAGTAGTCCGGAGATGGGTCCAATTCAGGGCGAAGCAACAAACTCGGCATGTCCTCAAGCAAGGCGCCATAGAGCGCATCGGCCGCAGCGGCCCGCATGTCAAAGGGGCCGCGTGTGTGCGCGTGGGTGCGCGCGATGAATCTGCCCGAGCGTCCGATAACGACGGCGCGGCGTGAGTTCGCTTTAGCGAGCACCCATCCTTCTGTCGGGGTTGGGCCACATCGAATGCTGTTCCCGCCACGCGTTACCTCGTTGGGCATCTGCCAGTCGAGCAGTTCCAGCTCGTCCATCGGCGTCGCGGCCTCACAAAACTCGCGTTTCGTGGCTATCGCGCAATGTGGGACATGCGCCAGGTTCGGCCAGCGCGGATCCCTGGATGCCACGCATATCCCGGAATGCGCAGCATCCATGATGTAGCGCGTCACAAGGCGCCACCATCTTCTTTCGTCAGCAGGGGCACCACGCCGGCCGTCTTCTTCCGTATGAAGAAGCGTCGCCATGCCGCCGGCAATCACTCTGGCAAGGGGATAAGGGTGGCGCGCGTTGATACTGGTAAACGGCAGCCACGATGCAATGACGTCACGGCCGCCCGCCCGCAGCGCCTCCTCAAATGTGCGCGGCAAATGCTTATCGGACGCGGGTTCGCACAGCCTGAGAATGGCGCGATAAATGGCACCAAACGCATCTCGCGTCGCAGAGTACCAGGCCAAAGACGGCTTGAACCCAGCCGCCACGCGAGGCGCCGAAAAGGGCTCGCAAACCACGCCTGCAAAATAGTCCCTGCGGCGGGAAAGCCACCGATTGATCTCGCGCAAGGACAGGCTTACGGCCGTCGCGAATAACATCGGGTTAGGCTTCTCCACAGGGTCGCACCAAGGGAGCGGCGCCTTCTGGTACAGAGGCTCCCTTACTGGCGGCACGCGAAGGCGCGCAAAGTCCGCCTGGCTAGCCAGCAGCCAAGAGTCCCCTTCGCGAAGTTCCGCGGCGAGATCTCCCCGATCCACGTAGAGTGGCCGATCGTAATGGTCGCGCACAAGGCCACTCTCGATACGAGCCGCCAAGGACGCACAAGGCTGGCACCGAATCGCAGCCGGCAATGGCGGACCCCATTGGTGGCGCCCGCGCTCGGTGCGAACGTACGTGTCGCCCGCACCAATGTCTTGCTTGCACTCGCAGCAAATGCGACGGCGCTTCCCGTCGTGGACAAGCGGCGTTGGGGCGCCGTGATAGTCTGGCCTCCAATGATTCACTTTGTCACTTCACGCCTTGGCTTCCATGTGCGCAGCCGCTGTGTTGCGCGCCATAATAAAACAGCCGCATAAATGCAAACGTGACAGCCCTCACGGCGACGCTCCGCCCGCAAGCCGCACCACTACGAAATTCGTAGCTGCCGCCCATCACCTCCGCCGCTACCCTCGCCGCTGCGACGGCCGCCGGCTCCTGGAACTCCAATGACCATACGCCTCAAGCTCTGGAACCACCCGCGCGACGCGCAATTCGACCGCATCTATGTCACCGGCCTCGCTGTGCAGGGTAAGGTCTACTTCTACCGCGCGCTCGGCGGACCAACGCTCCTTGAGACGGAACAACCTGGCGACACCGAACGGGCACTCGCGGACGTCCTTGACGCCCTCGGGCTACGCCAGTTGCTCGGCAGCAAGGGCCTTTGGAGTGCGCTGTGCGACCGCTGCGCGGCATCGCGGCCAAAGGCGGCTGTTGCGTCATATGACCCGCGCGTGCGCACCGTTGCGCCCGCACCCGACGCCGCCGAACACCTGGATGTCTCAACGATCAAGGTTCCGTCGCCGATCACGATCAGGGTCGACCACCGCGAGCCGCCGGCGATCATCGACGAACTGCGCCGTGCATCGAACACGACGATCGAGGTCTGCCAACTCGAACTCGGCGATTACGTCATCAACGATCGCGTTTTCATCGAGCGCAAGAGCGTCCTCGACTTCGAGGCATCAATCATCGACTCGAAGCGCCTGTTCGATCAGTCCGAGCGTATCAAGCTCGAACAGGATGCGATCGGCGTGGTGCTGCTGGAAGGGAACTGGACTTCCGCCACGCGGATGTTGCCGCAACAGGTGATCGGCGCGATGAGTTTTCTTGGCGTGATCCAGGCGCTCTCGGTGTGGCAGACGACGGGGCCGGTCTGCACCGCCTACACGATCGTCAAGCTCGCGACGCACTTCTGCAACGGCCTCGGGTACGAGCTGGCCCTGCGCCAGCACAAGCCGTCGTCACTGCTCGACGCACAGAGCTACGTGCTTGAGGGGTGCCCGGGCGTCAACGCGGAACTCGCGCGGCGCCTGCTGCAGCACTTCGGGAGTGTCGCCGGCGTCGCGCGGGCCGATCTCGCGACCCTGCGCGCGGTGCCGGGGATCGGGCCCAAAAAGGCACAGCGGATCGCCGAGGTGCTGCAGGGCGTCTCGCGCATCTAGCGCGCCGGACACCACCCTCCTTTCCGGGTCGCTCTCGACGCGCAACCTCAATCAGTCGCGATCGGCGAGGATGGTTACATAGTCACGTCCACCGTAGAAAACATCCACGACGGACACCTCCTCAGAGGCCGTGTCCACGACGAACGCAATCACGGCGCGCTTACGATAGTTCGTTATCCGCAAACCAGGCCGGATGTCGTCACGGCGAATGCCACGCTCGGGAAATGTCGCCAGCGAAGCGCAAAATCCAGCGATCGCGTCGGTGTAACGGTCCGCGACTTCCGGCGAGCCGGCCGCCGCAATGAAGCGGTTGAGTTCAATCAGGTGGGAGCGAAATTCTGGCGTAAAGCCGACGCGATAACTCACCCGCGTGCGTCACGCAGGGCCCGGTCCTCGGCGAGCGAGGCGCGTAGCTGCTTCAAAGTGAGCGCGCGCGAAGGATCCGCCTTGAGCTTGTCGTAGGCGCCGGCAACTTCCGTTCGCAACCATTGTTCAACTGCTTGGTCGCGCGCGAGCAACGCACGCAGGCCCTCGCGGATCACCTCGCTCTCGGTCGCGTATTCACCGCCGGCCACCTTCGCCTTTACTGCGTCGGCCATTTCATTCGGCAACGTGATACTGAGCTGTTGAGTGGAGCGCATGACGCGGTCCTCGGACGATGGGATTAAATCCTATCACTAATCATTGGGCGCGTGCACGGTCTCGCCGCCGCGCTCCCGCCGCAGCTCATCGAGCGATCCTGTCCGCTCTCTCGGAACCAGCCGGAGCTCGATGCCCATGGCGCCAAGCAGCGCCAATAACTTCCGGGTGCCGAATTCTGGAAGCCGGCCATGCTCGAAGCGCGACAACGTCTCCGGCGAAAGGCCGACCAGGGCGGCAAGCTCGCTTTGCTTGAGGCCGCGCGCGCGGCGTTCGAGCGCCACAGCCGCCCCGATCTCGCCAAGTGTTTCCATTTGACGCATATCTCAAGAATTCGATCTGCAGGGTAGTCGGTCCCGAGTCTGTTTGACAAATACGTCAACTCGAAAGGCGCGAAAAACCCCCATCACGCATGCGCGGGCAGGGAGTGGTCAGTCTGGCGCTTTGCCGAACAATTCGTCATCGGCAGCCTTGTTCACCATCCTGCACAGACCTTCACGTCGCGCCGGGTCATCCTTAAGAAACGGGCGCACCCCATCAGCGATGCCAGTCTCGTAACCAGTCTGCGTCGAGACCAGGCTGGTCCTGAAACTGGCGAATCGGACATGGGAGTCCTCCGTTGAAGTCTCACGGGGCCCAAGCAACATCAGCCGATTCAGGCGTTTGCTTGCGAGCTTGCGCATGGCGTCTCGCTTGCCGGTATTCTCGCAAACCCCCAGGTAGGCACTGATGCGTGTCAGGTACCAAATGCCGACGCCATCGCCGTCATCGGCATCCATGACCACGCCGGCGCCGTGCACGCCGGCCCCTTCGGCACCCACGCGGCATTCAGAATCGCACTGAACCACTGGCGTGCTTGCCTGTGCCGGCGAAAAAACCGTGCCGCCGACGAGCCCCCTCCCGACCAGCATGGCGCCAGCGATCGCGCCGAGCGCCAGCGAGACGGAAATCATTGCGGTGCCAGCCAATACCTTCCCCATAACCGAATCCCCGCCCGCTATTGTGAAACGTTATTGTATCACGCAACCAAAACCCCACCCGCATGAGCGGATGGGGTTCGATACTTCAGTCATTCTTGTTGCCGAACAGCAGTTCGTCTGCGCTCTTGTTGAAGCCGCGACACGCTGCATCCCGAATCGGCTTGGACACTTGGAACGTGATTTTGGTCGCCTCCTTCCATCCGAGGAAATACCCGAGATCCAGGTGCGTCGCAGCGGCCAAGAAACTCGTGGCCGCGATCGCTCGCTCCATCTCGGTATCACCGGCGGTGACGAAGCCTTTTTGCGCGCGGGCGAGGAGGAGCTTCCTCATGCGCGCACTCCCGAGCTTGCCGATGGCCGCACTTTTGCCACCATCGCCACACGAGTCCAGGACCGCGCCGGTGCGTATCAACACGCCAAGCTCTTCGTCTTGCATCACGTCCTTGAGTATCACATCCCTCGCCGCATACTCGCCGACCTCTTTGGCATCCGCCTGGCACTTCGAGCCGCACTCCGCCTTCGACATCGGTGAGAACAACATCGTCGCAGCAATCGCCGCGCACGACAGCAGCATTTGAATTCGCATCACAACTCCTTGGTTGACCCGCGGAATACGGGCTTCGCATGAGTTGCTACCGCGTCTGCACGCAAAAAACGCCGTGCACGATCCGCGCCAGTAAGGCGTCCGCGCGAAGCGCTCGATCGCGTCAGTGCTGGGAGGACTTCGCGCTGCAGCGCCAGCCCTTGCGCCATGCGTCGGCATAGCGGCGACTCAGGACGACGCTTCGCGTTGCGGTACGTGTGCCGTACGGGCACGCGCCCAACTTCTTGCCTTCTCGCTGGGCTTTGATGCCCTTGGCGAAGACGCGCAAGGTGGTCACATCCCAATGCTCCGCGTTGCGCGGCGTGGCAACGCCGTGGGTCTTCCTGATGTCGGCAACGATCTCTCGCGCGCGCGCCTGTCCTTCATCCACATTCGTCTTCTTGGCCACGGCGCGCCATTTCGCGCGATCGGCACGGTTGAATGCATCGATGTCGTTTGTCACATCGAACTCGGTTCTCTTCAGCAGCCTGAGCATCTTCGAAACGACGCCGGCGGCATCCAGGTGTTTCCAACCGCGCTGTATCGCCAGCGTCCTCTTTTCGCCATCGACCAGGATGTCCGCCTCGAACCCGCGACAACTACGCGTTGCGATGACGTCGGCGTCACTGACACCGAACGGGGGAGTCCCGCCGCACCAGCGGTAGGCGTAGCGATGCAGGCGAGCGACGGTCTGCCACGGAATGCGCGAGTCGAGCTTGCCGAGATGGCGGCACAAGCGGATGCGAACGAAATCCAAATAGCATTTGGCGGTGCCGGAGCTGACGATGGTGTAACGATCGCGTCTGACGATCCGCCACGCAAGCCGATCGATCCATCCCTCTGCGTCACCACACGGGCCGTAAATGTACCGACGCGAGCCGCGCATCGGGACGGCCGTTTCGGCTTCGCTGACGAAAGGCGGCACGGACCAGCCGAAGTGATCCAGCCGGAAGGCGTAACGCCTGTCGCCCGCATACACCGCGGCCGGCACCAAATCGCGCGCCTCTGCCGGGTTTGCGAAGGCGTACGACGCGAAAGTGTAGGCTTGGGCCTGCGCGGTATCGCGCACCGCCAGCGCGGATGCCTCAGCCACCGATCTTCACGGGCGGCGCGCCCTTCACGCCCAATCGTTTCGCAGCGGACGCGTGTTTCAGCTCGATATTCATCGTGTTGTAGATTTGCTGGGCGTACCCACACACCGCGTTCGCGATTGCCGGAGGCTGTTGTCCGTTGGCAACATCGAGCATGTTGCGAGCCAGCCACGTCCGTAGCTCACGAGTGTCAGAAATGGATACCGGTTTGTGAGACGCGCGCGAGTCGGGGAGCGTGCGATGGGCCGCGGCCTGCGTGAGGCGGGTTACCGTCGACGTTGAAACGCTTTTCCGCAGCCGCATCGACTTTTTCGATACGCGGGTTTTGCCTGGCATTGGATGATACCTCGTTGGCGCAAGGGACGGACTGGCTCGAACCGGCAGTGCATTGTTCGATTATGAGTCGCGCCATTTACTATATAACGCAACACCAATACAAAATGAGAGCCAGCGCAGGGTTCCGGCATCGCTTGAGGATCGGCGCGGACAGACACACGGTGCCGCCGCACGCCCGTCGCCCACTGCCACAGAAAACCCCCGCCAGCATGAGCCGGCGGGGGTTGGGGTGGTGCGGTCAGGCGGATGCTTGCGATCCAGCGCGGGATTTGCCGCTACCGATCTGCATTCTCAGGCGCCAGGTGACCTCCTTGCGGTTCGCGCGTTCGATGTCGATCGCCGTGGATAGCCACTTCGTCGTCGTCAATGCACGCGGGAACGTCATGTCGTCCTGGTAGACGGTGTACGACGTCGCCGTCGGATCGTCGAGGGCGACCACTTCGCGGCCGCGGCGCGCTTCGATGAAGCGCTTGGCCGATTCGTCCATGGACGCCAACAGCTCCTCTGTCGTCGGCAGCGGCCCGCGCAACACCCGAAGGGTCTCGGTGAGGTCCGACAGGAAGGCCGCATCGATCTCCTGCCTGAAGCCGTAGCGCGAGCTGCGTGCCATGGCACCGACCAGCCGGTAGGTCTCGTCGCGATCGATGTACGTGGTATCGAGCACCAATGCTCCGATACTTTCCGGGGTCGGGCGGCCGTCGACCGCGTACGAAGCATCGGCCCGCATCCCGCGCGCCGCAGAGTGCGGCACGAACACGAGCTTGGCGACATCGCCGGCACTCGAGTGGTAGCCGGGCATCGCGACGACGACGTGGTCGCTGATCCACTCGCGGCGCAGCTTCTTCCACGCCGAGAACAGCCGGCGCAGGCGCGGGACCTGTGCGTCGTTGAAGGGCGCCTTGACCTCGCCGAACGGATTGAATACCCGGTCGAAGTCGAAGCGATGGCCTTCGGCCGAGATCGTGCAGACGCCAAGTTCGATGAGCACGCTGAGACCATGGCATCTTGCGTGGAGCACTTCGACAGGGCCACTGCGCCGCCCGAGCATCATGCTCCGGGTCGCGCCATGGGCCGTGTGGAAAACCGGCGACCAGCGCTTCTGGCAGGCCCTCGATGACTTGCCGCGGTCGGCGGCGATTTCGTGGAGGACGCTGACGAAGCGATGGATGGCGAGCGCGAGCCGTGGATGGCCTGGCATTTCGATCTCCGCCAGGACTCCCAGCGGCGCTTCGTGCTGGACTGCCGGACGCAGGTCATCGATGCCGTAGCCGAGCGACCGGGTGGCAAAGTAGAGCGCGTCGCATTGCTCACGGGAACCGGCCAGGGACTCGCGCATCCGAAAGGGCTTACGATCGCGTGCGGCGTTGTCCTCGGCAAGCGCCAGCAGCTCGTCATGCGACCATGCGAGCTGATCGGACGGGTGTCCGACCGCGAAGCCGGGGTACGCGTCGATTTTGAGTTCGAACTTCATGGGGATGTCTCACAACCGCGAAGGTGCGGGGTTCCCTGAAGTTGTCACGGAGGGCGCCCGGAAGATTGCCCGGGGCGCGTCTCGCTGGCAAAGAAAACCCCCGCGCGCAGTGCGAGCGGGGGTGGATGGACGGTCAAGCAGTCAGGCTTTCGCAGCCGACTTCTCTTGCCAGCAGGCGAGGGCGCGACCGACATCGCGGCCCGTCGTGTGCCAGAGGACCACGCGGTCATGGTCGTTTCGCACCAGTTGCCGCGTGGCATGCTCGAGGCTCGGCGCCTCACACTGGAACACATGTGGCTCTTGCCCGGAGAGGGGCCGCCCATTCGAGTAGATGAGCACGAACGCCATGTTGCCGATCGGATCACGCACGCCGGTTACGCCGACTTCGTAGAGGAAGTCGTGTCCGATCTGCCCGATGTCGTCGGTGTCGCGATCGATGCCGATCCTGTCCGCGACCTGGCCGCTGAGGAAGTTGAGCCCGCGGTACCGCCCGGCATGGCCCTGACAGGGTTCGACGGACTGGATCATCGCGCTGACGTAGTGGATGAACGCGAATGGCACGTCGTTCTTGTCGCGCAGGAACACGCCGGTCGAGTTGAACTCGTAGAAACCATCAGCCTCACGACCATCTGGTTGTTTGATGGCACGCAAGCTGTGCGCGAGCAGCAATTTTCGAAATTGGAGCATGGGACTTTCGGAGGTATCCGCGGATGCGGGGTTCCCCCGAGTTGCGCTGAGGGCGGCTTGGAAGATGGCTCCGCGCACCCTTGACGGCGCCGCCGAATGAAAACCCCGCCAGCGATTGCCGGCGGGGCGTGGGGTGTCTCATGGAGACTGGTCGGCGGGTGAACCCATGCCGGCCTACGTCCGCATCCGAGCGCTACGCGACTTCCACGACATCCTCGATGTCGGCTTTCGCGTAAAGGTCCTTGGCGAGCCAGCGGTGTCCGAAGAACTCCCGCACTTCATCCAGGGTCTCGCACACCTTGCCGCTGAACCGGTCACGCTCGCCTTGCCACTGCGTACGGCCGATCTGGTGGCAAACAAACTTGCCGCCTTGGGTTTTGTACAGCGTCAGCTCGGTCCAGCGACCCACTTGGCCACTGTAGTAGGCGCTGCCCATTGCCTGATCGGAGGAGCTGGCGAGCGTGGCATAGTCGAGACGGGTGCCCTGATTGGGGCGCGCGCTCCGCCGGCCGGTCTTTCCCTGATTCCAGGGCGGGTCGACCACCAGCACATCGTAAGGGCCGCCGGCAGGCGACTCCGCGAAGAGTGGTGTTTCAGCCACGTCCATGAAAGCCCCTGTGTCCGATGACATATCGGGCTCAGACAAGTTGTCGCGCCAGGTCTCGTCCAAACCCAAAGACATGGCCGCTTCACGCATGATTCACGGCGGTTACCATATCACGCAACACAGTTACGATAGCACGCAACATTCCCGCTGGATGAGACATTGCGCACGAGCACGCATTGGCCACGCCGGCGATGTGACCCTTGATCGGCGTGCATTGTCAGCGGGCATTTGCCCCGCGCGCAGAGGGAGAGAGGCGAACCGAAACGTTGGGCCTGCGCGCGCCCGTCACCGCTGCGCGGACCCCGGCCCGCAACCCCGATCCATTCCCCTTTCCGGTGCAGGAACCATCGACCGCGTGGGAACGCCTCTGGCCTCGTTTTCCCCGAAGGCCACTCCAACCCCCGGCCCTGAAGTCTCGGCGGCGCCCTACGCCCGGGCAGGGCCGAGAAGGGGGCTTTTCGCGAGGGTGAGGCACCCCCGGCCTCGCATGCACGCAAGTGGGGTATTCCGACCCGAGGTCGGCCGGTTTTTTGCGTGGTCGGTGGTAAGTCGGCAAGACGCTCCGCTTGGCTTGGCCGACCACGTCGTGACAACGGCTTCGCCGTACAACCGGAGCGCCGGAAAGAGGAAGAGCGCGCGCAGCGCGTCACGCGCCTCCGGCGATTGTCCGGCGAACCCACGCGGCGTAGGACTCACCCGTGCGGTGCAGGATGCGATCCAGTGCGCGGGCGTGTTCGACGTCGAGGGTCACCGGCGGCAGCACCCGGGCGGCGCGGGCGTAGCGGGCAAGGCTGCGCTCGTTGGCCGACCGGGGCGGCTTATTCGGCGACCGGGCGATCACGGGCTTCATCGTTGGCCGAACGGACCATGCCGAGACCGTCGAACATGTGCGAGGTCATCTTCTCGGGCTGGCCGATGAGGGTGCGCGGGTCGACCAGGTCGTTCGGATCGAACAGTTGGCCGATCGCGAAGACCGTGTTGCCGCATTGGGTGGTACGGAAGTTGTTCATGCGTGGTTCCTGTGTGGGTGGACGCAATACCATCATAGTGCGTGCATATTCACACAACCGAGACACGCATCACAATTCCAGTGCATATTCACAGTGCGCGCAACCAATACAAGACCCGCCACCGGGGCGGACCAGGGATCGCGGGTCGTAAGGGTCGGCTCGAGGCCGCTGTCTGAGGAGGACGTCCCGCGATCGACCGGGTACCGAGCCCCGGCAACAGTGGGCTTGGCCACGCGGCAGGTCTGTTGCGGACCCGGTCGCGTCCGATCAGTATCCGTGGCCCCGCAACAGGCAACCGTGACGCAATGCGCAAAGAAAAAGGCCAGCCCGGGGAGGGGAACTGGCCTTGGGTGTTCAGCATGAGATGGGAGATCAGCCTGTTGACTCGCTGCCGCGACGCGGAATTGCACCTCACCTGAGACTGCCGGGGTTGTTTCATGAAGGGCGACACCCTCGACTGGTCGCCCCGGCGGATCAACTCACAATCCGCCGTCGCAGAACCAGTATCGCGCAACGGGATTATCTCCGTCCGTGACCAATGCCACGAAACGATTATGGGGCGCCCAGTGGCGACGCCGCGATGCAGCCGTCAAGGCGTAATCGCTGCGGAGCCGGGAAGGGGCGCAATGAGGGGAAGGGCAACAGCCAGAGGGGGAGAGCGATCGAGCGCCTGCGCGGGCCAGCACAGGGAAAAGCGAAAGCGAGGGGGAGAGCCAGTCGAGCGCCCGTGCAGGGGCCACGACGCCAGGCAGGCGTGCACAATGAAAAACCCCGCTGCCAGTGGCGAGCGGGGTTGTGGTTCGGGAATGAAGGTCAGGCGCCTTGTTGCGGGCGCTGCTTGGCGAGCTCGCGGCCCATCGAATCCTTGAGGAGTTCGAGGGCGCCACTGCGGCTGGGAGCGAATTCGTAGCTCTTCGGGAAATCCTCGCAGGAGGCCTCGAAGAAGTCGCGGAAGGCGCCGTTGGCACGCTGGGTGTTGGCGCGGAACACGCGGCCGTTCATGTGGATGACGTGGATCATGCGGCAATCCTCATGTTGCGCTCGCGCAGGATGTCGAGCGAGACGTTGATGGAATCGGCGAGCAGCGCGAGGGCTTCCTTGCGGGAGTCCGCGTACTCGTTGCAGTGGGGGAAGCCTTGGCAGGTCGCTTCGAACAGGCCGGCGTCGATGCCGGCGAGCGGTGTGACGACGGCATGGAAGTTGCGGCCCTGGACGTGCAGGGTGTGGTGCTTGCGCATGGCATGCTCCGGAAGCGTTGAAGAAAAACGCCGCTCGCGCATGGCGAACGGCGCAAAGGGGGTGCGTTCAACTCATGCAGGCGAAGTCGAGCAAGCCGTGGGCCATCTCGTTGTATTCGGCGATGGCGGCGCGTGCGCTCGGAGCTTCGGAGATCCAGACGGGTTCCAGGCGCGGGTGGGCGCTGTGGAATTTCGAATCGGCCTCGCTGGACGAGCGGGCACGGCATGAGAAAACGTGAGGGGTGCGACCGATCTGGCGGCGCGGCTCGAGAAAGTAGAGGACCGACCAGTAGGTAGACGTATCGGACATGGGAAGCTCCTGGTAGCCGGTGGATACCGGGTTCTCCCGAGTTGTCGGTCGTCGATCTCGCAAGATTGGCGGGCAAGGAAAATCCCGGCCTGCAAGGGCAGACCGGGATCGGGTGTTTCACGCCGCGTTGCGGAAGCGCGTGATGTCGCGCTGCCAGCGGGCGAACGCGCTGGCGTTGACGCCGGGGCAACCGCCGCGAAGCGCGAGCGACTTGGCCGCGGTGAAGGCGGCGGCGAAGACGACGTCTTCGGGAATCGCGTACTGCACGAATCCGCGGACGCGGCGTCCATCTGGGTCGGGCTCGACCACGGGGCCGTCGACGAGCCAGCGGTTCTTGCCGAACGGGGAGTTCTCCATGAACCGGAACGAGCCGGTGAAGTGGGAGCCGCGTTCTTCGATGATGCCGGACCACGCGACCAACGCGCCGTCGGCGGCGAGTTCACTGACGACCTGGCCTATCGGCGAGAACAGCAGGAACTGGTACATCATCCACGGATCGTCGCTGGACAACGCCGGGTAGAACCCGATGTAGCGCCGGTTCGGACGTTTGCTGTGTTCGACGGCCGCGCCGCAGCACGACACGAAGTAGGCGTCCGCGCCTTCGTTGGCGATGATCTGCCCGACAACGCCGGGGATGGCAGCGGCATAGTCCTCCGGCGCGCTGGTGGTTCGCTTGCCATTGACGCGCGCGTAGTACGTGCGCTGGTGGGCGTCGCACAACACGCGTTCGAGGATGTCGTGGATCGGGGAAGAGTGGGGCAGCACCCACACGGGCTGGACTTGCATGGGAGGTCTCCAATACCGGGACGGGTTGTCCGGTTTCGGAGAGAGTTGCCGCGGCACGTCGTCGGAAAGACGCCCGGAAAGGATAAGGATCAGGCGTTGCCGGCAAAGGGCGCGATGGCCTTTTCGAGCCAGGGCCGCAGGCGTGCTTGGTCCGGGTCGATGTCGGTCGCGGCGGCGTAGGCGGCAGCGGCCCGCTTGAAATCCCCCCGCCCAGAGTAAGCCCATCCGAGTGCCGCCCATGTCCGTGCCGAGGTGGAGCCGAATCGTAACGCTGCGGACAGGGCGCTGACAGCCGATCGATACTGGCGAAGCGCACAACGTGCTTCGCCAAGCGCGGTGAGCGTCAGTGCGTTTCCGTGCGCGAGACGGTTGGCGCGCAGAAGGGCATAGACGGCGAGCTGGGGTTTGCCGGCGGCCAAGTAAGCCTCGCCAAGGTGGACATGAAAGCCGGGGTTGTTGGGATGCAGGCGGACTTGGGCCCGGTACCATTCGACATTCTGGATGGCGCGATTACTCGCTTGCATGTCAGGCGTTGCCGGCAGCGGGTAGCCAGCGTGCGAGCTGTTCGGCGAGCTGCGGATCGAGCCGGCGCAGCGTCGCGTGCTCACGAATCGCCGCGCGCAGGTCGCCCATCTCGATATGGGCGGTCGCGATCCCGAGCACGGCCCAGCCGTCGTTCGGATTCAACGCCAGAACCTGCCGATAGCCCGCGATCGAGGCTTCGAAGTTGCGCATCAGTCCGTGGAGGCGCGCGCAGCCGTGCATGAAGTGGGTGTTGCCGGGGTCGAGCGCGAGCGCCCGTTGCATGTGGGCGAGGGCGATCGCGTAGTGGCCCTGGCCCTCGTGGCCAATGCCGGCGTTGTAGTGGAAGCGGGCCAGGTCGGGGTTGAGGTTCAGCGCGACTTCGAACGCGCGGGTGGCCTCGACGAAATTGCGCTCGCCGAAATAGGCGCTGCCGAGCGCCGACCAGCCGGTGCTGTTGTCGGGCGCGAAGCGGGTGACGGCCTCGAGCATCGGGATCGACCGGTCGAGGCAATCCTCCTCGCTCAGGGTGACTGCCGCGTCAAGCACGATCGGCAGGCTTTCGGGGTCGAGTTCCAGCGCGCGGACCATGGTTCGGATGGCGAGCTCGCGCTTGCCGTCATCGCAGTACGCGAGCGCAAGGTCGACCCACGTTGACGCGTCATCGGGGCGTTTGCGGATCGCGGCCAGGGAGGCGTCGATGATGGACGCGCAAGCGTGGCTGGGTTTCGACACGGGACCGTCCTTGGGGCGGAGGGTCATGGTACCCCGAGCCGCCGGCCCGTTGCGAGCCCAAGGATGAACGGACGGATTAAATCCGGTGATGGCGCAACCAGAGCGCGGCGCGAATGCCGGCCGAGGCATTGCCATTGCCGAGCGTGCGGAAGAACGCCGGCGTTTCGGGCGGCACGTAGAGGTTCACCGCGATGAGGTCCTGATTGCGCGCGCGCGAAATCGGGTCGGCGTAGCCGGGCGCGATCGCGCCGATCCTCTCGATGCGCCCGTGCGACTCGATCAGCTTGCGCGCGATGTTGCGGTGGAGTTTGCGCAGGCCCAGCGAGATGTTGCCGTCGCCCAGGGTGGCCAGCGTTTCGACCGCGGGCCCGGGCAGGGTGGCCGCGTGCCGGCGTGGATAGTTGACATCGTCGACCGCCGTGCGCCCTTGGCATCGGCCGCCGCCGCCGTGGTGGCCGGACCGGATCCGCGCGAGGAACTGCTCGGTGGCGCGGGTATCGATGGCGGGGAACGCCTCGGGCCCGACCAGCCGGTAGTGCTTGTCGGCGGTGTTGCGGATCAGGATTCCTTCGCGCTCGGCGCCGCCGGTCACCACGCGCGCGACCCCGACCACGCGACCCTCGCCAAGGAACGGCGCGGCGTGCACGGCGAACGGGTGCGTGGGCCACTCGCGACCGAACCGGATGTTCACGATCTCGATGTCGGGGCCGAGCATGGCGGAAAAGGCAGACACGACGGGCGCGCTCCTCGCGGGTAATTCCGTGGTGGCGCAACGATACATCACAGTCCACGCAACGAAACCGCGATCCGTGCACAGTTTGATTACCGCACATGACGTGCATCTTGCACGGCAGGGCACCGGAAAATGAAAGGGAGCGGAAAGCAACCTTCACGCCGGCGTGCTGGAATGACGACCCGGCAAAATCTTGCAGACCACCCGCGCAAGGGCGATGCCGCGATGGAGCCGTCGAGGCGGAATCGCGGAGGAGCCGGGAAGGCGCGGTGAGCCATCGAAGCCGGGAATCGGGGAGAGGGGGGAATCGAGGACGCCAAGGGCGCGGGCAAGGCTCGCGCTGATCTCCGGCTTGGCCGGCGGCCAATCTCCTACTCGCGCACTGGATTGTGCAATCCACACGCGGGGCCTCGGGATGCACGATGGTTCTGGATTGTGCAATCCACAAACGTGCTCGACAGGACGGATCGGGGCAACGCGGATCGCTGGATTGTGCAATCCACACGCGCCCGTGCCACGCGGACATCGCATCGGCAGGCGTGCAGCATTCGACCCGCCGCAATCAAGCGACGGTCAACGCGTCGAACCGGGCCGGCAATCCAGGCGCGCACCATGCGCGCAGTCGCGCAATCCGCACGCCCCGCCGCAATCAAGCGAGTCCACTGGCCGGGGCGCAACACGGTAGACCGCCGCATTCAAGCGACCTCGCAACTTCCTCGCCCCGCCGCAATCAAGCGGGTCCACAGGCCGGACGCGGCCGATGATCCGCCGCAATCAAGCGAGCCGGCCCAAAAGAAACGCCGGACCCGAAAGCCCGGCACTATCCGCCACAATCAAGTCATCCGCCGCGCAGGGGGTCGGTCAGCTTCATCGTCTCGGCGTCAATCTCGTAACCCTCCGCAATCAAGCGCTTCATCACCGCCTTGTGGTTCAGCAGCAGCGCGCCGGCCGCCTCCGCCAGCAGCGCATCCGGGATCTGTTGCGCCTTCGTCAACTTCGCGATCGCCAGCAACGACGCCCGCATCTTCTTATACGCCGCAATCAAGCGAACAGACATCCGCGCCAGGCTCAGCGTGGCCTCCGCCCCGTACTCCGATTTCCCTGTCGCGCGCACCATGCTGGGATGCAGGTGCTTCACTTGCACCGCTTGCTTCTTCCCGTTCTTGCGGTAGGTCCACTTCACCAGCACCGGGTCCCGCCACTTGGAGTTCTCGCGCATCGTCCACCACTGCACGCCAAGGTTCCCGCTGACACCGCGTGGCTGCGTGACGTTAAGCACCTTGTTCGTCAGGGTGAGCAGGCGCTCCATCTCGCCGAGCGTTCGCACCATCGCCTCTGTCGTGGCACTGCTCCGTCCTGCCTTGGTCGTGTACTCGCGCTGGTTCGGCAAGCCAATCCCGTTGCGAAGGTCCCGTTCGATCTGCTCTGGTGTTTTCATTCCCCAATCTTATCAGCCCGCGCAACGCTGCCTCGGTGCACCACGTCACGCATCCGCTGCGCGCTGCACGCCCTTGCTGGGCGAGTTTCCGGGCTCTCCATGATCGCGCCGCGCAACCCGCAGGCCATTGCAGTCATGCTCCCTTGAAGACCTAGTTTCCGGGCTGTTCCAAGCCCACGCCGCATCACACGCAGACCCCTTGAATTCCTGCTCTGCTCGAAGGTCCAGTTTCCGGGGCCAAGCGGCGGTGACCCAT